>Ga0224497_10000264_pt1 | contig 39801 bp, 43 predicted proteins | sample SF_Jul11_sed_USG_4_FD_167970 | JGI IMG/M metagenome (GOLD analysis project Ga0224497, IMG submission 167970) | Sediment microbial communities from San Francisco Bay, California, United States - SF_Jul11_sed_USGS_13 | ecosystem: Environmental > Aquatic > Marine > Sediment | place: USA...
TTATTCCATGAAATATAACTAAAAGACATTTTTAATAAAATATGGTTTAGTCAATTTTTACATTTTAAGAATCAAGATGATTCATTCAGACATAAAATGGTAGAGCAGTGGCAATAAAATGCAAATACATCAGCATATTAAAAATTATAATTTCTTTTTGTTTTACAAATATTTAACAAATACTAGCCTAATTTTTTAATTTCAGAACGAGTTTCTTTTAGTTCTTTTTCCAACTTTTTTTTTTCAGTCAGAGAAATGGAATTATTACATAATAACTGTAGAATCAAAAATTCTTTATTTTTTAATGACGCACGATAATCATGATCACTCATAAATCTTAATGGGATCATTCAAACTTAAGATTTTTCCTATATCAGCAAATTAAAAGCAATTCAAATCCAAAAAATTACAATTTTCCTTTTGTTGCTAACACATTTACAATGTCAGATTTTGTCACAATTCCTACAAGTTTTTTATTTTTCATTACTGGAATGCCACTAATACCATGTCTGATCATCAGAATAGCTGCTGTGTATACAACATCATCAGAATATACAATGAAAGGGTTTTTTGTCATGATATCACTGGCAGAAAATGTCAGAAGGTAGCTTAATCGGTTTACATTAAATTCATTAAGTTGTGGATTTTGTGATATTTCTTCTCTTTCATAGGGGTTGGTGAATTCTTTAGAAAAATCAAAAGTCTTTGCAGGAACAAAATCACGATAAGTTATGATTCCTACAGGCTGATGATTTTTTACAACAATTACCCTACCGATTTTATTATTAAACAAAATACTTTCAACCTCAAACACAGAATCATTTGGCGAAACAGTTACTATTTTTTTAGTCATAATCTTTGAGATATTCAACGATGCAGTGCTTTGAATAAGAAAAGTAGAGACCAAATCTGTTTTAGTTACCAGCCCCACCAATTTTTCAGCATTATTTTTAATGATAATTGAGCTGATTCCATATGTTTTCATCAGTTTTGCGCAATCATAAATTGATGAATCTAAAGTGGTAGTAATTAGATCTTTTGACATTATATTGCCAACAGATATTTTTCCAATTGGTTTTTCACTAAAAACTGAAATACTTTTTGCAATGTCTTTTTCAGTAACTATTCCTATAGGTTTTTTGTTAGATTCAACAACCAATCTGCCTATTTTATATCGCAATAGCATATCTCTTGCCGTTAAAATACCAGTGTTTGGAGTAACAGTTATTGGAGTTTTAATTATTGATTTTAGGTCTACAGGTATATTTGCTAAAATTTTTTTTGATTGTTTTACCATCAAAAAACAAACTACTCATATCTATATCAACAATAGATAAAATATCACTATTGAAAATCACATGACACATTAAAATGGAAAATAAAAAAATATCTTTGAATTTAGAAATTTTGATGAGAGACTATAATGTTAGAAATTTCAACAAAATCCTTTATCGATAAAACTAGCAGAGAAAACTATTACACCTGTTTTAGTATCCATAGAGTAACTCTATGTTTGTCACGAATTTCTTAATTTATTGAAACATTTGAGGAATAACAATAAAAAGTAAATTCCACAATTATTATTAATGAAAAAATATTTTGTTATTGGGAGTCCTTCTGCTAAAAAATTAGCAATAAATATAGCAAAAAAACTTGATGCAAAATATCTAAAAACAACACTGAAAGTTTTCCCTGATGGTGAAAACAAACTTACCATTCTAGGACACGTAAATAAAGAAACGATCATCGTTGTATCATCCACAGGACCGCCTGTAGACTCCAACATCATACAGACCTTGTCATTAATTGCAAAGTCTCGTGAAATGTCTTCAGAAGTAATTACAGTAATACCATACATGGGATATGCCAAACAAGATAAAGAGTTTCTCAAAGGGGAAATTGTAACAATTTCAGTTATTGCAAAATTGTTTAAAGCTGCTGGAGCGACAAAATTAATTGTTGTAGATTTTCATAGTCCAGATGCTCTGAGTTTTTTCAAATTACCTACAAAGAATTTATCTGCTGCTCCCTTATTTGCAAAGTATTTTAGAAAATACAAACTACAAAACCCAATCATAATAGCTCCAGACACATATTGGAAAGATGATGCAGAAAAATTTGCTAAATACCTCAACACAACTGCTACTGCCTTAAACAAACAAAGAGATAGAAAAACTGGAAAATTACTTATTAAATCACCATTACCAAAATTTTCTAAAGGACGTGACCTGATATTATATGATGATATGGTGTCTTCTGGAGGAAGTATTTTAGAAGCAATTAAATTTCTTGGAAAGAAAAATTTTAGAAAGATATACGTTGTATGTACACATCCTGTTTTTGTGAGAGATTCAGAAAAAAAAATCAGAAAAGCAGGAGTCACAGAAATTATAGGAACAAATTCAATAGAGAAAAAATTTTCCAAAGTGGACTTGACAGAGATTATTTGTAAAGCCATTCAGGATTGGAAGTAATTGTTTTTCATAGCATAAAGTTTTCAATCATCTATCTATCACAAATGTTCTTTCCACTGTTGGGGATTCTGTTATTTTGTGGATAAGCATGTCTGATCTCTTACCTATGCCTATCGGGGATTGATTAGTAAGAATGTATTTTACTCTATCAAGTTTATGTGATTTTTCAGCAAATATTGTAAATAGTAGCTCTCCTTTTTCTACATGATCTCCAATTTTTTTATTAAAAACAATTCCAGCACCTTTATCTTTTGGAGCGCCAGCTGCACGTCCAATGTCAACAATAATTCTATTTTCCATCCATAGAACTTGTCCTGATTTTTCTGAACGGATAAACAACGTATGGTTTCCGATTTTAATATCTTCTGGAAGAACGGATGAATTTCCTCCTTGTGTCTTGATTATGTCACGCATTTTTTTTTCTGCCTTTCCAGATTCAAGAATTTTTTTTGCAAGTAAATAACCGTCTTTTTTGCCCAACAATTCAAACATACTTCCAGCTATGTTACACGTCTTGTCGATAAGATCAGGTACTTGTTTTTGATTCATTAATACCTCAAGTGCTTCTTTTGCTTCAAGTGCAGGACCAATACTGTTTCCTATTGGTTGCTCACCAAAAGTCACTATACAGTGTGTATGAATTCTCAACCTACGCCCAAGCTCTATAATGTCTCTTGCCAGAAGATCTGCTTCTCCAGTTGTTTTCATTTTTGCCCCCCTTCCAGTCGGAATGTCAACTACAAGATGGGTTGCGCCAACTGCCTTCTTTTTACTCATGATGGACGGTAAAAGTAATGGATCAATATGAAGTGAGAATTCAGTTTTTACAAAAATTTCATCAGCTGGTGCCAATTCAATAGCACCGCCCCAAACAATACATCCATTTGCTTTTTTGAGTATTTGTAACATCTTGTTTGCAGTAAATTCAACAGGCATCAAGACTTCTGCACGATCTGCAGTTCCTGCAACAGATGTGATTGCCCTTGAAGATGTTTTTGGAATGATAAATCCTTCTGATGCAATTATAGGAACAACTAGTAATGTAGTTTTGTCTCCAGGAACACCCCCTATACTATGTTTATCAACAATAATTTTTTTATCAATACAAAGTGTTTTACCAGTATCCACCATTGAACGTGAAAGACTTGTTGCCTCATCCAAATCTATTTTGTCAATATGTAAAGCAGTTACAAATGCAGAAATTTCATTTTCATTAAGATTTCCATCGACCAAATCACGTACAATTTCATTTATCTCTGGGTACAACAACTTTTTTCCAGAAAGTTTGTTTCGAATAAATTGAAGTGATTTTGGAAACGGTGCAATATCTACAGTTACTTTGGAATTTTGTGTTAAGGAAAGTATTTTTCTAACTTCTTCGGTTACTCCTAGAAAACCCTTTTCGATGGTAGCAGAGATGTTAACTATTGAAGTAATCTTCTTTTTTGATTTAACAGTTACACGTTCAGACGCAGTAATGTTTAGATCATCAGCATCTTTATCATTTAAAAATACAACAGGTTTACCCCCTGAGTCAATATTTAGAATCTTTACTTTTAACAGCAATACTTTTTTTGTATATTACATTGTCTTTTATAACATGCTCTATTGAGTGAAGTTTTTGGTATCAAGTTTGAGTTTAGACCAATTTTCTAAATAATAGGTAAAATAGTTTATTTGTATTGGACAGTAAAACACTTGATAAAATTTTGGTACCTTTGGACGGTTCAAAAAACTCTCTTAGAGGTTTGAAATTTGCATTAGTTATTGCAAAACAAACTGATTCATCTATTGTTGGTTTGAACGTATCTTCTTTTCCGGCATTAATAAAAAATTCACCAATTTTAATTCACAATGCAAAACAAAAGAGCCAAGAGATCATCAAACAAGCAAAAAAAATATCACAAAAGGCAAATATTCCATTTACAGGTATGAGCAAAATTAGCAAAAATATAGGAAACACAATTGTCACTTTAGCTAAAAACTACAAGATAGATATGATAATTATGGGATCTCGTGGTCCTGATCCAGAAATTGGATTATTTTTAGGCAGTGTTGCCAATTATGTAGTCAATAAATCAAAAATTCCAGTTACAATAGTAAAATGAAATGTCTCTAGTTTTAAATTATTTTTAATACATTCCCATTCCACCACCTGGTGGCATACCTTGTGGCGGTTCAGAGGGGACTGAACGTGATACTGCAATTACATTATCAATTCTCAATATCATGTTTGCAGTTTCTGTAGCAGATTTTATGATTTGCTCTTTTACTTTAAGTGGCTCAACTACACCGAGTTTTTCAAAGTTGGTAATTACTCCATTGATTACATCTACACCTGTAAAACGTTCACCATTATTTTGTTTTGATCTTAACTGAGTAATAGAATCAATCGGATTCATTCCAGCATTTCGTGCAAGCGCAATCGGAATTGATTCCATAGCATCTGCAAACTTCTCAACTGCTAATTGCTCTCTACCTGAAAGAGATTTTGCCCAATCTCGTAGTTTTAGCGCAACATACGCTTCTGGAGAGCCTCCACCATAAACAATTTTTGGGTTTTCAATGACATCCTTGACTACCATCAATGCATCATGCATTGATCTGTCTGCTTCATCAATTACTCTTTTAGAACCACCTCGAATTAGAATACTGATGGCTTTTGGGTTTTTACATCCCTCAATGAACACCCAGTTATCTTCTTCAATTCTTTTTTCTTCAACATTTTGTGCTGAACCTAAATCAGTATTATTCAGATCATTGACACTTCCAACTATCCTGCCTCCAGTGGATTTTGCTAATTTTGACATGTCACTTTCTTTGATACGCCTTACTGCAAGTATTCCCTCTTTGCTCATGTAATGTTGAATAATATCATCAATTCCCTTTTGACACAATACAACATTGGCATTGGTGGATTTTATTTTATTTACCATATCTTTGAGTAACTGACTTTCTTCTTCCATGAATGATTTGATTTGATTAGGACTAGAGATGTTCAGTTTTGCTTCAAATTCTGTTTTTTTAATTTCTAGTGCCTCACTAATTAAGGCAATTTGTGCATTTTCAATTCTTCTCGGCATGCCGCTATGAACAATTTCCTTGTCAAGAATTATCCCACTGACTAGTTCACTATCAGAAATAGAACCACCAGTCTTTTTTTCAATCTTTATGTTATCTAGATTTACTTTGAAAGAACCATTTTTCTCCTCCATGACAGACAATACTGCATCAACTGCCAACATAGCAAGATCAGTTGCCTCAAGGGAGACTAGTTTTGTTTGCATTGAAGTATGTGCAATTTTTTTTAAAATTTCCTTATTTTTTGGCTCTACTTTAATTGCAATTTCATTTAGGAATTCTATTGCTTTTCTGGAAGCCTTTTTGTATCCATCTGCAATAATGACTGAGTGAATCTCATCGTCAATTAATGATTCAGCTTTTTCAAGCAGTGCACCTGCCAAAACAACAGATGATGTGGTGCCATCACCTACTTCACTGTCAGTGGCCTTTGCAACTTCTACCATCATTTTTGCAGCTGGATGTTGAACATCAATTTCTTTTAGAATTGTTGCACCATCATTTGTAATTGTTATATCTCCTATTGAGTCTACTAGCATCTTGTCCATCCCACGTGGACCCAGACTTGTTTGGATAATTTCTGCAATTAACTTTGCAGCATGAATATTATTTCGCTGGGCATCTCTACCTCGGGATTGTTTTGATCCTTCTTTTAAAACAATTACAGGTACTCCTTCAGGCGTAGTCTGCATATGAGCCATGAACAAACAGCACTACTTGAAGTTAAAAAGGATTAGATTATTTTCAATAATGAAAATAAAAAGAAAAAAGTTACTGAACAGATATAGATTTTTTGTTTTGTGTCCTTGTTGGTTTTGATTTCGGTAAGGTAATATCCAATACTCCATCTGTGAGCTTAGCCTTTACTTGCCCTGAAACTACATTTTCTGATAATGGTAATGTTCTATAGTAAGAAACATGACTTCTTTCTTTTCTAAGATAATTCTTTTTCTTTTCTTCGGATTCTTCTTTGTGTTCTGCGGAGACCTCTAATGAGTTATCTGTAACGTTCAGATTTATCTCATTTTTCTTTACTCCTGGAACATCCATTTTTACACGAAACTGGTTTCCTTCATCAATTACGTCACAAGAAGTTTGTAATATTTTTGGTATTCCAGGCATATGTATTGCTGGAAATGATGAAAACGCCTTTTCCATGTCTTTGCGCAGATTTTCAATTGATTTGTCAATGTCTAACCAACTTGATGTCCAAGGGGTAATGCCAGTACCTTTCTGTGATTTACTCTTTGATTTGGCCATATAATAAAGTAAAAATCGAAGTTAATTAATTGAGAGGGTAATTTTCACATATGATTGAAATAAAAAACGCCAGTGATGTGATTTGATTTGCTCAAAATCAATTCATTATAAAATTCATCAAGGTGTTTAGAATTTTTTCAAATAATCAAATAAAACCTAATTGTAAACAGTCAGAATTGATTAAACTAGGAAATTACAGTATTATAAATATCATAATTGGAATTTATGCTAATTTTATTTAGTTTTAATTTGTAATTCTTTTTCATGGGGTTTGAGGAAGGTTTTGTTAATTTTGAATTTGAAACATTATTTCAGATGTTGTTGGCAGTGGCACTTGGGACACTAATTGGGTTTGAGCGAGAATTAAAACATCGTCCAGCAGGCTTACGTACACACATGATGGTAAGTCTTGGCGCAACAATTTTTACTGTAATTTCATTGTCATTTGACATTGAACCATCAAGAATCGCTGCCGGAATTGTGACAGGCATAGGGTTTTTGGGTGCAGGAAACATAATTGCTCACAAAGGACATATACGAGGAATAACTAGTGCTGCAACACTTTGGGTGGTAGCTGGAATAGGACTCAGCATAGGGGTCGGACAGTATCTATTAGCAATAATTTGCGCAGTGTTTGTTTTTGCAATATTGCAGCTTGGTAGAATTGAAAAACGTCAGATGTTAAAGTGATTATTATAGTTGCAAGGTATTTTTTCAATACGCTAGCAAATAATACAAACAATAGAATAGTATTAAAAAAACATAGATTAGTTAATAATTAGAACTGGTACTTTAGAGCCCTGAACAAGCGCATTTGATACACTGCCAAGTGATGGTCCGGTAATCTTTGTAGTACCTCTACGCCCCATTACAACTAGATCGAATTTTTTCTTTTTCATTAGATTCAAAAGTTCTTCAGAAGGATTTCCATACAAGATGTTTTGGTTTACAAGTATTCCTTCTTTGAATGCCGAATGCTTTGCATCCTTTAAGAATTGTTTTACATGGCTTATCATTTTCCCTTTATAGGGTTGAACTATTTTGGCCATTGCACTATGATATGAAATGACATGAACTAAAGATAAAGTAGCGTTTGACAATTTTGCTAGTTTAATGGCGTAACTTAAAGCTCGTTTTGAATTTGATGAATTATCAAAAGGAACAAGAAGGTTGGCAAAGGGTTTTTCCATAATATGACAATTATACACTAGAATTTATTCTTGCAAGTGTATTATCATTTTAAAAAAACAAGTCACAGCTAGAAAACGTATCTTGGAGCAAGCAACTATTCTATATAAAATAATTTGACAAATAACAACATAAGAAAGTTATTAGAAATTAGTTTTTTTCTTTCTGTAAACAAGATAAAAAACCATTCCAATTTCAATAATTGCAATTCCAACAATAAATGCTAGAAAATTATTTTTGAAAGCATTTTTTTACAGATGTGTATTCTGCAGTAGTTTTTGGAAAAACTGAGGAGAGTTTAGCATAACTGAATTCTGCAAATATTGCTACAACAGTTCCAAAACAAAAGAAATCCATAGAGTCTCCTGCCAACCATGCAGCCTTACCAATTAACACGTAAATCCCAGATCCCAATATCAAACCAATGCCATACACAGTCAGGTGAAACAAACTCATGTGACGTGTTAATTCAGATATGGATTTTGTTACATCTGAGGCAATATTAGAGGGATTGTCATTATCAAAAATTAGAGTCTTTTTAAGAATCATGTACAATTAGATATTTTGAATGAAAAATTTGCAGTAACGAGTAGTCAATACATTTAGTCTCAATCGTGAATAAAGATAGTAATAATTTAAAAAGGAATGAATTTTGAAACAAGATTATCCTTACTTGGTTTCTTCTCTTGGACTTGTTCCGTCATCAATAAATCAGAGATTGTTGTTTGTAGGTATTTTTCTTGCATCAATGTCAGGCATTATTTTAGAGATATCCTTGACAAGAATTTTTTCTGCAGCTATTTGGTATCATTTTGCATTTGTAGCAATCTCTGTCGCATTGATAGGTTTAGGGGCTTCAGGACTATTAGTTCATTATAGATTAGAGAAATTAAAGGAGAATTGGGCAAATGATATTACCATTGCTTCATGTGCAGGAATCACCTTCATTCTGCCGTTATCCTTGTTTGTCATGCATGTCTTAGCATCAGACATAACATATCTGTCATTGTTTATCCTTTTATTTTCCATTCCATTTTTTTTTGTTGGAGTTGTTATATCTGCAGCATTTAGTGCCTTTGGACGCATCGCAGGAAAGATATATGCATCTGATCTAATTGGCGCGTCATTAGGGGCATTATCAGTAGTAATACTTTTGAGCATACTTGGTGGAGAAGGAACATTTCTTTTAGTAGGTGTGATATCTGCAGTATGTGCTGTTATTTTTTCAGTTGCATCCAAAAGCAAAAAAAAAATATTGTTATCTCTTGTAGTAATTGTATTTGCATCAATGCTATTGGCAGTAAATGAAACAAGCCAAACGTTTTCCATTCAAACTGATTCACGAGCACAAAAGGATCTTCCGATTTTTCTCAGAGAGAATCCAGGTACACGTATTGTATATACACAATGGAATTCTTTTTCTAGAATTGATGTTGTTGAAGGACCTACAGATATTTGTGATCCTCAAAAGACAGATGCAATATTTGGGCAACCTCAATGTGCAGGTGAAGGTCTTGTTGCGAAAATCTTTATTGATGGTGGAGCAGGCACCAACATCATAACTTGGGATGGATCACCTACCAGTAGACAAGAATTATCCTCATGGATGCAGTATCTACCTTTTACTATGATGGATAATCCTAAAACGCTCATCATCGGTTCTGGTGGAGGACGAGATGTCATTGCAGCAATAGTTAGTGGAAATAAAGATATTACATCAGTAGAGTTGAATCCAATAATTTTTGAGACGGTGAAAAGATATGGTGAAAAAGACGGTAATGTGTATACACATCCATATGTTGATGCAAATATAGATGAGGGTCGAAGTTTTGTTTCACGCTCAGTTGACAAATATGATATAATTTACATTCCATTTGTTGATACATGGGCATCAGTATCCTCTGGTGGTTTAGGAGTTTCAGAGAATTTTTTATACACAATAGAAGGATTTCAAGAATACTATGATCACCTAACTGAGAGAGGAAAGATAGTCACAATACGTTGGCTAATTGATACACCCAGATTTGTTTCCACGTTTGTAACCCTATTAGAAAATAACGGTATTTCTCAAAATGACGCCTACAAGCACATCATAATTGTTGGTTCTGAATCAATCGAGATGGATCCTAGCGTGACCATGTCTGTTTTCTCTAAAGAGCCATTTACGGCTAAAGAAATTGAATTCTTTGTAGAGGCATTTTCAAAAAATGGCTACAAACCTATTTTGATTCCAGGACAAGTAATGGTAGAACCATACTCAAAATTACTTAAAGACGAGATTACATTAGATGAATTTTATGCATTGTTTCCAACAAAGGCACATCCAGTTACAGATGATAGTCCGTATTTTCTTTCCTTTGAAAAACCATTTCCAAAAATATTAGAACATTTATTGTATCTGAGTATTGGGATTGCAGGAATTTTTCTAATAGGTCCATACATTTGGTTAAAGAAAAGTAGTAACACCAGTGTTAAGAACTACAGCAATTTGACAACAAAGAGCATAGTTCTTTATTTTGCTGCATTAGGATTTGGGTTTATACTAATTGAATTGGCTTTACTGCAGAAATTGATATTATTTTTGGGCAACCCTACAATGACTTTTGCATTGCTACTTTTTACAATATTGTTATCAAGTGGAATTGGAAGTTTGATTAGTGTGAAAGCAGTTAAAATGAATACTAGAAATCTGATTTTTATAATTTCTGGAATAGCAGGCATAGGACTAGTTTACATTGGTTTTTTAACTCCGCTAATCCACATTCTAATTTCTGAATCATTTGCAGTAAAAGCAGCAACAAGCATTGGGCTTTTGTTTCCAATTGGCGTTCTTATGGGAATACCAATGCCGACTGGAATGAGATTGGTAAAATCGCATGTTCCAACATTTGTACCCTGGGTATGGGCAATTAACGGAGGGTTTTCAGTGTTAGGTGCCATATGTACGGTAATTTTGAGCATAGTTTATGGCGGTTTGTATGTAATGTTGATAGGAATTTTGGCATATCTAGTTGCATTAGCAGCTAGTTTTGCTTGGAGGCATCAAACAATTGAAATCAAAAGTACAATATAGAATCTAGGTTTTAATCTGTATGAAATGTTCAAAGAACAAGTTTCATTTTAGACATATAATTTAAAATTAAAATGGTTTTAAAAAATTCAGAGTAGATAAAAATATTTTAAAAAAATGGTATTAAAAGACCTCTTTTGGACGATATTCACCAAAAACTTCTCTGAAGGTATTGCTAATTTCGCCAGTAGTAGCATATGTCTTTGCAGCTGTAATGATGTAGGGCATGAGATTCTCATCGGTATCAGCTGCACTTTTCATGGCAGATAAGGTGTTTTCGAGTTTCTTGTTATCACGTGATGATCTGAGATTTTTGAGTGCTTTCTTTTGTTGAATCTCTATTTTATCATCAACTCTTAGAAGTTCGGGTTGTGTTTCTTTTTCAGAATACTTGTTAACGCCAACTAGAATTCGTTCACCGTCATCGGCTTCCTTCTTTAGTCTATACGCATTTTGCCTGATTTCAGACTGGAAGAATCCCTTTTCGATTGCCTTAACAGAGCCTCCCATCTTTTGAATTTTTTTGAGATACTTCCATACACCATCCTCTATTTGATCACACAGTTCCTCAAGATAATAGGAACCAGCCATGGGATCAGCAGTCTTTGTTATGCCACTTTCATGAGCAACAATCTGCTGGGTTCTAAGTGCAATTTTTGCTGATTCTTGAGTAGGCAATGCAAGTGCTTCATCCCTAGAATTTGTATGAAGCGATTGTGTACCACCCATCACTGCTGCCATGGTTTGAATTGCAACTCGGACAATATTGTTATCAGGTTGTTGGGCAGTAAGTGATTCGCCGCTTGTTTGGGTATGGAATTTTAGTTGCATTGATTTTGGATCTTTGGCATGAAACATTTCTTTGAGAATTTTTGCGTATACTTTTCTTGCAACCCTAAACTTTGCCACTTCTTCAAAGAATTCTATGGTACAGCAAAAGAAAAACGAAAGGCGTGGTGCAAAGTCATCAATTTTTAGTCCTTTATCAAGACATGTCTGAATGTATGCAATTGCATTTGCAAGCGTAAATGCAACTTCTTGGGTTGCAGTACAGCCAGCTTCTCTCATGTGATACCCAGATATAGACACAGGATACCATTGAGGGACTTTTTGTGCACAATAATCAATCATATCTCCAATTAATCTCATTGAAGGTTGAGGGGGATAGATGTAGGTATTTCTTGCAATGTATTCTTTAAGAATGTCATTTTGAGTTGTTCCCCGCAGCTGCTCGCTTTTGAATCCCTGAGACTCACCAACTGCAATGTAATATGCAAGTAAAGTTGATGCTGTGGAATTTATTGTCATAGAAGAGCTGACCTTGCCAAGAGGAATGCCATCAAAGGCAATCATCATGTCTTTTAGTGATGCAATAGATACTCCAACTTTACCGACTTCTCCCTCTGCTTGTGGTGAATCAGGATCGTATCCTATCTGAGTTGGAAGATCAAATGCCATGCTAAGACCAGTTTGGCCTTTTTCAAGCATGAACTTGAAACGCTCATTGGTAAGTTTTGCATCTCCAAATCCAGAATATTGACGCATTGTCCAAAACCTGTCACGAAACATTCCTGGGTGGATTCCACGTGTAAAAGGATACTTGCCAGAGTCCTCAATGGGTCTCTTTTTTGATGATTTTTGATAAATTCGCTTTACAGGAAAATTTGAATCAGTGAAAATTTTCTTTTCAGGTTCTTTTGTTTTTGATGACTTTTTTTCTGCCATAATATTTTCACTTTACCAAGAATTTTGTAATTTTATCTGCTGCTTCAAATGGATCAATATTTTTTGACTGGAGTTTTTTGAGATACTTTGAAAATGTTTTATCAGAATCAAGCATTTCATTCATCTTTACTTTAATGTTATTTAAAACAATATCCTTAAGTTCAGCTTCGAGTCTTTCCTGATCTTTTTGTTTTTTGAATTTCTTTTTGTCTCCCATCATCTTTTTTAGAGTTTTTGCAAATTCTGTTATTCCAGTGTTTTTCTTTACAGATGTTTTTAAAATTATTGGGTTTCTCTCAGAAGCACCTATAAAATCCCTTACTGCATCAAAGAGCTGATTGGTGCCATCCAAATCACTTTTGTTAACAAGGTAGATGTCCCCTATCTCAGTCAATCCTGCTTTGATAGTTTGGATGCTATCACCAGTATGAGGATTAAAAACTACAACAGTGATATCGGCAATATTTGAAATTTCTACCTCTGTTTGGCCTGCACCCACGCTTTCAATAATAATTGGGTTAAAGCCAGCATACTCTAAAATGCGAATGCTATTTCTTAAGGAACGAGAAACAGCTCCTGTAGCACCTCTTGATGCAATACTGCGGATATATGTTCCTGAATCAGTAGATTCGCTCATCCTTACCCTGTCTCCAAGAATAGCCCCACCTGTTACATGGCTGGTAGGATCAACTGCAAGAACAGCAGGTTTTGTCTGTAATTTTTTCATGGCAACTGCTGTTTTGTTGATAAGCGAGCTTTTTCCAGCTCCTGCTGGCCCTGTAATTCCAATTATCATAGAGTTGCCAGTCTCTTTGAAAATTTTCTTTAGTAGTTTTTTTGCTTCAGGTTGATCATTTTCTACTATAGTAATTGCCTTTGCAATTGCTCCTCGCTTTCCCTTCTTAAGTTCAGCAATCAAGTCCAATACAAGAAACGTTTTGTTAGCTGCAATAAAATCTTGTGTAAATTTCCTTATTTAACAGATAATAAGGATATTTGGTATTTAAAAAATCGTTCTTGCTCACATACTCAAAATTATATTATTAAGTACGTTATTGTAGAAATTAGAAATATTGACTTCGAAAAAAGTAGATTAGTTTCAAATTACTTTGTAGATTCATTTTAGTTCCATGATAAGTTTATGTTCAAAATGCTTTACATCAGAGGTCTCAATTCTTCTAAACGATAAAACCTTTGCAGTATATGACAGGTAGAGTAAAATCAATTATAATAAAAAAAACTAGTCCAGGAGTGTTTCTCTAACTCCTAGAAGAACTGTTTCCTGATCAAATGATTCAGGGTCTATTTTTTGTTTGTAGATCTGTTTACTCATTTTTCCTCTCATTATAATTCAAATTAAGATAAAAAGATTAAGGTTTTCAGAAAATTAGATTCTCACCTTGAAGACACAAAAGTACGGAAAACATAATGGATATTTGTTTATTTTAGACTTATCGTTGAAGAGTATCTGATGCAAGATCTTGTTATTGCTAGGTTTGTCCAAAGTCTAGTTATTGTGCAAAACTACAATATCTCTCAAAGACTCATTACATCAATTTTAGATATGTAACGAGTCAGGACTGTCAGTAGGTAAAAAGTATCTGAAATAATCTAGTATTATCTGATAATAAAGAGAAATAAAAAGAAATTCATACAAAAACATTGGTTCAGGTTTTCAGTCCTTTCTTAAGTCTCATCGATAACCTGTGAGAAATTCACACTACTTTGATTGGTTTTAATCTGTTCTGACTGTATTTTTCTAATATTGGAAACCAGATCATCATCAAGCATTATTGTGATTCTCTCTGACATTATTTTTGTATTCCATTACTAGATTAAGCATAATCAGAGGAATCATCAATAACAAAACATGACAATCCCATTGTATCAGGATAAATGTTTACTTCACTTGGGAGGGGGTTTTTGGCCTCACTTCCAACTAGAGATAATTGGCTAGGTTTTTAGATGTATTTATGCGGTACTGTAATTGCATATAATACTATCTGTGGAAAATTATTTGACTATAGTGAGTAATTTGCGGCATGCCTTTTTAGTCAAAAAAGAGTATTTTTGCAGAATACAAAAGGGAGATGGATTCTGGCATGTATCTTGATTAATGAGTTTTAATAATTGATGCTCAGAGTGATTAAAAGGTATGATTTTTTGGAGACTAATTTCCAGATATCAAATCCCAGAATAATCCAAATAATTCTTTAATCATATTCTTATTATTGCAGAAATTACAGATAATCTCTAAAGTTTCATGTCATTGACCCAAATAGTGCATGAATTTAATCAAACAATTGAAATTACACATGAATCAAGTTGCAAATCCATGATAGACAGATGCCAGAAATGCAGTAACGATGATGTAGAGGTATTTCAGACAGAAGTGTTTCTAAATGACGAAGGAATTACAATAATTCCACTGTGTGATAAATGTAGAAGATTTTGGTTCTCAGAATAAAATAATGTTTCAAATACTTGACCTCTTTTCATAAATCAATTGTGTTAGATAAAAAACACTTGAAGTGTATGGCAAGCATATAGAGAAAAATAGAATATTTTCATAATACTAGAAAAAACTATGAAAATATCTGATTTCTCAATTTAACCAGAATTAAATAAAAATTTGATAATTTTTTACTGGAGAACATAATTTTTCTAATTTCAAGGCACGCCACACAAAAATAAATTTGCTCAAATATTGGTAATTGTAACTAGCATCATGTCACTAGTTCAAATTCAATGATAACATCACACCCTACAGATAGTATGTTTGCAACTCTACAGTTCTTGAATCTGTAATGATTTCTCAAAGGTTTCTAGAATAACATCAACATACGCAGGTGAAATTTCCATTCCAACACACGTTCTGCCAGTCTGCTCACATACAGAGTACTTACTCCTTTGGCATTTGAAAATTACTAGTGTTTAGAAGTGAGTTTTTGGCACTACAACACTGAAAGGATTCAACCCAATTCATCAAATGAACTGAGTTGAATCTTTACATGAAGTAATTTAGAGAATAGAAATTAGCGTATTAAAGATTTTGAATAATCAGGGATTGAATTGATATTTTGCATTGCAATGCATACATACCACTTATAATATTCATACTATAATCATACTATAATCATATTATTACATGAAGCCATTTGAAACAAACTATGGAAAAATACTCCACAATCATCTCTATGCTACAAGCATGGAACCTTGGAACAATAGAAGGTAAAAAATATGAATTTGGATGAGCATGCCATCCATCCTCTTTATAACATATCAAGATTTTACTAGAGATTATTTTTGCTGTTCTTCGTCAATGAATCTGTAATATGCAATCATCTCCCAATATCTCTTGCAGTTCTTACAATAGATGTGTTCGAATTAGGGCTTGCCATAGATTACAGAAGGTGCTGGTTCTCCCAATGGATGGATTTCAGTTTTTAGCTGAATCATTCCAAACTCTTGATGTTTAATATCAAAGACTACAGGATGTACAGGCCAGCCATATTTTGGTGAATTTGGAAATGGTACTATTTCAATAAATTCAGACTCTGAAAATGTTTTTTGAAAAGATTCATCCATGCCAAGTATTTCTAAAATCACATAGTCTGTTTGCTTTGATTTATCTAGATAAGAGATCTCAACATGACCAGAGTCATAGTAAATTGCATCAATCTGAAAAGTCTGTCTAAGAATTTCCTTGTCGTCATTTCCAGTGCCAGTTAAAAATAAGATTGCAAAAACAGTAATCAGACCGAGAGAAATTGTTGGAATGATTTTTTTAGGCATCTTTGAACTCTGCTCTCATCTTTCTTAGGAATTTGGAATTGATTCTTATCCTTTCAAGTGTTTGAGCCTGAGTTCTTTCAGTTCCAGGTGTGGGATTTTTTTTAAAGAATTGTCTGATTTCCTTTTCTTTTGAATCATCAACTACTGGAGAAATGCTTGCAACAATTCTATTGAAAAGTGGATTTCCATGTCCGACTTTTTTGTTTAGCTTCTTCCAGTTTTTCTTAAGCCATGGCCATAAAACTTGCTTTCCATAGGGGTTTGCAGCAACCTTCATTATTGGCAGTTGCATATTTTGTGAACGAACTTCTGAGGTTTGAGAGAAATTTAATGACTTTGACAGTAATTTTTTATCCCTAAAGCTACACATTGCTCCCAAGAATCGTAATTTTTCCTCCATTGTTTTGGCATTCTTGTATAGTTTTACCAGTTCAGAGTGAGTCTTAGAGTCTCCAGTCCATGCAGCAATAGAGCAAATAGATTCAACCAAGTCAGGCGAAATGGAGTTTGGGTGTTTTAGGAATTTTTTGTATCTTTTTTGTGCTTCTTCTAAAACATGCTCATCATCCATTTTACCTAGAATAAAAATTACAAAGGAGCGCAGTAGTGCATCAGTGTGTTTGTCTGTTTTTTTTGCATCCCATCCCAGCTCTGACAATAATTTTCTAAAATAGGTTATAGCATAACCACGAATTTCCTCAGAAAATTTCTCATCATATACACGAAAGAAAAGAGCTGCCAAGTTATGTGCAACGTTTACTGATGCAAGATAGCTGTCCTCTTCATAATATGCATCTGAAAAATCTAGATAGTTTCTAACTTGCTCGTCACCTGAGACACAAAGTGAATAAAGATCATTTTGTATTGCCCATCTGTCAATCGGTGGAATTTTTTTTTGATCAACTAGCATTTTCAAGTCAAGCAGTATTTCTTTACCATACTTTACGCGATAGAATCCCTTTCGTCCATAGTTTGCAACAAACCCAACAGTATTTTTAGGAAGTTTTATTGTCATTGATTTTTTTGAGAACATTTTTTGTAAAATCTCATCAGACAAACCAATCGATAAAGGAATCATCCACAGTCCTTTGCTGAATTTTTTGTCAGGCTCCAGCAAGTACCTCTTTTGCTTTAAAGACAAAGTAGATTCGGTTTGGTTTACCTCAATTAGTGGGAATCCTGGTTGTTTGAGCCAGGAATTGACCATCGAACTTACAGGCATTTTAGAGGCCTTGCCAATCTCATCCCAGAGATCTTGCCCCTGAGCGTTTTTGTACTTGAATTTTGTCAGATATTGTTTTAGGCCTTTTCGGAAATTAGCTTCGCCGACATAATGTTCAAGCATTCTTAGGATGCATCCGCCCTTGTCATAAGAGATTGCATCAAAGATTTCTCTGATTTCTGCAGGAGAATTTACTTTAACATCAATTGGATGGGTTGTCTTTAGGGAGTCAAGTCCCATTGCCACATTCATTGCATCCTCTACAAACTGATTCCACAAATCCCATTGTGGATAGAACTTGTCTACAAATTTTGTTGCCATAAATGTTGCAAAACTTTCATTTAGCCACAAGTCATTCCACCATTTCATGGTAACCAGGTTTCCAAACCACTGATGTGCAATCTCGTGTGATATTACTTCGGCAATAAACTGCTTTGTTCTAGTAGAGGATGTTTTAGAGTCATAAAGTAAAATTGTTTCTCTAAATGTAATTGCACCCCAGTTCTCCATTGCACCTGCAGCAAAGTCAGGAATTGCAATGAGATCAAGTTTAGGTAATGGATATTTTATTCCAAAATATTTTTCATACGAGGTTAAAAGTTTCTTTCCCAAGTCTAGTGAGAATTTACCTTTTGATTTGTTGCCCCTTGTTGTCACCACACGAATCTGAACTTTGCCAATTCTACTTGTGAGGTATTCAAATTCGCCAACGCCAAGATAAATAAGATACGTAGAGATGACAGGAGTTTTTCTAAATTTGTAAAGCGTTTTTTTGCCAATTTTTCTTTTAGACTCAACTGGCATGTTTGAGATTGCAGAAAACTTGTTATCTGCAATAATTGAAATCTCAAATGTAGCTTTTGCCTCTGGAACATCCCAGCAGGGAAATGCACGTCTTGCATCAGCTGCCTCAAATTGAGTAGTTGCAAGATGTTTTGTTTTTCCATTCTGTTTGTATTGACTTCGGTAAAATCCAAGCAGTCTGTCATTGAGGATTCCTTCAAACTCGATGTGAACAGATGTCCTGCCAGTAATTTTGTCTTTGAGTTTGATTTGAAGCTCTTCTTTTTTCTCACTTGTTTTTGCAGTTGCATTGATAGTTTTGCCTGCATTTTCAACATGTGCTGATTTTATTTTGATTTCAGCACAATCCATTAGAATTGTATTTGTAGGTTTTTTACAATCCATAGTGATTACTTCATTACCTCTAAAAGTGAATTTGGTCAGATCCGGTTCAAATGTCAGGTTGTAATTTATCGGAGTAACATCCACACAAGAGATTCAATAATTAGGCTTTATGTAGATTTTCTATTTATCATAATGGTGGCGATCATTTAAGATTTAAAAATTCTGTATGTAGATATTTTTCAAATGAACTGTTTTGAGTAAATGAAATAATGAAATTGTTCTGAATTAAATAAAAGAATCAGAGCACAGAATTAACGTTTTTTAGACTTTATTCAGTAAAAGACATTTTGCGTTGTTTCATTTTTATAATTGAGTTTAGATGATTTTTTTACTTTGTTTTTCTAAGTCGAAAATCAAATAAAGCTTTTAAAATATGCAAAATAACCATAATTATTCATGAAGCAAAAAACTGCATCAAGAAGTATCAAGATTCTAGTAGCAAAGTTAGGACTTGACGGTCATGATCGAGGGGCTTTAGTATTATGTAGAGCATTCAGAGATGCAGGGATGGAAGTTATCTATTCAGGATTATTTGCAACACCAGAGAGAATTGCGCAGATTGCACAAGATGAGGATGTTGATGCTGTTGCAATGAGTCTTCTTAATGGTGCACATGGAACACTTTTTCCAAGAGTAGTAAAGGCACTAAAAAAGAAAGGGATTAACGATGTTCTTGTAGTTGGAGGAGGAGTGATTCCAGACATTGACCATGATGCACTAATCAAGGCAGGAGTTGATCATGTGTTTGGTCCAGGAACATCACTGTCAACAATCATCAATCATATCACATTAGGCGTTTCAAAATTAAGAAAGATATAGAAATTATTCTGAATTAAATACGTCACATCCAGAGTTACAAGGTTTGTTCATTACACCCTCACACTTTCCAAATTCATCATGCATAATTCTATGATGTCCACAGATTGCACATTTTTCCCTGAAGTAGGATATTAGTTCAGCTTTTGAGAGGGTAGATGTTTCAATTTTAGATTCGGTGGTTTCAGTCATTTCACTTATAACAAATAATAGACATTCATATTTATTAAATAAAAATAGAAATAAAATTATTCTGTGGAATCAGGCCACATCATTTTACGCATTTGTTTGCCAACTTTTTCGATTTGATGTGCATCATATTCTTTCATGTATTTGTCAAATGCCTCTTTACCGTTTTTCTGATATTCATAGATCCACTCGTTGTTAAATGTACCATCTTGAATCATGGTTAGAACCTTTTTCATATTCTCTTTATTTGTGCTATCCATCACCATCGGACCACGAGTTAATCCACCATATCTTGCAGTTTCACTTACACGTCTCCACATGCCGTTAATTCCATATCTTTGAATCATATCTACAATGAGCTTCAGCTCGTGTAAAACTTCAAAATATGCAATTTCTGGCTGATAACCTGCTTCAACTAGAGTTTCAAATGCATTTGTAACCATAGATGCTGCACCACCACAAAGGTCTGCCTGTTCGCCAAACCAATCAGTTTCTACTTCTTCTTTGAAAGTGGTTTGAATTAATCCAGCCCTTGCACTCCCGATTGCTTTTGCAATTCCCAAGGTTCTATCCCAGGCTTTGCCTGTATAGTCCTGATCTACTGCAACAATTGATGGAGTTCCAAAGTTATCAAGATATGTCTCTCTGACTTTGGAGCCAGGCCCTTTTGGTGCAACCATAATAAGATCAACATTTTTTGGCGCTTCAATCCATTTCCAATAGATAGCAGCTGCATGAGAAAACGACAATGCTTTTCCTTCAGATAGATTTGGCCCTATATCATCACGGTATACCTGACCTTGAATCATATCAGGAATCAATATGTGAATAATGTCTGCTTGTTTGGTAGCATCTGCAACTGACATTACTTTGTGCCCATCTGCTTCTGCTTTTTTCCAGCTGTTACCAGCTTGCTTGAGACCTATAATCACGTCAAGACCAGAGTCTTTCATGTTGTTTGCTTGTGCATCACCCTGTATCCCATAACCAATTACAGCAATAGTCTGACTCTTTATTGGATCAAGACTAATATCGTCATCTTTCCATGTTTTTGCCATAAATAGACATGAAAATATTGCAAATATTAACTATGAAATTCAGATCTCAATAATTTTGTTACATTTACGGCATTTCACAGTAACGCCATCACTGGGTAATCGCACAAATCTCTTTGAGCCACAATTGGGACAAATCGGACAAGCTCGGACAGGTTCCATTAATGCTCAGTTGGTTTTGTGTCAGATTGAGAAATTATTTTTAGTCGTTTTCTGCCGTTTATTTTATCAATGAATTCTGAAACTGTATTTGGCACATAGTTCTGCCAGTTTTCATCATGTATTATCATGGAGCGTATTCTTGTTGCATTATATTTTTCTCTGTCTAGAAATGCAGGCTGTACAACTTTAATTTCAGAATCTGCCAAAAGCATAGACACGTATTCGTTTCCACTATACACCTTATCAAAGTGAGGTAGTGATGCTTTAAGGTATGAGGCCCATGTTGCAATGTTGAACTGGTTTTCAATTCCCGTTACAATGCAACGCGACAAGTCTACATCAGAGTCTTTAAGAGAGTTGTGAATCATTTCAATTCGCTCACCAGAAGTAAATGGATCCTTTTCTAGATAATTGAACTGAGAGCTAGTAATTGCAATTATAATTTCATCGCATTCATCAAGTATTTTTTTTACCAAATCTAAATGCCCTAAATGGAAAGGCTGAAATCTACCCATCATCAATCCTCGCATAAATTTAGATTAATTTTGATTTTATTAAATCAGTCTATTTAATTGGGCCACTACCAAGAATTCTAATTGTGGATGACTCTGGTTTTAGAATAACTGCAATTTCTCCGGAATTACACACTATGGGCTTTTCAAACGTTAATTTCAGAGGGGATATTGAAGAGAATTTTGCAGCCTTTATCTGCAGACCAATACTGACAAGGCATCCTTGATTTTCTGCTATATCACCTTTGTAAAATTGATTCTTTGTAAAGTCTAGTTCGATTTCAGATTTTATCGTGACTGCACCTTCTTCAGATATAACATCGCCTCTTCCCACATCATCAGGTTTTACACCCTTGACAGCAAGACCAACTCTGGCAGGACATACAGACTCATTTACAGGATCATCGTGCATCTGAATAGATTTTATCAAAACATCAATTCCTGCAGGATATAGTTTCAGGTTATCATATTGTTTGACTTTTCCAGATGTAACTTTTCCAAGAATTACAGTTCCAACGCCCTTGACATCAAAACAGTGATCAATTACCATTTTGGGCTTACCCTCAATTGAGACAGGTTCAATCTTGTCCATCTCTTCTTTGATTTTGTCTTGGTCTACCTTGAGATATCTATCCACAACAGTTCCTTTGATCATTGTGTTTAATTGAGATTCATCAACATCAAAAGTATGGGACAGTATTCCCTTGTCTTTTTTTAAAGAGTCCAGTGCAATAATTTGTTCACCAGTAAACTTGTCAAGTTTATCAACATGAAAAATAACAAACTCTGCAAGATTTATTACTTGAAAGAGGGGTTGAATTTTCTCAGGAAACCCACTTGGCGTAACCCAGGTTTTAATTATTTCAGATTCTTTTCTATCATAAAGGGATAGATCAGTTACTGTTCCTTTTTTCCCAAAATTAGATGCAATATCTTGTTTTCCTAAAACCGCAAAGTTTATGGATTTTACCAATAATTTTCAGCAAGAGATCGACTTTATGAAGTTTTGAATTTTTGTGTCATAATGCACTATATTATACTTAGAACAACACGATCAAAGTTTGTAATTTGAATGGATAATCAAGAGTAATACATGTCTACAAATAGAAGATTATTATTACGATCAAGAAAAGTACCATATTAATGAGTCAATCCCTATTGGGCGGAGAAAGTAATTGAAAATCAAAGTAATTCAAGATAACAATATGATTCGTGTTTATCATTCACCTAAAGAAGTAGTAGTTAAACCAGTAGCAAAGAGAGTTGAGTTGTATAGTAGTAATGGAAATTTAATAGAAGCCTATGAGTTGAAAAATAAAAATCTATCATGGTTTGAGGATAAAGATATAGATAATTCTGAAATTATATTAACTCTTGAAGTAGGAAAAAAGATTTTTGAGGAGAATTCATTTAGTCTAACGTCAGATAAAAACTAAAGATAGAAAAAATAAGTTTTAACAGTCATCAGATTTGTCAATAACTTGTAGAACATAAAGTTATAATTCCATACATTGCAAATGAGACAAATATAGTCCATAACAATTTTTCTACAAGTAATTGATATACAGTAAATATTATGGGAACTGTTTGAGTACTGCAGCATAACTTGCAAATCTATGGTTTTTAGGCTTGACTGATTTTTGGCGATACTTGGAGATTGTATTTCCAGTGGCACCATTAAGCCCAAGAGGACCTTTAACAAATTTCTGCTTATCTGACCAAGACAAAACCTCATCATATGGACTAAAGTAATTTATTATTTTTTTAGAGATTATCATGTCAAGTAATTTTTTATATTTTTTTGAGGAAGGAACATCTTCGGTAATTGATGCGCCAAAAAAGTAAACACTTTCAAGAATTTTCTTGTTTTGAGGGTTTTTTGAAAGGTGTTCTATGGTACTAAGGATCACCTGAGAACCCAGAGAATGCCCCATTAGTCGAATTTTTGTTTTCGGGCTCTTTGCTTTAAAATCCTGTATAAACAAAGAAAGATTACGCCCATTCTTTTTTGCAATTAATTGTCCTGTTGCAAGTGCATGCCTTGCATGTTTTATTAGGTGAGCACCTGTTGTGTTTGAATCATAGCTGTATCCAACTACTGGAAAGAAATATCCCAGTTTTCGCAATCGATCTTTTGCAATCATTACTTTAGCAATGGCGCCAGCATTATCATTTCTAAGGCCGTGAATCATTATGGTTAATTCTTTTGAACCAATCAATTTCTCAAAATCTTTTCTAGGATACAAAAAGTATGAGTTTTTTTTAATTGTCTTACCATTAGAAAGATCGTAATAACCTCTTGTGGATATGCGTGGAATGATTTTTTTCATTCTACTTTGGACCCAATTGTTTTTTATACTTTTCAATGTCGGCCTGTTCAACTTTGACAAACAAGGGAGATACATCACCTAACCTGTGACCTGGTTTTGCACCAAGTTCAGAGATTTGATTCCAATGGTTGTCATTCACATTTCCTTCAAACCCGAGCTGCTCCCAAATTTTTTGAGAAGATTCAGGAATGAATGGAAACACACCAATTGCCAAACTTCTTACAGCATTTACTGACAAGTAAACACAGTTTTCAGTACCAGATCCTTTCTTCCAGGGTTCCTTATGTTGGAAATACTGGTTAAAGAAAGATGAAAATTCCATAATTTTCTTAAGTGCCCTATCCAAGTGATTTTGTTGCATCAGTTCTCCAATCACAGAAGAGAGATTTTTTATCTGGTCTAGTGCCTCTTTATCTTTTTCATCAAAATCTCCAGATTCTGCGATAACACCATCATACGCTTTTTTTGTAAATCCCAATGCACGATTTACAAAATTTCCCAAGTTTCCAATCAGTTCAGAGTTAATCCTATTTGTAAACTCATCCCAATCAAAGTTCAAATCATCTTGAGAGTATGGATTGATTGCAACAAGATAGTACCTCAAATAATCAGCAGGATAGTAATTTAGAAATTCTCTTAATCCGATATACCAATTTCTGCTTTTAGAGATTTTTTTTGCTTGTAAAGTCAAATGTCCACGGGTTGGAATGTAATCAGGAAGTTTGTATTCACTATCAATACCTAAACGCATTGCAGGTAAGAAGAGATAATGATGATAAACGATGTCTTTTCCTATAAAATGATAAATATCTGCAGAATTCCAAAATTCTTTACCATCAATTCCTTTATCATTTAGAAATTTCAGAGCAGTTGAAATGTACGCCAAGTGATTATCAAACCACCCATAGAAAACTTTGCCTTTTGCCCCATCAAGAGGTATTGGAACGCCCCATGTGATATCACGTGTGATATCCCAATCAATCAAGCCAGACTTTATCCAGTTTTGAACATATTTTTTTACATCTTTTTGAAGATTCTTGTTTTCCTCTAGCCATTTAGATAAGGAATCACCAAAGTTTTTGAGTTTAAAAAAATAGTGTGTCGTTTTTTCTTTTTTCGGGATTTGTCCACAGATTGCACATTTTGGATTAGATATTTCTTCAGGTACGCGACCACAGCTTTCACAAAGATCTGAATACTGGTCTTCTGCCTTACAATAAGGACAAGAGCCTTTCACGTATCTATCAGGCAGAAATTTCTTGTCATTACTGCAGTAAAACTGAATAATCTCTTTTTCATAAATATGACCAGCATCATTTAGTTTTTTGAAAACATCCTGGACAAATTCAATATTCTCAGTAGAACTTGTCTTGTAAAAATAATCAAAGTTAATGTTAAATGCTGTAAAATCATCATAATCTCGCTTATTCCAGTAAGATACATATTCTGATGGGGTCTTGCCTTCTTTTTCAGATTGGATTAGAATAGGAGTGCCAAAGTCATCAGATGCACAGACATAGTATGCCTCTACTCCCTTGAGTTTTAGAAATCTAGCAGTCACATCAGCTGGAAGATAAGTTGATGCAACATGTCCAAGATGAATTTCCCCGTTTGCATAAGGCAATGCACTTGTAATTATTGCTTTGTTACTCATGTATTATTTGAGATTTCATCTGATCTTAAGAAGTTTTGTAGACAACACTTTTGTTAAAAACGTAACTTACGTTTAGAATATTTTCAAATTCCTTTTTTTCTGAATCTTGATGTTTATGACATCAAGATTTTCAGGATTCCATTGAGTTTAAAATAAACTATTAAACGCAATTAGGAAAATATGTTTTAAGATTATTTAAAATCTAGAAAAAAATAGAAGACTACCAACTGTTCATATACTTGATTTGCTCAGAGTTTAGCTTGTCAATTTTTACATCCATTGCCTTGAGTGCATCAATGGCAACTTGTTTATCAATTTCTTTAGGAACATTAATAATTTTATTTTCCATCTTGTTGTGATTTTTAAGAATATATAATATTGATAAGATTTGATTAGAAAAGGACTGAGCCATTACTTCTGGTGGATGTCCTTCAGCTGCAACGAGATTTGCTAATCTGCCTTCCCCTATAAGATAAACACGTTTTTTGTTTTTGAGAGTACATTCATCTAGATTAGGTCTTACTCTTTTAACTGATTTTGATTGCTTTAGCAAAAATTTGCTATCAATCTCAACATCAAAGTGACCGACGTTTCCCATAATTGCACCTTCTTTCATTTGTAAAATATGCTCTTTTCTAATCACGCTTGTCATTCCAGTGCACGTGATAAAGATGTCACCGATTTTTGCAGCTTGAGCCATAGGCATTACTTCAAATCCATCCATATGTGCTTCGAGTGCTTTAACAGGGTTAACTTCAGTAACAATTACTTTGGAACCCATCCCATGACATCTTGCTGCAACACCACGTCCAACCCAACCATATCCAACAACAACAACCCTTTTTGATGCCAGTAATAGATTCATTGCTCGTAAATAACCATCAATAGTGCTTTGGCCAGTCCCATAACGATTATCAAACATGTGTTTTGTATATGCCTCATTAACTAAGATCACAGGATATCGTAGCTTGCCCTGATTCTCAACAGCTCTGATTCGAGTTACTCCAGCTGTTGTTTCTTCAGTTGCACCAAAGATTTCCATAGAGTTGAATCTTTTATCAAAATGTGCTTTGACGTTCATATCTGCTCCGTCATCAGTCAAGATTACGGGTTTGTGTTTCAAAACCTGGTCGATACACCAATCATATTCTTTAACAGATTGACCATGCCAAGCATAAACATGAATCCCTTGAGATGCCAAAAATGCAGCAACATCATCCTGTGTTGTTAGAGGGTTTCCACCACAACATGCAACAGTTGCTCCAAGTTCTTTTACACCCATTAAAAGTACCGAAGTCTCTTTTGTAATATGTAAACAAAATCCCAAAGTTATTCCTTTGAGAGGTTTAGATTTTTTTAGTCGATTAATGGTATTGTCTAAGATTTGCATATGGGATCTAGCCCATTCATATGACAATTTTCCATCTTTGATTAATTTTGAATTAGATTTGACTTTACTCAATACAAAATTGTTTCTGGGAGAATATAAAATCCTTCATGCGAATCTAAATAAATGACAAAATCACCAACAAAATAGATGACATGGAAAAAGATTGCAGAAAAAGGAGAAATTGCTGCAGGCAAGGGCAAGGCCTTTAAAATAGATGGAAAACAAATTGCAATCTTTAATCAAGATGGATATCATGCATTAGATGATCTATGTGTACATCAAGATGGATCAATTGCACCTGGAAAGCTGGAGGGGAATATCGTAGAGTGCCCACTTCATTTTTGGCATTACAATATCAAAACTGGAGAATTAACAGATTATCTAAAGGATGTGAAATTACAGACATATACAGTTGAAGCCAGAGATGACGGCATCTATGTAGATGTTTAGATAAAAATCAATTAAGGGAGTCGTTTTACAAAAATTAATAGAACAACTAATAATTCTTAATTTTAGATTGTCATAGATAGAGATAAAATATAAAAAGTTTGTAAAATTTGTGTAGCAGAAATAAATTGTGTTAAAAAAAAGGTTCAAAAACACATCTTCTAAATAAATTGATTTTTAGATGAAGACTCAATCAATTCATCTAACATGCAAGTGGTATCATAGTACATAGTAAGAGAAAGAAATAGAATCACAAAATTTTAGATAATTAATGAAGAGCAAGACATTGTATCATAAACAACTACTGTCATGAATTGACTTTATGCTCATTTCTTGTATAATAGATGGATTGATGCCTCAGAAATATCGATGTATCATAGTGAAATACTTTGATGCCATATCTGATAATATTATAAAATAAATGAAATCATCTTTTCCAATAATCATATTGTAGACACTATAGTTACCCATTCTGGAATTCCGGCAAAGGTCTCTTCTACTGCAGTATCAAATCTCTCTACATAAGGAATATTGTTTTTTGTAAAATGGTTTGGATTTTTTACATATTGGATTGTCCCCATTTGATTTTCACACATACAAACTCCTAGCTTAAACGGAAATTTACTTTGTCCGCAATTAGGACATTTTTTGTAGTCTTCATTACCAGACAAAAAATTTTCAGGTCCAAGCGTATTTTCTTTTGTTGTTTGATTCATAATTTAATCAACAAATCATAAAATATAGGTTTCATGATAACATTATTAACAATATTAACAATCATACTTCTTTGATTTCATTTTAGATTATCCATAATTAAATGAATGTTCAGTTTTTTGAGATTCATTTAATATTTTCTACACATTGTAGAAATTTATCTTATAAATTAGAATACAAATGACAGTTATGAATCAAACCTTTGGATTGAGAAATGAAAAACTATACTGTAACTACTGTAAAGCCACACCCACCATACAGATTCCAAGTAACATTGATCTTTCATCTCCCACAAGTGATGAGTTTGTAGAAAATGTCAGATGTACCATATGCAAGAATGTAGGCTATGTTAGACGTTAGATTGCTTTTGACAAACCTAAAAGAATCACATAGATAGAATAAAGTGCATTTCTTGATAAAATTAAGAAAGAAATAAGACTTAGAATAAAGTCATCATTACTTTAAGACATTTCCATAGTTTCTGACAAGTGTATTTTGTAACAGGTTGAAACATTTTCAGTTAGAACAAATATCAAGTCTTAGTAAAAAAGAACAACAATGAAATACCAAAATAATGTACAATTTAACATGGCATCAATCATTATAATCCCAATTATTATTGTTGCAATTATAGGATTATCAGGATATCTTGTTTATCGATTTTTGATTTATGATTTGATGTGTAAAAGAACTGTTAAGCAAATCCTTCAAAAATATAACATCAAAAAAACTCCATCTCAAATCATTAGAGAATATTATACCAATAAAGGAGAGGAAATATCATACAAAGAAATACAAGATATTGAAAAAAATTACAGACAGAATGAACCTGAACAATTTCTTGCAATGTATGATGCAATTAGAAATAACAAAGATAACTCAGAAAAAGAGTAATCAATCATTTAACGTGTAGGTATTTGAATAAATGGTGTTCCACCTTCACCAACTACAAGTGGCAACTTGCCATCCCATGCTTGTGTTTTCAACCAATCCAAATAATTCGGATTCTCAGCTAAAGCCTTGTTGATAATTGCAATTGCCTCAGCTTCACCTACAGCTTCGGCAATGTTTGCATTTGCTTTACCAATTGCTTGTGCCTCATTTTGCCTTGCTTCGACTTCAATTCTTCTTAGATCATTTTCTGCTCTTAGAGCATTTTGTTCTGCTTCTACTTTTGATTCAATGGCTTGAGCAAACAATGGTGAGAATTCAAAATCAGTAATCGAAATTACTTCAGTTACAACTTCAAACTGATTTAATCTTTCTCTTATTGATGCCTCGATATCTTGTTTAACAAGAGGTCTTTTTGTAATTAATTCCTCGGCGTTGTAATTTGCGGTTACCTGTTTAACTGTCTCTTCGATGGCAGGTTGAATGACTCTATTTTCATAGTCAAGACCCAAATTTTTGTACAGTCTATGTACAGCTTCTTTTTCTGGGTGGTAGTTTACAGTAACAGTTGTCTCGACAGTTTGCAAGTCTCTTGATGCACTACGAGCGTCATTTGCATATTTTAGTGTACGAACCTCAATGTTAACTACGTCATCTTGGAAAGGAACTACAAAATGCAAGCCTTCCTCAAGAGGAGGAATTGATAGATCAACAGCATCCCAATGTAAAAGCACGCCTCTGTGACCAGCATCCACTATTTTTACTGAAGCAGATACTACTATACCAATTAGAACAAGAACAGCAATAGCTATAGCTACTCCTTTTGCTGCATTCATGTTTATACTAATGTTAGGAGTTTGATATTTAGACAATCATAAGGAATAGTTATTACCCACTATTATACCAACCTCAATGTAAAATGTATTTTGGCATTAGAACTAACAATACTTAACAAATTTATGGCATCCAAACTTGTCAAAAATAAATGGACCCAGACTTTTCTTGGATTTATTTGATATTTTTTTTAATAATTCCATTATCAAGGATAATTCCTCGAATTTTAGCTAAAAGAAAAATTAAGGGCAATGCAACTCAAACAATCAAAGAAAAACAATTTCAACCAAGTTATGATGAATTCTCAGGAATTACTCAAAAGGAGTTTTCTAAACCTCAAACAAAAACAATGCTTGTTTTAGGCGAGCTAAATAGAGGGGTAAAAACATTTCAAAATATTCAAAAAAACACAGGTTTGGACACTAAAGAACTTGATATGATTTTACAAGATTTGGAGAAAAATGAATTGCTAAGAGTAGAGCAAAAACAAGGATTATTTGGTCCCAAAATAGAACTATATCCAACAGATAAAGGATTTAGAGAATATTATACCTAAACCAAAATCCAATACAGAATAATTCTATTTTTAATTTCATATATTTAGGCACTACCAGAAGTTTTTGATAAAATTTGAATGTGTTTAAAATGAATTGAAAACAAAAAAAATAGCCACAATATTTATTCTGACATTAAATGAAAGAACACTATTGAATCAAGAAATTATTGATAAAATAAAAAATCAGGATTACTCTGTAATAACAGAAAAACTAGAAAAGTTTCTTGTAGAGAAAATCAGAGAAAATAATTCAAACGGAGTCATATTAGGTCTTAGTGGTGGAGTGGATTCAGCAGTATTGGCTTATTTGTGTAAGAGAGTCATAAAAGAAAAAACACTGGCAATAATCATGCCAGATACTGAAATTACTCCAAAAAGTGAGACAGAAGATGCACTCAAGATGATTGCATTGACGGGAATAGAATACAAGTTAATTGATATCAAGCCAATTATTGGAGAGTATTCAAAGTATCTAGAGCCAAATGATTGGGCAAAGGGCAATCTTCGTGCACGTGTTAGGGCAAATATTCTATACTATTATGCAAATGCAAAAAACTATCTTGTTTTAGGATCTAGTGATAAAAGTGAATACCTCATAGGATATTTCACAAAGTTTGGCGATGGAGCATCGGATTTGGTCCCTATCATATCCCTGTACAAATTACAGGTAAGAGAGATTGCCAAATTTTTAGGAGTACCGCAAAATGTCATTGATAAAAAGAGCAGCCCTCATTTGTGGAAAGAGCACATTGCAGAAAAAGAGATCGGAGTGTCTTATGAGGAAATTGATTCCATATTATATTGTATGTTTGAAAAAAAAATGCTAATAAAAGATATTGTAAATTTACTAAACATTGAAAAAACAATTGTGGAGAAAATAAATCAATTATACATCAATAGTCAACACAAAAGAATTCCACAGGAAAAGCCACTTGAAGATTGAAAATGAGATTACATGATACATTAAGCAGTTTAGAGCAAGAACTAGATATTTCAGACAATGTGAAAATTTACCTATGCGGAGTGACAGTGTATGATGAATCTCATATTGGTCATGCCAGAACCATCATTATTTTTGATGTTCTAAGAAAATATCTGGAGAAAAAAGGAATCAAGGTGGATTTTATCCAAAATTTTACGGACGTAGATGATAAAATCATAAACCGTGCTAAATCAGAAAATGTTACTGCCGAAGAGATTAGTTTAAAATATATCAATAATTATTTTTTAGATTTTGATGCTCTAAATGTAAAGAGGGCTACAAATTACCCAAAAGCTACAGAGCATATCAAAGACATTCAAGAATTTATAGAAATGTTGATTGAAAAAAATATTGGATATATCTCAAAAAATGGTGTTTATTTTTCAGTTGCAAAATTTCCAGAATATGGCAAATTATCTAAAAAGAATATAAATGAACTTCAATCAGGTTCAAGAATAGAGATAGATGAAGCAAAAAACAGCCCTTTGGATTTTGCGCTGTGGAAATTTTCAGATATAGAACCATCATGGGAAAGCCCATGGGGAAAAGGTAGACCGGGATGGCATATTGAATGTTCGGCTATGAGCATAAAATATCTTGGTGAAAATTTTGACATTCATGGTGGTGGAAGAGATTTGATTTTCCCTCACCATGAAAATGAGATTGCACAGTCCGAATCGTTTACATCAAAACAATTTGCAAAGATTTGGATGCATGTGGGAATGGTTACAATTAATGGTGAAAAAATGTCAAAATCACTTGGAAACATTAAATCAATCAAATATGTATTAAAGAATTGGGGACCAAATATCATCAGGCTGTTTTGTTTATCAGGACATTATTCAAAATCAATAGACTATTCTGAAGAACTTTTAAAAGAAAATCTGATCAAATGGAGACAAGCAGAAATATGTTATTTTGAGTTAATTCATGCAAACAGCAATAAAAATACAGGAGTAAAAAACGAAGTAGAAAAAATCTCAAAAGACTTTGATTCAGCATTGGAAAATGATTTTAACACGCATCTTGCATTATCTGCATTTTTTACACTAGTTAAAGAGACAAACAGATTAGCGGCAGAATGCAAATTAGGTTTAGAAGATGCCAAAATAATAACAGTAGAATTTGAAAGAATGCTAGAGACATTAGGATTAAAAATTCCAAGAATAACCATAGATGAAAAAAATGAAATTGAACAGATGATTCAAGACCGAGAAAAATTTAGAACCCTAAAGCAATTCCAAGAAGCAGACAAAATTAGAGATAAATTAAATGAGATGAACATTGAATTAATTGATCATAGGGGAAAAACAGTTTGGATTAGAAAAGAGAAAATTAGATCTGAATAGAAATAGAAGTTCAAGAATACAATAGATATGTTTTAGTTGAATAAATTTTGTGATTAGAAAAATTAGGACAGTCTAATTAGGACTATCTAATTTTCAAATGCTTTAACTATTATAAAAAATAAAATTATTCATGAATACATGGAATAAGTTTTGGAAATGGTATGAAAATAAAATTCTTGGAAGTGTGATTATGATTGCAGTTATTCAATTTATTCAGATTCCACACATGGTATGGAACGCAGACATAATGTTAGAAGCAGGAATTGTTTCAAGAGTTCATCCAGTAATTGATTGGTTTCTTTATGGTGTAGATCTGATTGAAATTATTTCCATTGTTAACGTAGGAATGATCATGTATAGTTTGATTAAGAAAAGACAATCAAGGCAAAATAAAGCCAAGGCAGAAATCCAGAAATAAAAAAAATTATTCTTTAGCACGCCATATTACACGCTGAGGGAATGGAATTTCAATTCCAGCAGAATCAAGTGCTTTTTTAGCAACTTTGAGTAATTTTGGGCCAACTTCATCCCAATCCTCTCTAGGATGCCACACCAAAATTTCAATATTTACACTTGAATCAGCTAATTCATTTATCCTAAATTCAGGTTTTGGGATCATTAAAACAAATGACATGGACTTGTAAATTTCTTTTTCAATAACAGATATGGCACCATCAATGTCTTCTTTGTATGCAATTCCAACTATAGCATCGGATCTTCTAACAGGAGTGGAAGTAAGTGATCTAATATTAGAAGTAAAAAATGATTCATTTGGAACTCTGATAATTGTTCCATCAAATCGCCTAATTCGAACAGAGAAAGTGCTAATATCCAACAAAGTTCCAGAAATATCTGAACCAGGTAGTTCAATTTTGTCACCTTGTTTGACAGGTTTTTCTATCATCAAGAAAATTCCTGAAATTAAATTAGAAACAACAGACTGGGTTGCAAAACCAATTATAATTCCAAATATACCACCTGCAACAAGTAGTCCTGATAAATCAAGACCTGTTGAAGACGTAAACACTAAAAATGCAAGAATAATTATTCCAAAATATATGAGCTTGGCAAGATTCTTGGCAGTATCTTGAGGTAATTTTGGAGCATAATACTTTGTAAAAATTAGTCGAACTATTCTGGCAAGAATTATTCCAACTGCCATTATTATTCCCCCAATCAGAAGCGAAAGGAGAGTGAGGCTTTCTGTAATTTCTATTTCATTAAGACTCTGTAAAAATTCCAATGTCATCAGTCTACACCCATATCCATTCGTTTAACAGGAATAGTACTTTCATATGTTGGTGCCAGAGTCCAATCCGTTTGGGCAGGTTTTGAGAAAACATCAAGAATTTCCAGAGTAAGTTTTTTCCTTAAAACTGCAGTAACCGAATCAATAATAGCTCTTGAGTTTTTATAATAAATAGAGTTATCAGATATTGGAAAAACTATTTTAGAAATAGAATGTCCTTCATCCAAATCATTTTGAAGATTAATTTTTAAAACTGCATTTACAAATGGGATAGAATCTTCATAGGATTCAACTATCTCGGATTTGGCATATTTACATAAAGTACCAGATTCAGGCAACCCATAAAGGCCAAATCTAGAACTTACGGGGTCACAAGTAAACCAATCCAAAGAGTCTTTATGTTTGTCATGAACTATAAACACACCTATTTCTATTGGACAGCGAGCAAAGATTGTGGCTGCAGATCCCTCAGATAAAAAAATAGGAGTGTCCAAATCCAAATAAACATAGTTGGTTCGTCTTGCAGGATAATTCAAAGGCCTTATCGGAGACAATTCAATTGTAAGTTTGTTAGACTTTGTAGGAATCATTTGTTCAGAGATGTTATCCTCAGTGTCTTTTCGGTTATATGAAAAAACGTTTTCAGAAATTCGTTTAATTTTTATTTCTATGTTAGGAAGTAAGATATCTTCTGAATCAAAAATTGTGTAAATACCATATTTCGAATAATTATGTAATTCAGAGAAAGTTTCTTCCAACTTGCTAACTTGCTAAAAATCTTGAATTTATTTGATATGATTTCAGATGGGAGTTTTGGATGGCGGTGCAGATACTAATGGAAAAGTAGATTTTGCCTTTTAACCAAGATTACGTGCTAATTTTAGATTGTTTTTGAGATGCATTAATCAAAGAGACTACATCTCGATCTCTTAGCTGATAATCTACTGGCAATCTCAGATTATATCTTAAATCCTTTCCATAAAGAAGGCCTTTTGTTAGATCCGTATGAATCTCTTTTGCAAGGTCGCTAATTGTGGCACCATCCTTAAGTAAAATTAAGTCAGGCAAAACACGTCCTTGTTTATCTGCAAGATTTTTTTCATCAGCAACAGGATAAATAGAATTCATCTTTAATAATTTGAAAACTGCAACATTTATCGCAAATTGTACTCCGGTTCTCATATATTCCCCCATTATTCCTTTTTTAATAAAATTAAGTGCATTGATTTGTTTGGCATTAAGTTGATCAGAGCGTATGATGTCAAACTGTTCAGATCCAGGAGAGTATTTAATTAATCCTTTTTGTTCTGCACGTCTTAGACTAAATTCACTGTCACCACTAACAGGGATTACAATTGAATTATTATATCGTTCACGTAATCTAGCAAAGTTTTTGTCAGCCCCAGCAACGTCAATTTTATTTGCGACAATTAATGTAGGTTTAGAGATTTTCCTCAGTCCAATTGCAAATTTTTTACTATCATTAATATTGAAATTATCAAATTCTTTTTCGTCTAGTTCTGTTGCAATGAGCGTTTCTTTGATATGATTTTTTTGTACACCAATTCCACGAAACAAATCAGTTAGTGCATCAGTTAAATCAGAGTTTGCTCTAATGAGTTTTGAGATTTTATCTCTATTTCCCTCTAAAATTTTCAAATACCACATTGCTAATTCTTCTTCAATATCGGCAAAATCAGAAATTGGATCACCAGATCCAGGCTCAGTGATTTTTCCAGAAGAATCTATACCTCCTGATGCATCAACTACATGTAACAAAGCGTCAGATTGAGCAGCTATGGAAAGAAACTGATTGCCAAGTCCTTTTCCTTTCCACGCATCTTTTATGAGTCCAGGTAAATCGATCAGTTCGATGGGGACATATCTCCAACCATCAAGACATTTTGAATTATTGGGATTGTCTTGTACTTTGAATTCATGATGAACACATAGAGATATTGCATGTGTAGTACCAGAAACAGATTTTTTTGTTGTAAAGGGGTATGAAGAAATTTCTTCAGAAGATAAAGTAGCCGCGTTAAAAAAAGTAGTTTTACCAGTGTTTGTTTTACCTATTAATCCAAGTTTAATTGTCATGAATTAATAGTAATTTCAGAATATTTATCTCTGCCTAGATTTCAATTAAGAAAAATTTTCTTTTGCTTTTCAAGTGTGCAAGTTAATTCTCTCATTGCCCACTCTAGATCATTAACGTCTTTCTTTGAGAGTGCACCATTCCATTTTTCCAAGATGGTAGAAGATATTTCCGAACAATTGTACAAAAGATTCCAAAAGGATGATGTTCTGCAGTGGCAAAAGCAAGTTCTGAAACATCATTTAATCCATTTTTTGCTCCTGCAAGAGAAGTGATTTGCTCTCCAAAAATTTTGATGATGTTATTTTCAAGGTCCTTTTCAACCTTGATGGGAATATTATTTTTTTCATATCGTTTAACTAACTCAAGTAATTCATTGTAAAAATTTTCAAAATTTGGCATTTTATAGTAATCTCATATGCTCTGCAAGCATGCATCTGTTGAAAACTATCTTAATTCCTTCTTTTCGTGCAAGTTCTTCAGCTACGGGATTATGAATTCCTTCTTGTAGCCAGATAACTTTAGGTTTTTTCTTTATCGCCTCTTGTATTACAGGTAAAACCTGATCAGATGGTCTAAAGACATCTACGATATCAACATCACTACCAATATCAGAAACTTTCTCATAACATTTTTTGTTGAGAATTTCATCAGTTGTAGGATTTACAGGAATAACGTCATACCCATTATCAATTAGATATCTAGGCACATAATGTGCTGCTTTATTTTCATTTTTTGACATTCCAACAACTGCAATTTTTTTTAAGGATAAGATAGATCTGATTTCATCATCATTGTAAGAATCATGGTCCATGTAAAGTGTTACATAAAGAGTAATATAATTTTTGAATTTACAAAGTGATTTATCACCAAAAAATTTTTCCAAATACAATAATAATGCAGATAATAGTTGTATAGTATGACTGAATCAATTTTAGTGACGGGTGCAACAGGATTTATTGGTTCAAACTTGGTTAATTGCCTAGTTAAAAAAAGATATCAAGTTTCATCTCTAGTAAGAAAAGGTAAATCAGGACATAGTAAGTCAAAAATAATTACAGGGGATTTAACTGATAAAAAAATTGATTTTGGCAATGAGCAGTATGATTGTGTTTTTCATTTAGCATCACACACACCACTTGAAAAAAATAAAACAATACTGCACAAAGTAAATCTTGAAGGTACAAAAAATCTTTTTGATCAAATTAAAAACAATACTAAATCAATTTTGTATGTTTCAGGGCTGGGAGTTTACGGGGAAACTGGAGAAAGAGTTGTTGATGAATCTTTTTCCTATAATCCAAACACAGAATTTGTCAAAACTAGAATAATGGCTCAAAAATATCTTGAAAAAAATTGTAAAGAAATAGGAGTTGATTTTTCAGTAGTGCATTTTGGAGATGTTTATGGGTCAGGGGGATGGTTTTATGAGTTTTTAATTAAACGACTTTTAAAACATACATTTAGACTTCCTAAAAAGGGAGATTATTACAAAGGATTTGTTCATGTAGATGACGCAGTTGGCAGCATGATATCCATTATGGAGAAAAATAAGATGAATGATACTTACAATGTAGTAGATTCAATGCCTACAAAATTTCGAGACTTTGTAAACTATACGGCAGACGCCATTGGGGTAAAACATCCTGGAAACGTTCCAGTTTTTCTAGCAAAAACAGTGTTGGGCGGAGATTTAATCAAACTTTTAACTACATCTATGAAGGTCTCAAATGAAAAAATATCCAAAATTTATAATTTTAAATTTCACTCATACAAAGATGGTATCCCAAATGTGATTTCAGAATTAAGAAATCAAAATCGTTTACAATAAATTATCTCAAATAGTAGAATATTTTAGTAAGAAATGAAAATTGACAGCATGGAAGAGCCTAAAGATCTTATAGTTCTTGGCGCAATAAAGAATGGAATTAAAAAGTTTGATAAAATTCAAAAAACAACCCAAATAGATTCTAAAGAATTGAATTCAATTTTAGAAAAACTTGAAGAAAGAGGAATGATACAGGTGGAGGGGAAAAAAGGATGGTTTGGAAAGAAAATTGAGATAAAAACCACAGAAAAAGGAGCCAAGGAAGTTGAGGAAAGAGTGCATGAATTACAAGACAAATGGAACCAAATGTCTGCATTGTACAAAACAGGAGATAAACAAAAACTTCAACAATACATGGATGACAATAAATCATTTTTGCCAACTATGATGTTTTTTGGGATTATGGACATGATGATGTTTTCAATGATGTTTAGCATGATGGGCATGGCAATGTCAGACTATGTTCCTGCAGAAAGCATCCCAGAAGGAATAGATGGAAATGATGGAATGGAGGGAGGTTTAGATGATGGAGGTTTTGACATTGACATTGGTTTTTAATTATTAAAGTTTGTATTTTATACTTGGATTGAAAAGTAAAATTAGTTGATTTACAGTTCGTTTAACAATCCAGGGTTAGTCAAGGTATTATATTTTTTAAAATCACACAATACGGAATACCTGTCAGGACAAGATTTGAGTGATGTTCTAAAAATAAGTAGAGTTGCAGTTTGGAAGCATATAAAAAAAATTAAAGAATTAGGTTACAAAATTGAATCAAAACAAAAACTAGGTTATAGATTGGAATCAAATTCAGAGAAATTACTTCCATGGGAAATTACAGAGGGTTCAAAAACTAAGATAATAGGAAAACAGGCATATTATTTTGATTCAATTGATTCAACCCAAAACCAGGCATTAACGATGGCTTTTGATAAAGAAAACAACGGCGCTGTAATTGTAGCAGAAAAACAAACAAGTGGAAAGGGAAGGTTAGGAAGAAAATGGGAATCTCCAAAAGGAGGAATATGGCTTTCAATAATTTTACAACCAAAGTTTGACATTGGGGTAACTACATTATTTCCATTGGCAGCATCATTGGCATTGTCAAATGCAATTGAGAAGACATCAAAAATCAAATCAGAATTAAAATGGCCAAACGACATTACAATTAAAGGAAAAAAGGTGGCAGGAATTCTGGTTGATGTTTCACTTGAATCAAATAAAATTGAGAATTTAGTTTTAGGAGTGGGAGTAAATTTTGATGTAAATACTAAACAAATTGAAAAATCATTAAAAGGAACACCTAATTTTTATGGAGTTGCATCTCTTTCTCAACAAAATAAAAACACTAGACCAATAGAACTAGTTAATTCTTTTTTAAGTGAGTTAGAGAAGATCTATTTTATGCTAAATTCTGGAGATGTCAAAAAAATAATTGAGGAGTGGACAAAAAAATCATCAACAATAGGCAAAGAAATAGAGATGAATACAGAGAAAGAAAAAATCAAGGGGAAAGCAATAGGAATTGATGATGACGGAGCATTGATCATCTTAGAAGATAAAAAGAAGAAAAGAATCATTGCAGGAGATATTATCCATATCTAAGAATATGAAATAGGATTACTTTTTTGAGTATTTTGGTTTAGATTTTGGTTTAGATTTTGGTTTAGATTTTGGTTTAGATTTTGGTTTAGATTTTGGTTTAGATTTTGGTTTAGATTTTGGTTTAGATTTTGGTTTAGATT
>Ga0224497_10000265_pt1 | contig 39773 bp, 31 predicted proteins | sample SF_Jul11_sed_USG_4_FD_167970 | JGI IMG/M metagenome (GOLD analysis project Ga0224497, IMG submission 167970) | Sediment microbial communities from San Francisco Bay, California, United States - SF_Jul11_sed_USGS_13 | ecosystem: Environmental > Aquatic > Marine > Sediment | place: USA...
AAACGGAACGCCGCAATACCGACGCCGTGCGCGCACGCAACAGCATTATCACCAGCGAGATGAACCACGAGGCCTATCACCGCATTCTGACGGAAAGCATCCTGCAGATGCCGATCCTGCTCTACTGGGCGCAAAACGATCCGTCGGTGCTGCCGATCCAGGCGTATTCGTTCTTCAACATCATCGCAGAGACCAATCCCAACGTGCGCCTGCTGTTCACCAACCGCGGCGGGCATTTTCACTACCGCGAACAGCCCGCGGAGTTCGTACACAACGTCACCAGCTTCGTGAATTTCTGGCGGGCACAGGGCCACTAGATCGGTCACTGCACGAGCACAGATGATGGGGAGGAAGCCATGACCCGCAAGCTGAATGCGCTCCGGCGCAGGGATTTTATCCGGATGAGTGCCGCGGGTGGCTGTGCCATCGCGGGCGCAGGACTGCCGAAGGTTCTCTTTGCCAATCAGCACCCGCATCCGCATGCGAGCAGCTACGGCCAGCTCGATCGCAACCTGTATCTCGATAATGTCCAGGTCCACGGTCACCTGTTTGCCGGGCAACGGCGTAACGAAGAGATCGAGATGATGGCGATCGGTGAGCGCCGCTTCCTGTTTCAACAGACCGCGGTGGTTGAAGTCACGAATCCGTTGGAACCGAGAATCCTCAGCGAGGGAACATTTGTCGGCGAAGGTGACATACAACTCGCGTTCAACAAATCACTCGGCAAATGGATCCTGATCGCGAGTGCCGACGTGCCGTCCACCTCCAGCCATCCGGGCGCATTCAATGCCAAATACGACGATCCCTCGATGATCGACAAGCTACTTGCGCGTCCGGGACTGCGCGGCGTCCGCATTTACGACGCAACGGATCCGACAAACATACGATTACTTTCCAAATGGAGTACCGATCAACTGGATCCGGAGCGCGACATTCAGACCGGCGCGGGGACGGCGCACAACTTTTACAGTGGCGGTCGATATGCCTACCTGGACGCCGGCTTCGACAACACCTTCACTCACATGGAATCCCCGGTGCGCTATTACACGAACGGCGTGCAGACCCTCGACGTCTCGGATCCGACGCAACCGAAATTCGTTTCCAACTGGTGGGTGCCGGGCCAGCGGCAGGGCGAGGAGGAAGCGTACCGGCAGTGGCGGGAGTACGGCGACCGGCAATCCTTCACCTGCAAGAACGGCGGTTTTTTCGTGCCCACGAAAGTGGAAGACGGTGGCCGCTACGCCTACAGCACCTGGGGTTCTTTCGGTTTCTTCATTCACGACGTCTCGGATCCCGCCAAACCCGAACTCATCGGCAAGTTCGTGCCCCCTTACCTGCCGGGCGGCATCCAGATGTACGCGACCGACGTGAACCGGCTGGATCGCGGTTTCGTCGTCGCCAACCCCGAGACGCTGAATCCGGACTGTAACCAGGTCTGGCATGACGCGTATGTGCTGGACGTCCGAGACCCGACCAGGCCGACGGAGATTGGCACGTTGCCCGTGCCGCGACCGCCGGCCGACGCGCCGTACGACGATTTCTGCAACAAGCGCGGCCGTTTCGGGCCGCGCATGCCGCAAAACCAGACGGCGCCGGGTAAGCCGGATCCGAACTTCAGTTGTTATGCCTATTTCATTGCGGGCGCCCAATGTTTCGATCTGAGTGACCCGACCGAACCCAGAATATCGGCCGCATTTATTCCGCCGCAGGGTGGTGACCTCGACGTCTGGAACAGTTACAACCGCACCGTCGACATCGTCTTCGTCGAATGGGACCGAAAACTGATCTGGGTGGGGTCGGACACGGGCCTGTACCTCATCTCGACCCCGGCACTCGGCAAACCGGTGTTAGGGCCGCTCGAGGTCGAGGAGTGGTCGTTGCCCGGCCTCAACGAAGGGCATGACCGGGTTTAAGAACACGATCGCTACTCACAACACAAAAGACGAAGGACTGACAGCTATGCACGCGTTCCGTTTCGTATTACTGCTGATTGTTGGCAATGTACTGTCGGGCACAGTTGCGGCACAGACCGGCTCGGACTGGCCCACGTTTGGCGGCGCGCCCGGCGGCGGCCAGTACTCGGCGCTCGATCAGATCAACGCCACGAACGTCAACCGCCTCGAGCTTGCCTGGACCCACTACTCCGGCGACAAGGCCTGGCTCGAGGTGACGCCGATCCACGCCAACGATACGCTGTATTACTGCACGCCCATGAACCGCGTGATCGCGCTCGATCCGGCAACCGGCGCGGAGCGATGGCGTTTCGACCCGCACCAGGACGAGGGTGGGACGGGCCTCGTCGAAGCGCCGCGACAGGTGGTCAGGTGCCGCAGCGTGGCTTACTGGGAAGCTGCCCAGCCGCGACCCGCAACGCCCTGCGAGCGACGCGTGTTCAAGGGCGATATCAACGGCTACGTGTACGCGATCGATGCCGATACCGGCAAGTCCTGCAGCGATTTCGGCGCCGACATGGGACACGCCGGCTATGCCAGCCACTGGGATTACGAGGGCAACGGCGTGGGACCGCGGCATACGACGTCTGGTCCCATCGTGGTCGGCGACGTAGTGATCGCGGCGGTCGGCGTTGAAGACACGCCCGTCGATGCCAGCGACGGTTTCGTGCGCGGCTTCGACGCGCGCTCGGGCACACTGATCTGGGAATTCAACCCGATTCCGGCGGAACACGTGCACGATACCGGCGCTGCGAACGTGTGGTCCACGTTGAGCGCCGATCCGGAACGCGGTCTCGTATTCCTGCCGACGACCAGTCCGTCGTCGGATTTCTTCGGCGGGACGCGGAAGTTCGCGATTCCCTACGCCACCGCAACCGTCGCCGTGTCCGCCCAAACCGGCGAACCGGTGTGGCATTACCAGGTTGTTCACCACGACGTGTATGACTACGACTTGCCCGGTCATCCGCTGCTGGTGAGCATCCGCAAAGACGGCCGGACACGAGAAGTCGCTATTCAGCAGACCAAGGCCGGCTACCTGTTCGTCTTTGACCGCGATACGGGTGAGCCCGTGTTTCCGATCGAGGAACGCCCGGTACCCGAATCGGACGTTCCGGGCGAGCAAACCTCACCAACGCAACCGTTCCCGACCCTGCCCGAACCGTTTACGCGCACGACGCTGACGCGAGACGATTTGTACGGCATCACGTTCATGGGCCGCAGGTGGTGTCAGAAGCGTTTCGATGAGCTGCGCTATGACGGCATGTTCACGCCACCCAGCGAGCAGGGTACGCTGCACTTCCCGGGCTTCGGCGGTGGCGGCAACTGGGGCGGTGCGGCGTTCGATCCGGATTCCAACCTTGTCGTTATCAAATCAATGACCATGGGGACCCAGCACTGGCTGATTCGGAACGAGGGCGGTGCGATCACACCGATGCCGGATGAGGACAGCGCGGAAGTCCCCGGCAGCAGCTACCGGAGCGGTGCCGGTGACCCGATGCCTGGCACACCTTATTCGACGCTGACCCGGAATTTCGAGGCACCAAGCGGTGTTCCCTGTACTCCGCCTCCCTGGGGCACGCTGACCGCAATCGACATGGACTCGGGCAAAATTCGCTGGCAGCGGCCCTTCGGTCGCGTCAAGCGTTACGGCATGACCTTTCCGGCGTCCTGGGGTTCGGCCATCATCGGTGGCCCGATCGTGACCGGCGGCGGGCTCGTTTTCATGGCGGCATCGATGGACAAAAAATTCCGCGCGCTCGACATCAGAACCGGCGAGGAGTTGTGGCAAAAGACACTGCCCTACGCCGGCATGGCCGTGCCGATGACCTACCAGTCCGGCGGCAAGCAGTATGTCGTTATCGCGGCCGGCGGAAATCGCCGCACCCACACCGAAGAAGGTGATGCGATCGTAGCGTTCACACTCAGAGAGTAATCACGGGCGGAGTGCTCGCCCGGCGACGCCGCGATACGGCAGCCAGGCCATCAGCCGAGAAATAGGAATTTGCCGGGAAGCCGGGTAAGCTACGCCGGGTTGCACCACGGCGCAACGAACACAACAAAACCGTCGTGCCCGATCAGCTTGCGCGCTGCGTTTGCAGGATTGCGATATATTGCCAGGCCATTCTTTGGCGTCATGGGGCTACCCGGCTACTTGCTCTGCCGCCGGCGTGTCCTTATGGCCGGACAAGCAAATGCAGAGCGGCACGGCGGCAGGAGTTTCGATGACACTGTTCAAAACGAGCAAGCTCTCCATGGCCGGATTTGCTTTTCCGGCAATGCCTCTGGCCGCGTTCCTGCAATCACTGTATTTCTTCCTGTCGCCGCTGTATGCCATGGAGATGGGGCTGGGTACTGCGGCGGTCGGCGGTATTTTCTTTACCGCAAAGATGTTCGACGTGGTGACAGACCCTTTGTTTGGTGTCATATCCGACAAGTACCCGACGCCATGGGGCCGACGGCGACCCTGGTTGGTGCTCGGCGTGCTCGTGCTCATGCTGGCGATCTACATGCTGTACTTGCCCAGCGGTACGGCAAGCGCCGCCTACTTCCTGGGCTGGTTGCTCGTGGTTTATATCGGCTGGACGTTGACCACTGTCAGCCACACGGCCTGGGCGCTGGAGCTTTCGCCGGATTACGATCAGCGCACGCACATCACCGGATGGCTGCAGGTATCGGTGATGATCGGCATGATGCTGGTCGCCCTGACGCCGGCCGTGCTTGAGCAACTCGGATCACCGACCCACAGGGAGAAGACTCCCGCGGTCGCCTGGATGTTGTTGATCCTGTTACCCGTTGCCGTGATTATCTGCCTCAAGAGCCTTGACGAACCCAAGGTGCCGCCGGCGGCAAAAATTGGCTTTCGCCGCGCACTCGCCGTTGTTGCCGGCAACTGGGCGCTGCTGCGCCTGCTGCTTGCCAATTTTGCGATTACGGCGGCGTTTGCCGTCGTCCAGTCGCTGTTTGTTTTCTATGTCACCTATACGCTCCTGCTCGGCGAGCGGACTGGATTCATCCTTTTCTTTCTGATGGTTGGCGGAATGGCGTTCATTCCGGTTTGGGTCAAATTATCCGATCACTTCAGTAAGCACCGCACCATGCAGTTCGCCGTGCTCTATGGCATGGTCGTACCGGCGTTTCTGCTGTTTCTGCCACCCGGGAATGTCTGGTTGGCCGTACCCGCGTTCTTGTTTGTCGGTGCGATCACGTCGGCGCACGAGTTATTACCGCGCACGATGATGGCGGATGTCTGCGATCATGATCAGGCCGAAAGCGGCGCCGAACGCATGGGTTTGTACTATGCCCTCCTGCAACTCAGCAGCAAACTCGCAGGCGGTCTGATGCTCGGCTCGAGCTACACCGTATTGGCATGGATCGGTTTCGAGCCCGGCGGGCAGAATACTCAGGCCGCCATCGAAGGTGTGCGTTATCTGATCGTGTTCACGCCGATCGCTGCCTACGTGCTGGTGTTGCTCCTGATGTGGAAATACCCGATCGATCGGGTTCGGCAAAAAGAACTGCGCCGAATCATTGAGGAGCGCGGCGCGTCGTAAACTTGGCAGCACTGATTGCTACGACCGATAATGAGAACCGGAAAGGAGGGGATTGATCCACCGCGGAGCGGTCTCCGACATTGAGCAACGAGTGATGCACTGTTCGGAGTTCCACGCTGTTATTTTGTCGAAGCCGGTCGTTCCCCTGACGGAGAGAGATCGACGAAAGAAAAATTGCTACCCAGCGTCTTGTGGATCGGTTGCGCTTTGGGTTTCGCCGCATGTAAAGGGAACGCGCCACCCGATCCGACCGCGTAAACCGGGCTGCCGGCTCCGGTTCTACCGGTGCCCGATTTCGTTCTCACCGCCGAGCAGACTCACGACAAGTTCAGTCGCACGATTCCGCCCGCGATCTCAACGCCCTCCGGCAGCGTCATCGAAGTCTTCACTCGGGAGGCGGGCGGCGGTCATCTCAACATCGACTCGGCGGTGTCGATCCGCGAACGCCCAGCAGAGGCCGAGGACCGCGCGGTACCGGGGCACTGGGAGGGCGGATTTTTCTTCGGCAATAACAACAGCCAGATCGCCACCCCGGTGCAGCGTCAGACCCGCTACGTGATGCCGGTCAGGGTGCCGAGCAAGGACACCGAGACGGTGATCAAGGCGCTCATCAAGCAAGCCCATAAGTTACCGCGGGAATTCTGTGAATTACTCACTTGAGATCGCGGCAAGGAGACGGCCGATCACCAGCGCTTCTCGTTAGTCACCGACATCAAGGTCTACTTCTGCGATCCGCAGCAACCATGGCAGCCCGGCTCGAACGAGAACACCAACGGACTATTACGACAATACTTCCCGAAGGGAATGGATCTCTCCAACGTTCATCAGAACCGATCGAATGCTGCGGCGCGCCGACTCAATGAGCGACCCAGGAAAATTCTGGGTTATTATTCTCCAGCAGAGAAGTTTGTCGAATGTGTTGCGGCGGCCGATTGAATCCGCATGGCAAAACGGCCTCTGGAACCCGATCTCATGAAACAGTGTCTGTACGGTCCGGTCCGGCTCCTTGGATTTAAGGCTTCAGATACCGATCGAAGAAAGCAATGCTGTCCTTGACCCCCTCGAGCTGGACGGGGTCGGGAGCATAGACGCCCTGATCATTGCGCTGCACGTACACGAAACCGTGCACATCGTGCTCGTACGTCTTCCACTCGGCTTGTTTGCCCGCTTCCTGCAGTAACTCGTAACTGATGCGGAAGATTCCCTGCAGTTCGTCGCTGTTGCGGCCCTGCACGAAGATGGGAGTGTTGATCGTGCTGATCCGCTGCATCGCGACGTCCCTATTGATCCGACCGCGAACCTTCTCCGTTTCCCGCATCAGCATGTTCTCGATATCGCGCAGTCCACTTTCCGGGTTGACGTGCGCCGTATCGTCGGGTCTCAGCGCGAGGAACTCGTGGTTGGCCGGTTCACTGGCGATCGCCGCCTTTAGGCCACCGAATTCCGAGGTAATCTTGAATGCCATTTCGCCGCCATGGCTCATGCCCATATAGCCAACACGCTCAGGATCGACATAAGGCAGTGCCTTGACGTACTCGATGATAGCGATCATGTCCTCATATTCGAGCGGGCCGCGGTTAAGCAGCTGACGACCCTGACGTATGTCCTGGATCAGCTTGCCGTACTTGTCGTAGGCCAGTTCCACTTCGGCCCGGTACCGTGTCCAGGCCACTGCATACCCCGCCTTGACGAACTGCTCCTGCGTCCAGCTCCTGTTCTGTGTCGCATCGCGCACCCAGGCCATGCCGCCACCACCGTTGCCGGACGCAAATAATACGATCGGAAACGGACCCTCACCGCCGGGCTTGCGTATGCCGATCGGCGTGTATAAGCCATCGACAGTTTCGACGTAGGCGAGATACACGGGAATATCGGAGCCCTCCACCGCTTCCGTGATGACGACGCGCAGCGGATCGATAGCCGGTGCCGGCATTGCCGCCGGCCTGACCTCGGCCTGACATGCAGCGATGCAAAACGCCGCCGTGCCAATCAGCACAGCGCCGAGCTTCATGGATGAGTATTTGCTGGTCACGGTATTACTCCGTCGGTTCTCTGAAGGACAGAACTGATTCGAGCACCAGTTCCTAGGCTAGTTTACTCGTGAACGGGCATGTGCTGCAAACGTTTGCATTGAGGCATGCCGGCTACTGCGCGAATCAATCCCCTTGCGCCCGGCGCTGCCGAATGGCCGGTGTATTCGATCAGCCGAACAACAGCGATGGGTAGAGCGGCATGGCCATGATCGAGGCATACAGCCCCCAGACCAGCAGCAAGCTTGCCGCGGCATACGCGAGGCTGGTCCACCAGCTGAATCCCCCCCAGCTTCGCGCGTAGATCACGACAAAGAGCGGCAAAGCCACCAGCTGGCCGGCAACGTAGGTCACCAGCGGTATGGCAAGCAGGTAGCCGAGAAATTTCAGGCTGATCCGCAAATGCCATCGTTCATTCGCGGACACCCAGGCTGGAACAAATCCGCCACAATTGCGGATTTCCCGCGAACAGGCAACGATGTCATTAACGAGAACCAGCAGCAACACGGGTATCGCTACCAGCAGTATCGTTACCGGAAACCGGGCGGCTTCGACACCCTCAAAGGCTTGCGCGGCAAAATATACCCAGACAAAAAGGGCCAGCAACATGACAGCCAGAGCGAACGACATCAGCGGCGTCGCCGGAGCGCCGTCCTCGGCAGTTGCGATCCGCGCGGATTTCGGCCTGGACACACCGCGAGCCGCCAGGAAAACCGTCACTACGATTGCGATTTCTATACATACGACGATAGGCCTTTGGTACATCCAGTCAAAGCCATCGTAGACCTGCATCGTGAGTTGATAGTTGTTCTCGATCATGGTTCCGAGAACGAACGCAAGGATGAGCGGCGGCCGCGGCCAGCCGCCCAGCTTCATGGCATAGCCCAAAATGCCCATGCCGAGACAGGTCCACCAGTCCCCCATCGAGCTGGTCGCGACCCAGGCCCCCATCAGCAGTACGACCACCACACCGGGAACCACCGAATGGGCCGGCAGAAACGCGATCTTGACGATGTGACGGCTGAGCAGCATCAACAACGCCGCCGCCAGGATATTCGCAAACGCGATGTCCCAGATCATGCTGAACGTGAGATCGAGATTGAAGGTCAGCATGTCGGGACCCGGCTGCAGGCCCTTGATCACCAGGGCGCCCAGGAGAATGGCCGCTCCGGGACTGCCGGGGATGCCGAAAGCGACGGTCGGAATCAGTGCGCCGGCCCTGGACGAGTTGTTGGCGGCTTCCGGTGCGATGACGCCGCGAATATCGCCGCTGCCGAATTCCGATTTGTCGCGGGCACTTTGCACGGCATGGCCGTAAGCGATCCAGTCGACGATGGACCCGCCCAGTCCGGGCAATATGCCCACATACGCGCCAACCAGCGAAGAACGGACGGTTAGCCAGCGGTGTTTCAAGACATCCTTGATTCCACGGAGCATGGCGCCGTCGCGCGTGCCCGATAACTCCACGCGCGAAATGGACGTGTTTTTGACCGCCATTTCCAGCAGTTCCGGTATCCCGAACAAACCCAGGGCGATCGGGACGATGCGAAAGCCATCGAGCAGGTAGTCGATGCCCAGATAGAATCTGGGCTCGACGGTGGTCTCCGCATAGCCAACCGTGGTCAGCCACAGGCCGAGTGCCGCAACGGCCAGGCCGCGGGTGACGGAGCCACCGGCCAGCGCGCTCACCATCGTTAGTCCGAGCACCGCCAGCATCAAGAATTCGGGCAGACCGAAGGCGAAAATAATCGGCAACAACACCGGCAGCGAAGCGGCCATCACCAGTGCGCCAAACACGCCGCCGAATGCCGAGACGGTATACGCAGCCCCGAATGCGCGCGCAGCCTGTCCCTTCTTTGCCAGCGGATAACCGTCAAGGATCGTCGCCTGTGACGCAACGGACCCTGGTATCCCCAACATGATCGCCGGAATGGTGTCGCTCGTGGAGGTCACCGCGTAAAGGCCCATCAGCAGTGCAAATGCCGGTGCGGGCTCCATGGCATAGGTGAACGGCAGCAGCAACACCAGTCCGACCACACCGCCAAGACCCGGCACCGCGCCAATCCACATGCCGACAAAGACGCCGAGCAACAGGTAGACAATCGTCGGCCAGCTGAAGACCAGCACCAGCCCGGCGAGCATGCCGTCGATCATGTCAGCGGAACCCCGATGAACTCATGCGCGAACTGACCGATGGTTGTCCGAGAACACGAACCGGGGTCCTAGCGACCTTGCTGGATGTATTGTTCCAGGAAGACCCTCACATGCTCCGGAGCATGCGTCATGCTATCGATGATTTTCGTGCCCTGCCGCGAACTGATCACCGGCAAATTGAAGCCGAACATCTTGCGTTCTTCAGCCCGGTACGCCTCATCCTGGGTGAGCTTCGAAAAACTCTCCCGCAAGATCTCGAACGCTTCGACCGGCGAATCCGGCGGCACGAATGCTGCGTACACGATGCCATTGAGATGCGGCAGCAGCACTTTGTACATCTCGAACAGCTCCCCTTCCGGAGCTTTGCCTTTCACCGCCTCGTAATAATCGACGAAACTCGGAATATCGCCGGCTTCGGATATCGGCACCAGCTCTCCATCTTCATCGACGACCGGGTTGTACCAAAGCGGAATCACTTCGCCATTCTCGACGACGCTGGGTTCGACCGTGAAGCGATAGAAATTCAGCGGAGCCGTCTGGATATCCACTTCGCGTCGCCGCAGCGCATTGAATACGTCGCTCGCACCTTGAAATCCGCTCACATTGCGGTAATCGACGTCCAGAATATCGAGCGTCAGGCGTCCGAGAATACTGAAGCGATGTGCGGGCGCCTGACCGCCGAATTTCAGGCCTTTGACGTTCGGCAGATCCTCGGCACGCTTCAGGCGCTCGGTGCGCGCAAACGTCATGTTGGGACTCATCAACGCCCCGACCAGGGGCATTTTCGACAGGTCCGCACGCAAGCCTTCCTGACGAATAATGATTGCTGTCGCGGATACCGGCGAGAAGAAGATTTCCAGGCCGTCCGCGTTTTTCTTGTCCCAACCGAGATTCCAGACCCGCGAGCCGCCGCCGCCGGGCACGTTCTTGACCACCATCGTCGGCTCGCCCGGGATCTGTTTTTGCCAATAGCGCACGAACGAGCGCACGGCCAGATCGGCGCCGCTGCCTGGGGGGCGACCGACGTAAACGATGATCGTCTTGCCGGCATAGAAATCTTCTTGTTCGCTCACTCCGCATCCGGCCCACAGGGTCGTGGCGACCAGAAAGGCAACAAGCAGACTGCGAATTATCGTTGGCATAGACATCGTCGGTTCCAGATTTTAATTGTTATTTCAGCAATCGGCTTGTCAGTATCCACCCGTGTGCACAAACGCCTCGGCTACAGCACCCGGTTGGCGGGCGGCTCGCCGGCTATCAGCACCCGCTCCACGTTTTCCCAGGCCGTGCGAAACAGAAATGCCCACGCCTGTCTCGTGACGCCCGCGATATGCGGCGTCAGCAGCAGCCTGCCGTCGGCTTCATTGCCTATGCGGAATAACGGGCTGTCGGCCGACGGCGGCTCCGTCGAATAGACATCTACCGCCACGCCGCCCAGGTGAGCGGACGCAATATGACGGGCTAGCGCTGCCTCATCGACGATACCACCGCGGGCGGCATTGATCAGGATAGCACCCGGTTTCATTCTCCTAAGCTCTCGATCTCCAAGCATTGCCCGGGTCGACGGCAGCAGGGGTACATGCAAACTCACGATATCGGCAGAAGCGAGCAACTCATCCAAAGGCAGCGCCTGCGCGCGGAGTTCGTTGGCAAACTGAACATCACGCACAGCCGGGTCATGATAGACGATCCGGCTGCCCATGCGGTGAAAGGCCTGCGCCACGGCGATACCGATGACACCCAGACCGACCAGCCCCAGGGTCAGGCCTTCGAGTCCCGGCAGATTTTCGGCCAGCATACGCCTGCGAGCCTCGACGTAGTTGCCGTTCCGCAGTTCGCCATCCGCCCAGTAGATCCGTCGCAACAGGATCAGCGCACTCGACAATACGTATTCGGCCACGGCTTCACTCGATCCGCCCGGCACGTTCGCGAGGGCAATGCCCTGCGCCTTCAAGGCATCTGCATCGACCCTGTCAACACCGGCGCCGGTGACCTGCACGAGCTGAATTCGACTATCGGCGAACAGCTCGGCACCAAGCTTGGGACCGACGGCGGGAATCAACAGCGCGCGCGCTTCGGCCAGGTGAGCAGGTAAATCGCGGTCATCTGGCGACAGATAACGAATGGACAATGAGTCCGGCGGCGTCACGCCCACATTCAGGAAGTCAGCTTCCGGGCGCAGGCAAATGACATCGCAAGGCATCAGTTCAGCACCGGATAATAAGAACTGCGGGCCGGCAGCGTGGTCTGCCAGACTGTCGGGCAGGCAACAGGTCGCTCACGTCGGCGTGCTGCAATCGGCGATTGGGAAAAAACACAGCATCTGTAAGGGCGTATCGCCCGTATTTCGAGTGACGTGCCATTCACCGGGGGCCACCAGAATCGTGTCACCCGGCGCGATCGGAAAATCACCGCTCTCGGTATGGGCGGTGCCCTGACCCGACAGCACGTATATGCACTCTTCGAAACGATCGTGGCGATGCGGCTCGCGCGGCGTTTCGTCCAGCTGCGGAACCGGTATCTCGACGAGGCGCAACGTCAGCGCTGCTGATCCGGTCCGCGCGGATACGATTTCCAGCGATCGTCGGCCCGGAAGATTGAGGTCTCTCGCATCCCCTGCGCGGATTACGCGTACCATTGCATCGCTCCAAACATCGATGTGGCAGAAATCGTCAGCCGCGATCGTCGGAATTGCAAGAGAACGGATGGCATGACGCAACGCTCCCGCTCAGGTTGCTGATCAACTCACGCCCCGAATCCGTTTTACCTCCGCGATTCCCTGCTGAACGGCATCGAGTTGCTCGAACGTCCTGGTCGCCTCGGCCGCGATCGCGTCGGCAATGTCGGCCAGCATCTTCAGGCCCTTTTCGGCCGTGGCGTGTTCCGGGCTGCCATACCATCCCGTCGGCGCGATCGAGCGGATGTCGGTCAACACCGGCTGATAGCTGCGCGTACGCCGCAGCTTGTCCATCTGCAGACCGTGCTGATGATCCGAGGAATAATCGATGCGCTCGAGATGCACGAGGTCGGGCCGCTTCGCCAGCACGGCGAGCGCCTCGATCTCGCCGCCATGGGTCAATCCGCCGCATTCCTCGCCGTAAAGTTCGGCAGCGACATAACAAGCCTGTACCGTCAGCACCGTCATGCCGTGCTCGCGATGCAAGCTTTCTGCGGCGATCGACAGCGAGGCGCTGTTGCCTTCGTGCCAGTTGAGTATCAGCAGATTCCTAGCCCCGTGCCAGGCCGTCGACACGCATGTCTCCGTCACGACCCGCATGTAGGTCTCCGGCGTCAGCGTGATCGTGCCCTCGAACGGCATGTGCATCGGCGTGACGCCGAGCGGCCCTCCTGGCAATACCAGTCCGTTCATGCGTTCCGCCACCGCGTGGCCGATTACTTCTGCCGCAAAGATGTCGGTGCCGGTCGGCAGATGCGGACCGTGCTGTTCGACGCTGCCGGCCGGCAAGATTACCAGCGGGTTTTCCTTGAACTGCGCGGCGATTTCGGGTTGCGTAAGTTCGATGAAGTAGCGGCTGGATAGTTGCGTCACTTGCGTTTACCTCTCAGGCCATTCTGCCCGCTGCGAGACCGTGCCCTAAAACCGCGGTCAGCCATTGCCTGGCGGCCCGGTTCAGCTGATACCGTATTCCTATTGTGCCGCAATACTGGCACGGGCCTCATCGAAAATGTCATTCAGTTTTACGTAAGCGCCATTGTTGTCGATGGACCGCAGCGCCGCATACACCACAGCCAGCGCCACGTTACCACTCCTGGCGCTGAGTTCGCACGGCTTGCCGCTCGCACAAACCTCAGCGAACATGTCGAGTTCGTCCAGGAACATGTTGCCGCGCGGGATTTCGAGCACCTCGCGCTTGCTGAAGCCGTCTTTGCCGCGTTGAATATACAGCTCGGAAGTCTCATGCAGTCGATCCGGTGTATCCCAGGTGCTGAAGTCCAGCTCGTAGTGCATCAGCCCCTTTTGCCCGAAGACGCGAATGGAATAGATGCCGGGCGAGGTCCAGCTCGAACCGATGTAGGCAACCGTACCGCTCGCAAATTTCATCAGCGTGAGCGATTGGTCGTCCACCTCGGCACCGACCGGCGACAGTTTGGACGCCATCGAGGATACTTCTTCGATTTCACCACCGAGGTAATGAAGGGAATCAAACTGATGCGTTGCGAGCTGTGACAGCGGTCCACCGGGCGCCTTATCCCGATACCAGCGCCAGGTATCCGGCGTGAGTTCGAGCGCACGCTCGTTCGAGAAGTTTGCTTCGATCAGGGCGACGCGGCCGAGCTCGCCGCTATTGATCGCGTCCTTGATCATCCGCGTTCCTTTGAGCAGCCGTGCACTGTGACCGACCATGACCTGCACGTCGTAGCGGCTCTGCAGCGCCTCGATCTGCAGCCCGTTTTCAAGCGTATTCGCAATCGGCTTCTCGGTGTAAACGTGTTTACCCGCTTTCGCGACCTGTTCGGCAACCGGCAAATGCTGCTCGTTCGGCACGGTAAGAATCACGCCCCGGATTTCGCGATTCGACAACAATTCGGACATGTCGTTCGCGACGGCAATGCCGAACTCGTCCTGATAAGCCTGGCGTTTCTCCTGCGAACGGCTGTACCCGCCGACAATACGGAACTTCTCGGATTTCATCGCGGCCCGGGTCAGGACTTTGGCCCAGCGGCCGAGCCCGACGATGCCGATCTTCACTGCCTGCGAACTCATTCAACGCACCTCCTGCTTGATTATACGGGCCGAAAGCAGACGGCACCTCCGAGGAGGTGCCGTGCTGCGCTCAAACATCAAGTAATTCAGACTTTATTGACGCCCGAAGTGAGCGCTGAACTCGAGGCCGAACCAACGTGGCCGACCGAGCCGCCACAACCAGACGCTGCGATCAGCGTCGCAGAATTCGATGTAGCGGTCATCCAGGAGGTTGCCACCGAACAGCGCGACCTGCCAGTCGCCCTGCCCCGGCTTGTAGGTAACCCGGCCGTCGACGGTCGCATAGGCAGGCTGGAAGCACGCCGATTCCGGCCCATCTTTGGGCCAAGTGTCTTCGCCGCTAGCCCACTCGAAGTCGTCCTGCCAGTACATGTGGAGGCGCGGCGTGATCGTGCCACCCCTCGCCAGCTGGAACTCGTGCTCAACCGAAAGATTAAACGTCCAGTCGGGCGTAAAGTCGTCGATCAGCACGTTCGACAGGTCGATGATCTCACCCGGGCTTTCCGGATCCTCGTACGAGTATTCGTCATACTCGTTCTTGAGATACCCTAAGTCTGCCGAGACGAATCCGCCTTCCCAGAAGCTCGCGCGCAGCTCCATCTCGAGTCCGTAGATCGACGACTTGCCGACGTTACGAACAAGTTCGACCGGATCCTCGCTACCAAATATGCCATCCGGATTCCTGAGTTCCGTCGGCCGCTGCTGGTTCGTGTAGTCCATGAAGAACACGTCGGCCATGAGCTGCACGTTGCCGTCCATGAACTGGCCCTTGAAACCGATCTCGAAGTTGTCCACTTCCTCGGGCTCGTAGGTCAGGTTCGGCCCGCCCACCGGCAGGTTCGCGTTGACCTCGGTGTTGAAGCCACCCGTGAGGAAGCCTGACGAGTAGAGGAAATAGACCATGCCGCTGTGCAGGGTATCGCCCGGCGTCAGGTTGCGGGTCAGGCTCGCCATCGGCGTGATTTTGGACCAGGTGCCTTCTTCCTGGTTGAAAAAGCCGGTGTCATTGACGTGAAACAGGCTCACGGGCAGCGTGACGTCGCAGTGGTTGTTCGGGTCGATACTGACGTCACATCCCGTGGAGGCAAACTCGAGGTTGTGAAACCGTCGGTCGTCCTCGGTCCAGCGCGCGCCGAGATCGAGCGTCCACTGGTCATTGATGTCATAGGTCATGTGCCCAAAAACACCGGTGGACTTGTTCCAGACGCTGACTTCGCCCAGGAATGGCCCCGGGCCGCCCAGGTTGATCCTGGGAGCGTTCGGCCACAAGTCCGGGTCCTGCGTGGGATCGATGTCGACACCGTTGGGATTAGTTGGCACGAGTTCGAAGTGCAGGCCTTTGAGCTCACAGGTCACCTCGATGAGAGGCGGATCGTTCGGATCACCGTTTGCGTCCCGGTCGGTTGCCGCCCCGCTTGCCACGAGCAGGTTGTAACACAGGTCCTCGCCGTTGAACGCGGTCTCGTCGAAGTAATTCACGCCCAGGGTAAACCGCAGCCTGTCGCTCGCGTCGGCCTCGAACAGCACTTCGAAGCCGTAGGTTTCGTTATTCTGTCCCGCGTCGCCGAACGTGCCGATGGCATCGACGGGCCAGCGGGTGAAGTCCCGGTCCGCGAAATACCGGTACTCCATGTTGCGGTAGGAGCCTTTGGCAGAGACCGTCACGTTATCCAGGTTGCCGACCGCGCCACCGGAATCCCATGTCACGCCGCCATGAAACATTTCCTCATCGACGTCCGAAAAGATGAATTTATCCGAGGAATTTTCGAACTCCCCGGCTGCGACGTCCGCCGCGCAGATTGCCTTGAAGTCCTCTTCTGCGCCGACATAGAGCCGCCGTTCCAGGTTGCCGGCGCCGCCGCCCCACAGCGGTGCGTCGCCGAGCGGGTCGCCGAGGCACTGTCCGCCCACATTGCCGTCGCGTTTTCTCGAAACTGCGAATGAGGCGTCCAACGTCCAGTTCTCGTTCGGCACGTAACGGAACGCGGCTCTGGCGGCCTTCGTATCCTTGTCGCCGACGTCGATGTTCAGGTTGCGGTTGTGGTAGTAGCCGTCAAACGTCTCCGACGCGACGCTGAAGCGGCCGAAAAAGTTATCGGTGAACGGCACGTTGAGCATGCCGCGGACACCGATGTCACCGTCTTCGGCTGCGCGCAGCGTGACGCTGGAATCGAAGTCCGGCTGTGGTTTCGTTGAAACGATGTTCACGAGACCGCCCATCACGTTCTTGCCGAACAGCGTGCCCTGGGGACCCCGCAGCAGCTCGACGCGCTCGATGTCGACCGTGCTCATGTAGCCGCCCAGTGACGTCGGAATGTAATGGCCGTCGACGTACATGCCGGCGCCGAACTGGAACACAGGATCCGGAAACCCGCCGCCGATGCCGCGAATAACAACACGCGTATTGTTCGCGCGATTGTCCGTGGTCAGTGTGACGTTCGGTATGTATTGGCTGGCCTGGTCGATGCTGTAGATGCCCTGCACCTGCATCTGGTCACCGGTGATCGCGGCGATCGACATCGGCTGATCCAGCAGTCGCTCCTCGCGCCGCCGTGCCGTTACGACGATTTCTTCGAGCATGGCATCGGCTGAACTCCGGCCGCTTTGCTGGGCGGCAACCTGCCCAGACGAAAACAGCAGTGCGGCGCCGAGAACTGCCGCACCGATTGAAAACACTTGCGTAAATTTTGCGAAAAATAAGCGATCGCTGTTCATTATTTTATGCCCCGAGTAGTTGCTACAACCCATCTCCAGTAACTGAAGCAAGCTGCGCGCATGTCGTCACCAAGAACTTTGGTTACTGCGGCTTTTCTGGTCCGATGGAATCCGTCCGTCCGGACCTGGCCCCCGTGTTGCTACAATGCAAACGTTTGCATGTAGCGTTGAAGATACCATACCGGAATCACGCTTATCAAGTGGCCAGAATACAGGCTCTGATCCGCAAAGATGCGTTACAAGATCTGTTGCAGTAACGCAACGGTGGGCCCGCGGATAAGGCGTCTAGGCGATGCGCCCACTCGCCGGCTGGCCCGCAAATCGCAGGCTTAGCACGCCGGCAGCCCGCACAGAAGAACGCCGCTGTACATGCTGTTCCTGGCGATATTGGCCCTGGTGAGTTCGAGCACTTCGGGCCTGACGCCGGCCCTCGACCGGAGTATCTGACTGGCGCGCTCGTAATCGGCACGGTCCGGAACGAAACTCAGGATACGCGGGACATTTTCTCGGTGCGCCTTGGTCGTGGAGGCGGGCTTGATCGCTGCGCGAATGGCTGCTCGCGCTTGCCGATTCATGCCCGGCGAACCAGGGAACACGTGTAGCAACGTCTGGTCGATTTCCTCAGGGGTCAGAATCGCCTATCTCACGGCCATGATACTGACGACGCTGCTCCTTCGTCAGAAGATCGCGCTGCCGTTATTGATGGCGGCGTATCGCTGGCGCCGGGGTGGTTACAGCGTGCGGTTCTCGTTCGCTTACGGATTCGCCACGTGGCTGATGATTATCGGCTTCGACGACTACATGATGGGCCTGTCGTTCCAGCCTTCCTGGCTCGGTCTGAAATAGCAGGCAGTCGTGCCGAGTGCATGCCTGCGATGGATGCTCAATTAGGTCGAAACTTGGCAGGTGGCCCGTCGAACCACTGCACGACTGCTGTCTGAAAGCTGGGACGTGTTGCGATCGCGCGGGCCCAGTTCTTCACGTTCGTATGACGGTCAAACGAGAATCCGGCCCGCTCCAGCGTGTAGTGGAGCGGCACCCAAACGATATCCGCGAGCGAAAAATCATCGCCGGCGAGCCAGCGTTGTGTAGAGAGCTGCGCACCGAGCCGGCTGAATGCGGTATGCAGCAGTTGCTCCGCACTGCGACGCTCTTCCGCTGTAATGCCTTCTTCGCTGGCCGTCCGGGTATGAAATGCCAGCAGCTCATCGTTCGTCTGCAGTTTTCGGTAGCGCCGCAGTTCCGCCGCTGTCTTGCGGCGTCTGGTCTGCTGAGTTGCACCGTATATGTACGTCTTCACAGCATCGACGTGGATCTCGGATGCGAGCTCGATCCACGCCGACAATTGCTCGCGCCCGATGTCGCTACGTGGCGTCAGCCGGGGCTCCGGGAAAACGTCGTCGAGGTAACGGATGATGTCGCTGGATTCGATCCAGACGTCACCATCGTGCACGAGCGCCGGTACCAGGCCGTTCGGATGAATACCGAAATACTCTGACGTGATGTGCTCGCCTTTGCGCGTATCGAGGTGATGGCTCGTCCAGGGAAGTCCTTTTTCCGCCAGGGTCATGCGGACCCGCATCGAGCAGTTCGACCAGCCCGCATGGTAGAGATGCAGCCCCCGCTGATCGAGGACGCTACGGTTTTCTGGAACGATCTTCGGCATCTTGCGGTCAGAAACGCAACGTGTAGTTAAGCTTCAGCACAATTTCGGATGCTGATGAGCTGACGCTCTTGCTGAACGGGTCTATGTCGAACTGCCGATTTACGACAAGGAACACGTCGTGTCCCGCCTGCGGATTGTAGCGAAGCCGGCTGTTGAGACCGGCGAAATCCGAGACATTATCGTACTGCAGCACATTCAGCCATGACCATTTGCTGTTGAACGCATAGTCCATGCGCATGCGATACAGCCGCGTGATAAAGGCGCCTTGTGGCAAATCCACATCATTGAATTCAAAGCCAAGCTGCAAATACAGATGCTTGCCTGGACGCCAGTCCGCCCCTCCACTGATCGTAAATCGGTCACCGGCAAAAAACTCGCCAATTTCAAGATCCAGATTGAAGGCAAAGTGTCGTTCAAGTGCCGCCGCAAAAACGAGTTGCACCCGGTCGAACTCGTAGTCACCGATACCGATGACGACGCCGGGGTGAATGTCGAAGTTCTCGTCAAGAACCTCGCGCAAGCGTTTGAAACGCATTTCGAACGTGTCCCCGAATTGCGTCTCGACGACGAGCGGCTTCAATATGATTTCACGGGTCTCAAGCTCGCCGTCGGTGTTCTCAATAATCTCGAGAATCGACTCGATTCCGACATTGCGGAGCCAACGCCCGTTGGGCGTGAACGTGTAACCGAACTCCCCCTTCCGGCCGACGATGCCCGGGCGGTTGACAAAGCCCACAGCCGGGTTGAAGTTTGCCTCGACGACCCAATGTCCCACCGCACCGAACCACTGTTCACTATTGGGGTACTCAACGCGCCAGCCGTACGCTTCTTCGTCGGCGCTAATGCCCTCCGTATCCGACTGCTGATACCAGAACGCTCCCTGTATCGTCTTTCCGGCCACCAGGCTGGTGTTCCGGTAGCGAAAGTCCGCGCCTATGAGCTGGTTATCCAGATCGGCGATCGGATTGCCGCTGGTAACGATGAGGCCCACGCTGGACTCCTTCAGAACGTTTGCGGAGGCTCGACCGACAAAAATATTGCTTTTGTCAATGCCTGCAAACTCATCCTGCAGCACGTCCAGAACGCCGATATTCCAACGACCGATGCGCCCCGTGACTTTGACGCCGGCGATAATATCGACGGGCTCACCAGCATCGCTGAGACCGATCCGGCGGGAGAAGAACGGCCGCCCGTTTTCCTCCAGGCCACCAAAGCTGAATATGTCCACATCCTGATTGAAGAACTGCCGTTTTTCAGGAAAGAACAGCGAGAAGCGGGTAAGGTTTACCTGCCTGTCATCCACCTCGGTGGCGGAAAAATCCGTATTCAGTGTAAGCGCTGCCGTCAGCGACGGCGTTAGCTTGTAGTAAATATTGAGCGACGGCTCCACCTCTGTATGCGACACGCCACTGGCAGACTCCTTCACCTGTTTGACAGCGACCGAAGGAACAGTGTCAAGTCCACGACCCTGGCGAATATCGTCGATGCAGTCGAGATAACCGGCCGAGCCGGGGTTGATCCCCCGATCGAAAGATGACCAGGCAATCTCCTCTTTTTTTCTTGAGATCGTTCGCGCGATCGTGAAGCCCCATTTGGAATTATCCGGACTGAAGCTCAGCGACTTGAAAGGTATCGCAATCTCAGCCGTCCAGCCGGCTTCATCAATTTTCGCCTCGCCGAGCCAGATGCCATCCCAGTCACGGTTGATCACAGTCGGACTTTCGTACAGCCCATCCCTGCGAATCCCGTTCGGGTTGAGCTGAAACCAATATCCGCTGCGGCGCGTATCGAATGGATCCAGCAGGAACTCGATAGCATCATCAAAGATCAGGGTCTTGCCCTGCACCAGCTGGCGCGCGCTGATCGCCTCTGGATTACTGTCGAACAATCGGGCACCTACATAGAAATAGTCGTCGTCGTAAGAGACAAAGAATTCCGTTTTCTCCGACGGCGTGCCGTGATCCACGGGTTGAAACTGGTGCAGGTCCTCGATACGCACGGCTTGCGACCAGGCATCATCATCGAGCACGCCGTCGATAACGGGCGAAGTGTCGCCGCGCCTGAGGCATAGCAACTTGGCATCATTGCCATCATTGACAGGGCCTGCATCGCTTTGCACGCCCTGCGCGGCGGCAGTTCCGGCATACAGGAGCAACGCGGCGAGCAACGACCGGGCCGTTGTTTTCGACCACGTCAGCGAATCACCGGCGCTAAAATATAGCGGGCAAGCAGTCTGCATGGCCGGGTGATGCGATACGGTCAGGCTCGCCATCGGCGCGCGGCACACTACCGTCAGGCCGGGCGCAGGCGCTCAGGACTCAGCGGCAGATCCCGGACGCGTTTGCCGATCGCCCGCGCCACGGCGTTGCCGATAGCCGCGGCGGTGGGTCCCTGCGCCGCTTCGCCGGCGCCGACGGACGGAGCGCCCGGTGGCTCGAGCAACACGACGTCGACGGTCGGCACCTCCGCAAACGTGAGTATCGGGTAGCTTGCCCAGTCTCTCGACCGGACACCGTCATCACCAAACTGAATTTGTTCCTTGAGCGTCCAGCTCGATGCCTGAATCACGCCGCCTTCGATCTGGTTGATGACGCCGTCGGGATTGATCACCAGGCCGACGTCCACTGCGCACACCGCCCGATCAAGTTTGATGTCGCCGCTCCTGGCGTCGACGAGTACGCGCATGGCGACTGCGCAGTAAGCACCCAGATTCTTGTACTTCGCAAATCCGACGCCGACACCGGTTCCCGATTCAGACTCGGTCATGCCGGCGGCCCGTATTTCGGTCCTCAGCCTGTTCAGCACGGCGATCGCTCTGGGATCGGTCAGATGCCGGATGCGATATTCGATCGGATCGTGTCCCCGCTCGTTCGCGAGCTCGTCCATGAACGACTCTATTGCAAACACGTTCGAATAAGCGCCCAGTGAGCGCAACGCCGACACACGCAGCGGCATGTCCCGGATCAGGTGCTTGCGGATGCGCTGGTTCGCGAATGCATACAGAGGCACGGCGTTTCGGTCAGCGCCGCCGGTCGGCTGCGGAATATTCCGCACGGGCGGCAACGGCAACGGCTTGTCGATCTGTCGCGCGGCAAACAGGTCACCCGCGCCCGCCCGTCCCTGGGGCCGCGACGAGTGCGCACCGCTCCAGACATCGTACTGCCAGTCGATGACCTGGCCGGTGGCATCCAGGCCCGCGCTGATTTGCACCGACATCGCCGAACCGTAGGGTTCGGCCAGGAATTCGTCGGCGCGCATCCACTGCACGCGGATCGGGCTACCCTCGATCTGCATCGCGATCAGTGCCGCATCGGCTGCCGCGTCGTCCGCGCCGTTGTGACCATAACAGCCCGAAGCCTGGACATGGATGCAGTGAACATTTTCTTCCGCGAGGCCGACGAGCCCGGCGATCGCACCGCGCAGCGGAAACATGCCTTGCGCGTGGCTCCACACCGTAAGCTTGTTGCCCTGCCGTTCGGCAATCGCGGTCGCCGGTGAAATCGAGGCATGCGCCTGAAACGGCCTCGAGTAACTGCGACTAACCGTACGCACGATGTCGTCGCTGCCGGACGCACCGCGCTGACCGACCACCGTTACCTCGGCCGGCGCTGTGCGCAGCCATTCGCCGATTGCGTTGACCTCGGGCAGCGGTGGCTGCCCGCTCCAACTGCACAGATTCGCGAGACTTTCTGCGGCGTTGATCGCCTGTTCCTCTCTCTGCGCGACTACCGCCAGGAATGAACCATCCTGCACAACCCTGATCACACCCGGCATCCCCGCGACCGCTTCGATACCGGGCGACAGCGACAGCTTCGCCTCGCGATTCCCCGTGCGTACGACCCTCGCGTGCAGCATGCCGTCGAGTCTCACATCCTGGATGTACGTGCGTTCGGCAAAAACCTTGGGCGGTATATCGATGCGCGCCGCCGAGCGTCCGACGACCCGGTACTGATCGCGGCTTTTTGTCGCGGCCTGGCCGCCGGCATGACGCGCAAGCGTGCGCTCGCGGACGACAGACCAATAGTCGAGCTCGGTAGCCGAACCATCATGGATGAACGTCCCGTCGCGGACATCGATATTGCCGCTGTTCACGCCGAGTTCATCGGCGGCAAGCCCGGTCAGGATGGCGCGCGCCTCGGCCGCCGCGGCGCGCAACGCAGCGCCACTTGTTTGCACGGAGAGACTGCCCGACGTAAACGCCTCGTTGGGCGAGTAATCCGTGTCGACGGTCAGCACGCGAATCCGCTGCAGCGGGACATCGAGTTCCTCGGCGGCGATCTGTGCCAATGCGGTCTGAATGCCCTGACCCAGCTCGCATTTGCCCGGCGACACGGCGACGGTGCCGTCCGCGGCGATTCGCAACCAGGAATCGAGGCGGCGGTTTGCGGCGAGCGATGGGGTAAGTGCCGTTGCCGCATCTTGTTGCGCGAGCGTGTCGGGCGGGACGAGATCAAAAAACAAGACCAGACATCCACTGCCCTTGATGAAGTCTCGCCGTGTCGTCATGCCTGGTGGTCCTCCAGGGAATGCGACGCCTCGCGGACCGCCCGCACTATGCGTCCATGCGCGCCGCAGCGGCAGAGATTCCGGCCGAGCGCGTTGCGTATCTCGGCATCGCCGGGCCGTGGATTCTTCTCCAGCAGCGCGGCAGCCGTCATTATCATGCCGTTCGCGCAATAGCCGCACTGCATAGCCTGTCGTTCGATGAAGGCCGTTTGCAGCGGATGCGGCGCGGCGCGGCTCCCCAGGCCTTCGAGCGTCGTGACGCTGCGTCCCGCAGCGCCGGCAACCGGCATGACGCAGGACTGCACGGGATTTCCGTCGACGAGCACGGTACACGCCCCACACTGTGCGAGACCACAACCGAACTTCGGACCATTGAGACCCAGATCATTTCTGAGCGCGTACAGCAAGGGAGTGTCCTCGTGGATGTCCAGCTGCACCTGCTTTCCGTTGACATTGAGACTGATGGCCATCACTCACCCCGACGTTGCTGCGAAGATACGATCCGACAACGCACATTCATTATGAAGCCCTTTGGTGTGCGATACGCAGCGTGTCGATCAATTCGCTGTCGTTGTGATCGCCCATGCCGTGTTCGACCATCTGCGCAAACACGTTCCTCGTCGCATGGCCGATCACGGATTGCGCGCCGACGCTCTCGATAAGCCCGATGCCGTAGTCCACGTCCTTGATGCGCATGCGACCCGAAAACTGCACCGGATCCTCATGCTTGTTTTCCGCCATGTAGCGCGAGTGACGCACGACATGCGGGCTGCCGGTGGCACCCGTCGAAAATCCTTCCGCGGCGACGGCAATGTCGATACCGGCGGCCTCACACGCAAACATGCCTTCGGCACAGGCGGCGACGTGAATTGCACCCATGACGTTGTAGATCAGCTTGAAAGTAATTCCGCTGCCAACCCCGCCCAGGTGCATGACACTCTTGCTGATGGCCGACAGTACGGGGCGCAGTGCCTCGACATCGGAAGCCTCACCGCCCGCAAAAATCTTGAGTTGTCCTGCCTCCGCCACATCGGGGCGGCCGGCGACCGGGCAATCGAGGAATCGGAGGCCTTTGGCGGTGGCCAACTCGCTGAGTTCTGCGACCCACTCCAAGGACACGGTCGATGATTCGATTGCAAACGCGCCGGACTTGAGCCCGGCCTGCAGCGCGCCGTCTTTACCCGTCCAGACTGCGCGCGACGCTTCATCGTTGGTCAGGCTCGAGATAATCACGTCGGCCCCGGTAGCGGCGGCTTTGGGGGATGCCGCAACCGATGCGCCCAGCGCCTCGAGCGGGCGGGCCTTCTCCACCGTGCGGTTGTAGACCGTTACCTGATGTTTGCCGCGCAGAAAATTTCGAATCATCGGCTGACCCATCATGCCGGCGCCGAGAAAAGCTATTGTGGCCATCTGAATCCTCTGAATGACTGCACGTTGCGGCGCGATCCTGCGGGGACAACGCCACGTATTCTTCTAGCGGGTGATCGCGAGGCCCTCCAGGGCCAGGCCATACGGGAGTAATTCGGTCATCCGCCGCCGCAGTTGTTCGGTCAGCAGGATGCGCGCATAGCGCCGGTTCATTTCCGGCTGCTGCATGATCTTGCGCGCGAGTTCCCAGGCGCGTGGCATCAGCTTGTCGCGCGGCAGCACTTCGTTCACCAACCCTGCCTCCAGCGCCTCACTCGCGTCGAGCACCTGCCCGGTTAACAGAAAATAGCGGCCGCGATTCAGGCCCATCACCATCGGGAATACGACGTGCACGCCATCGCCGGGAACGAGGCCGCCGGCAAAGTGAGCCGAGTCCTGAAACGTTGCGGTTTCGGCCGCAAGCACGATGTCGCACATCACCGGCAGTTCGGCGTGCCGCGTCGCCGGGCCGTTGACGGCGCTGATCATCGGCACGTCGATTGCGAGCAGGTTCGTCAGCAGCCGGTTCGACTCCCAGCCCAGCTCGGCCCATTCGTCGGGCGTCTGCCGGTGCGCGGCCCGGTTTGACGCGGGCTCGGCGACCGGGCCGGAAAACTCCTCGCCGGTGCCCGTCATGATCACGATCTGATTGTGGCGATCGCGACCGATATTGAGAAAGGCTTCTTCCAGCTCGGCATGCGGCAGCCGTCCCCACTGCAGCGGCCCACCATCGGTGCCGAGCGTGATCTCGAGGATCCCTTCTTCGCGACGCATGCTGATCGTTTGATACCTGTCGCAGTAGTCTTCGAATCGCGTTCTAAGCTCGTCTATGTCCATGCCCGGTTCCAAGATCTGAAGGAGAAATGTACCGATCCCTCGCCCGCCGTCGTCAGCTTTTTCGTCTCGATTCGCGGATATTATCGAGTCCACTAAAAAACGTAATGGGCGGATACGCCGCAGGATCGGTGATGACATCGAGCACCGTCGTTTCCTTGCGTTTAAGCGCCTCACGCAGTGCCGGCAGATAGCCGCCCGCCTTTTCGATCCGCACACCATGGCAGCCACACGCGCGCGCAATCGCCGCATGATCCACCGGTGTAAAATAACAGGCGCTCGTGTGACGCCCGAACTTCACGTCCTCGGCATCTTTTTGATATCCGAGACAGCCGTTGTTGAGAACGGTCAGCACGATCGGTGTCTTGCGTCGCGCCGCGGTCTCGAGCTCGGACCACACATGCGCAAAGCCGCCGTCCCCGACCATGCACAATACCGGGGAATCCGGCCTGGCAAGCTTGGCACCGATAGCAAACGGCAGACCCCAGCCCAGCCCGGCCAATCCGCGCGGTGTAATAAAGCGCATGCCGGCTTTGAGCGATGGCAGGTAACAGGCCGTCCACAATGTCGCGTAACTCGCATCGGCCACGACAATCGTCTCGGGCGTCAGCACCTGCCGAATATCGGCGGCCAGGCGCTCGGGCCGGATCGGGCTGGCATCGGATTGCTCCAGGGCAGAGATTTCCGCCGCGTGTTTCTGCCTTGCCTCTGCGATGCGCCTTTCGGTGTCCGATGCCGGCGTCCGGCGTCCGGCGAGCTTCGCGTGGATGGCGACCAGAGTGAGTCTGGCATCGCCGTTCAGGCGTAATGCTTCATAGTTGCGGCCGATCTCTGCACTGTCCACGTCGACGTGAATGTAACGTGCCGCCTGTGGATACAGCATCCAGGAATCGGTGCCATTCTGGTTCGTGCGCGTTCCGACCAGCAGGATGACGTCGGCCCGGTCAATGAGCTCGCGCAGATGGTGGGTCGGCGACAGTTTCCCCATCGCGTAACCCGTTACGCCGATCGAAAGCGGATGCCGCTCATCGACCGCGCCCTTACCCATGACGGTCGTCATCACCGGCAAATGCGCATCGCGCTGCAACGCGGCCACTTCCTCGCAGGCCGCCGAGAGATGCACGCCACCGCCCGCAACCAGCAGGGGGTATTTCGCCGACGCCAGCAGTTCCACCGCCGCATCGACACCGGCGGGATCGGCAACGTTTCTGTCGAGCGGGAAATAGCCTAGGTTCGCCCTGCGCGGCAGAGCAACCGGCATTTCCTCGAGCAGTAGATCGGCGGGAAGAATCAGCGCCACCGGACCTGGCCTGCCCGAGGCGGCGTTGGCGAAAGCCATGTCGATGTAATCGACGACGCGCGACGCTTCGGTCACCCGGCGCACCCATTTCGTGCAGGACCGGAGCAACGCGATATGGTCAAGTTCCTGAAATGCATTGCGGTCGGTTTGCGCACGTACCACGTCCTGCACCAGCGCCACGAGGGGCACCGAAACTTTCAGCGCCTCCGCGAGACCGGGCACAAGCAGGGTCGCGGCCGGACCGTTCTGCGCGGATACCACTGCGACCTTGCCTGTGATGCGCGCATAGCCGTCAGCCATCGCGGCGCCGGCATTTTCGGTCCGGTACATGAACTGCTCGATATTCCGGTCTTCGGCGGCCAGCAGCACCGCGGAAGGCAAAGACTGCGAAAACATCACCTCGACGCCATGCCGCGTCAGGGTTTCGACGACGGCCTCGGCGACGGTTTGTGGCTTCCTCGACGGCATTATTTTCCAATCCTTGCGATTGCGAACGTACCGGACGCTGCGAGCTGGCGGTGGAACAGGCATCGCCTACGATACGTCATTGCCGGCCCCTGCTGGACAATGCCGCGCACGGTCAAGCCTAACGACTCGCCCAGAAACGCACGAAACCAACGAGGTCGCTGTTGAATTGCTCTGCCTGTTCCCGGTACGGGAAGTGACCGGCCTGGTTGTAGGCCACCAGTTTTACCTTGTCGTTTTTCGCGCCCAAGGTGCCGAACAGGCTCAGGCATCCCTTCATCTGCGGGGAGCGGTCGGCAGCATCCCAATCCAGATTGTCATGCTCGCCACATACGAGCAGGATGGGAAGGTCGGGCACGCCTTCGTCGCGAATCCGCGCAAGATGCGGACCCCAGTACTCGTCGCCCGACTGCGGTATGCCTTTCACCTTTCGCGGTTCGATTTCCTGCCACGCCGGCAGGCTTTTCATGTATTCGGACGCGGCGAAGAATGCCGCATCGAAGGCCGTGTCGCTGCGATAGGTCATGGCCTGCATCCAACATGACCAGGCCGCCTGCGCGTCGGCAATGTTGTTACACGCCTCCCGCATGATCAGGCCTTTTGAGTGCAGTGGCGGCGTGTGTGGGCCAACCGCGACCAGCGTCAGCGTGGCAACGCGCTCTGGATGCGCCAGCGCAAAAAGCAGAGCCACGGCGGCGCCCGACGAATTACCGGCGATGTGCACCCGCGTAAATTTCTTTGCATCGATGAAATCGCGCAGGAACTCGACCTCGCGTTCAAAAGTAAAATTATCGTCCGGGTATGCGCCGGTCATGCCGTAGCCGTATCGGTCGAGTGCGAATACGTGAAAGTCCTTCGACAAACCCGCGACATTCCTGGCCCACATGTTCGCAGAATTGAACACGGTCAGGCGTCCCCCGTGCAACAGGATCAGGGGTTCGCCGCTGCCCGCTTCGTAATAGCGGACCCTCAGGCCGTTCACCTCGCTCAACGTCGCCGAGAGGCCATTGACGGCGCTCGGCGCTGCCAGGTCGTCCGCCGCCGCCGGTCTGATCACGCCCGGGCACAGAACCATCAATACGAATAGCGAAAGGCAACAGATCAAGACGCGATCCACGATTGCATGGCTCGCGTTCGGTAATGGAATATTCATCTCGACCTCTCAGACGTTGCGGCCAACGGTCTGTTTACGGTGCCATGTAGCGTCCGAAGAAATCCAGCGCCTCCTGGATCGCCTCGAGCTGGACGCTGTCCGGCTTGTACGCGCCGTTCTCCATCGGAATGCGGATCAGATAACCGTGTATCGGGTGATCGTGTGAGATCCACTCGACGTTCCGGCCGGCCTCTTTCATCCAGGTATAGGCCGTCTCGAATATGCCCTGCAGGTGGTCGTCGGCGCGGCCCATCATCAGGATCGGCGTCTCGATTCGGCGGATCCGCTGCATGGCAAGCTCCTTGTCAAGATAGGGCGCCACCGACTCCATGGTTCGAAACTCGACGTCCGCGCCGAATTTCGCGGGATCCATCTGCAGGATTTCGCTGGCATCGGGCTCCGAGGCGATCGCCGCAGTCACAGTCATTTCGGCGGTCGCTTTGAGAATCATGCCACCGCCGTGGCTGTTGCCGACCAGGCCGACCTTGTCCGCCTGCACGTACGGCAGCGTGCGCACGTATTCAATGATCGTCTTCAGATCGTCGTATTCGAGCGGCGGCCGGTTCAACAGCTGATGCGCAAGGTGGCGCGATACCTCCAGCTGCGGAACACGCGTGTATTCGAACCACACCTCGGCGCGGTAACGCAGCCAGCCCACCGCGTAGCCCGCGTCCAGGAAGCGTTCCATGGTGTAGGCACGGTTATTGATCTGGTGCCGCACCCAGGGCACGCCGCCACCGCCATTGCCGGTAAAAAACAGCACGATCGGAAACGGCCCCTTGCCCTTCGGCTTGCGCAGACCGATGGCGGTATAAAGCCCGTCGACCGTCTCGAGCAGGGTGATATCGACCGGTATGTCCGAGTTCTGAACCGGCTCGGTGAATACGAACACGGCCGGCTCCAGCGGCTCGGACACATCCGGGCTTTGGCCAAGCGCTGTCGCTGCAACGGCCTGCAACGCCAGCGCCGCACTCAAGCGGCGAACTACCGTCCCGACCACGCGCCGCTGCAACGCAATCCGGGTTCTATGCGTCCCAACCGCGATTACCATGCGGAACCGTCCAGCGCTCAACCCTCTTGGCACTCAATGTCGGCTCGCCAAGCGCCGGGCACGACAGGCAATAATTGCCGGCATGGGTGCCGAACCAGATCAGGTTCCGGTCCCACTCGATAAACACGGTCTCCGCGTCGCCGCGGCGCCAGCTCTCGTAATCCGTGATTTCCCCACCACGCGGCGGCAGGAACCAGGCCACTTCGCGAGGCTTGGTCGGATCGGATATATCGGTTATGCGTACGCCGGCATTGAAATGCGTCGTTGCAACGATATGCGGTCTCGAGGCCCCCGGCGCGATGAACGCCTGCGAATTATGCGTTCCGAAGCGTCCGCGTGACAGGCAGAAATCATTGTAGGGCGCGTCCGCGGGCGGCACCGGTCTGCGGAAAAGCCCGATGATCTCCGGATTCCGCGGATCGCTCACGTTGATCACCTGCACCGGTTTGTAAGGCTCGCGGCAATCCGGCTCGATCGCCTCGGGCACGCCGATAATTATGTTCGTGAACTTCCCGTTTGCGTCGACCACCGGGAACACTGTGTGATAAGGGATACCGCCGATCGTCTCGTTGTCCCAGATCAACTGACTTACCGGCGTCGGTTTGCTGATGTCGCTGAGGTCGAAAGTGAGCATCCCGAAGTGGCCGAAGCCGCCATAGCCGAACTTGCCGCCATCCTCGACGCGTACCGGAACACTCGGCGCCCCGTGCGACGAGGTCCAGGCCGCATGGTCGCCGGCAAACCAGTATCGCTTGTAGTCGTTTTCCTCGCCATAGAGCTGCCCCGGAACGTGATAGCGCGCCACTTCCTTGATGTTCGCGGGATCCGACAGGTCGACGATCATGAGCCCGTTGCCGTGTGCGCGCTGCGCATTTTCCATGCGGAACTGATCGGACCAGCCGGCATCCAGGTAGGCGTAACGGCCACCGTCGTAATAGTTGTGGTGCGTGCCGCTGCCGGTCGGCCCGGTGCTGAATTCGCCGAGCAGTACCGGCTTTTCGGGCCTGGTAACGTCGTAGGTACTGATGCCGCGCAGTCCGGTAAAACTCTCAGCCTGTCTGAAGACCTCCTCGTGCCAGCGGCCGTACGGTTGCCCAGGTCCCGCACTCGTCAGCGGCTCACCGTGCGTACTCATGAAGATCCACTTGCCGGTGGATTCCTGGAACGAGATGGTGCCGCGAATGCGCATGCCCAGATCCATGATCTGCGGTTTACGTGGATTGCTGACATCCAGCCAGCCGTTGCCGGTGGCGATTAGCCGCTGCTGGCCGCGGGCCCACATCGTCATCAACGGCTCGCCGCTGGAGATCTGCGGTCCCTCGGTGTAGGAGATGATCTCCATGTTGTGGATATATTGATTACGGTCGAGATAGTTCAGCGCCCCCATCGGCAGGCGGAACGGCACGCCTCCGCCCTCCTCCATGATGCCGGTGTATTGCGCGCGCGCCCCCATGGCGCCGGCCAGACCGACGAAAGCAGCACTGGCGCTGCCTGCGAGAATTTTCCGCCGACTCACGCTGGCCGGCCTGTCTTCCGGGCCGGCGAATTCAGCTACGGCGGAGCCTGGGTTGTTACCGAGCTTGGACATGGTTCACCTCGTTCCTGATTTTTTTTGCATCCCGAGTTGCGGCCAGACGGCGCCGTGCCGCTGCCCGGGTCCGTGCAGAAGTAGTGCTTTTGTATTCAATTGAACGCCCTTGCTGTTCTTCTCTGCGCCGAATCGGACACCGGATGAGCCTCAACCGGGCAGCCGGTCGCCCTGTGGCGGTCGTGTACCGAGAATACTCACAAGTGCCGCCAAGTGCAAACGATTGCAAGGGCTTGCCCGGCGCGCGCCGTGTGCAGTCCCGGGCCATGCAGAGAGACACAGCGAACCGCATTCAAGTTTCAGAATCCCGGCGGGCAAACCAGGCTCAGCGTACCTTGACGTCTCCGTATTGCTCGGATAACAAGGCTCCGAAGTAAAATGCCTTCTGTAACGCTTCGCGTTGACGAAAACGAGCGAACCATTCCGCCACATGCTCGCAGTCGTCCCAGAGGTCCTGCATGCCGATATCATTAAGGCGCATTATCACCGGAATGATGCAGATGTCGGCCAGGCTGTATTCACCGAGCAACCACGGTCCCGTTTTCTGCAGCTGCGCCTCCATGCGCATAACTGTCATTCGCAGCCGGTTTTCAGCCTGCCGCATCTCATCGTCGCTGTATCCGGTACGCCCCATTTTCAAGAAGAAATCCTTGCGAAGCGGCTTGGCTTCGCCGAAAGCGATGAACTCTTCGTCCGACATGTTCTGAAAATGCCGCAGAAATACACGGTTGTAGGACGGCACGCGCACCGCCGGAGTCGGCACCTCTTCGAAGAAACGCAGCCATTCGCGCATGTGCGCGCGCCCGACCGGTGTCGGCGGACTCAGCAACATCGCCGGATACAGCTCGTCCAGGAATTCGATGATCACCGAGGAATCGATGATGACCTCGCCGTCATGGATCAGCGTAGGCACCACGGCATTGGGATTGAGTTTCTTGTACTCCGGGGTCAGCTGATCCCCTTTGAAGAGGTCGAGCTTGTGTTCCGTAAATGCCAGTCCTTTTTCCCACAAACAGATCCGCACTTTTTGGCTGCAGGTTGATTGGGGGGCGTTATACAAGACGATTGACATAGGAATCACCTCAGACCGGGCGGCTGCACCCGGGTATCGGCCTAGTTCAGCAATAAGTCGGGCACGACCAGCGAGATCCAGGGGACATACGTAATCAGGATGAGCACGGCCAGCAGAACGATCAGCCACGGGAATGCAGCTTTGATGGTTTCCTCCAGGGTCATATTTGCGATGCCTGCCGTTACAAACAAGTTCAGTCCAACCGGCGGCGTGACCAGGCCAATCTGCATATTTATGATCATCAGAACGCCGAGGTGAATCGGGTCTATGCCCATTTCTACGGCAATCGGGAACACGATCGGTGTGAGGATCAGCACAACCGAGGTGGGTTCCATGAAATTGCCTGCCACCAACAGCAGGACATTTAGCACGAGGAGAAAACCCCAAATCGGCAATCCCATATTCACGAGCATTTCCGATGCGACCTGTGGTATCTGTTGCGTCGTCAGCAGAAACGCAAACATGAAAGCGTTAGCGATAATGAACATGAGCATGACCGTAACGCGGCTGGCCTCGACCAGCACATCGGGAACATGCTTGAGCGTGATATCCCTGTAGACGAATACGGCGATAAAGAACGCGTAGACGGCGGACACCGCGGCAGCCTCGGTGGGCGTGAAAACTCCCGCATAAATCCCGCCAAGGATGATGACGACCAGCATCAGACCCCATAAGGCCTCACGAAATGTCTTTACCACGACCCGAAAGCTCGCCCGCTCCTGCCTCGGCATGTCCTGTCGGTGCGCGATGCCGACGATCGTCAGCATCATAACGACAGTCAGGATGATCCCGGGCAATATGCCGGCAATGAACAGCCTGGCGATCGACGTCTCGGTGATCGCGCCGTAAACGACCATTACCAGCGACGGAGGGATGAGTATTCCGAGCGTCCCGGCATTACAAATAACGCCGGCGGCAAATTTCTTCGAATACCCCGAGGCTACCATGCCGCCTATCATCACGCTGCCAACCGCCACCACGGTTGCCGGCGCCGAACCTGAAACGGCCGCGAAGAAGGCACTCGCCAGCAGGGCCGCCATCGCCAGCCCGCCCCGGAAATGGCCAACCAATGCATTCGCGAACGCGATCATCCGCCGGGCAACGCCGCCGGTCGTCATGAACGCCCCCGCCAAAATGAAGAATGGCACCGCAAGCAGGGGATAGACCTGCATTGTGTGAAAGAATTTTTGCGCCGAAGACAGCAGCGTCTGATCACCAAAAAACAACATCGTGAGAATGCTGGCAAGCCCCAACGAAACAGCAACCGGAACGCCGATGAAAAGCAGCACGAACAGCGCGGCGAGTAAGAAGACTCCCGTCATCGCTTGTCTTCCCTTGCGTCTTGATGCGCGTCCATCAAAACGACCTGGGACGCGAGGGAATCCGATTCATCATCATCGCCGCGCAACAAATGCCAACCCGCTTCGAGAAATCGGAACGCTAGCAAGACGAATCCGAGGGGCATCGTTGCCGTGAGCAGCCACTTCGGCGCCGGCACGTCACGAGCCAGGTTACCGAGCTGATACAACCTGTCGACAAACACTGCGGAGCCATACAACATCAGGGCCGCGTATACCAAACAGGCGACTACTGCTGTCGCCTGGAACCAGCGCCGCATCCTTTTCGGCATCTTACCGACGAACAGGTCGACTGCGATATGTGTGTGTGTGCGCACGCCGTAAGACATGCCAATCAACACGAGTGCACCAAATGAATAGGTTGTGCCTTCGAGCGACCAGGTGATGCCGGTGTTGAACAGGTAACGCAGGACAACCTGAACGAAGGTCAGCAGCGTCATGATGCCCAGCAATATGGCGAGGACGCCTTCTTCCAGGCGATTGATTGCGCTCCGGAGCGCCTTCAAGAGCAGAGCCCGTTAACGCCGCGCCGCAAGCGCGGCCGCAATCAGGTCTGCACCGATACTATCCTGAAACTGTTCCCACACCGGTTTCATGGCCTCCTGCCAGGCGCGCAATTCATCGGGCGTCAGGACCACAACTTCCGACAAACCCGATGCGATTATCTTTTGCTTGTCTTCTTCGTTGATTCGCGAAGACTCCGCGTTTGCCTGAGCCGTCACCTCGGTGAGAATATCTTCAATCACGTCCCGAATATCGGCGGGAAGGGAATTCCAGAACTCCGGATTGACGGTAACCAGGTATCCGATATAGCCGTGATTCGTTTCCGTCAAATACTTCTGCACTTCGTAAAATTTCGACGAGTAGATGTTGGACCAGGTATTTTCCTGCGCATCGACTGCGCCGGTTTGCAGCGCCTGATAAACCTCACCAAAAGCCATCTTTTGCGGATTTCCGCCGATCTGTTGCACCTGTGCCTGCAGCACGTCCGATTCCATGATCCGGAACTTGAGGCCGCGCGCATCGTCGGGTGCGCGCAATGGCACGGGTGCACCGAACTGCTTCATGCCGTTGTGCCAATAGGTAAGGCCCTTCAGCCCTTTGTCGGTCATCGAATCCAGCAGAACACTGCCTTCCGGGCTGGCCTGAAACCGCTCTATTGTTTCGAGGTCCGGAAACAGGAACGGCAGGTCGAATACCTGAAACCTGTGGGTCAACCGGTCCAGTTTCGACAGGGAAATGGCGATCATCTGCACTTCGCCAAACGCCAGCGCGTCCAACGAATCATCGTCGCTCATCAGCTGGCCGGACGGATACACCTCTACGGTAACCTTGCCGGCCAGCCGTTCTTCGACCAGTTCCTTGAACCGTTGGGCCGCCTGTCCCTTGGGCGTCGCCGGCGCGGTGACATGCGGAAACTTGATCAGTATGGGTCCTTCATCGGTCTTCTGGCTGCAGCCGACAATGAGTGCCGCAATGCAAAAAACGGCTGCGGTTCGGATCAGGCGCCCCGCGCCGCACCTGTCTTTATTATCAATAATCATTGTGCCCCCTCGGTGTTGAACGCATAGCGCTTCCTGCCTGTGCCAATGCTGGAAACTTCCTTTTCATCGCAACTGCAATCACGCAAGCATGCGTTCGGGTTGTTCAATAGCCTGCTTAAAGGCCTGCAGGAATTCAGCGCCGAGCGCTCCATCCACGGCCCGGTGGTCGACCGATAATGTGCAGCTCAGTAGCGTTGTCACTGTGACCTTGCCATTCCTGACGACCGGCCGCTGCTCGGCCGCGCCAACCGCCAGAATACACGACTGCGGCGGGTTGATGATCGCCGAAAATTCACGAATGCCGTACATGCCGAGATTGGAAAGGGTAAATCCGCCACCTTTGTATTCTTCCGGTTTGAGCCGCCCTGCCCGCGCGCGGGCCGCGAGCTCCTTGATTTCCTCAGAAATCCTTGCCAGATCCTTGCTGTCCGCCTGGCGCACGACCGGCGTGATTAGCCCTTTTGGCGAAGCTACCGCTACCGCAATGTCGACATCGTTGAACCTGAGGATCGCATTTTCGGTCCAGCCAACGTTCGCGTCCGGAACGTCCCTCAATGCCATCGCGCAGGCCTTGATCAGGAAGTCGTTAACGGAAATCCTGGCGCCGCCGTTCGCCGCCTCGTTGAGGCGACGGCGCACATCGAGCAACTTGTCCAGCTCACAATCGATGCTGAGGTAGAAATGCGGAATCTCCCGCTTTGCTTCGGCGAGACGCCTTGCGATTACCCGACGAATCTTGTCGATCGGTACTTCAGTGTAAGTCCCCGCGGGAGGGAGCTCGACGGGTGTTTCGCGTGGCGCCGACACTGTCGGCGGCCGAAGCGGCAGCCCCTGACGCGCCGCCGCGGCCTCCACGTCACCGAGCACGATCCGTCCGCCGGGCCCGCTGCCCTCGATCGTGTCGAGATCGACGCCGAGCTGCTTCGCGATTCTCGCGGCCACCGGACTCGCAAACACACGCCCGCTTGCATCGGACACGACTTCAGTGACCCCGGCCTCGGCAGTTGCCGGCGCCGGACTGCCCGGCTGTAAGCCGGTTGCAGTCGCCGGTCCGGCGGCCGGGGCGTCCGCAACGAATCCGTCGAGGTCATCCGCCGATTCGCCGGCCAACAGCAGTATGGCGATCGGTGAATGCACAGGAACTTCTTCGGCGCCAGCCGGCACCAGAATCTTGCCCAGCGTGCCGGATTCTTCCGCCTCGAATTCGATCACGGCTTTGTCCGTGGACACGTCGGCAAGGATGTCACCGACTTCGATCGTGTCGCCGACCTGCTTGTGCCACTCTTCGATAATGCCGCCCTCAAAATCGGCGGCAAACGCGGGCAGTACAATCACTTTTGGCAATGTCGTTAATCCAGTTCGCTGTTCACGTTACTTTTCAGGATGGGCCGGATGCCACAGGCGACGCGACGTCCCCTGTTCATATCCCTTGCCGTTCGGAAAACTCACCAGTTCGAGCTGCATGCCCCACGGCGTAAGAAAATACACCCAGGTTTGCCCTGCGCTCGGACCGGCCGTCCGTACGACAGGCTCGCCGAGGATCTTGACGCCGTTCCTCTTCAGGAAACCCAGCGCCTTGTCGAAGTCATCCACGTAGAAGGCCAGATGATGCCCACCGATATCGCTGTTCTTCGGCTGGCGCGTATTCTGATCCGGCGATTCATACTCGAAAATCTCGAAATTCGAACCGTTGCGGCAGCGCAGGAACCGGAGCTTCTTCATGACCGCCCGCGGATGCACGTTCAGATGCGTCTGCATCCAGTCGTTGTCAAACTGAAACGGCCCCAGCTCGTAAAATTCTTCGCAGCCGATTACATTGACAAAAAAATCAACCGCCGCGTCCAGATCGGGCACCGTGAAGCCGACGTGATCCGTACCCCGCAGCCCTGGTAATCCTGTGGCATCTGACGTCAAAACCGTCGCTCCTGCCCGCTCGCCTGCTTCATTAGCTCACGGCCGCAAAGGACCGCCCCATGTCGGCAATCATATTCGCAAAGCCGGCACGAATTTCCTCCTCGCCGACCAACGCGGATCGCTCGAGGATTTTGGACACGCTCGGCGATGCTTCGCCGCCATGTATGCGCTTGACCGGCTGATCGAGGTAATCGAAATACCGCCGCTGCAGCTCATCGGTCACCATCGCACCGTAGGAGGTCGTCAACGGGCCCTGTTCGAGTACCACGACATTGTGGGTCTTGCGGACACTGTTGCCGATCGTGTCCCAGTCGAGGCTACCGCGGTCGAGAGACCGCAAATCGATGATCTCGGCATCGATTCCCATCTCGTTGGCAACACTGATCGCCTTTGGCACCATCGCCAGGTAGGTCAGGACGGTAAACGAGCCGCCCCGGCGCGCGACCCTGGCCTTACCAAGCGGAATGTAATAGTCGAAATCGTCGTCGGTTCCGGGACCCGTGCTTTGATAAAGGTCGACGTGCTCGAGCATCATGACCGGGTCTTCGCAGAGCAATGCGCTGTTCATCAGGCCGACATAGTCGAATGGTGTCGATGCCGCCACGATGCGCCAGCCCGGCCACATGGCAAACAGGCCGGCAGGATCCATCGAATGCTGTGAGCCATAGCCGGACCCCAGGGCAACTTTGGTCCTGAGCACGAGCGGCACGTTGGTGTCACCGCCGAACATGTGCCGCGCTTTCGCTATCTGATTGAACAGCTGATCGGCCGCCACCAGCGCGAAATCGGGGTACATCAGCTCCACGACCGGCCGGTAATGGCCGTCGATCGCAACCCCGCCGCACAGTCCGACGAATCCGTGCTCTGCGATCGGCGTCGGGATACAGCGATCGGGCCAGCGTTGCGGAATGCCCTTGGTCGCGCCATTCGTGCCGCCGCGCAGTTTGTGTACGTCCTCGCCCATCACGAAGTAACGTTCGTCGGTTTCCATGCGGCGCGCCATCACCGCGGCAATCGAGTCGATCAACTTGACTTCTTTGAGCCTGCCTTTGTAGGAATGCTGTTCAACGAAGTCGATGCCGGCAAACTCCGAAAGATCGCCGCGAAGCCCGCGATCGCGAAAGCTGACGTCCGGCCACAGTGCGCTGACGATCGCGCGCTTGCCGTCTACCAGTTCCGTCAGCCTTGCCGATGCCGCTTCGACACTCGCCTTCGCCGACTGTTGGATTGCGTCGACGCCCGGCTCGTCCAGCCAGCCGCGCGCGATCATCTCCCGCTCCATCTGCGCCAGTGGATCACGCGCTCTTGCTGCAGCTTCCTCTTCCTTGCTGCGATAACCGAATGCGCTGCCAGGCAGCCCGCCGCCGTGGTGGTAATAGCGGTAAACATTCGCCTCGAGTACCGCCGGGCCGTTGCCGCCCCGAAGCAGCGTCAGCACCTCGGCAGTCGCTGCGCGCACCGACATGGCGTTCATGCCGTCGACCCGGAACGACGGAATTCCAAAACCGAGACCACGCGACGACATGCGCGTCTCACGCGCCTCTTCTTCGAGCGTCGTCGAGACCGCATACTGGTTATTTTCGATGAAAAAACAGATCGGCAGGTTATAAAGTGCCGCCAGATTCAGTGACTCGAGCACATTGCCAATGTGACAGGCGCCATCACCGTAGAAAGTGAACACGACCTCGTTTTTGCCTTGCCGCCGTTTCGACCATGCGGCGCCGTTGGCGAGCGGCACGCCGCCACCCACGATCGCATTCGTGCCAATGACGCCTGCCTCTTCCCAGCGCAGGTGCATCGACCCGCCACGACCTTTGCAGAAGCCGGGGCTCAGACCCATGATCTCGGCCATCGTACGGTAGATCAGATCATTGACCGCCGCGGGCGTAGCCTCGCTGCGCGGATCGTACCCGTCTGCGTCGACATAATTCAGCGTCTTTGCAAGAAACAGGTGATGCCCGCGGTGCGGCCCGTTGATGCAATCGCCGGTATTCAGGAGAGACATTGCGGCGACCACCGCGCCCTCCTGACCCACGCTCACATGCATCGGACCATGCGTGAGGCCTTCCCTGTCGAGGTTGAGTATTTCTTCCTCGAAGGCCCGAATGAGGTGCATGTGATTCAGCATTTTGAGCATTTCTTCGGGCCTGGCGGCATCCCAGTTCGACGCTGTCGCGCTGATCTCCAGCCATGGGACTTCGAGCTGCAAAAGCTTCTTTTCAGTCATTTGACATTCCAGTCTTGCGTAATCGACTTTGCCATGGTCGCGAACTCGGCGTTGCGTGCCGTCATCAACTCAAATGCCTTGCGCAGCAATTCGTCTCGATCCCGCGGCGCCGTCGAGGCCCAGCCCGGGCGGGCCCGAAATGCTGCATCGACGGCGCTGCTTGTATCACCCGCCGAGCCGCTTGCAAGCTTTGCAATCACTTCCTCGGAGGCGGGATCGACGACAGGAATGCGCTTGCCATCGAGGGACGGCCGCCATTCACCGCCGATATACATATCCTTCGAATCGAATCAATCAGTTTGTCGGACATGATCGCCTGAAGCGCAATGGGACGAAGTGCAGCCGGATGGTCGTTCAGTAACGGTTTGCAATGAACAGGTCCTGAGCCGGAAACAGGGTGATGACCCTGCAACCGTCATGGGTAACCACGACTTCTTCCTCGATGCGCGCCGCGCCGTTGCCATCGGCCGCCGGGCAATAGGTTTCGAGTGCAAAGACCATGCCTTCCTCCAGCTCGAACGGGTTGTCGAAAGACACCAGCCGGCTGATGATCGGTCGTT
>Ga0224497_10000266_pt1 | contig 39709 bp, 32 predicted proteins | sample SF_Jul11_sed_USG_4_FD_167970 | JGI IMG/M metagenome (GOLD analysis project Ga0224497, IMG submission 167970) | Sediment microbial communities from San Francisco Bay, California, United States - SF_Jul11_sed_USGS_13 | ecosystem: Environmental > Aquatic > Marine > Sediment | place: USA...
TGAATAAATAGGAATATGACTATGTCTACTACGACTGGAACCGTTAAATGGTTCAATGATGCCAAAGGTTTTGGCTTTATCGAGCAAGAATCCGGCCCCGACGTATTTGCCCACTTCAGTGCTATCAATGGCGACGGCTTCAAAACGTTGGTTGAGGGTCAGAAGGTCGAGTTCACTGTTACGCAGGGCCAGAAAGGCCCGCAAGCAGAGAATATCGTAGCGGCTTAATTGACGCGACACGGCCTGCTATGCACCTATTGCGGGCCGACCTCACACTCCTTGGGAGTTGTGGCCCAAAGGGGCGGGACCTGTAGGTCTTGCCCTTTTTTGTTTGGCCGGGTATTCAGCTCGCCGTCTCGTTATGCTTGTGCTGGCGGTTTATCCTCTGCGGGCAGAAAATGCAGCGGGTCCCTCAAGTTTTGCAGCGCCCGGTAATAAAAAAGTCGGTTGGGCCGCCGGGCCCCGAACCTGAACCGTTTCAAAAACTCGACTTCGTCGTCGGACACATCGCCGCTGAGCGCAGCATCCTGTAGAAATGCCGTGAACCCCGTTTGGTCCTCGCCGGGCCGGTCGATGTCTGTCTCTATGAAAGCGAATTTCTTTGGTTTCCCTGGCACGAGTCTTTCGTTCAGCCTGATCTCCATGTCGAAGGTCGAGAGGTCGATGTCCCAGCCGGCAATCAGCGGATCCAGGAAGGAAATACAGTCTTCGTTTGAAACGTTGAAAATATCGGTGTCGAGAAATTCCAGAATGATCACGCGCATCTGCGCATAGCTCTTGTCGCTGAGCTGCGCGACCTGTTGGAGCCAGGCTTCATTATCCAGCTCCGATCTTGCGGCCTGTCTGACGACATCGAGGAGCTTCTGTGTTATCAGCCGCTCCAGTTCGCCGAAAGCCTGTCTTTCGAATACCGCGCGGATTTGTTGCCGTCGGGCAGGCGCGCACTTTTGCAGTATCAATTCCCTGGTTTCCTTCAGCAGCGCACCTTGCGGCCCCTCATAGCCGCGCCGCAGTTCGTCCAGCCGCTGCGCGCGCGCCAGTGTCGCCAGCTCGCCATTCGAGAGCTGCAGAAACCTGCCCATTTTCTCGTAGATATCGGTTCTGTCCGGGGCCGGCGGCAACTTCTTCCGATTGAGCAGCTGCGATATGTAGGATTCGGTCACTTCGGCGGCCCCAGCCAGGTCCTTCTGCTCGAGCCCCAGCTCCTTGAGTCGCGTCTTTATTGCAGAACAAACGTCCATTGCGGCCCTCAATTGATTCACAAAGATAGTTAAGTACAAAGATGATTACAGAAACGACTTGACTATTCAAGGTAATTAACCGACTATGGTTAACGGATCAACCGGGCTTCGGAAAACTAAACCAAACTGGTTATTTGAAGTGCCCGGTTGGCCAATCACAAGGACGGAGAACGACATGTACGCACGTCAAATATCAATGGAACTCAAGCCAGACAGCCGCAAAGATTTCACCCACAAGATCGAGGCGGAAATACTCCCCTTGCTTCGCAAGCAGAAGGGATTCCAGGATGAAATCACCTTTGTTAACCCTGCCGGCAAGGACGCATTCGCGGTGAGCTTGTGGGATAGCAAGGAGAGTGCCGAAGCCTACAGCCGGACCTCGTATGCTGAGGTGACCAAGCTGCTGTCGAAGCTGGTTGAAGGAACTCCGCGGGTGAAAACCTACGAAGTTGCCAATTCCACTTTCCACAAGATAGCCGCGAAATTAAAAGCGGCGTAATGCCAATAGGTGTCTTTTGTAGCAGGCGAAGACTGTTTCGCCTGCTCCTTTGTGATGCCGGCTCACTGGTAACCAGAGTGAAAACACTGCAACGAAAGTGGTTCGATACATCCGCTGTCTCCGAGCTGACGCCGGAGCATGTACCGCAGAGCGCAGTGCCGCGAGTATTACCGGCGAATGGTTCTCGCCAGGCGACATCTGCCGCGGAATTCCGTCGTGACCGCGCCGAACGCCTGGCGATTGAACGCGCTGAAGACGAAGGAATGTCGGTACCTGACGCCCAACCGGCGTCGTGCAATACGCCTAAGACAGGACAATCCGGTGGCATGGCAAAACGGTAACAACGGCAAGTCCGGTTCGCCAGGCAGCGGCGCAAATCCAGGCGCCGAGCTGCAGCAACTGCTCGGCCAGGGACAGGCTGGTCTGAAGCAAATCATGACCGGCGGCGGCCCATTCAGCGGCATTGTGGTCATCGCAATCGCATTATTGCTGTTCGGCGCGTGGACCGCGTACTACACGGTACCAAGTGACTCTGTAGCGGTGGTGCAGCGCTTCGGCAAGTATCTGAAAGATGTCCAACCCGGTCTGCATTTCAAGTTCCCCCTTGGCATAGATAGGGCAACAATCGTGCCGGTCAAGCGGCAACTCAAGCAGGAATTCGGATTCACAACGCCGGGCGCAACGGACCCTTACCAAAGCCCCGTCGACGGCAAGCGGGAAACCGAGATGGTGACGGGCGATCTCAATGCTGCTCTGGTGGAATGGGTCGTGCAATACCGAATCTCGGACCCGGCCAAGTTTCTGTTTGAGGTCCGGGAGCCGAGCGCAACGCTGCGATACGTGTCCGAGTCGGTCATGCGAGAAGTTGTCGGTGATCGCACCGTGGATGAGGTGATCACCATAGGGCGCCAGGAAATCGAGTCGGAAGCGCTGGTCAAAATGCAGGCCTTGTCAACGAAATACGCGATGGGCATCAACATCGACCAGGTGCAGCTCAAGAACATCAATCCTCCGCAACCCGTGCAGGAGTCGTTCAACGAGGTGAACCAGGCGCAGCAGGAAAAAGAAAAACTGATCAACGAAGCCCGGCGCGAATACAACAAGGTCATTCCCCTGGCCGAGGGCGAGAAGGACCAACGGATTCGCGAGGCCGACGGCTACCGGCTAAAACGTATCAACGAAGCAGAAGGTGATGTCGCCCGGTTCAGTGCACTGCTGGCAGAATACACGAAGGCCCCGGAAGTCACGCGCCGACGCATTTACGTCGAAACCTTGCAGGCCGTCCTGCCCGGCATTCGGTCAAAGATTATCGTTGACGACCAGACACGCAACATTCTGCCGCTGCTAAATCTCGACACTCAAAACGGTGATCGGCCATGAACAAACTGGCCGCCCTGCTGGCGATACTGGGTGCTGCGGCGTTTGTCTTAATCAGCTCGATCTACACGGTCAACGAAGTCGAGCAGATGATCATCACCCAGTTCGGCAAGCCGGTCGGCGAGCCCGTGACGACAGCGGGCCTCAAAATGAAGATTCCCTTCATCCAGCGGGTCAATTCGATCGACAAGCGAGTGTTGGAGTGGGATGGCAATCCTTCAGACATGCCGACCAAGGACAAGCTCTACATATCGGTCGATCTGTTCGCCCGTTGGCGGATCACGGATCCGTTGCAGTACTTTCTGAGGCTTCGCGACGAACGCAGCGCCCAGTCCCGTCTGGACGACATTCTGGGCAGCGAGACACGCAATGCCGTTGCCAAGCACGAACTGATCGAAATCATTCGCACTACCAGGGATCGCGTGCCGCTGCGCGACGCGCTTTTGACGGAAGCGGAACGCAACCTCGACATGGGGTCATTAGTGCCGATCCAGAAGGGGCGAAAGCTGGTCGAGCAGGAAATCTTTGCCGCGGCCGCGGAGAAGGTCGAGGTATTCGGTATCGAGTTGCTCGACATCCGCTTCAAACGAATCAACTACAACGAGAGTGTTCGCCCGAAGATCTATGATCGAATGATCAGCGAACGGCGGCAGATCGCCGAACGCTTCCTGTCAGAAGGCAACGGCGAAGCGGCCAGAATTCGCGGTAACCGGGTTCGTGACCTGAACAAGATTCAATCCGAGGCATACAGGCAGGTTGAGGAGATTCGTGGCGTGGCCGACGCGAAAGCTACTGAAATCTACGCCAAGGCTTATAACCAGAGCGCGGAAGCCGTTACGTTCTATGAATTCACACGGACGATGGAGTCTTACAAGTTCATCATCGCTGAAAACACGACCCTTGTCCTGTCAACGGACAGCGAACTGTTCAAATTTATGAAAGGCATGGATCCAAAGGAAGGAGGTGCTCCATGAACGCAAGAAAATCGGCATTCACAGTGATCGCATTTGCCATGATTCATCTGGCGGTACTCGCCGGCACCGCGGCGCTCGCCCAGGCGCAGGTCGCTGATTCCTCAATACCAGCAAACGCGAGCGCGAAGTCCTATCGGAGCGGCTGGCAGTGCGACAGGGGGTTTCACGCCGAAGATGGCAACTGCTCTGCTGTGAAACTACCCGAAAACGCGTACCTGACGGAGTCGTCCTACGGGGACGGCTGGAGCTGTAACTATGGCTACAAGCAGAATCGAGATAACTGCAACGCGGTTGCATTGCCGGCAAACGCGAGTTTGAGTGGCGCGTACGGCGATAGATGGCAATGCAACAGGGGCTATCAAAAAGACAGTGCGACCTGCGCGGCCATCGATGTGCCGGCAAACGGCTATCTAACGGAAAACTCGAGCGGATCAGGCTGGAGCTGCGAACGCGGATACCAGATGACAAATCGCAATTGCGTTGCCATCGCGGTGCCATCGAACGCGTACCTGGCGTATAGCTCGAGCAATTCCGGCTGGGAATGCGATCGCGGCTATATCGAAGTCGATGGCAGGTGCGACGCCATCAAAGTGCCTGCAAACGGATACGTGTCCGGGCGGTCTTACGGGCAAGGTTGGGAGTGTGATCGCGGATATCGCAGAGTCCAAGCGGCATGCGTTGTTGTGGAGCTGCCCCAGAATGCGCATCTGGATTTCTCTGGAAATGACTGGGAGTGCAATAAACCCTACCGCAAGCGCAATCATGCATGTGCATCAGGTGACTCAAATGACTAAAGACGACAAACAAACCATGGTAGACTACAGCATCACATGTAAATCCGAAAATGTTTACTACTACAAGGACTTCAGGTACCAACGACTGGCCGACGCGGTCCGATATGCGGAGATCGACTCCGCGCGCCAAGTCAACTCAGAGCAGGAGCATTAGTCGTGAGTAAAGAGCGAAAGAGCAACAAAGAGACTAGGAAGATACCGGGCATGACGGCGAAGGAGAAGAAGGCCGCGAAGAAGGCCAAGAAGAACGAAAGGGGGCGTATCGGCGAATGATTCGACCCGCCTCGTAGTTGCCCGACGTTACATTTTCTTTAAATTCGAAGGGCGGCTCGTACCGGTGCCCACCGTGGTGCCCAAACCAGCATCACCTTCCATCACTCAAGAGCATCTACCGTGCCACGAATTCACCGCGTTACGTGCTCTTGGGTTACTTTAGGTTACGGCGGGTTACGAAATCTATTCACTGAAAATCTGCGTGTCGGTGGTTCAACCGAGCCGCGCAGCGGCGACAGACGCACGCAGTGCGCCCGAAGGGCGAGCGAAGCGAGTCCATTCTGCCCCTGGCCACCAATCACCTTGCCGAGCGGCTTCACCGACAAGAATCTCAGGAAGAAGCGTCAGTCATGTCCGACAAATATGTCCAGCGGCAGTATCGCGGTGACACCGACGTTGGGCACATCAACCAGTTGACCAATACGCATGTCCACCGCGATGCTTGCGATCATGTACGCCTGCGTCCGGTCATAACCATACTCCGCGACAATGTAGTCAATCATGGCGGCGAGCGCGTTTCGCGCCGCGAGATTGATATCGGCCGACAAATTACTTAAGCCCGCAATCTTCGGCGAGTCGAGGTAGGCGAGGTCCGCGGGTACGCTGCCTGCTTTTTTCAGTGGGAAACCCGTCACGGCGTAGAAGCGCTCCGACGGTATCCTGAGCACCGATGCCGGGCCCTCGTAGTGGGGGCCGTGGGACAGGTTCGGCGGTTCATCGACGACACGGGTGGTGACTGTCATCCTGGCGCCCATCTCGATCGCCGTGCCCGCCACCTCACCGTCGCCCTGTGCGTAATGGAAGTCACCGACCGCGAGCCCGCAACCGTCGATGTAACATGGCAGGTAGACTGTGGTCCCGGTGGTGATGTAGCGGATGTCCATGTTACCGCCATGCTCCCGCGGCGGAATGGTACGCAGACACTCTGCGGGTTTTGTCCCTTCCGCGCCGCATATTGCCGCCGGCTCCGCCTCATCCGGGTCGGGATTCATCACGGCACCGCCCATGTCGAGCAGCTGCGTCTCGCGCTTCAGGACATCGGCGAGCAGCTTGTCGTCGGGCAGCGTCGTTACGACGCCAGGAAAACTCGCGTTCGGAATACGCACGCCAGGAAGTGCGTCGCTAACAGCGTATTCCTCATTGATGCGCCAGACAATGAAACGCTCGTCCGTGCCGAATTGGTCACCGGCAAAGCCGAACGGCCCGGCTTTGGTCCAGCCGACCTCGTCAGGCTCGATTGCCTCGATGGTCACCGCCAGCACGTCGCCTGCCTTGGCGCCGTTGATAAAGACCGGGCCGGTTAATGCGTGGACGATGCCCAGTCCTTCCCGAGGGATGGCGTCGGCGCTGGAAAATTCGTCCGGGTCGAGGGTCAGGTCGAAGGCGTCGCGGCCGACGAATACGATGCGTTCACCGGGATCGGCGTTGGCAACCATCGGGATGTCGGGATGCAGGCGATTGATACACGCCGGGTCTTCGGCGCAGCCCACGCGGCGGTCGCCTACAACAATGTCGGCGGCAGCGATTGAAAATACTGCCAGGGTCGACAGCAGTCCTACGGAGAAAAAAGTGGAAAGGCCCGGATTCATACGCACACCTTAATTAGAGTTGTTTTGTCGGCGCGCGCCGAAGCATGGTGACACGCGGACCCTATTCTACCCAATTGCTGGATTAAGCAAAACATATACACAGGTGACATCGAGCCGCGACGGCTGAGGCATCAAAAAAATCGCGATGCCGAAAATCCAATCTGCCAAGCGGGAAATTTGCGTGACTCAGTTGGGCATTGTTGTGCACAGTGATGCAATTCGAGCAACGGGCGTCCCGGTAATTTACTGAAAAATATCGCCAAGAGTTTCCCACATCCAAACTGAAAATCCGCGTGTCGGCAGTTCGATTCTGCCCCTGGCCACCACGAAAACCGGGAACTGTCCCCGAAGGGGACAGTCTCTATTCGCCTCAGGGTGATCCTCACCCTCACTTTGCTCGGACAGCTTCGCTGTCCTGATTCGCTTCGCGAATCGGTCTGCCTCTGGTCACCAATCCACTTTTTCCGCCGTTACGGAGCAGCCAATCGGATTCTAATGAAGCATTTGATGACCATGCTTTCAACGGTGCAGGCTGCGCAAGAACTCTTCCATGGTGATCATGCCCGGCTGTCGTTTGCGAAGCGCCGCAACATCGACGTTGTAGCCGACTGCATCTAACCAGCGGCTCATTGTCGCCATTTCCCCGCCGGCAAGTGACTCGTAATCCGCCCAGCTGACCTCATCGGGTTCGACTGGTCGCCCCGTGATCTCGGTCAATACTTCACAGATCCTGGCGAGCGAAATTTCATCTGCCGCGATATCGAGCGCAACGCCGTTCCACAGGTTTCGTGAATCAAAGGCATCGGCGACGAATCGGGCAATATCGCGTACCGAGATGTACTGATGTGGCCGTGCCGGGTTGCCGGCTGTCACGATCCGACCTGCGATTACATCGTCGCTGTCAATCGACCAGTTTTCCATGAATGAAACCGGGCGCACCACGGCATAGTTTAGCCCGCTCTCTCGCAGGTACTTCTCAATTTCCCATTTGCTGTCGAAATGCGGAATATTCGTCGCCTGATCGGCGCTGGCGACCGAGGAGAAGACAAAAAAGGATATCTTGGCGCGCGCGGCCGCATCGACAAGGTTGCGTCCGTGCGCGATCTCTTGCTCGTAACCGTGCTCCCAAAAATCGGTAACGGCAAAGATGCCATCGGTACCCTCGAGAGCCGAATCCAACGATGCGGCATCATCGAAATTTCCCCGGAATAGCGCAACGTCGAGCCGGGTCAATGCACGTGCCCTTTCACTTTCCGGATTGCGTGTCAGGCCGCGGACCGAGTAGCCCCGACGAAGAAGCTCCCGGGCCACCGCGCCGCCCTGGCGACCCGTCACGCCGGTGACAAGGATCGTGGTGAGCGATGTGTCAACGTTCGCAGGCGATTCCCCCGCCGCTTCAATCGGATTCAAAAAAAACAGAGCGGACAACAGGCAGAGAATTTGGCGCATCGCGTAAACCTTATGGTGTGGACGCTATTTCGGCACAAGATCCGGGCTGGCCGGCTGGCGCACATGCTCGTCGGCGGAGCACCAGGCAGCCAAGTCGATACGTGCACTGCTCGCGATATCTACAGGCGCACCGCGCAGCATGTCGATGGACTGTTGTAGATTGGACATCGTTGCGATCAACGGGCTGTGGGGATCGACGATACGATCCACGTCAAGACCCTGACTCGAGATCCGCTCGAACAGTGCAAGCCCGTTTGCCATCGCGGGCTTCACAGGCGTTCTGCGGCCGCCGAGGACGAACAGGTCTGCCGCAAAAAGCACCTTCTCCCTAGGCAGATAGGCGGCGAGGATGTACTCGCTGTGCGGCGTAGGCCCGATATCCATGATATGTAGCTGGCGGTCGCCGTCCTCGATGATGTACTTGTCGGCTAATGCAATGACTTGCGGCCTTTGGCCCAGTCTCTTTTCCACGTATTCCGTGACGATTGAAACGTGCGCCGGCGAGGCAAGGATGGTCGAGCCGAGACTCGCGAATTCGTCCAGGCCATGCAGATGGTCGTTGTGATGGTGCGACGCGAGCACGTATCGGAAGGGTTTGTCCGGCACTCGTTCCCGCACAGCGTCGATCCTGCGCAAGACGTTGCCGCTGCTGCTGTCGAGCGCGACGAGAAAGTCGTCGAATTCGACGATCAGCTGATACATGACGCCTTCTCCGACGAAGTAAACGCCATCGGCGATCTCTTCGAGGCGAAACTCGCGCACGTCTTGTGCTTCATTCGCCGTTTCACTGAAGTTTTCCGGCACGCTGAGATATTCCGTTATCGACTCGCCGAAGCTGATATGCGCCAGGGAGCCCCTCCTGGCGATGTAGCCGTGCGCGCGTACTTCTACGTTAGTCGGGAAGTGTAATCCATGAGATTCGCGCCAGACGTCGTAGCGAAAGTGTAACGGTACGTGAGTGCCGTCATAGTCGGTATAGCCGGACTTGAGACGGTGGATACGCCCTGAGTCGAGCTCAAACGACACCTCGACCTTGCTGCCGTCTTCGCGCAACACGTTCAAAACCTGCAGGTCCGTATCGTGTTCGAGGCGTTGCCCGATGTACTCGGCGCGCTCGGGATGGGCCGTGAGCCAGCGCAGCAGAACCAGCGGGGAGAGCACCATCGCATCTGCGATGGCATCGTCGAATCCTAGTGTTGTCCGCCGGAAGCTACGGTTGCGATAGTCGAGTCGATACGCTTCAGTTTCGCCGGAGAGGGTCCCGGTGATCCATTCATAGCCGCCGCCGCTGTCGTATCGGGCGTCCGCATACCGCCGCGAGGCGAAATCGATCGCGTAAGCTTCCCATCTCTTGGCACGGTCCCAGGGTGGCGTTGGGCGACGGCTCTCGAATATTTGCGAATCGTCCAGCACCCACTCCGTAACGAGTGTCGTCAACCCTGCCAACCGGTCTCCGCCATGTGCCGCGATTGCTTGATCGATGATACGTGCGCGGTCCGCGCCAATGCTATCGCCGCCATTCGCACGGGCCGGCAGCAGTATAGCGAGTCCGATCAGCCACGCGACGTGTCGCACTTTACTCCAGTCGCCCGATAGAACCGGGGCCGAACTCACAGCCCCGCAACCACTCTAGCGCGATGTGGAGGAAAGGCCCGGCATCCGCCTGTCCGCCTTCGTCACGAAACGCGTCGCCGGCACTCTCGAATAGCGTAAAGTGATGGTCCATCTGTGGAATCACCGCGAAGCGCGCGAGACCGGGCCGGCGCCGGTTGACGATCTGGATCACGGTTTCGTGGCCGGCACGATTCTCGAACCAGTCGTATTCACCCATGGTCATCAGTACCGGAAAGTCGATCCGGCCCCACGCGGCCGTCCAGTCAGCCAATTGTGCCTGATGGTGGAAGGCGAAGGCGCGTCCGTAATGATCCGTAGCCGAGGTGCCGATAATATCGGACCAGATGTCCGCCATCCTGGGATCGGCTTCAATGATGTCGGGCGGGTCCTGTCCTTCGATCAGGTAGCGTGCATAGAAGGCCGCGTGCTCGCGCATGCGCATGGCTATTTGTGCGGCATCGCTGCCACCGCGTTCCATCGCATTGCGATCGAAAGCGAGCATGCGTTCGAACCAGGTCTTCGAGCCGCCGCCCCAGCCCAGCACACCGATTACCCCGGGGGCGTCAGCCGCCACCTGTGCTGCCATGCGCGAGCCCATGCTGGCGCCGAACACGACAATGCTGTCGGTATCGAGGTCGGCTCGCGAAGCCAAAGCCGCGAGTGCGGCTCGGTGGTCGGCGAGTTCCGTGTCGTAATCCAGCGCTGAGCAGGGCCCACCCTCGGAATCGCCGATACCGCGCTTGTCGGTCCGCATGACGGCCCAACCGGAATCTCGAATAATGCCGCGCAACATCTGGGACCAGCCGTCGTCGCGGTCCGGCCGAACCTCGACCGTGTCGCAGGAGAGCCACTGTACGAACAGTATGACGGACGGCTTCTCGACGCCCGCAGGTCGCGTGATGATTGTCCGCAGGCGAACGCCTCCGTCAACCGCGAGCGAGCCGTACTCGACCGCGACGCCCGGATAGGATTCGTCGTGAGCGTCAAACCGCCGCGGCAGCTCGGCGGCCGAGGCCCAGGCGGGAACCAGGAAAAAAGCAAAGAAACAGGTCAGAGCGCGCATCGCTCACCTCGATCAGCTTAGGCAATTGCGTCACATACTAGCCGCAAAGATCGCGGCAATCTTGCCAATTCCGAAATCGGCAAGGATTCAGCGCACGGATGTTGCTTCTTCGACCTGGCTACGCCGAAAATCGGTCGGGGTCATGCCGACCCGCGCTTTGAATGCCCGGTTGAATGCACCGACGGAACCGTAACCAACCTTCATTGCGATCGACAACACGGGCAGCCGGGCCTGGTCGGGGCGCGCCAGTTCTTCGCAAGCTTCCCGGATGCGCCAGGCATGCAGAAAGTCGTTGAAGTTCCGGTACGCCATACCGCGGTTTATAACGCGCCGTAGCAGATACTCCCGGGTGTCCAGCCGTTCAGCGAGGGCACGGATCGTGAGACCGTCTTCAAGATACAATCGCTCCGTCGCGAACGCCCGTTCAAGCCTGGCAAGCAAAGCCTGCTCCTGTTCATCGAGTGGAGGAACCGTCTCGCTGCGCGCTGTTTCCAGCCAGCTTTCGACGCGCACCTGCAACAGCAACCACGCTGCGCTCAGACTCACGAGCGCTATGAGCGCCATATTCGCACGGGTCAGGGCCGGGGCCGTGTTCATACCGAATAGCAAGTTCAGCGACTGAACAACCAGAGCAACGCCGAGATATCCTCCGGTCATGCCGATAAAAGCCAATCGCAAGCGCCTGCGCCGTTCGACGAGATCAACGTCCAGACCGCGTGCCGCCTCACCAATCGCCAGGATGACGAACGCAAGGAGCACCACATCGAACCCAAACCCAAGGATCATCTCGAGAGGCGTCGCGATACCCGCGCGATAGAGTTCGACAAACACGAGCTGTTGCCATGACCCGGCGACCGCAATCGCGCCACAAGCCGCAAAGTGCCAGGTTTGCAGTAGCGATTTGTCTCGGAATAGCGCTAGCGAGAACAGCCAGAACCAGACAGCTTTGGTGACACAAAGCGCCGTAAGCGGATAGACCCAAGGTCCCAGGTGAGGGTGTACATTTGGCACCGAGGTCACGACGAAAGCAGCCACGGCAAGAACGAAAAGCACGCCGGGCAGCGCAGCCGGTCGATTGTGTCCTGCGGCGAGCAGAACGCCCGATAACAAAAGCGCAGACATCACGGCCCCGGTTCGCAAAACGACGTCGACAGTCTCCAGCATTTCGGTAATCCCAGAATAGAGAGCCCACACTTTTCGAGCCGCTGGTGTTCAACAACCCGGACTTCTTTAGCATTAAGGACGGTCTAAACTCGGCAAAGTTCCTTTTCGTTAAGCGATAGACGGTCTGCGTGAAATTTGCGTGTATCAACTGTGCATCATTATGCACCGTGCTGCGATTCGAGCAACGTGCGCTCCGGTAATCTGTTGAAAAATAAAAGCGGAATTATTCGCTCAGAGTTCTGAAAATCCGCGTGTCGGCAGTTCGATAGATTCGGATCGGCTTGGGCCGATCCTCACCCTGCGGGCGGCCTCGCTGCGCTCGCCGTCCAATCGGCTTCGCCGATTAGTCTGCCCCTGGCCACCACCCAGCACCAATTTGTTTATGGCCAGGTAGTGACGCTGCCCATCCTGTGGGCACGCCTTCGCACCTTGTCGTGCTGTAGGGCCAGTCTTGTGCACGTGACGAAACCAACTATGCTTGCACGAAGGCTGTGTGTTGGGGCGTGTTTGATGGACTTGCGTGATCGGCGGCTGGGCATGAACCGGGCAATTTCCAGGCGGGATTTCCTGAACGGAGTCGGCGTTGCGATAGGTGTCTCGCTCGTGCCCGCCTGTGCAAAGAACGGGGATCCGGGCGTCGGGGCGCCTGCACCGCACTATCCTCCCGCTGCCTCAGGCATGCGCGGTGCCCATCCAGGTTCGTTCGAAGCGGCACACGCCCTGGTGCAAGGGCAGCGTTGGGGAGCCGAAACAACTGGCGAGTATTACGACCTTGTTGTCGTCGGCGCAGGCATCAGCGGGCTGACGGCTGCGTATATCTATCGCCGCGATGTCGATCCCAATGCGCGCATCCTGATTCTCGACAATCACGATGACTTCGGTGGTCACGCCAAGCGCAACGAGTTCACAATCGACGGCCGAGTGCTGCTCGCCTTCGGCGGAACGATGTTCATCGAGGCCTGGAATTCCTATCCGGCTGTTGCCAAACAGGTAATGCGAGAGCTTGGCATCGACGCCGATCGCTTCAATGAATTTCACCACGAAGATCTTTTCCAATCGCTCGGGGTTTCAACTGCCAGTTTCTTCGATCAGGAAACGTTCGGGGCCGATTATCTCGCGGTCGGGAGCCGGGGATACAGTGATACATTCGATGCTGCCCCGTTATCGGAATCGGCGAGAGAGGAGCTCAAGCGACTTTTCGAAGACCAGCAAGATTACCTTGCCGGTATGACGCCAGCGAAACGCCGTGCTGTGATCGAGTCTCACAGTTGGCGTGACTATCTCGAATCGTTCGCCGGAATTGGCGAGGAAGCGCTCACCTTCTTGCAGAAGTGGCCGCACGGCGTCTGGGCGATTGGCGCAGACGCGTTGCCCGCTTGGATGGCCCGGCTCGAAGGATACCCCGGATTTGCCTCAGAAGATGGCGCCGAAGAGAACGGCAGCGATTTCTATTTCCCGGACGGCAATGCATCGGTTGCTCGATCACTGGTACGCAGACTCGTTCCGGAAAGCGCACCCGGTGATTCGATGGAGGACATTGTTTCTGCGCGCTTCGACTATTCCAGTCTCGATCGGGAAAAAAACGCAACGCGCATCCGCTTGAACAGCACCGTGGTTGATCTGCGCCATAGAAACGGCAAGCTAACTGCTGACGTCGATGTAACGTATGTGGTTCAAAACCAGGGCCGGGCTGTCACGGCCGGGAAAGTCGTCTGGGCCGGTTACCATGCGATGCTGCCTCACGTCTGCCCTGATTTGCCGGAGGACCAGGCTGCGGCGCAGGGAAGTTCGGTGCGCGCGCCGCTCGTCTATACCAATGTTCTGGTCCGTAACTGGCGGAGTTTCGTCAACCTGGGATTTTGGCGAGCGTATTGTCCCGGCAGTTTCTTTCAATCTGTGAGGGTCAATCGACCGGTGAGCATAGGTGACTACCGCTTTCCGCAATCACCTGATGAGCCTGTCGTGCTGCACCTGCAGCACATACCATTGGCGCCCGGATTGCCGGCAGCGGAGCAGTTTCGCGAGGGGCGCAGGCGCTTGCTTGATACTTCGTTTGAAACCTTTGAACGAAACGTGCGCAGGCAGCTCGGTCGCATGCTGGGCCCGGGCGGATTCGATCCGGCTCGAGACATTGCTGGCATCACGGTCAATCGCTGGCCGCATGGCTATGCGTACTCAGTCGATGCCGAGTCGCAAGATGTCGCATGGTGGCCGCAGTATTGGCGGCACGCACGTCGCCCGTGGGTCGTTGCACGGCAGTCGATTGGCAACATTGCCATTGCTGGTACAGACGCTTCATCTAACGCGATGACCGAGTCCGCGATAGAAGAAGCGCACCGCGCGGTACATGATTTGATGTAGTGCGTGAATTTTGCGTGTATCGGCTGTGCATCGTTACGCACAGTGGTGCTAATTGAGCAACGGACGCCCCGGTAACTGGTTGATAAATATAAATCGAATCGACCGCTTACTTTTCTGAAAATCCGCGTGTCGGTGATTCGATAGATTCGGATCGGCTTCGGCCGATCCTCACCCTGCGGGCGGCCTCGCTTCGCTCGCCGTCCAATCGGTTTCGCCGATTAGTCCGCCCCTGGCCACCAATTTAATCAGGGTCCATCCCATTGGCATGAAGTGTTACCTTTGTGTCAGGAAGCACAAACTTCCGTCGGCGTTTCGCCGACCAATTTGCAATTAATTGCACAGGCGGGATTTGCAATTGATTGCAACGATTTATCAATAATCTTCAACCGGCAAGCCGGTGATTAAACGGCCAAAGCGGGATCGGCGTATATAGCCTGTCAGCGATTCGAGGCCTACGTCTAAAAGTCGGCGCAAAGCAGATTGCGGTGTCTGTATCTGACACCTAAATTTTCGGTTGGGCGGCTGGGCACGACGAGTTAATTGGTCTGAATCAATTTGCGCGGCAACTGACAATGTGCGAGATTGACATCATTCAGGCGCCCAAATCCAAGAAAATAGGCGCTGGTGAGATTCTTCGCGTTTTCGCGACACTATATATACCAGGGATGTTGACCAAGATTCGATCGCACCAATTTAAATAAGACTCCCGTATTGGAGATGTCAACGCACTGCATCGCGAAGGATCAGCGGGACGCTGCGGGCGATTCAATTTCCGCACGAGAGAGGTTCAGTCAATTCGCGTAATGCGGCAATGAAATGAATCGCGTGAAGTCATCGTCAAGTCAAATAGCACCTTTAAAGAGCGCGTTGGTGACTGGTTACGGGATCTTTCTGGTGTTCGTGTCTGGCCAGACGTATTCGGACTCGGCCGCCGGGGACGCTATAGCGATTCAGCTCAACGAGACGCGAGGCGACATCCAAGGCGCTGAAGAATCGATCACCTACCTGTTTAACGGACGGTTGGGTGATATCTACGTCATAGAGTTAGTTCAGTCGGGACTGGATTTTCTGGTCACCGTCGAAGGTCCAGATGGCACATCGCAATCCTTCAATTCGCCTTTGAGAAGAGACGAGCGAGAATTCGTCCTGCTTGAACCAAAAGTGTCAGGCGACTACCGAATAACGGTCGATTCTGAAGAATCGACCAACGCCAGAGGCGAGCATACGCTTCGAATCACACAGGCACAGACCAATACAGTCGAAGAGCGCCGGTACGTGGAGGCGATGCGTCTGATGAGTATGGCCGCGGCGATCTATGATCCGGAAGACCGGGCAAGTTCCTTGAAAGCGAAGGATCTTTATAGCGACGCTCAGAAAATGTGGAAGCATTTGGGAAAGGCAAGAGAGCATGCCCAGGCCCTTTACAGCACTGCAATGCTCGAGTATTGGGCTGCCTACCAATGGTCTCGCTCCGCAAGACTGGCCCAAGAAGCTTCTGTTATTTACAAAGATCTGGGCCTGGAACTTCTTTACGCCAACGCTATTCATTTGCAGGGCGCCGCCCTGATCGAGGGGGCGAACGAGCCTGAGACTGTAGACGCGCAGACCACATTTGAGACCGCCTTGGAGTTACTCAATTTCGCTCAAAATATGCATCAACAGCTCGGTAACGGTTTCGAACTCGCGCACCTGAGCAACAACATCGGTCTGACCTACTTTCATATGGGTGATTGGGATCGCGCAAGAACGTCATGGGTCGAGGCAGCCAATCAGTTTCGTGAACTGAATGAATGGCGCGAGGAACTCAACGCTCTTCAGAACCAGGCGGTGATCGACGGCCTGCAAGGCTACAACGCAAAAGTAATTGAGACTCTGCAATACATAGTCGACGCGCTCCCTAAAGACAGGGACCCGCAATTCAGGGCCACCGTAATGAATAATCTGGCAGAGAATCACCGGCTATTCGGGAATTACGAAAAGGCGCTGCAAACGTATTCCGCTGCTCTATCCATCGAGAGCCGGATCGGTGACCACATCGGTGAAGGTTATTCGCTAATTGGCTTAGGCAATACGTACTACAGCATCGGCGAACTTGATCTCGCAAGTACGTATCTTGAGCAAGCGCTACCGTGGGCTAAGGAATCCAATGACGGCAGGTCTCATACGGCGATCCTGGCAAGATTGGGAGATATCCATTTTTTGCGATCGGAATATGACTTAGCACTGGAGCGTCATTTAGCCGCCTTGGAACTGTCAGTTGCCGATCACCCGGATTATGCGCATCGTCAGCTATCGGTGGCGAAGGACCGCTTTGCCATGAATCAGCTTGAGGAGGCCCATAACCTGGCCACTGATGCCGCCGATTTGGCAGAGAAGTCTGAATCATTGGCTACATATGCAAACGCGATCATGCAAATCGGCAGAATCGAGACGACGCGCGGGAATCCCTCATCGGCGCAATCGTACTTTGAAAGCGCCCTAAGCATTTACGAGACTCTGGGCCTTAAAAGAGGTCAAGCTGATGCATTTAACGGGCTGGCGAGCGCTGCTCGTTTGCTCGGCGAATTAGACAAGGCAGTCCGTTACAGTCAGGAATCCTTGCACTCGGTTGAAAGTCTGCGGGAACGTGTAGCGGCACCAGAACTTCGTGCGTATTACTCTGCGGCCAGCCGACGTTATTACGAAACGCAAATCGACATACTCATGGCACGCTCTGCAGCATCCACACCCGATTCAGAGGAATTCGTGCGAGCGGCGCTTACAACAAGTGAGAGCGCTCGCGGCCGCATGACCATGGATCTTTTGAGAGAAGCCTCTGTGGACCTGCGCTCCCATGTTGACTCTGAGTTGCTCGACGAGGAAAGGGAACTCTTCGAGGAGCTTGCCGCCAAGGCACAACAACGCGACGGCTTGGTGGAGCAGAGAGTCTTGGATACGGAGAAGAGACGAAAGTTGAGTATCCTCGATGAAAACATGTCAGATCTCGAGAATCGCTTACACGTAGTCAGGTCGGCACTGCGCCGCAGCGATCCGGCATACCTTCGTATCTCGCCCACGGAATCAATTAGAGTAGAGGATTTTCAACGTTTGCTCGATCAGGATACGATACTTTTGCAGTATTCATTTGGTAATGATCGTAGTTTCGTTTGGGCAGTAACTCGGGATTCGTTAGACGCAATCGAGCTTGCAGACCGAAATTCAGTACAACAGGCGTCGCTCGCGGTCCTCGGAAATATCAACGCCTTGGAATCCAGTCAAGATAACCAGCGACGGCTCGATCAGGATTTACGACGACTGGCTACTTATGTTCTTCATCCCCTTGCACAGCACCTGGGGAGCAAAAGCCGCTTGCTCGTAGTACCGGACGGCGCACTCGAATACATTCCGTTTGCTGTTTTGCCCGCGGCGAACGACCCAGATGCGAGATTAATTGAAACCCACGAGATCGTGACCTTGCCATCGATGTCGGTCGTTATGGCACTTCGTGCCCGTGGCGCTGCTGAGCCCGAGAAGACTATTGCCGTATTTGCCGATCCGGTGGTGGAAGCCCGGGATCCGCGCCTCGGCAATATGCAGACGCAGTCTCATCCGGTCGTCTCTTTGCCGGCCGACCCGTTAATACGTTCGACCGTGTCACTGGGACGCCTTCCGTCGACAGCGGACGAGGCCAAGGCAATCGCAGCGCTCGTTCCGGAATCGGAGCGCTACCTGGCGCTCGGTTTCGATGCAAACCGGGACCAGGTCATGTCGATGGACCTGACACGCTACCGTTATCTGCATTTCGCGACGCATGGAATCGTCGACGCACGATATCCGGCGCTGTCCTCACTGGTTCTTTCTCAGTTTGATGAAAAAGGTAACGGCCGGGAAGGGTTGCTGCGTCTATACGACATTTTTGATCTAGAACTTAATGCGAATTTGGTTGTACTCAGCGCATGCAATACGGCGCTCGGCCGACAGATCCGCGGAGAAGGTTTGATGGGGCTGGCACAGGGCTTCATGTATGCCGGCGCCAGGAGCTTGCTGGTTAGTCTGTGGCAGGTACCGGATCGCGCAACCGCAGAATTGATGGCTCGTTTCTACGAAAACATGTTCGATGCGAACGAGCCGTATGCGCCGGCTGCGGCGCTCAGGAAAGCGCAACTGACGCTGGCGGAAAACCGCCGCTGGAGTCACCCGTATTACTGGGGCGCGTTCGTCCTGCTCGGAGACTGGCAGTGAAAAACAGCCCATTGCGAGCAAACTCATTGATGCACTGCCTGGCGGGCATCCGTCCCGCCATTACCTGATAGGAGAGGTTTAATGAAGACGATTAGTCCTGTTAACACCGCGTTGTTTTTTGGCGGATTTTTGCTGTTTGGAGCTTACTTGCAGGCAAACGCCCAGGGTTGCACGGCGCCGATACCCTGCACAATGACTTTGTACATGCTACCTGGCAGCACTTCCGGCGCTCCTCCTAGTCATCTGGAATATGGCGACAAGCTCGTACTGAGTTTTGATGGCAATAAAACCGTTCTAATACCCGATGTCGCAGACTGGGAAAGCGGATCGATTAACCTGAAACCAGTCGAAGTGTGGAAACCTGGTGCATTGCCGGGAGAGGGACGCATAGTCCTGGTGTGGGAATTCAAGGTCAAAAGCAAGAACGACCCGCACGTGCCATCCGACAAGCAGCACTTAAATATGCACCTGTACAAGAATCCGGATAGCGGTGGAGACGACTGGATCCTGGATGGCACTATCCATTCCGACGGGGGAATTCACGGCGGAACCGCGCATATGACCCAGTGATCGACGTGCCGACAAAAATCCATCACTGCTTTAGTGGAGAGCGCCATGTCTAGATTTTGTGTATTGCTGGTCTTGTTGCTGGCCGTCAATGCAGCCGGACAGAAGACACTTTTGCCGCTTGCTGAATACGAGGTTCGTACGGCAGAGCAAGCTATCGTGGCGGAGCTGGCACGAACCGAGGGAGCAGCACAAGACAGCATGGCGCCAGATGTGATCCGCGCGATCAACCAGTATCGGCGAGAATTGATTTCCGAGCTACAAAGAGTAAGGGACGTTCCGAATGGCAGGATGCCGCCGCCGGCCATGATTGTGCGCGGCGTCAATACCGCTCAGTATCCTAGCGTCGGCGCGCTGTTATATAACGCGGAAACCGTTTGCTCCGGGACGCTTATTGGTCGTTCGAGTTTTCTCTCAGCCAGCCATTGTTTCGAACGTAGCGATGAGCCCCGCGATTATGCGGTCTACCTGCAGCATTCGGGCATCCTGGCTGTGGCAAGGCTGGACCCTCACCCACAGGCAGAGCTCGATATCATGTTGCTGACGCTGCAGCAACCCGTTACGGGAATCGCCACGAGTAAGATACCCGCGGCGCTGACGTCTATCGGCCAGCAACGCCAGATTGTCGGTTTTGGCGTTACGGCGACAGGTGCTTCGGACAGTGGTATCAAGCGGCAAGGTGGTATCACGACTTCAGAGTGCCACCCGGACGGAGGCGTCAATTTCATATGCTGGGACTTTCATCCGCTATACATGCTGGTGGATCCGCCCTCGAATGTCTGCTCTCGGGACTCCGGCGGACCCGTCGGTATAGCGAGTAACAGCAGGCTGATTATCGAAGAGGGGGTAGCCGTACGCGTAACGCCGGGAATCAACTGCCAGTCTTCGTCGCAGAGCTGGAGCATGGCTATCCGCCCGCATGCCGAGTGGCTCAATTCGCTCATCGAATCTGACGAACCGTCGTTAATGCCGGAATTACCGGTTTGCTGCGGTGAGGGTGTCACCGTTCTCGTAAAACAGAGTGAGCTTCCGAAGTCATGGGGTACCTGGTTCGAAGACTTTAGCTTCGAGGTGCCCGACAAGGTCCGGGTAGTTCGCGTCGCGTTGAATGCGATCGACATTCCATTATCGAATCTCGAGCTTTCGGTGCGTGCCGTAGTGCCGCTTCCAGTTACCCCCGGATGCAAGGATCTGGGCAGATACGAGTCCTGCGAGTACCGCTTCGAGAAAGCACCGCCGAAATTCTGGGCTGCTCGCGTAGAGAACAGTGCTCCTGCTAAGGTGTTCTTTCAACTGGTGGTAACCATGTTCGAACTCCCGGACAATTAATATTGGCGGATGAAAGCGTATTCCCTCGGGGCGTGCCGCCATTATAAAAGGCCAACCGGACTGTAGTAGCAGCTTGTAATCACCAAGGCGTTGGCTGCGATACAATCCAAACCGACAAAGCGGGCAAAGATGATTAATCCCTCTTCCGATCGAGTCCGCTCGCTGCCGATGGACGAGGAGCGGATGATGGCCGATGCTAAAGTCGTTCCGATGCACAAGAGCGACCCTTCCCTCGAACAAGAGGCTCGGGAAGCAGCGAGAATTGTTCAGGCGATTCGTGACGGCGACGCCGGTGCCGAAACCGAAATGGTCAAACGTTACAGCAAGGGCCTCAGGTATTTGCTTGCCCGTCGTATCGGCGATGATGAGCGTGCGCATGACTTGCTGCAGGAGACTTTCTGCATCGCGATAGAGAAGCTGCGCGAGATAGAGCTCGACAACCCGGAGCGCCTGGCGGGTTATCTTCGGGGCATAGCCGTCCGGGTTGCCCAGAATGCCGGGCGGCGTCGCAGTCGAGAGCCTTACCCGATGGAGATCGAAGCTGTCGCGGCGATACCGGACAGCGAACCGCGCCAGTTTCAGCAGATTGCCAGGGAGCAGACATTTTCTGCGGTGCATGCGCTACTGGAATCCATGCCTGTCGAACGTGATCGCGAGCTATTGATTCGAATGTATGTTTATGACCAGGACAAACAGGAGATTCGCCGCGCGCTGGGACTCGACAACCTGCACTTTAACCGGGTGCTGTTTCGTGCCAAGGACCGGTTCAGGAAAATTCTGGAAAGTTCGGGCGATATCGCCGATTTTGTACCAACCTGACAGGGCTGTGCCATGAGACATATGAGCAGGAGTGAACAGATTACTTATTGAAGGGAATCGAGATTGCTGATGGATAGAACATACATTGACATGCACCTCGTGGTAGATCGGTATCTGCAGGGAACGCTCGCAGAGGGCGAAATACTGGAGTTCGAGGAGCGCCTGGTCTGGGACAAGGACCTCGTTGACGAACTCGATATTGCGGAAAAGTTGCGGGAAGGGCTGCGGGAGTCCGTTGCAGAAGATCAATATACGGCCAGTCATGGGAATCACGGCATTGTCGCCCGGCTGTCTGGCGTGTTTTCCGTGCCTCAGTATGCGGCGGCCGCTTCCTTCGTGCTTGCGGCGACGCTGACGGCGGGGGTGTTGCTGAATTCGCTTACGCCAGGCGGGGGTTTGCAGGTTAACCAGGGGACACCGACGGAAATCGTTCCATTGCTGGCTGTTCGAGGCGATACCGCTCAAACAATCTATATTAACGACGAATCCTGGACAGTGCTGCTTGTCGATGTGATGGGATCTTACGATTCGTATCGCGTCAAGATTCGCCAAGACGAATCCGAGGCAACAGCGTTCTGGACGCAGGATGGCTTGATGCCGACTTACCCGGATGCTCTGGCCATCGGTATGCCAGGCAGTACGCTTGCGGCCGGTCGCTATGTCCTCAGCCTGGAAGGCGTGCGGGATGCCGGACCAGACGAAAAATCATACGAACACATCCAGGATATAGCCTTTATTACCGCGCTCGTGGACTAGAGCTTCCAGCTCAATAGCTTCAATCGATCAGCTTCTTTTGCCTGCGGCGCGAGCCGGTACAACGCAGGTGAGATAAATCGCTGTTCAGCGTCAGGCTACTAATGAGACCTGACAAAACAATAACGATTACTGCTGAGTACCGGAACAATGAACAGTGGACAAGAAAGCACCTATCTTCCGGACGACTTCAATGGCGGTCCGAGTCACATCGTGAACATCGGATGGGCAGGCGAGAATCCGGAGAAAAGATCAGAATCCGACCATCCGCAGCCGCACGGAATTATCCGTTTTATAACGGAGCTGAGGCGCCGCCGCGTTTGCCGTGCCGTAACGATGTATGCAGTTGCAATGTGGTTGGTCTGCCAAATCGTGGAAATTGTCGGTCCGGAACTGGGGCTCCCCGAGTGGACGCTGAAGTTGGTCATCATGCTCGGATTGCTGGGCTTTCCCATCGCATTGATTTTGTCGTGGTTGATCGACATCACACCGAACGGACTGGTCATGGAGAGCGCTGACGGTCCTGGGCACGCGGCCACCGAAGAAACCGGGCCCAGACGTCCATTGGATCAGGTCATCGATTGCAGCCTGGTCTTGGCAGCACTGATTATCGGTGTCCAACTCGCGGTCGGAGTCCTGAGCACCGAAACCAACGCGGCGCCAACCTTCGCACAAAAGATTGCCGTTGTACCGTTTCGTGTTGCATCCGGCAACCACGCTGAGACTCTGGCACATGGTCTGGTGATCGAGCTGCAGCACGAACTTGCCAGTCGGACGCACATGACGGTAGTCGCCGCCAGAGATCCTTATCTGACTGCGGGCTGTCTGAGTCTGACGGGAGCCGTCGCAGTCGGCGAGAATCAGGTACGCATAACGGTGACGATGATCGATAACGACACCGGTACCGTCATTTGGTCACAGGCATTTGAACGGCCACGTAGTGATTCATTGATGACGCCGGTCGAATTTGCACATGAGATCGTCGCGGCTTTGCCCGTTCAATTCCGGAATTCAATCGCCTCGCAGGTCCATCATGCGATATAAGAACGTCAATCTCTGTCGTTTCACGCTGCTGCGCTGTCTTTGCTGGATCGAGGCAGCTTTGATTTGTTTGGCGCTGCTGGAGACAGTCTTGTAGTCGCTCGCCGTCCAATCGGCTTTGCCGATTAGTCCGCCCCTGGCCACCACCTCCAAACTCTACTATTCGCCGCGGTCGCGCCTAACGAGCTGAACGGTGTCAACTACTGAAGAGATAACCAGGTCGGGATCGTCCCGGTGAATATAGTGTCCGCACCGATCGCAGATCACGTGTTCTGACTTGCTGCTAAGAGTCGCCAACGATTCTTGTGTATCGAGCCAGACGTCACGAAAGCGCTTGCCCTCAAGAGTCTTTTTCGAGCTGGTCAGTACGGTGAGAGGAACATTCGGGAATGGCCCGGCTGTCATGACTGCTTGCATCGTACGTTCGCCGGCAGCCAGCTCCCGCTTCGGCCCTTGCGGAAGCAGTGCACTTAGGATGGCTGGCGGATCACACATTCTGGCACCTGCAACTTCACACTGCCGGTCGAAATCGGCGTGTCGCGAGTCGACGAGTACGACTCCAGCGACCTCGTCAGGATAGCTTCGTGCATACAGTTCCATATAGGTTCCACCGATCGAATGCCCGACCAGGACAAACGGCGGATCGAGCCCTATGCTGCGTAGCGTTGCGCGCAGTTCTGCAACGATAGTCGCGCCGTCTCGAGATCGATTTGTACTCCTGCTGGAGCCGTAACCCACACGGTCGTACGCAAAGACCGTTGATGTTCGGCTGATTTTTTTAAAAATCGGAGTCCAGCTGTCCTTGCCGTCGCCGAGACCCGCCTCGAGAATTACGATGGGCGTTCCTTGCCCGCGCAAAATGTAGCTGTGACTAGCCAATTCCGACGTGACTCGTTCAGCGCCGGTCAGTGTCGAACACCCGCTGAAAAATGTAATCGCGATGGCCGACAAGGCCAGTTTCCAGAACCATTGGGAAAGACTCATTATCGCTACTCCTCTGCACTGCCGAGAACATCGAAAACGGCCCGGGTGGAGTTCTCATACAGGATATCGAAGTCTCGCGTGAAGATCTCATACAGGATATCGAAGTCATCAAAAGCGGCGTTTGCGCACAACGAAACGATCCTGACGATCGCCACGGCCGATGCACTGATGATCGACTTCGACCTCGAGACCAAGTACCGCGATTACGGCAGGAAATACCCGTCGAGCTATGGCAATCATCGCTTTCAGGACTGGATCGACGAGGTCGTAATGAGCCCCCAGACTTCGAAAATTCGGTACGGAACGCGATCTCAATCGGCGGGGATTCGAACACGCTGGGGGAAAATAGGGGTCGAACCGAGGTTTCCGATTTTCTGAGCTCGGCGGTGTGCAAGTGCCCACATTGGTGCCCAAACCAGGATCACCCAACGCGACTCAAGAGAACCTAAGGAGCCAGAATATCGGCGCAACGTGTGTTCCAGGGTTATCTTGAGTCATGCCAGATTGCGAAATCCGTTCACTGAAAATCCGCGTGTCGGCAGTTCGATAGATTCGGATCGGCTTGGGCCGATCCTCACCCTGCGGGCGGCCTCGCTGCGCTCGCCGTCCAATCGGCTTCGCCGATTAGTTTGCCCCTGGCCACCAAACACAACGAAGGCCTCGAACCGAGGCCTTGGCTGTGCCGCCCATGACCAAGAAATACGACATTTCCAAGGCAGTCGACGGTATGTTGCCGATCGATGGGAACTGTCCAACCCTGCCTTTTGCCTTTCGGCGCCAGCACAGAAAAAAATGGCATTGGGCCGCATTGGTTGCGTTACGAACGAAATGAATTTTTTCCCCTTTTGGTAAAGCACGACTAAATCCCGCTAAAGATTTCGCACGCCCTCGGCCCCTATCGGACACCGACCCTTAACTGTGGAATGTCGACTCTCTGGCCCTTTGCCGGTGCAATACATAAGAATTGAAATTGAGTGCAGATTTCGCATGCATGGATATTCGAATTTTGTCCACGCGAGGCGATTGGCACGGGCCGTTGAGGCGGCGTAAAAGGGCTTGACCGCCAGTCGGCACCTAGATCAAGGATTTCAATGATTAGCCCAGCCGGTGTGCAAATGAGAAAGCCCCGCCACTCCGGCGGGGCTTTTCTTGGCCAAGCTGAGCGGCGATCTTCAAGGAACACGACCCTCATTCCCTGAACAGCTCTCAAGCCGCTCAGCTACCGAGATGCGCAGTGTCGTAGCTACCGAAGTTGGGCTGAGCGCCGCAAGCGACCATCGTAGACGCGGGAGACGTTGCACTCGATTTGATCGCCGAGAAGCTCCATCCTCTTGCGCCAAAGCTCGCCATTCGCCAGGCGTTCGAGGTCGGCGCCCAGTGACGCGTAGTTGGCATAAACGCTCAAAAGCTTGAAGTCGAATTCGACATCACCGCCACCATATACGGGCCACCATTGATAGATCGCTGCCTCAGAGCCGTTGTCGCTGAGTACCGTCGACCAGGCTGTCAGGCCTTCGGCGACCGAGTCGTAGCTGGCGCCTTCCTTCATCGTGCAGTCGGTGAATGACAGCACTGCCGTGGGCGTGGGTCCTTCATCGTAGTTGGACGGTAACTTGAAGGCTCGAGAGACGAATCCGGAGTGGCCGGAACAATCGATGACGGCGTCAAACTGCGCCTCGATTTCCTGGGCAGTCGCGTTCCAATTATCTCGTTGCTGCCCCATGGCGTTGCCGTCCTTCCAGGCACCCAGCCAGAGCACGTCGAAGTCCTGCGCATCGGAGTAGTACTGCCGCGTCAGGGTCAGGGCTTGATGCGTGTCGACTTCTTGCGCGTTCAAATGTTCGGTCCAGTTGTCGATAACCGCATCCAGATCGCCCGGTCCCTGGCCGTCCCTGTAACTGCACGCAAAGAGATCAACTGGGATAAATCTCGACAATCGACTCTCATCCTGTGCCTTGACGCAGCTCGCACTGACCAACGTGACAAGTCCCGCCGACAACATCGTAATCATCAATTTGCTCATTTTTCTTCCTTTCTTGATTGTTCTGTCGGATAGCGGCGTCATTTGTTGTGCCGCCACGTCAAGTATAGCCGAGCCGAAAGTCAAGCGGCGGGCCAGGTTGGACCAGTATATTCCTGGGTCCGCGACAGGCTGATACGATCGTACGGCCTGTGGCGCCTTCTTGAGCCCCCGGAGTCACCGTTCCATTTGTGGCCGGATGACATTTCGCGAGGTCACGACGACGGCGCCGGCGCTTGGCACGGACTGCCCGACTTCAACGATTGTTTCCAGGAGATGCCGGCCGCCGCGTTGCGTGTGAAAATACAGTATAGGACGCCATTAATAATCGACGGCCCTGCACCCAGAATAGACTCAAACTATTATTCCAGACTCATGCCATGCACAACGATATTGATCTCCAGCCTACTTTGCAGGGGACTCGAGTCATTGTGCGGCCCATCGCCGTCGGCGACTGGGACGCAATGTTTGCGGCGGCATCGGACCCCGGGATATGGGCTCTGCACCCGGAATCCGACCGTTACACCGAACCAGCCTTTCGGCGCTTCTTCGACAGCGCGCTGGCGTGTGGTTCGGCATTCACGATTATCGACCGTCGAAGCGGCGACATTATCGGATCGAGCCGTTACCACGGCCACGATCCGGTTGCCCGCGAAATTGAAATTGGATGGACCTTTCTGTCACGCGCCTATTGGGGTGGAAGTTACAATCTCGAGGTCAAACGACTGATGATCGACCATGCATTAAGGATAGGAAATTCTATCGCGTCGTTGAGCGCGGGGAATGAAAGACGGACGTTGCATCCTGGTGCGGAGGCCAAATCGGCGGGCGCTGTGTGTAGCTCAAGTCGTCGCGGTATGAATTGTCGGCTGCGCCGGCGGCTTTGCCTGGTAGTTCGGTCGACGGTCGGTGATGCGGAGATCGCCGGGCCGTGCGGTAGCCCCGGAAGGCTGTTCAGGCGATATCCGGTACCGGGTGACAGGCGAGGGGAACGGTCTCGCTTTTGGGCCAGGGCGGATCGGGGCCGGCGGGTGAGCGGGTCTCGGGTTGTGAGTCCCAGAGGCTCAGGTGTTTGAGGATGCGTTCGATAACATCGGCATCGTCGATGAGGGCGAAGGGACAACGAATCATGTAACGGGCAAGATGTCTTCGCCGATTAGTCTGCCCCTGGCCACCATCCTGACTCAAGAAAATCAATCGCCTGTGCCGGTTCCATCAAGAGTCTGCCGTTTGGCAGACATTCGGTTGAATTCCACGGTGGCAAGCTTCTGGTTTAACTAACTGACTTTTTCGGTCTTTCGTACTGCAACTCTATATTTCGACGCGATCGTGTATCTTTCCAAAACCGGAATCGAGAGATGAATATTCAATTTTGACTAACGCTAGCGATTTATCGCAGTGTCTTTATTGGAAATAGCGGTCGAACCGTGATTATTTGCAGCTGTTGTGAAGAATAATCGCAGTTCGACCCCAGCTTTCATTTTGACAATGCAATCGTCTATGATCCGGGAGACGGGTATACCCGGCTGCAGCCACATAGCAGAACACTGTGTCAGAAGGGTTCAGAATGCGTCCATTGCTCCAGATCTGCGTTGCAACAATCAGTGTTTTCGCCGCCGTCACCGGCATGTTTCAAAGTTCGACGGCGTCGGCAGAAACGATCGCCATCATCGGTACGGATGAGGTCGCCAATGCGCTGGGTCCGGAATTTGCCGCCCTTGGCCACAAGGTCATTTACGGCTCCCGCAATCCGGACCGCAACAAAGTACGCGAGCTGGTAATGCGCACCGGCGAGAGTGCCGCGGCGATGGGGCAGGCGCAAGCAGCAGCCGGCGCCGATATCGTCGTACTGGCTGTACCATGGGACGTCATCGAGGAAGTCGTGAACAATCTGGGCGACCTGTCAGGAAAGATCATCATCGACCCGACCAACCCGCGAGGCGTGGGTGAGGATGGCCTGAGATGGTACGCGCGAGAGTCGTCGAACGCCGAACTCCTGCAGCAATGGGCGCCTGGCGCATTCGTCGTCAAGGCCTTCAACACGATGTCCGCCGAGACAATGAGCGAGCCTTCGACGGCGGGCGGCCCTGTCAGCGTGCCGATCGTCGGCAACGATTCACGAGCGAAACAAACGGTCGCGACACTCATTGCCGGCATGGGGCTGGAGCCTGTCGATCTTGGCCCTATACGCTATGCCCGTATCGTCGAGGGCATGTATTACTTGCGAAGCAATGCGAGGATGTCCGGGAACCCTTTCAACTACCATCTCAGAAGACAGCCGAATGCCGGCCAGGGGACGAGCCGGTAACACAAGATGACTGCGAATCGGCCAAGGTCGATTCGTGCCCTCGCTGCGCTCGCCGTCCAATCGGCTGCGCCGATTAGTCCGCCCCTGGCCACCAATCCTCTTACATCGGATCAGTGGACTGTTCCTCCGCAACATTTCTTATACTTTTTGCCGCTTCCGCATGGGCATGGCTGATTGCGGCCGATCTTCATGCCTACGGCCGGCTCGCCGCCAGCCTTACCATGTTCCAGGACGGCTTCGAAAATCGACCGTCCAATATGTGCGTAGGAGGCAAGCGCGTCGGGAAACATCTCGCGCATCGTCTTCGCAAAATTTTCAAATGACGCATCGCCTCTCTTGCGTTTGCCGGGAGCCATGTCCTTGTAGTAGGCGCCCGCCAGCTTTTTCGATCCGAAGAAGGACAAGACCATGAGGGTTGCGCCGCATTCCTCGTCGAGTTCGTCGAACAGGTACTCCTCCCACACCTCCGCCAGCCAGTCGTGACCGGATGCAAATCCGCGGGACCATTGCGAGATTGAGGACTCGTCTTCGAAGTTCTTCGATATATCCTCATCAAACGCACAGCCGGCCGGGAGAGCATTACTTCGCTCGAGAACAGTTGTATTGACCTCGTTGTACAGCGCCATCACCAGGGCGAGAATCTCTTGTGCCTCCTTCTGGTCGGCGAAGTTCAGGCCCTCGTCATTGCCGATCACGGGCAGCCATTCCGATGGCGCGATCGTCTCCGGCGAGCTCGCGATCGCGAACAGAAATCCCTGCAGCTCATGCAACCGCAGAGTACCGTCCGGCCTTTCCGGATTGTCCAGAAAGTTCGCCAGCAACTGCACGTCTGCCTTATTCATCGTCATTGAGCTCCGAGTCGAGGCTTGCAATTCGACGTATATCGAATGCTATGTTCGAGTGTAATGAAAATTCACATCCTGAGTGACTTACACACGGAGTTTTCTGATTTCGATCCGCCCGAGACCGACGCGGACGTGGTTGTACTTGCCGGCGTTGCTGTCAATCGACAGCCGCTACAAGAACGACGCTTTGAATCCTGCTTTTGCCAGCCGCCTGGTGGACGTCATAGAGCGGTACCATCCGGAACTGTGGATTCACGGCCACACTCATGTGCCATGTGACTATGAGATCTTCGGTACTCGAGTGGTGTGTAATCCACGGGGGTACCCAACCGAATCTTCCGGCGGAGGATTCTCGCCGCCGCTGGTCGTGGAAGTATGAGTCATCATATTGACATACCCAATTTGGGCATTATAATACCCAAATTGGGTATATCTATGACGTCACCATCCACATCCTCACTTGCCGACGCCTTGTTTACGTCGACTCAGCAAAAGGTCCTCGGCCTGCTTTTCGGGCAGCCCGATCGCAGCTTTTTTGTTACCGAGATCATGGGGTTGGTCAAGGCGGGAAGTGGCGCGGTACAAAGGGAGTTGCACCGACTCGGGCACGCGGGTCTCGTGTCCGTTCAGATGCATGGTAATCAGAAGCACTACCAGGCGAATTCGGACTCGCCATTGTTCGACGAGATCTGCAGCATCGTGCGAAAAACCGTGGGCTTGGAGGAGCCGCTGAGGGTAGCAGTAGATTCATTACCCGGAACGATTCACCTTGCATTGATCTATGGTTCCGTCGCAAAACGAACGGATACTTCGGCGAGCGATGTCGATCTCCTTGTCGTGGCCGACGACCTGACGCTTGAAGAGGTCTATGCGGCACTGTCTACCGCAGAACAGGTGTTAGATCGGAAGGTTAATCCGACCTTGTATACGAGCGAAGAATTCAATCGACGTCGCGCTCGTGGCAATTCATTCCTTGAGCGTGTGATGGACGGGCCGGTAATTGTTTTGTCTGGATCGATCGATGACGAATGACAAGCTCGACAACCTGGCCAGGATTGGGCAGCTCAAGGCAGAGCCGGCAACGGAAGAGGAGATCGCGGGTTTGCTGCGTTCTGGCACCGTCAGGCTTGTCGATGCAAAGAACGAAAGCCTGAGTCAGGAGTCCCGATTCGATCTCGCCTACAATGCCGCCCACGCATTGTCGCTCGCTGCTCTACGACATGCTGGCTACAGGTCTGAGAATCGCTACCTGGTATTTCAATGTACCCAACACACGCTCGATCTCGCGGCCGAACAATGGCGAGTACTCGACGCGGCTCATCGGAAACGCAACCTGGCGGAGTACGAAGGAGACATTGATGTTGATGATCAGCTTCTCGACGCGTTGATCAGAGTTGCCGATTTGATTGCCGACAAGTTGGAAAAATAGACAGAACTCCTTGCGTGAACTTTGCGTGGAACAAAGGTCCGCAAACTGCGGGAAGCGAGTGCCGAAACCCGACTCTCGGTTGCCTGGATGCCGACCGGCAGTGCACGGCTCGAAGCCGGCATCAGTTGCGCTTGAATTACAGACCGATTGGCTACCGGTTGCGACTGATGTCGCCCGAATTCGGGCTTGGAGCGCCGCGTTTTTGCGTAGAATTCCGAACACAACAAGATCGGGAGCCAGCTTGTCGTTTCCGGGGGAAATCAAAAGCTGGCTGTTCGTCCGATCCTGAGGAGACGTACATCAATGACGACCAGAGAACGTTCGAATCGGAAGGCCTTGTTGCCGTTGATGGGTTTCCCGCTGTGCCTGGGGTTGTTGCTCGCGCTGACTGCCTGCGCGCCGGACAGCCGGGAAACGTCTCCGGATCCGGAGACGAGCGAGGCCGCCATCGACCCGATGTCTGACGGCTCGGCGAACGTGCGGCTGGTCGGCTACAACGACTTGCAGGGCCGCCAGTCGCTGCAGGTAACGGCCCGGTCGAACCCGGCCAATGGGAACTGGCTCTACGTGGGCCACCAGCCGAACAATCGGCCGAACAGCGAAGAGCCGCTGATGAATCCGATCACCGGGCTGCCGGAGATCAGCGGGACATCGCTCATCGACATAACGGATCCGGACAACCCACGCACGGTCTGGCACATTCCCGGCATTTCGCAGGCCAACCACCGCTCGGTGTCCGTGGTCTACGATTACGCGCACGATTCGAGTGGCCGGGATTATCTCGTCCGCAGCTCGGATACCGGCGACGATTTCCGGTTCCAGGTCTTCGACATCACGTCCCGTGATACCGACCCGTCGCAGATCCGGCTCGTTGCCGAGATTTTGGGAACACCGCCGAACTCGTGCGGGCCCGGGTGCGGCGGCCCGTTTGTCTTGCGGGCGCACAAGGGCTATTTGTCGGAGGAGTCAGGCTATTACTACACGAGCTCGGGGGAGCCCGGATTTCGGAACACCGTGCTGCACATCTGGGATCTCAGGGACCCGACGACGCCCAGCTTCGTCGGCCGGGCCTGGTCGCCGGGCATGAAGGACACGGAAGACGAGTCGCTCTACCAGGGCCAGTACGTGCACCATCCCGTCGTGGATGAGGCGAACAACCGCATGTACATCGGCTTTCGCAATGCCAGCGGGCTGTTGGGGGCCTGGGACATCTCCGATCGGACGAACCCGACGCCGGTCTGGGCCTACGACACCAAACCGCCCGGGCGAGGACCACACACCGTCACGCCGATTGTCTATGCTGAGCTGCCCAACTTCCACGGGGATGCGCTGCCGAGGACGTACGCACTTGTTAGCGACGAAGCTTCATCAGCGGACATGGCACCCTGCACGGACGGTGTCAGAGCCAAGCTGTACATGTTTGATATTACCGCCGAGTCTCACCCGATGCCGGTGTCGACCTGGCAGGTGCCGACCGGCGAGTTCTGCGAGAAGGGCGGCCGCTTTGGTCCGCATCAACATGCGGAGTTCGTGAATGGCCGTCTAAACCGTCACGAGAATCGCATAGCCTGGGTGGCCTACTTCAACGCCGGAGTCAGAGTTGTCGACGTGTCCGACCCCTACCGTCTGAGAGAGCTGGGGTACTACATTCCCAGGACGAACGAAAACTCCCATCCCATGGCCGATGGCCAACCGACGGCGATCCAGATCAACGACGTCACGATCGATCACCGTGGTCTGGCGTACGCGACTGACCGCGTTGGCACCGGCCTGTTCGTTATGGAGTACACCGGTCCGATGCCGGGCGCTTCTGGGCGAAAGCAGCCCGTCAATTAGTTCGTGTTCCGGTGTTCCGAACGTCTGCTTCCGGGACTGAATGCGGCTGGCGCCGTTGCCGCTCGTTCGTTACAGTGGCGGGCCGTTATGAATCGAATCTCCAAAGGCTCCTGAAGATGAGGCGAATTCCAGCAATGATGCTAGGCGTGTTCCTGGTTGCCTGTGCGCAGGCGCAAAGTGACCGGCCATTCGAGGTACAGCCGATCACCGCGTTCGACGAGCCCTGGGCCCTCGCTTTCCTGCCGGACGGCCGCATGCTGGTCACGGAAAGGAAGGGCAATCTCGTGATTGTCAACCAGACGGGGCAGAAGACCAGGCCCGTCCGTGGTGTGCCCGATGTGGCCTATGGCGGGCAGGGCGGCCTCGGGGATGTCGCGATACATCCGGATTTTGCCGATAACGGGCTCGTCTATCTGAGCTACGCTGAAGCCGGCGTCGGCGACACGCGAGGCGCCGCCGTCGCGCGGGGGGTGCTCGACGCTACTGATCGACCAGCCTTGTCCAAACTCGAGGTTATCTGGCGGCAGTACCCGAAAGTCGTCGGCCGGGGCCACTACGGTCACCGCCTGCTGTTCGACGACGATGGCTACCTCTGGATCGCCTCCGGCGATCGCCAAAAATTCACCCCGGCGCAAGACATGCAGGCGAACCTCGGCAAAATCCTGCGACTCAACGACGACGGTTCGATTCCGGAGGACAATCCCTTCGTCGACTACTTTGACGAAGACGCGTTCGTCGATGACGAGGGCGTGTATGGGCAGATCTGGTCGCTCGGCCACCGCAATCCGCTCGGCATCGCATTCGATAGCGACGGCCAACTCTGGAGTATCGAGCACGGGCCGGCTGGCGGCGACGAACTGAATCGCATCGTGTCGCGGGGCAATTACGGTTACCCGATCGTCTCGAACGGTGACCACTACGACGGGCGAGAGATCCCCGACCACGATACGCATCCGGAATTTCTCGCACCTGCGATCTCGTGGACGCCGGTCATAGCACCGGGCAACCTCATCATCTACAGCGGTGAACTGTTCGAAGACTGGTACGGTGATGCGCTCGTGTCCGGACTGGCGTCTCGCGCAATCATTCGCATCGCGATCGACGGCGACGCGGCCCGCGAGGCCGCGCGCTACGACATGGGTGCCCGGATCCGCAGCATCGTGCAGGGCCCCGAGGGCGCGCTCTGGGTACTGGAGGACGATGAAGAGGACAGCCACGGACGATTGCTCAAGCTGACGCCGAAGGACTGACCTGAACGAGGCGCCTGCGAATACATCGCCCTGCCTTGCCGCATAGCGGTTAATTTCCCTGCGAAGCGCTCATTCCTTGCGGATGCGGAGCAGCTTGGCGCGGCGTTTGTCGGCCCGCAGCACCTCGATCCGATAACCCTTCCAGCTGATTGTGTCGCCGGCTTTTGGAATTCGCTCGAGCTCTTCTGTCACCAAGCCGCCAATGGTGGAGACTGCGATCTTCGGGTCCCAGGCTACCCTGAGTTTTGCGCTCACCTTGCGGAGGTCGACCCTCGCGCGAACCATGAGCGACCCGTCGGCCATCTGGTGGAACTCGCGTATCGGTATATCGCTCTCATCGAGAATCTCGCCGACAATCTCCTCGAGCACGTCTTCGAGCGTTGCAATGCCCTCCACGGTGCCGTACTCGTCGATGATGATCGCGAGGTGGCGGCGCTTATCCTGATACGTCCGCAGCAGCTGTATCAGCGGTGCGCTCGGTGGGACAATCAGTGCTTCCTTTGTCAGGCTGTGCCAATCGATCTCGTCATCGTCATGGAGCAGCAGCCAGTAAAGCAAATCCTTCGCGAGTACCACGCCGGAGACGTCTTTCAGGTCGCGGGTCGGCGAGAACGGAAAACGACTGTGTCCGGTCTGTCGAACAAACTCCATCGACTCGCTGCGATTCATTTCACCCGAGAGGAAACTCACCTCCTCGCGTGGCAACATGACGTCATGAGCGTGCATGTATCTGAGTTGTGCTGCGCCCACGATCATCCCTGCCGTATCGACACCGACGGCACCCTTGCTTCGGCCCAGCATTGCGAGCAAGCGTATTTCCTCGGACGTCGTAACCGGCATTTCAACATCGCCCCGCAGCGGCCGTGAGACCTTCTCACTCAGTGCGACGAGCGGCCGCAACACCGTCGTCAGCCAGCGGATGCCGTGCGCGACAGGTGACGCCAGCATCGGTGCATAAGTGACACCCAGCGTCTTGGGAATTATTTCGGTGAAGAAAAGTACCGCGATCGTGAAAATGATCGAGAACAGCCACAGGGTGCTGGCATCGAAGACATCCTCATAACTTGCGCCGGCAACTGCGGCGCCGATCGTGTGTGCAGCCGTGTTGAGAATCAGGATCGCCGCTATCGGCACATCCATATTCTCCTTGAAACGTGACATCAGCTGTCCGGCGCGCTTCTCGCGCTGCAGGAGAACTTCAATCTGGGGTCGGGTCAGCGACAGCAGGACCGACTCGAAGATCGAGCACATGAAAGAAACGACCAGGACAACGCTTACGGCGGTAATGAAGAGCAACATAGGGCTTCCGGAGGAGATCTAGAGAATCGGGGCGGTTGATGAGAATCGAAACGTCATTGTAGCGGGAGATTTGCGCGAATCAGTCGGACAACGTTGTGCCCAGCGCTGCAACAGAAGCAGCGGACGTCCCGATAACTTGTTGAAAAGTAAACCTAACTGCGTGCAGTTACGTTCTGAAAATCCACGTGTCGGCAGTTCGATTCTGCCCCTGGCCAGCACACAGCTCCAATTGGCTTTATAGCCAGTTGGTGATGCTGCCTTTCCTGTGGGCACGCCTTCGCACTTCGCGGCCCTACAGGGCCGGTTTTGTGCACGTGACGAAACCAACTATGCTTGCATGAAAACTGTGTCTTGGGGGCGTGTCTGATGGACGTGCGTGATCGGCGGCTCGGCATGGACCGGGCAATTTCCAGGCGGGACTTCCTGAACGGAGTCGGCGTTGCGATAGGTGCCTCGCTCATGCCCGCCTGTGCAAGGAACGGGGATCCGGGCGTTGTGGCGCCCGCACAGCACTATCCGCGCGCTGCCACAGGCATGCGTGGTGCCCATCCGGGTTCGTTCGAGGCGGCACACGCCTTGGTGCGAGGGCAGCGCTGGGAAGTCGAAGAAACTGGCGAGCATTACGACCTTGTTGTCGTTGGCGCGGGCATCAGCGGACTGACGGCCGCGTATGTCTATCGCCGCGATGTTGATCCCAGTGCGCGCGTCCTGATTCTCGACAATCACGATGACTTCGGCGGTCACGCCAAGCGCAACGAGTTCACGTTCGACGGCCGAGTGCTGCTCGCCTTCGGCGGCACGATGCTCATTGAGGCCTGGAAATCCTATCCGGCTGTTAGCAAACAGGTAATGCGCGAGCTCGGCATTGACGCCGATCGCTTCGATGAATTTCACCATGAAGATCTTTTCCATTCGCTCGGGGTTTCAACTGCCAGTTTCTTCGATGAGGAAACGTTCGGGGCCGATCATCTCGCGGTCGGGAGCCGGGGATACTCTGATGCCTTCGATGATGCCCCGTTATCGGCGTCGGCGAGAGAGGAACTCAAGCGACTTTTCGCAGACAAGGAAGATTACCTTGCCGGTATGACGCCAGTGGAACGCCGCGCCGTGATCGAGTCTCACAGTTGGCGTGACTATCTCGGATCATTTGCCGGAATTGGAGAGGAAGCTCTCACCTTCTTACAGAAGTGGTCGCACGGCGTCTGGGCGATTGGCGCTGACGCATTACCTGCCTGGTTGGCCCGGCTGGAAGGCTATCCTGGATTCGCCGCAGAAGAAGGCGCCGACGAAAACGGCGGCGACTTCTATTTCCCGGACGGCAATGCATCGGTTGCTCGCTCACTCGTACGCAGACTCGTTCCAGGAAGCGCACCTGGTGATTCGATGGAGGATATTGTTTCTGCGCGCTTCGACTATTCCAGTCTTGATAAGGAAGAGAATGCAACGCGCATCCGCTTGAACAGCACCGTGGTTGATCTCCGCCATAGAAACGGCCAGCTTAACGCTGAAGTCAAGATAACGTATGTAAGTCAGAACGAGGGCAGGGCTGTCACAGCCAGGAAAGTCGTCTGGGCCGGCTACCATGCGATGCTGCCTTACGTGTGTCCCGACGTGCCGAAGGACCAGGCTGCGGCGCTGGGAAGTTCAGTGCGCGCGCCGCTCGTCTATACCAATGTCCTGGTCCGTAACTGGCGGAGTTTCGTCAACCTTGGATTCTGGCGAGCATATTGTCCCGGCAGTTTCTTTCAATCTGTAAGGGTCAATCGACCGGTGAGCATCGGTGACTACCGCTTTCCGCAGTCACCTGATGAGCCTGTCGTGCTGCACCTGCAGCACGTACCATTGGCGCCCGGATTGCCGGCAGCGGAGCAGTTTCGCGAGGGGCGCAGGCGCTTGCTGGTTACTTCGTTTGATACATTCGAACGAAACGTGCGCAGGCAGCTCAGTCGCATGCTGGGCCCGGGCGGATTCGATCCGGCTCGAGACATCGCTGGCATTACAGTCAATCGCTGGCCGCATGGTTACGCGTACTCGATCGACGCCGAATCGGGTGATGTGGCGTGGTGGCCGGAATATTGGCGGCACGAACGCCGCCCATGGATCGATGCACGGCAGTCGATTGGCAACATTGCAGTTGCCGGTACCGATTCTTCGACCAACGCCATGACCGAATCCGCGATTGAAGAGGCCTATCGCGCAGTACACGAGCTGACGTAGTGCGTGAAACTTGCGTGAATCAACTATGCATCGTAGTGCACCGTGATGCAAATTAAGCAACGGACGCACCGGAAACTGGTTGATAAATCACAACGGACTCAATCACCTGGCGTTCTGAAAATCCGCGTGTCGGTGGTTCGATGCTTGCGGGCCAACCCCGGCCCGCAAGCTATGGTCTTTTTATCGATTCGGTAGCTGCCAATCTCGGCCGACGGGTGCAAAGCAGCGCTTGTCCGGCCCTGTGTGTCGCATCGTCTCAGTCGTAACTGTTGCCACTGACGCTGAGCATGGCACTCTCTGGTATTGCCAAGCCACGCCCCGGGTGTACCGTCGCCGTAGTTACGAGCCGCGGACATTCGCTGGACACAGATGTTCAACAAGATTCTTGTCGCCAATCGCAGCGAAATAGCGATCCGCGTATTTCGCGCGGCGAAGGAGCTGCATATCCCGTCCGTCGGCATCTACTCGGCCGAGGATCGGCTCACCCTGCACCGTTTCAACACCCGGGAGTCGTACCGGGTCGGAGAAGGCAAGGGACCCATTGAGGCTTACCTGGACATGGACGACATCATCCGGATCGCAAAAAAATCCGGTGCCGATGCGATCCACCCCGGCTACGGATTCCTCGCGGAGAACCCTGACTTCGCGCAGCGCTGTGCGGAGTCGGGCATCACTTTCATCGGCCCGTCGCCCGAGATCATGCGACGACTCGGCAACAAGATCGAAGCGCGCGCACTCGCGATCGAGGCCGACGTACCGGTCATGCCGGCCACGAAGCTGTTACCGCACGACGGCGCCGAGATAAGCAGGCTTGCCAGTGAGATCGGTTTGCCGCTCATGCTCAAGGCGAGCTGGGGCGGCGGCGGCCGCGGGATGCGCGTCATCGAGGACGAGTCCGGTCTGCTCGAACAAGTTGCCATGGCGCGCCGCGAAGCCCAGGCTGCCTTCGGCAGTGACGAGGTCTACCTCGAGAAGCTGGTCCGCAATGCCCGGCATGTCGAAGTACAGATCATGGGTGACGCGCACGGCCAGGTCGTGCACCTGTTCGAGCGCGACTGCACGGTGCAGCGACGGCACCAGAAGATCGTCGAGCGGGCCCCGGCGCCTTACCTGGCAGAGGCGGAGCGCGACGAAATCACCTCAGCGGCCGTGCGTCTGGCGCAATCGGTGCGGTACTGCAATGCCGGTACGGTCGAGTTCCTGCAGGATGTGGACACGGGAAAGTTCTATTTCATCGAGGTAAATCCGCGCATCCAGGTCGAGCACACGGTCACCGAGCAGATCACGGGCCTTGACCTGGTCAAGTCGCAGATTCGTATTGCGGCTGGTGCAAGAATCGGCGACGTCGATGCATCAGGCATTCCTGCGCAGGAAGACATCAGAATGCGCGGCGCGGCCATCCAGTGCCGCGTGACGACGGAAGACCCGCGCAACAATTTCATTCCCGATTACGGGCACATCGTCGCCTATCGCAGCCCGGCCGGACCCGGTATCCGGCTGGATGGCGGCACGGCATACTCGGGCGCCGTGATCGGCCGGCACTACGACAGCCTGCTCGTCAAGATAACGGCCTCCGGTGTGTCGGAAACTGAAGCGACGAATCGAATGCTGCGCGGGCTGAGCGAGTTCCGCGTGCGCGGCGTCGAAACGAACCTCGCGTTCCTGCGCGCGCTCGTATCGGATTCGCGCTTTATCAACGGTGACTACAATACGCGATTCGTCGACGAATCGCCGGAGTTGCTGGAGCTGCCCCCCGACAGCAGCCACGGCGCGCAGCTCTTGCATTACGTCGGCGATGTCATCGTGAACGGCAATTCCCAGGTGGCGGGTCGCAAGATGCCGAAGGAACTGAAGCGACCGTCGGCGCCATTGCTTGACGTACAGAGTCCGGCCGACGGTGTGCGGCAGATTCTCGAGTCGGACGGTCCCGAGGCGGTCGCCGAGTACATGAAGAACAGCAAGGTCCCGCTGATCACGGACACGACGTTTCGCGATGCACACCAGTCGCTGATAGCTACGCGCATGCGTTCGATCGACATGCGGCGCATCGCGCCGCATTATGCGCAGTTATTGCCACAGCTATTCTCGGTTGAGTCCTGGGGCGGTGCTACGTTCGACGTTGCCATGCGCTTCCTGAACGAAGACCCATGGCAGCGACTGGCCGACCTGTCGGCGGCCATGCCCAACCTGATGCAGCAAATGTTGCTGCGTGCCTCGAACGGCGTCGGTTACACTAACTATCCCGACAACGTCGTGCGGTTCTTCGTGCAGCAATCGGCTGCAGCCGGCGTCGACGTATTCCGCATCTTCGACTGTCTCAACTGGGTCGAGAACATGCGCGTGGCGATCGACGCCGTCTGCGAGACGGGCAAAATAGCGGAAGCGGCGATCTG
>Ga0224497_10000268_pt1 | contig 39545 bp, 35 predicted proteins | sample SF_Jul11_sed_USG_4_FD_167970 | JGI IMG/M metagenome (GOLD analysis project Ga0224497, IMG submission 167970) | Sediment microbial communities from San Francisco Bay, California, United States - SF_Jul11_sed_USGS_13 | ecosystem: Environmental > Aquatic > Marine > Sediment | place: USA...
CTGACGCCAGCGCGAAACCATCGAACCTTGGAACTCTGCTCCATCTTTCTTGCGGGAATCGTCTTTCCCGAACTTCGTGAGGCTTCAGACTGGCTGGAGCTTGCCAAGACGGAACTCGTGAAGAACATGCAGTCAGATATACTCCCTGATGGCGTTCATTGTGAACTGTCTACGGATTATCATCACCTAGTCCTCAAGAATTACCTTTGGGTTCGGCGTCTGGCCCCTCTCAACCAAATAATATTCCCAGACGTTGTTGATGAACAGATCAAGAAAGCCTTGGAATTTGCACTGTATGCTCATAAGCCAGATGGCTTAATCCCATCGCTCAGCGACGGAGACAGCCGCGGGTTCTTAGATCTCCTTGAGCAAGGGTATCAACTGTACGGCAATCAGGAGTTACGCTATGCGTCCTTACGAGGAATGGGGGGGACTCCTCCACGGGAACGGTCTAAAGGATTCCAAAATAGTGGCTATTATTTTCTTCGCAGTGGCTGGGGGGATGGGTCGGAACCCTACGAAGATGAACGGTATTTAGTCTTTGATTGCGGCCCCCTCGGGGCCGGCAACCATGGGCATTTAGATCTCCTCAGTTTCGAGATGGCTGCCTTTGGCCAATCCTTGATTATCGATCCTGGACGATACACCTATGACGAATCCGGAGACGTCAATTGGCGCGTCCGGTTTCGGGAAACCGCCGCACATAACACTGTGGTCGTGGATGGGAAAAATCAAACCCGGTATGTCCTCCACAAAACCCGGCATAAGATCCGAGGCCCTCATCCGGACCATCTTGTCAACGCGTTTATCAGCCAACCCAGTTTCGATTTTATACATGGGCAAGCGCAGAGCCATGAATACCCCGTCCTCCATGAACGCAAAATCCTTTTCCCTTGCCTGGATTACTGGATCATCATTGATCGGCTCACCGCCCAAGAGGAGCATCAATATGACCTGCTGTTGCATTTAAGTGCGCAGGCTCAGGGCGCCGTCACCGTCTCTCATGCGAATGAAACGCTAGCCTATGCGGCTCCGCATGTCGTCATCGCCCAACCGCTGTCCCAATCCATTCACGGTGCCATTCTTCAAGGCCATGTATCACTGACCTATGGGTCCAAGGATCTGGCTCCCATTCTTCGGTTCCGACAAACTGAAGCCAATGCCTGTTTTCACACCGTTCTCCTCCCCTTCGGAGATCATCAACCGGACGTGAGGATTGAATTTGTCCCGGTGTATGCCGGCAACCGCGTATGTCTTGCGCATGAGGCCTCCTGTCTTCGGATTCGACATGCGCTGAATCAGGAACCGCTTGAAGACCTCGTATTCCTGTGTCATCAGGATGTCCCGGCACACTATCGGTTTCACGATTTCTCTTTTCAAGGCAAGGTGCTCTTCCTCAGAAAAAATGCCCTGGGGAAACGTATTCACCAGTTTGAGATCAAGAGTTATTAGACACCACCACACACTTTTTAGGCACAGAGCTAATCATGATTCCAAAACGCCATATTCCACCTGACCCGCTCTTCCCGCACATGCCCACGCTTTGTGGCGAGGAGGCAATGAAAGATATCTTTAAGAGACATGTAGAAAATGACCATCAGCCTGCCCAAGACAACTGGATTCAAGACTGTCGAATTCTGCACATCCGATATAAACCAGGCCGATATGTGATGGTGTTGTATGAAATACTATTTCCAAATCGGCCCGGACAACCGGATGAACCCGAAATGTGGTATGTGCGAGCATTCAAAAAAGGGAAGTCGCATTCCAATTTTCTAGAAGCCCAATCGTTGCAAACTCAGGAGGGGCAACCCAATCCACTCATCCTACATTTTCCCGAGATAGAGTCGGTCGCTTGGGGTTTCCCCTATGACCGGAAAATGATCTCCCTCCCCCAGGCCCTGGATCAAGACACGCTCCGCTCCCAGGTCCTTCCCTCCCTGCTTGGACCACACCGAATGGCAGAGTGGGACATTGTCGATCTGATTCTTGAAGTCGTTCACTACGTCCCGGAACACACGTGCACCTCGCAAGTGACGACACACCTTCACCATCGGATGACGGGGAAAACGACCTCCCTCACCGTATTCGGAAAAACCTTCGCCAATCACCAAGGAATGCTTAGCTATCAAGCCCTGCAACAATTGTGGAACAGTCCGGCCAGGAAAATCGGAGCGTTAGTCATTCCTGAACCGTTAGCCTTTGATCCCGAAACCAACACCCTGTGGCAATCCAGTCTCATTGGAATCCCGCTCACCCATTTTCCGCTTTCGGACCCACGAATGTGCGGTTGGATGGAAAAGTCCGGGGCGACTCTGGCCACATTACATGGCACTCCCTTAATGGACCTTCCTATAGGCCAGACCCCAGACATCATGGAACGACTGGATCACGCAACCAGAATTCTGGCGCCCTTGAGACCCGCCTGCCAAGAATCCCTGTATCAGTTGTCGACGATCTTGGCTCAACAAGCGAGCCATTTCCCATCGTATCCATCAGCCACGCTCCATGGAGATCCGCATCGAAAAAATCTCTTCCTTCAGGACGAGACCGTCGCGCTGATTGACCTGGACAGCATTACCACTGGCCCTCCGCTCTATGATGTCGGCAGTTGTCTGGCTAGTGTATGGTATCGGGCCGCGCTTGGTGAAATTTCCACTCCCCTGGCCAAAACCCTTTCCATAAGGTTTCTGAAGGGGTATCAACAGAACGTGTCCTGGCCTCTCTCCGAAGCTGAAGTGGTTTGGTATATCGCAGCGTTTCTCGTAACCGAACAAGCCACGCGGTGCGCTACCACGTTTAAAGCCGACCGATTGGATATCATTGAACATCTCATTCATTTGGCTAAATCCTTACTGAGCAGGGACATTCTTTTCAATGGAATGCAACTCCAAACCAAGAACTGTCTATCCGCCCAACCCGGCACCCATTAGGAATCCACCATCATGTCTCACGCACCCCATCAAACGACTTCTCATTTCCCATTGAAGGACTTTTCCTCAATTGCATACCTTCTCATGGAATACCCCCGGGTGTCTGAATCATTCATTATCAATGAAATTTATCAATTAGAACGGATGGGCGCCTCGTTACAACTGTTTTCGGTCAAGAAACCTAAGGATGCCAAGGTCCATGAGACCGTGAATAAAATTGGTGCTCCCGTCACCTATCTCCCGTCCGTCACATCCCTGTCTGGTACTCCATTTAGAGAGTGGCTCAAGACGAATCTTCCCGCGTTTCTGTCAGCTCATTGCGCGATCGCTCTTCGCCGACCATTGGCTTACGTTCGAGTCCTGGGGGAAGCCATCGGGATGATGTGGCGTTATCGGGAACCCGAAGAAAGACATCCACGAAAAGTTTTTTTTAAGGAATTTCTTCAAGCCGGGGCAATTGCGCACCACCTTCTGAACGCCAACCCGTTCATCAGACACATCCATTCCCACTTTTGTCATGGCACAACCACCATTGCCATGTTTACCAGTCGCCTGACCGGCCTGCCCTTCAGTTTCACAGCCCATGCCAAGGACATTTTTCTCAAATCCTTGAACCCTGGTGACCTCCTCCAACGAAAACGGCGACGGGCCACATTTCTTGTGACATGCACCGACGCCAATCGCCATTATCTCAACACGATTTGCCCGGATGGTGCGCCGATCCACACGATTTACCATGGTCTTGCACCGGACGTGTTTTCTCCCACAAGCGGGTCGCCGTCCCAACCTCCATTAATTCTTTCTGTCGGCCGGTTTGTGGAGAAAAAGGGATTCGCCTGTTTAGTCGAGGCCTGCCGCATCCTTCGAGATCAAGGCCACGCATTTCAATGCCACCTGATCGGTGATCCTGGCGATTCGGTCACTGGAGATATGACGCCCATTATTTGCAGCATGATCGAAGCCTGGAATCTCCAGGATGTCGTGCACCTGAAGCCTAGCGTCACTCAGGCACAGCTCCGTCTCAGGTATCAGGAATGCACGATTTTTACTCTGCCCTGCCAAATTTTGGATAACGGTGATCGAGACGGCATCCCCAATGTGCTGGCGGAAGCGATGGCCACAGGCCTTCCCGTCGTTTCTACGGAAATTTCTGGCATTCCGGAACTCGTCACGCACCGCCACAACGGCCTGCTCATTCCTCAAAAGGATGCTCAGGCGTTAGCCGAAGCCTTAGCGGAATTATTACGCAATCCGGCATTACGAACTTCTCTGGGGCAGGCGGCACGAGAAACGATTTGTCGCATATTTGATTCACAACAGACCACAATACGGCTAAAAACCCTGTTTGACCCTCTACCGAATAATGGATCCTACGATGCCACCACTGTCCCTCACGAATCCGTCTGCCACGGTTAAGGCCGATTCGCCTCAAACCCGCAGGATCTTCCTGGCGCCGTACGACACGTGGACGGCGGACCAATTACTGCACTATTTCCAGCAGCGAGAGTCGGTCCATTACTTTCCGGTCATTGATCAGGAAGAAACGGCAGCGGAAAAAATCGATCTACTCCTTCGTCATCATTTTGTCTTTCATCATGAAGAACATCACCTTCCCGCCCCCCTCAACTGGCTGACCAATCCCAGTGCCGACCGGGAGTGGCTCTTTATGCTACATAAGTTTTACTACGGAGTGGGGCTAGGCAAGCGCTATGCGGAAACCCAAGATGCTCGATACGCCAACGCATGGGTGGAATTGACAGAGTCCTGGATCGATCGGGTTCCTCTTGATTTTCTTCCCAGCCGTGTGGCTGGTCGTCGGATTCAAAACTGGATTTACAGTCACGCCTTCCTTGTACATCCCAAGAGTTCTTTTTCCCCTGATCCGGAATTTTACCTTAAGTTTCTTGGCTCTCTGTTCCATCAAGTCCACCACTTGATCGGACATCTTGATAAAGCCCGAAACCATCGGACGTTGGAATTGTGCGCCATTTTTTGGGCCGCCGTGGTGTTCCCCGAATTTCGTGACGCCAGCCACTGGCTAAAATTCTCCATTGAGGCCTTACATCACAACATCCAGGAGGACCTCTTAGCCGATGGCGTCCATTGTGAATTGTCCACCGAATATCATCATCTAGTCTTAAAAAACTATCTTGGAGTCCTGCGCCTCGCCAAGGCTAATCAGATTCCTCTCACCGATCTTATGCTCAGCCAGGTTCAGAAGGCCTTGGAGTTTTCGTTGTATGTCCACAAACCGGATGGCTTCATCCCCGCGTTAAGCGATGCCGATACGAGCAGCTATCGGGATCTCCTGCACCAGGGATACGAGTTGTTCGGCACCAAGGCCTTCCTCTATGGGGCTAGTCAGGGCAAGCAGGGCCTGCCTCCCACCGAACGATCAAAGGGTTTTCCGCAGAGCGGGTATTACATCATGCGGAGCGGATGGGGAGATCAACACGATGCCTACCAGGACGAGCGTTATCTGATTGTCGATTGCGGCTCTCTGGGAAAGGGAAACCACGGACACTTGGATGCCCTCAATGTGGAAATTGCCGGGTACGGTCGCTCCCTGATCGTGGATCCTGGTCGATATACCTACGACGAATCCGGTGAGATCAATTGGCGTGCACAATTCCGTGAAACGGCCGCACACAACACCGTCCTGATTGACCGGAAGAATCAAACAGCCTACCGTCCAGGAACCTCACGATATGAAATCTGCGGCCCCGAACCGCTGACAGAAGTGATTGCGTTCGAGAGCCAGCCTGGCTTCGATTATCTTCACGCCGTGGCCAGAAGCGCCGAATATCCCGTCATCCACGAACGGAAAATTCTCTTTCTTCGTCCCGACTATTGGATTATTGCTGACCTTCTGATCGCGGAAGAACCTCACCGGTATGATCTCCTCTTCCATCTTTCCCCTGAAGCTTGCAACCAGGTCACCACCGTGCTTGAGCGGGATATGCTGAAGGTGCAATCTCCCAACCTGGTATTGGCTCAACCTCATCATCCTGGTCAATTCCTCTCACTCGAAGATGGTGTTATTTCACCCACATATGGCACTAAACACGAGGCTCCAATCGTCAAATTTTCCCAACACGAAAGCATTGCCTGCTTCCATACGGTCGTCTTTCCTTTTGGATCCACAGCTCCCAGTCTTTCCATTCAAGCCCTTCCGGTTTCTGAACAGAAGGCGCAGTGTCCTCCAGTTTCGGCATTTGGCATGCGTGTGTCGTATCAAACGCAAACCGGCCATCATCAGGACTACATTGCCTTTCGGCACTTAGGCGCGGCCGCCAGTTACCGCATGCAAGACTGGGAATTCACACAGCACATCCATATGATTCGAACGAAGGGCGAAGGTACCGTTATCGCCCAACATTCCATATAAGGGAAACATCTGATGACCTCGATCCTTCAGAACGAGCCGGCAACCGCCTTTGAAAATTTCCATGACCCCAACTGGGTCAAACTGACGCTGCAACATTGTCTTCCCAACATTGTCGGCTATGAGGGCATCATCCAGCATTGCGATATTTCTTACCTTCATTACAAACGATACCTCAAGGCTCGATCCCGTCAGAAATCGTTTTTGGCTGTTTGCTATGATTTGTCAATTACCGATCTACACGAACATATCCAGCATGCCACCGTCTTTGCCAAGATCTACCTCGGCGATCGGAGTCAGATGGAGTATGACAAGCTGATGCAGGATCGCCTCACCAGAAATGCCAAAGACCAGCAACCACTCCATTTGGCTGACCTCGGCATGATTGTCTGGATGTTTCCCTCAGACCCTTCCCTTCCACAACTGGCAGACCTGCTGGATCCGAGCCGAGTCACCCACTACTTTCCCCCTGGATACTGCCCTGTCCCGCGCACCCATCCGACTCAGATTCCACAGGTCACGCCACATGTAGTCCATTATCGCCCGGAATGTCGTTGCACCATTCGCTATTTGCTTCAAGGCGACCCAGCCTCCCAGGGATCATCCGTGATGCTCTTTGCCAAAACATTTAAAGACGATGAGAGAGAAGTTTTCCAACGAATGGAAGCGTTATGGAACCTCTCGCAAAAGAACCCCAATACGATTAAGGTCCCAAAGCCTCTTTCCTATGACGATTCTATTCACACCATCTGGCAGGAAGGGGTGGCCGGACTTCCCTTACGCGAGGTGATTCAACCCTCGAATTATCACCATTACCTGAAGTCCGTGGCCCTGGGGTTGGCCATTCTTCAGCAGAGTACGCTGCCAAGCTCATCCACGATCTCAAGCCATGACCATGTTATAGAGTTTCACAAAAAGGCTCAAAAACTGTCGCAGGTATTTCCTACTGGATCCGAGATTCTACAAAATTTGGGAAGAACGTTAGAGGAACTCGCTCTATCCGATGGCCCGATTTCCACTCAAATGATTCACGGGGATTTTCATATCGGCCAATTACTCGCGGACAACACCCAGGTGACGTTTTTCGATTTGGATGAATGCGCCATGGGAGATCCCTTGCAAGATGTGGCGAATTTCCTTGTCGACCTCCATTTCCAGGAATTTCCCTCTGGCTTCAGGCAACATATGACCCAATCATTCGTCAAAGCCTATACGGCCTTAGTCCCATGGGAGGTTTCACAACGGAGATTGGATTGGCATGCGGCGATTCAGTTTACCAACAAAGTGTATCGTTCGTTTATCCAGCGCAAACCCAGCTTTGAAAAAGACTTTGACCGGTTCATGAATTTCTTAAAAGAGAGCAGCCTATCAACAACGGAACACGCAAACCCTTGAGAAGCACAATGGGCCACTCAAAGAAAAGTACGGTCATGTTTTACTGTCAGCATGTCCTGGGAATGGGGCATGTGATTCGAAGCCTGGAAATCATTCATGCCCTCGAGTCCTTTGATGTCACCTTTATCAATGGAGGAGCAGCCCTCCCAGAGCTTCGTTTGCCCCCTTTTTCCAACATCATCAATCTTCCAGCCATTTCATCTGACGGGGAATTTGAAGCGTTACGACTGGCCGATTCTTCACAATCCCTTGAACATATACAAGAAGAGAGAAGGGACCTTCTTCTTTCCACGTTTACAAAACTGCAACCGGATATCTTGATCCTGGAACTGTTTCCATTCGGGAGAATCCGCTTCGCCAACGAACTCATCCCCCTCTTGGCGCGCATCCGGCTGAACGACATTCCCACCACCGTTGTCTGTAGTCTCAGAGATATTTTGGTTGGGAAATCTGATCAAGTTCGACATGAGGAATGGGTATGCAGCCTCATGAACCGATATTTTGATCTCCTCCTCGTACATTCGGACCCACGTTTTCAACAATTGGCAGAAACCTTTTCTCGCACTCAAGACCTGACCTGCCCCGTGGTGTATACCGGGTTTGTGGCTCAGCCTGTTGAGCCGAAACCCCTCACCGAGCTTCCAGGCATCCCTGAAACCCCCAAAGACTCTCCGCTCATTGTGGCCAGCATCGGAGGAGGTCGCGTGGGATATGAATTACTGGAGTCGGCGATCCAAGCGCACCGCCTTCTGGCAGCAACCGTTCCCTGCCGAATGGTGGTCTTCACAGGCCCCTACCTTCCACAAGAACAATTTGATGCCCTGCAGACCCTGACCCAAGAACATCCCCATCTATCTCTCATCCGGTACAGCCAGGATTTTCTTTCGTATCTTCACCTCGCTGATCTCTCGATTAGTATGGCCGGCTATAACACCTGCATGAACCTGGTCGCCACCAACACGAAAGCCCTCGTGCTTCCCTTCAAGGGCAGAGGCAATGAAGAGCAAACCATCCGCGCGAAAAAACTTGAGGCCTTGGGAATCGTCAGGATCATTTCTGATGAGGACCTGAAGCCCGAAAACCTGAGCAGCTTAATGACCGACCTTCTTAAAAATTCGACACAAGCAACCGCTTTGTCCCTCGATACTCAAGGTGCCACAAAAACGGCCTCGGTCTTGGAATCCTTTCTTGAGAAGCGCCACAGCACACCAGTGCACCGGTCTCAGTCGGCCCCCATTTCCACGGAAAGCACACCGGAATGGCAACGGGGATTAACCCATTCGCTTGACGCTCTTCAGGAAAGCGGGAAAATCCTTCAACTCTTTTTGCGAGACGATGACATCGATTCGGACGAAGACACCCTGCGAACCATGTGCGATGTCACGCTTTCAAGGGGAATTCCCCTGAATCTGGAGGTCATTCCCGGCAACTTGACGCCCCCAACCATTCGTTTCCTGAAAAACCTGAAACGGATCAACCCTTCCTTAATCGAACTGGACCAACATGGCTGGCGCCATACGAATCATGAGCAAGAAGGACGAAAATGTGAATTTGGAGCCAGCAGAAATTTCGAAGAACAACTGCAGGATATTGCACGCGGGAAAACCATCCTGGAAGACGCCTTGGCCGAACGGTTCTTCCCGGTCTTTACCCCTCCCTGGAATCGGGGAACGGCTGATACCTTTCGCGTCCTTGATGAACTCGGGTTTCTGGTGCTCTCCAAAGATCAGGGTAAACAGGCGGTGACCGGATATCGGTTCCGTGAGATTTCTACGACGCTAGATCTCTATCAATGGAAAACTGGACCGACGATGAAATCTCCCATGGTTATTGCGAAGGCCCTGGATTCCCAATTCAACCAACTGGAGACGATTGGCCTATTACTCCACCATAAGGTGATGGACGCTGAGGCGTTTTCGTTCCTTGATGCGCTCTTGAAACTTTTACGCGCTTACCCCTGTATCCACTTCCACACTTTTCAAAGTCTTCTCACGATACCCAAACTGGCTGGATCACTGGAAGGCTTACAATGAACGACCGTTCTCCCAATCCAGTTCGTCAGATTGTTGTCAGCCATTTGCTCAGGATGAAAGGCAAGGTCCTGATTGCTGGTCTCAGCTTACTGGGAATCATTCTGACCGAGGTGCTCATTCCCTGGCCTCTGAAAATCATTTTCGACTACATTTTGCTGGATAAACCTCTCCCGGAATTCCTCTCAATGTTGGCACCCCTACTTCAAGCCGGGACGTCGGTGGCCCTGATCGTTCTTTCGTGCAGCATGGCCGGGATTGCGCTTCTTAATGGAAGTTTCTCCTATTTCCAAACCTATACCACCGCCCGCATCGGGCACGAATTGGTCTACATTTTGCGACGGGAACTCTTCTCGCACCTCCAACAATTACCCCTTTCCTTTCACACCCGCTCGAGAACCGGAGAATTGCTTTCCCGGGTATCCGACGATACCAGCATTCTGAAAGATGTCTTTGCGGAATGGAGTCTCACCCTGCTAGCAAACCTTTTGACCATCCTCAGCATGATGGCGATCATGTTCTGGCTGAATTGGCAACTCAGTCTTGTAGTTCTGGCCAATGTGCCCATTTTATTTTTCTGCCTCTATATCCTGAACAAGAAAATCAAGGTCATTGCCAACCGGCAACGAAACCAAGAAGGGAAAATGGCCACTCAGGTCAGCGAAGTGTTGTCTTCCATGACCCTCGTACAGGCCTTTGGCCGAGAAGAACATGAAGATGACCTCTTTGAGGTCCAGAGTGCAAAGAATCGGGAAGAGGGTATCCGAACCGCTCGAACCACCGCCGCCGTCAGCAAAATCGTCATCCTCATCAGTGCAATCGGCAAAGCTGCCACGGTGCTATTTGGGGCATTCTATGTCCTGAGCAATGCGATGACTCCTGGAGATCTCTTAATATTTGTCTCGTATGTGACCAGTCTCTTTAAACCTCTTCGTCAAATGGCACGGTTATCGGCCAAATTTTCCCGCGCCTTTGTCAGCGCCAAGCGAATTTCGGATATTCTCAGCATCCGTCCGAATATTGTCGATCCGCCAAATGCCATCGCTGCCGTCAACCTCCGGGGGGATATCAAATTCCAGGATGTCTCCTTCGGCTACAACCCCCAATCCCCAGTCCTCCATGACATTTCATTTCATATCCTGCCTGGCCAACGCGTCGCCATGGTTGGAGCTTCTGGTGCCGGCAAATCCACGACAATCAATCTCCTCCTCAGACTCTATGAAGCCCAAGCCGGAACGATCTTGATCGATGGCCGCGACATTAAAGAATACAGCAGAGAGTCCCTCCGTCGGGAGATCGGTATTGTCCTTCAGGATACGGTCCTGACCGGGGCCAGTATCCGGGAAAATATTTCCTATGGAAAACCGAATGCCACGGTGGAAGAAGTCGAAGACGCCGCCAGGAAAGCACTGGCCCATGATTTCATCATGGAACTGCCGGATCACTACGACACAATTCTTGGGGAACGTGGAGGCACACTTTCTGGTGGACAGCGCCAGCGAATTTGTCTGGCACGTGCCATCATAAAACGCCCTTCACTGCTCATTCTCGACGAACCCACGTCCGCTGTTGACCCCATATCTAAAGCGTTGATCCGGGAAACCGTGCAACGGATTCAGCAGGGGAAGACCACGCTGTTTATTGCCCATGAGTTTTGTGACATGGAGCAATTTGATCACATTCTGGTTTTCAAAAATGGTCGAATCGTTGAACATGGACCTCATCGCGAATTAGTGAAGTTACAAGGCCATTACTGTGAGTTGGTCAACGCCTGAATGGATATGACGAAAAGGTTCATCCTCACCATTGATGTGGAAATCGATGCGGGCCGGAAATGGAAAACATCCAATCCGGTCACCTACGAAGGGGTCTCTAAGGGCATTGTCACGTTGCAACGGCTTTGCAATGCCTATGGCATTAAGCCCGTCTACTTGATCAGTCCCGCTGTTCTAGTGGACCAACAGTCGGTTGACTACCTGGGTTCCCTCGATACCACCTCTTGCGAACTCGGCACCCATTTGCACGGAGAGTACATCGGCCCGAATGCCAAATATCCCGGACCGGATTTTAGCGGGTGCGATCCCCAAGAGATGCAATGTCAATATGAGAAGGAGATCGAATATCAGAAGCTCGAAAACCTCACCAACAGATTCACCTCCCTGTTCGGCTACGCCCCGGCCTCTTTTCGCGCCGGTAGGTTTGGAGCCAGAGGGTGGACCATCAATTGCCTTGAGCAATTGGGCTATACCCACGATACGAGCGTGACTCCCCATCGGAATTGGCACGACATCGCCGACTTTTCACAGCCGGAAAGCCTTTCTCCCTACCATCCCTCCACCGAAGATATTTGCGCCAAAGGCCAATCTCGCATCGTGGAAGTGCCCGTCTCCATTACCCCAAAATTGGAATGGCTCAGACCGACTCCACGGTTTTCGACTCTCGACCAGTGCAAAACGGTCATCGATTGGTATGAAGCCCATGTCACGCCAACAGTCCTCTGTTGCATGTTTCACAATGTCGAACTTGTTCCAGGGAAAAACCCCTATTGCCAAACTGAAGAGGACTGTCAGGAGTTGCTTCACCGCATAGAAGGGATATTCCAGGTTTTACAAGAACGAAACTATCAATGCCACATGCTGAAGGAAGTGACGGTGGAAGTTTAACGCCCTGAACGCATCGAGAAAGACCGAACTATGCAAAAAGTATTAATCATAATCGACAAATGGGGTTGGTCCTACGACACGATTGCCAAAGGGCTGGTCCGGTACAACCACAATCCTCATCTGGTTTTCGATATCGTCTCCGTCACCGATGACCTGGACTTTATCGAACATCACCACAGCCAATATGACCTGGTGTTTGCCTTGGGATGGGCCCTCGTGCTTTCTAAAAAAAAGAAGTATCACTACCGAGAGGAGTTACCGTTTCTGGACAGACGAACCTTAATCACAGGCATTCACTCCCATCGGTCATGGGATGGTTACGCTTCAACACCGGAAGAATCCCCCGCCCCTCCACAGGAATTACTGCCTCAACTCTCGAAACTACGTGGAATCAATATTATTAGTCGCCGTCTCTTTACCATTTTCAAAAACGCAGGGCTGACCAATATCGCCTTGACCGAAAATGGAGTGGATACCGCCTTGTTTACTCCCAGCAGTCCAATTAACACCGATCGGCGCCATCCATTGATCATCGGCTTTTCCGGGAGCAAGGAAATTTCCAAGCATGATTCACTCAAGGGGTTTTCCGAATTTATTCTTCCCCTGGACCAGATACCCAATGTTCACATCAAAGTCCTAGGCGGAAGAGGAGAGCACCAAGTCACCAGAGAGGAAATGCCCGATCTGTACAATCAGATCGACCTCTATATTTGCGCTTCTTCCTCCGAAGGCTTTTCACAAAGCGTGCTGGAAGCCTCGGCCTGCGGACGCGGAGTCCTCTCGACCAGAGTGGGAGGTTGCGAAGATCTGATCAGAGAAGGGCTGAATGGTTTCTTTTTTCAACGAAACTTGGACGATCTTCTCACGCTGGTCAGACGATTGGAAGTCGATCGTCAACTGGTGAAAGCTCTCGGAAAGAACAACCGCCAAATCACGGAGCAATATTATTCTTGGAACATCAAAGTCCAAGACTGGCTTTCTTTTATCGAGTCCCATCTTCCCGTCGCTCAACCTATGGGTTAAGTCGAACAGTCCTTGAAGGTTCCCCCTAACGATGCGCATTATTTGTACCGGAAAGATCGCCAATACAACCGTCGGGCATATCGACCACATCATGGCCTATGCCGTGGGCTTTCAAAAACTCGGGCATGAGGTGTATGTGATGGAGTCGATCGGATCCAATCGCTGTATCGATCCCAATCATCACCACGTTCCTTTCCAACATTGGGAGGGACGAGTACATTTTGAGAATGTCATGAAGTCTTATGGTCTTTGGCCCAGGTGCTGCCTGATATACAAACAAGGGGAGGCCACACACGGCATGTCCTTCGCCAAAGCCGTCAAGGTGGCTCAAGACTGTGATCTCTTGATCACTCGGAGCGGACAGATTCACAAAGTGCCAGACATTTTCGAACCGCCCCGACTGCGAGCCTATTTTGATGGCAATCCCGGCCACACCCAACTCATGTTTCACCAACAGGGAGCAAAATTCGAACCGTTGGATCGTTATGAATACCTGTTTACTCTAGGCCTTAACATTGGACGCTCCAGCTGTTCGATCCCTACGAACGGACATCATTGGTTCCCGATGCCTCGACCAGTCTTTTTGCCCATGTGGCCCATGAAACCGCCTTCGCATGATCGTTTTTCAACTATATCCAGTTGGAAAGGCCGATCGACCCTTCAATGGGATGGAAAAGATTCTGGAGAAAAAGCCGATAATTGGCTTCAATTCCTTGATCTGCCTGATTCGACGGGCCAACTATTTGAGATTGCCCTCAAGATGGAAGACTCACGCCACTCTGAAGACCGGACGATGTTTCAGAAGAAGGGCTGGTTCTTGACCGACCCAACCGCACTTCACAATCTTCAGGACTACCAAACCTATATTGGTCAATCCCGAGGTGAATTCAGCGTAGCCCATAATCGCTATGTGGAATTTACCACCGGATGGTTTAGCGACCGAAGCGCGCTATACCTGGCATCCGGAAAGCCGGTATTAGTTCAATCAACCGGCATTGAAGAATATCTCCCAACGGGAACAGGTCTCTTGACGTTTACTCATAAAGAAGAAGCCGCTGCCGGCATTGAGGCCATCAATCACGATTATGCCACCCATTACCGAGCCGCACGGGAGATTGCGGAAGAATACTTCGATTCGAATCTGGTGCTCTCACGCATACTCAAAACCATGGGCTGTTTGTCATGAAGTTTTTCCTAAAAGGGCTTCTGCGATTCTTGGGTTCCTGTTCGCTTATAGGCCTTCTTACCTCTATGGTATTTGCTGAAACTGTTAGTTCCAGCCATAAGAACGTCAGGACCTCTACGGTTCTTCCGGACCAACAAACGAATTTATCCTCCACCCAATTTGAATTTATGGATATAGAATTACAGAAGGATACGAAGTCGATTTCCTTACGGGGAGACGATGAGCGATTGAGGCCGGATGCGCAATTTCAAACCACCATTGGCGAGGCTCTCCTCACCTTCACAGGAGGCGCGTCGATGGATTTCAATGGACAAAAAGATATCGATCTCAATTCTCGCCGACGAGGAGACCGATTTAGATTCACACCGGAGATATCACTAGACTTTATTTTGTCCTTTCCCAATCAATGGTACGTATTTTCTGAAATTGGGGCCTTTGATGAGGTGGCGATCCGGGATGGCCGCAAACCTATGAACGCATTTTTTCTCCAGCTGAACGAATTATTTCTCGATGCCCCACTCCCCCTCACAGTCCCTTCGGGCATTCGAGTCGGCCGCCAACAATTTTTTGAGCCTCGCCGTTGGATATTCGATAAATCTCTGGATGGCCTCCGCTTCTTTTTTGATCCTCACCCCTTTCATTTTAATCTTTCGATTGGATCTCCCCTTGCTCCCACGCCCGATGACGAGAGCATGATCTTTAACGACATTTTCCAAACCCGGCATCGCCTCAATTTTCTGCTCGACTCCACCTATGCTCTTACTCCTGCCTCCACGTTAGGCGCGTATGTGTTGTACCGCTATGATGACTCGGTTATCGATGAAAGCCCCGTGTGGGTGGGAATACGAGCCTATGGAAGGGAAAAATATAAATTCTCAACAGCTGATTATCTCAAAGCCAAGATCAAATACTGGTTAGATGCGGCCTTTGTCGGAGGCACCGTTCGGAACAAAACCATTCGGGGTTTTGGACTAGACTTGGGGGCCAGCTATATTTTCTATAAATATCCGTTTAAACCCTATGTCACGTTTGGGTACGCCTTTGGAACGGGCGATAGCCAATCCACCGACAGAGTCGATCATGGCTTCAGGCAATCCGGCCTACAGGGGAATACCGGGAAATATGGAGGGGTGGTCAATTTCGACTATTATGGTATCTTGGTCGATCCGGAACTGAGCAATCTTCACATCGTCACGGCTGGCATTGGTGCACGGCCACTTCCCAACACCTCCATTGATCTCATTTATCATCGATATCAACAACACACCGCCTCTTCACAAATTCGATCTTACGATCTGAGCCCTCGGCCAACGGGGGGCAGTACGCACATTGGAGACGAGCTGGATATGATCTTGGGATTTCGGGCCATTCAAAATATTCGGATCCGTTGGCGGAACGGATTCTTTTTCCCTGGCGGAGCCTTTGTGCAAGATGACTATGCCTTTGAAAGTCGTTTGGACATTTTATTCACATTCTAATGTGGGTTCTTGAAGTCGACGAAAATGTACAATGTGCTAAGGTTTAAAAAAATGGAGTTTCGATTGTGACTCAATGCCCTTCCTATCCAAAAACACTCGGCCGCTGCATCGCTCTCTACCCTGGTGCCTTCCGCCCGCCCCATAAGGCTCATCTTCTAGCCGTTCACTATCTTCTCGAGCAACCTTTTGTCGATGAAGTTATCGTAGTGATCTCCAATCGTTGTCGCCTAATCCCTGGAACTTCACAAGCTCTTGATGCGGCTATTGCCTTTCAGATCTGGACATTGTACTTACAGGGTCTGGAGAGGGTTCGTATCGAAGTGGCCTCACATAACGCAGTGGATCATGCTCTGAATTATTTTTCAAAAGTTACTGCTGACGATACGCTTGTTTTCTGCATGGGGGAAGAAGACTTTACCCAAGGCGACGACCGTTTCCAAGCGTTTACACAATTGTCTGTAGAAACTGGCATTCGAGCTGAAATTATCTCGGCCCCCACAACGTCTCTCCCCATTCGAGCTACCACCTTACGTGCCACGCTGGCTCAAGGAGAAGAGGGGAAAAAGGAGTTCTTCGCCGCTCTTCCGTCACACCTGAGTTTGGCCCAACGCACAAAAGTCTGGAAACTATGTCGAAATGGCAGAAAGGAGATGGAGGAGATTCTCAAAGAAAAGCTTAGGGCCATCGTTCATGGCATGAACCTGGGTGCCATTCAAGATCTCCGATGCACCGTTCCTGGGAAAATCGACCAGGTATTTCATATCCATTTCACAGACGGACGACGAGGTTTCATAAAATATGCGGGAGATACGGTTGGTTCCGGAACTATTGGACAACCGATGAAACCTAAACCACGTCGACGACTTTCCGCGGAATATCAATCGCTTGAGTGGCTGACTTGCCGATACAATCAGACCGTAAACATTCCTGAGATCATCTTTTTTCAGCCTTCTACCTGGACCCTCGCCTTAACGGAGGTCTGTCCTCTCGGCGAATCGCTTCACCACCAATTTCAACATCACACCTTCGATCCCACCATCATCCCAAAAATCATTGGCTTTCTGGCGGAATGCCATAGTCTCACCGGCCCCATCCCACCCTTTTGGGGATCAGCGAAAAAAGATCGTCAACATTGGGAGACCATCCTGGCACAGCGAACCGTTGACCTCCGAGGTGACCATGTATCGGAACAAGACTTGAGCCATCTACAGATTCTTCGGCAACAAAGTCTCGCGGCCACAAAAAAAGGATTCTTCCACCTTGATTATCAACCCAAAAATATTCGTATCGGGCAAGGGACCATTGGCGTAATCGACTTTGAATTCAGCTCCAGTGTGGGAGATCTGGCCTACGATCTAGGTTTTTTTCTTGGGCATTATTTGTATTGGAATCTCATTTTGATGGTTGGTATTGCAGGGAAAGAACCTCTTCAAAGCGGCCTTGAAATCTATCGAGAAAAAATCGGAGATCTCTGGAATGATCTGAGACCAAGAGTAGTAGGCTTTGCCGGCTCTACTATTTTGTCTGTTTTGATGAATGAAAGCAGTCGCCTAAACCAGAACCAGCTCAATTGTCTGGCTCAAACAGGTAAGACGCTTGTTCGATGGGGAATCAATAGCCGTGGAGAGATAGTTCAAATCTTGGAGAAAGCCAGAGCGGGACAGCTAGCTTAAAAGGTCCAAGGTAAACCCACCAAAGGCCAGGAGTTCGTTCTCAGACAACCCTACGGCATGGCCTCGCCAACTTTCTCTCAGTTCTTTACTTTTCCTCACTTAAAAAGGCATCTACCGCACTTTGTATCGTGAGCTGAATCTGTTTCATGGCATCGGAGGCAAGAATTTTCTCTCCCTGGGAATTGGTCACATAAAAGACGTCGGCCACCTGATCTAATCTGGTCCCGATCCTCGCCATATGAATTGAGAGATCCAACTGAACCAGCGTTTTGGCGATCACAAAGAGCAACCCTTGCTTGTCATCGGCAAAGACATCAATCACCGTATAGGCATCGGACACCTCATGATCGATATGGACTTCGGTGGGATGCCGGCCCGTAGGAAAGGGCCGGCCGAAAGCCATGCGCCGTCGTCGTTCAACCATTTGGTGAACTGATTGCCGTCCCTCCACGACCTGTTGAATCTCCCGCGACACCTCCTCCAAACGACTGGCAGGTGGCGGCCCGTCATAATCGGGATCGTAGACCGAAAACACATCCCACACCGTGCCATCCTTGAGTGTCATAATTTGCGCTTCCAATACCCGCAATCCCATGGCAGCTAACACACCGGTCACTTGCATAAAAATGCCTGGCTTGGTCTGTTCGTGCGTGATCAGCACGTACTCCGAAACACCTAAGGCCGTATTGAATCTGGCCTCCACATGAGTCGGCTTGACAGGTAGGGAACGAATGGCTAAGAGATACGCGGCCATTTGATCAACCGGTGTCGACTGAACATACCGACCAGGAAGTTGTTGGAGTTTGGCATTCACCCAATCCGACCAGTCGGGTTCAAGAGAATGCCCTTCACCTGGATATTCCCTTAAAATCGCGACAAGTTTCTCTCGAGCTTCGAGGGAAAGATTCTCCTTCCCACGACCAGAATACGATGGACCCGTATCCCCAGCCAGCTCTGCATAGGTCAGGGAATACAGTTCGCCTAATAAGGACTCCTTCCATTTCGTCATCACCTCAGGTCCTACCGCTGAAATATCTGCAATGGTCAAAATGAACAGCTTCTGAAGTATCTCAACGGTTTTCACCATCCGGGCGAAGGTGACAATCGTTTTGGGATCGTTGAGGTCTCGACGAAAAGCGGTATGAGACATCTGTAAGTGGTGGCGAACCAGGAAGGCGAGGGCCTGCCGTTCCTTCTCAGATAAACCCAACCGATCAGCCGTTAAGTGGGCAATCTCCTGACCGACTTCACTGTGATCCCCAGGACGCCCCTTGCCTAAATCATGCAGCAACAGGGCCAGATGCAAGAGGTCTTTGTCAGCGATGTTCCGGTAGACCTCTCCTATCATCCCTGGATGATCCTGCAGACGCTCCGCTTCCCTCACCGCAAGCAGGCTGTGCTCATCGACGGTGTATTTATGGTATTGATTGAACTGCATGAGACCTCGTACTCTGGAAAAAGCCGGTACCAACTTTTCCAGCAGGCTGGCCTGGTGCATGGCCTCAAGGGTTTGAGCCATCCGCCCAGGGCTTGACAGAATGTGTCGAAAAAGCCCACTCACCTGTTCGGTATGAAAGCGCTCATTGGGTATGGTTCCCATGTACTGAGATAATTCATTGAGAATGCGCGAATCGATGAGGACCGCTTGACGATGAGAGACCACAAACAACCTGAGAAGCAACATGGGGCTTTCCAGGACCTCGAGTAATTTATCCGATTGAATAGTCAGCCGATTTTCTAGAATACGGAAATGCCCCTCAATCACGGGTGGAGGCCACCATCGTCGAACCCGGTCCAACCAGGTTCCTTCCCTGGCTTGATCGAGAAACCGCCGCCCACGGTCAAACAGCCCCGTCGTATGACGGAAATACACTTGCATAAATTGCTCAACGGCCAATAAATGGGGATGATCCACAAATCCCCATTGCGCAGAGAGCCGGACCTGATCGTCAAACGTGAGAATATCCTGAGCCCGTCCCGCTTCAAAATGTAAGAAACACCGAACCCGCCAGAGAAATTCCTGTGCTTCCTGCAACACTTGATAATCCTGAATGGCAATTATGCCCCGATTCGAGAGTTCCTGAATCGTCCCCGCCTCATACCGAGCGTGACCAACCCATTGCAGCAGATGCACATCCCGAAGCCCACCCTTACTTTTTTTAATATTCGGTTCAAGCATAAAGACGGTCTCACCAAATTTGGCATACTCTCGCTCGCGTTCTTCGATTTTATCCAGAATAAACCGTTGCGCCCGTTTTTTGATGATCCGACGTTGGAATTTTCGCTGAAATTCTTGAAACACTGGAGCGCTGCCAATAAGAAATCGCGATTCCATCAGTGAGGTGCAGGCAGCCAGGTCGGCCTCCGCAATTGTCAGACATTCCGCGAGAGACCGGACACTATGCCCAACTTGAAACCCCAGATCCCAAAGTCGGTGAAAGACTCCGGCAGAAAGTGCCTCAGCAACTTCCCCTTGATTGCCCTGAGTGAGAATCATGACATCGATATCGGAATACGGCGCTAATTCCCGCCGCCCATATCCCCCCATGGCCACCAAACAACATTGCTGCCAGCCAGCACGTACACCTGCATTGCCTTGCTGAATGACTTCCCGAAACCGCGCGATCAGTAAGGCGTCCATGAAATCTGAAAAGGCCTGCGTAATCTCACTCCCGGTCGCCCCTTCAATTAATCGTTGTCGAAGAATCTCCCGTTGTTCCTGGAGAACGTGAAGCCCCAGGGAGGAGGCCTTGTGGTCTGTCAAACTGGTAGGGGTCAAAGAAGGGTCTTCGCTCATCAAAGGGGACTCCCTGCAACACTGATCATGTCACACATTCAGGTTACCCTCCCGAAAAATATCGGTTCGTAATCGGCATCCGCCGGTCTTTTCCTAACGCTCTCGAAGTAATTTTAATGCCCACTGGCGCTTGCCGACGCTTGTATTCGCTGCGGTCCACCATAGCCATGACGTTACGTACAACATGAGCATCATAGCCCATCTTCACAATCCTGCTCATTGACTCATTGTCCTCGACATAGGCTTGTAAGATCGCATCTAACACCGGATATGGGGGGAGGGTGTCCTGATCCGTCTGATCGGGCTTCAACTCAGCCGACGGGGCACGCACCTGAATTCTCTCAGGAATGATCACTCGATCAAAATCAGAGCCTCTGTACTCACTTCGCCATCGAGAAAGCTGATACACCTTCGTTTTGGGAACGTCTTTGATGACAGCAAACCCACCAGCCATATCCCCATACAGCGTGGCATAGCCCACACTCATTTCGCTTTTATTGCCCGTTGTCAGCACTAAATATCCGAACTTATTGGAGAGGGCCATCAGGAGTGTGCCTCGAATACGGGCTTGCAGGTTTTCTTCCGTCGTATCAGGCTGACATCCCTGGAAGGACTTGCGCAATAGCCGAAGAAAAGCCTTGAACACGCCTGTCATCGAAATATGACGCAAGTCGATTCCTAGATTTTTTCCTAACTGGCGAGCATCGGCTCGACTTTCCTCAGAGGTATAAGGAGAGGGCATCATCACACCCTTCACATTGGACGCGCCTAAGGCATCTCGGGCAATCACTGCTGTCAACGCTGAATCAATGCCTCCGCTGATCCCGATGAGCACCTTCGAGAAGGCATTCTTCCTCACATAATCCCCTACTCCCACCACTAATGCCCGGTATATTTCCTCTAACTCCCCGATTGCCGGTGTGAGCCTTATGACACCAGGAGCCCTAGCTTTCGGCCACGTCGGTGTCCACCCCATGCGGATCATCGGAATCCGAACATCATCGCCATCAACTCCAGATGCTCTTCCAAGCTCTTTAGATGTCCGCTTTCGGACTGACGGAATCTGGAGGTCAGTGAGCAAGAGATCTTCCTCAAAGGCTTTTGCTCTCGCGAGCACCAGACCGGTGGAATCCATGAGGAGACTATTCCCATCAAAGACCAATTCATCCTGCCCCCCGACCATATTGGTATAACTGACCATCACGTCATGAGCTTTCGCTCGAGCCGCTAACATGCGTTCTCGACTTTGCGTTTTTCCAACGTGATAGGGGGAGGCATTGATGTTGAGAATCAACTGAGCCCCGCCAAGCGTGGCTTGCCGGCTGGCTGGACCATCAGCAAACCACATGTCTTCACAAATATTGATTCCGATTCGTAACGATCCCAGGCAGTAAACCTGGCTGGTCCGTCCCGGTTGAAAATACCGTTCTTCGTCAAACACCCCATAGTTGGGAAGCTTGCATTTGGCATAGGATCTTTTCATGTGGCCATCTGCCAAGATCCACGCAGCATTCAAGGGTTTCCTTGCATCAGGCACCGGGTCCCGGATGGGATGTTGAGCGGGACGATCAGGTTCGATCACACTTCCCACCACTGCCATAATCCCCGTCGTGACTTTGGCAATACGGTCCCGCATCCGACTGATATCGAATAGAAACTTCGGCATGAGGAGAAGATCTTCTGGAGGATACCCACACACGGCCAATTCCGGGAAGACGACCACATCCGCTTTCGCTTTCTTCGCTTCGCGAATCCACCGACAAATGGCGTGCGTATTCCCTTCAAGGTCACCAACCACCGCATTCATCTGCACCATCGCCAACCGAAGAATCATGTTAAAAAAAACGTCCTCTGTCCCAGTGGAACCGAGGACGCCCTTGTCCTTTGAGCTAACATGTTGGAGAAGACGTCGTTGTCACCCTTCAGAAGATTATACAAGCGATCAAGGACCCGTTCAAATCATCCCTCCTTAAATTCCCGTTTTCTTCATGAATCCCAGTAGAGATTCTTATTGAGTCGCTCGTTGCAGTTCCTCCGCGAGAATAATCGCATCCGCAATTTCCCTCATGGATTTTCGAAGATTCATGCTCTGTCGTTGCATAAGACGAAACGCCTCAGGCTCTGACAACCCCTTGGACGCCATTAAAAACCCTTTGGCGCGCTCGACCAATTTTCGCACTTCAAGGGCCTCTTGCATTTCAAACGACTTTTCCATAAGCCGGGTGTGCTCAATGGCGACGGCGGATTGATTGGCAATGGCTTGAAGCGTGGTGACCTCTTCATCTGAAAATGCATGATAACTGGAGGTGTACACATTAATCACCCCAATCGGGTTTTCTTTCATGAGCATGGGGATGGACAACAAGGAATGCAATCCTTCCTGTTTCGCCAAATCCCGATAAAAATATCCGTCTTCTGCCTTCACATCCGGGACATACACCGGATGATGATCCTGCACAGCGCGCCCGCTCATGCTCTGCCCAACCTTCAACGGCGGCTTCCGCCGGTACGCATCGCTCAGGCTTTGGGTGGCAGCAATACGAAGTTCCCCCGAAGCTTGGTCAACCAGCATGATCGAGCAAATCTTTGAATTCATTAACTGAGCCGTCATCGTCACAATTAATTGCAGCACATCCTCTATCAGTCGATTAGAAGCCACCGTTTCCGACACTTGGGAAAGGGTTTCAAGTCGACGCGCTTTTTGCCGCATATCATCGTACAGTCTGGCATTGGCAATGGCTCCGCCGACTTGATTGGCAATAGTCAGTAAGAGGGCCAACGTCTCTTCAGCATACCGCTTGGGCCGCTTATGCTGCACATTGATGACTCCGACCATTTTCCCTTTACTCGTAATCGGGACTGACACAAACGCCTGGTAGCGATCTTCCGGCAGGCGATGAAAAAACTTAAATCTGGCGTCATCACTGGCATTGCGAGGAATCACCACGGGGACTTTTTCCCGCGCCACCCACCCGGTAATCCCTTCTCCCAATCCGATGGATATCCGGCCGATGAGCCGGGGATGAGGATTTTTCGAGGCACGCAGAATAAGCTCGTCTGTTGTTTCAGAGATCAAATACAACAGGCAGGCATCCCCCTTCGTCACTTCAACGACCACCTCCACAATTTGCTTTAATACCGTTTCCAGCTCCAACGTACTACTAATGGATTCGCTGATTCGGTGAAGAATCTGCACCTCACGGGTCCGTTCCCGAACAAGGTGCTTCAGATCTTCCATGGTCGAAGGACGGGCCTGAGCCATGTTATTTTTTCTTGGATAGACGTGGACGGCTCAATGCCTGTGGAGCGTGCTTCAATCGTTTCACACGTGAGGGCTGGCTGGCAGTGAACCATTGACGAATACGTTGTCGAACCAGGGGAACGACCTTGACCTCACCGATTGTGGTGGGTACCACGCAATTGACTTGACCCTTCACGACCTTTTTGTCGTGTTGCATGGCCCCCCAGAGATCCATAAATGTCATCGAGGGCATGGCAATGGGCAACCCGACATCCTGAATCAGGTCACGTTGTCGTTCCACAATTTCCTTATCACACATCCCTAAAAACTGTGCGATCGCGGCTTCCTGCACCATGCCAATTCCCACCGCTTCGCCATGAATCCAGGTTCTATAGCGACCCCAGGTTTCCAGTGCATGGCCTACAGTATGCCCATAATTCAGAATGCGCCGGCGTCCCGATTCTCGTTCATCTCCACCCACCACCTCGGCTTTAATTTCACAACATCGCCGGATCACTGTAGGGATGACGTCCTCTGCTTGCTCTCGTAAGCCATCAACGTGCTGTTCTAAATATTCAAAAAACTTCTGATCGGCAATCATGCCGTACTTAATCACTTCAGCTAACCCTGCTATCCATTCACGCTTTGGAAGGGTTTGCAACGCCTGCGGATCAATGACGACGACACGTGGCTGATAAAACGCGCCGATTAAATTTTTCCCTATTGGATGGTTGACCCCGGTTTTTCCACCCACACTGGAGTCCACCTGCGCTACCAATGTCGTCGGCACTTGGACAAATGGAACACCGCGCAGGTAGACAGAAGCCGCAAACCCTGCCACATCTCCCACGACCCCCCCGCCTAACGCCAACACCACATCCTGGCGTTCAAGTCGCTGGGTCACCAGTGCATCCAATATTTTTGACAGCCAGTGCATGGATTTGGCTTGTTCTCCATCAGGAATTATCACAAGAAATGGAGAAAAGCCGGCCTGTTTTAAGGCTCGGAGCACCACCCGCCCGTAGAGCTCATTGACGACTGGATTGGTCACAATGCCGACTCGCCCGGATAATCCAATATCGTGAAACACACGGCCAATCTGAGGCAGAATACCGGGTTGGATAAGGACTTGATAGCTCCGATCTCCTAAAGAAACCGGAACGTGATTCGAGGATCCAGAGGTCTTCATCTAGCGGGGGTCACCACAAAACGGTCTCAATACATGAAGCAAAAGAAATCTGCCTCGAAAAGAGCTTAGGTCAAGATGTCTAAAACGTACGGACATATTCTTGATAGGCCTCGAAGTTTCGTTTCATTTCATCCAACGTATCTCCACCAAATTTTTCAATCAGGGCGTTGGCCATTTCATACGCAATCACCGCTTCTCCGACGACGCCGGCTGCCGGAACAGTACAAATATCTGAACGCTCCACGGTGGCTTCAAACGGTTCTTTCGTTTCAATATCCACACTGTCTTTGGGAGTATAGAGAGTCGCGATGGGTTTCATGGCCACTCGCAGGACAATCGGTTGCCCATTGGTAATGCCGCCTTCTAACCCTCCAGCATTGTTCGACTTTCTGATAAATTGTCCTGTGGCTTTGTCAAAATAAATATCGTCGTGCACTTCAGAGCCAAAACGGCGGGCTGACTCAAAGCCCATTCCAATTTCGACCCCCTTCATCGCTTGAATACTCATCGCAGCAAATGCCAAGCGAGCACTCAGTCGCCGATCCCATTGAGCATAGGTTCCCAGCCCGATCGGAACGTTCGTGACCACAACTTCAAAAATGCCGCCCAAGGAGTCCCCTTTATGCTTGGCTGCCCGAATCTGTTCAACCATTTTTTTTGCCGTCTCAGGGTCATGGCATCGTACCTCAGATTGTTCTGCATGTTCATACGCCATCAAGGGGTCATTCGGGCTGGGGGCCGCAACTCCTCCAATGTCCATGGTATAACTAACCACCCGCATGTCAAACTGGGCGAGCAACGACTTCGCCACCCCACCAATGGCCACTCTGATGGCTGTTTCCCTGGCACTGGCCTTTTCCAGCACGTTGCGGATATCCCGATGGCCATATTTGATGGCTCCAACCAAATCTGCATGGCCCGGTCGTGGACGAGTCACCACGCGTTCGGTAGAGGGGGGACCAGGTTCGGACGCCATGATGTCTTTCCAGTTTTCCCAATCTTTATTCCAGATCAACAGCCCTAAGGGATTTCCCAAAGTTTTCCCTTTTCGAACTCCACAAATAAATTCAATCCGGTCTTTTTCAATGCGCATCCGGCCGCCACGACCATATCCGCCTTGCCGGCGGATCAAATCGACATTAATCTCTTCGGCCGTGACCGGCAAACCGGACGGAACCCCTTCCACCACCGCCATGAGACCTCTCCCATGAGATTCCCCCGCATTTAAATATCTCAACATATTATTCCTTTTGGCCGGATTAAACACTCATGCCAGCGGCATGTTCCCTCTTAGCCATTCCCATACTTACAAAACATGTAGCTGCGAGCTTGGGAGACGGCTATTGTTGAATGCTCGACAACCCGCTCTCGACACGCGCACACAGGTCAACGAGTCCTCACCTAGACTTCGAGAGTATGGATTATGAAGGTTTTTTCAGGCTTTCTCAACCAAAATATTCAAGGTGATTATTGAATGGTAGGGAAGGAGAGAATGAAGGTTCTTGGCGAGGACCCCCCCCTCACTGAGGAGGCTGAAGAGAGGTGCTCAAGTAGCACCTCCTCCTCACTGATGGTCTTAATCGTCCATCCTGATCGAGCAAGTTCAGCCCCCGGTTGTACCAGAACTCGCTCCGCTGGAGATACTTGAATAACCGCCTGGTGGCCACCTTGGCCATGCATCACCCCGAGAAGTCTCCAGCCTGGATTTTCTGCCCGGGGAACAATTTTCGGTTCCGGATGCGATTGGGTCGAAACCTTGGGAGTTGGCACGCGCTTAGGTATCCGTTTGAAAGGGTCTCGACGATTCACGTCAGTGTGTCGGGCATTGTCCTGAGCTACGCTGGTTCTTACTAGCCTGCTTGGATGAGAAGGCGATGGGGAAGTTCCTTCCGCGGCAGCCTCTCCCATTAACCCAATAAAAATTAGCACACCCCAAACACAGACCGAATAGCTCGCGAACCCTCTCAAGTATGCAGCCATCGTGGAGGCCGTACCCCACATGGAAATGACACCGTGATCTCGCAAGCCCGCCAGACATGGATCGGCTCGATTATGTTTTAAGCAGCTTCTGGACATGTTCAATACCTAAGGGGGTTAACCCGTGCATCACCAGATTCGTGATGAGGAGAGATGAATCTTCGTTCTCTGGCCTTCCGGCCATGACAATGGAAGGAATACTTTCAACCCAGGCAAGCTGGCGCAAGTCATCCAAAAATTGAACGGTCCCTTGGAAATTCCCTTCTACTCTCACGGCAATCGGAATCGAAGCTTCAGAATGCCGGAGCCCCGTCAAAGGACCTTCAGGCTTCCACACCCGAACCGTCACACTCCTTCGCTTCGCAATTCCCATGACATCCCTTCGAAAGGCTTTTGATTCAATATGTTCAGGAAATTGTTGAACTCGAGCGGCCAAATTTTCACGTAAGGCGCTGATGTCTCTTTCGATGGCTTTCAGAGAGTCTGTTTTCTGGAGGAGCCTTTGGCCCTCCTGATCTAGACGAGCAACTTCTTGTTGTAACTCCTCGAGCGAGTGACTCATTGCCTGCCACATCACGAGGTGGATACCCAACAGACAGACAAGCATCACTCCCACCAGGAGACCGAATCGATGCCAGATCGATAGTGTCTTCCACTGCGCCATCATGTGGTCACCTGTTGATCCCATACAAAACGAATCAAAAAGGAAAAGGCTTCTACTTCTCCTCCTGGGCGATCGAGAATTTCCACCACAGGCAGACTCATGATGATCCGATCATTCTCTAACGCCTCCATAAATTTTCCGATATCTTCTAGGGCCAACGATTGTCCGTGCAATTCCACCACTCGTGATTCCAGTTGTACCCGCTCTAACCAGATATCAAGCTCTCCGACATTTCGACTGACCCCATCCAGCAATGCAACCGGCCAAGCCTTTTCTTTCTCCTGGTCACTGAGCCGCTCAACGGAAGTCATAAGAAGGGCTTTTTGCTCATTATAACTTTCCACATTATGGAGTCTTTCCTTTATCCGAACTAGAGCCTGCATTTTGACTATCTTTTCTTGAAGCAAGGCATCAACCTGCTCTTGCAAAGATTTCGTCCACCACCAACTCGCCACTCCAAAACCCATGAAGACCACCACACCCACCAACCAACAAACCAGCCAGGAAGACTCATGAGGACTCACTTGACGCTGAAGTTGGCGGGCTAAATTAATTTCAATCATGAGGGATTACCCCACGCAATGCCGCTCCAACGGCAACACCAAATAACGGCAAGGCTTTCTGAAATCGACAATCCTGTTGCATGTTCTGAGGGACCGCGATCTTTTTGAAGGGGTTAACCGGGGTTACGGACACGTCCAATGAATCAGCGAGTCTCGATTGAAGTCCTTCCAGCACCGAATACCCCCCTGACAGGAACACGCCCCGCACCACGTCCTTGTCAGTTATTTCTGAAACATCCTTGACAGTTTCAATGACCTGCTCGATCGTCTCTTTGAAAAATTGCTCGAGAAGTAAAGATTCCGAGGCTCCTATTTTATAGCCATTACCAAACGTTTCAGAAGGCGATAGCACCCCGTCAAGCAAGTCCCCATACCAATCGGCCTCGTAGGATACTTGGTGCATATGCATAGGATGACCTTCTTCCATCACCACCGAAAGGATGCCGGTTGGTCCAAGATGAACGATCAGCCACGTACCTTCGTGGCCATAGTTATAGGCAACCATATTCACGAGTGAAAAAGCATCCACATCGACAAAACCGACGCTCATCCCTTGCTGTTCAAATTGTCGCATTCGTTCCTCAATGAATTCTTTTTTCGCCACAACCAGAACAGCTTGATCCTTTTCATTGCCCAAGGCTCCTGAGACTTTGTGCCGATACACATCCCACACGGCACCTTGAACATCAAGAGGAATATACCGGTCAAGCTCCAAAGCCAGGTGTTCTCGAAGATCATTTTCCGACATATTAGGAAACGTCAGTCTTTTCAACAACACGTGAGGACTCGAAACCGTAATCCCCACAGTATGAGGAGAAGGGGATAACTGTGTTCGAAGAACTTGGACGAGATGTCGGTCCTGCTCAAGGTCAGATTGGGAATCGAGATTAGATCTAGAGCCAAGGGCTTCAATCACAACACCCTGTAACATAGGACAGCCATGTCCCGGCTGTAGTGTCACTGCCTTCAACAATCGAGACCCCACATCCACGCCTGTCACATTCTGGTTTTTCCACGTATACCCCCTGACCCTTTCTGCTATGCCTCTCCAGATTGTGTTCATCTTTTTCAGTCCAACGATAATCGCCAAATGTCCCTTGACCTCAATTGAGGTTGTATCTGGGTTCTCTCTGTAAATGCCATCCCCAAATATGATGCCGTGTTTTTACCTAGATTCGGTTAATCGTTACACTTGGAGACACTCATCATAGCTTGCCAGGCATGCTGAGTGAGAGGTCCAAGCCGTCGATTGAGAAAAAGACCGCGACAATAAGAATGGGCTTTAGAAGCAGAAAATTCTGGAATGTGGGAACTAATTCTGACGAAAAGTCTACTCAAGGAGGAAGGGAAATCAGCTTGAAATCCCCTCTTTTGATATTTCTCGATGGTGTATCGTGACGTCATAGCCCAATGTTTTCAAAGTATCTTGCATGCATAGAACGATCGCAACCGAACGATGGCGCCCGCCCGTACACCCGAAAGCAATGGTGACATAACTTCGCTGTTCCCTTTCGAACAATGGCAACAAAAAAGCAAACAATTCCTTCATATGCTCGAGAAAAACTTTAGCCTCTCTGGTGTCTAGGACAAAGCGTTGTATATCGGCGTGTTCCCCCGTTAACGGCTGAAGATCCGGCACGAAATGAGGATTGCGAAGAAATCGCACATCAAACACCATGTCCACATCGAAGGGCACCCCAAATTTATAGCCAAAACTCATGAGACTAATTTTCAGGACTTGTCCTTCACCCCGCTCTCGATAATGTTTAATGATCCAGGCTTTGAGGTCGTGGACGGAAAATTCTGACGTATCCAACACGCGATGGGCTCGGGCTCGAAGGCTTTGTAGCCGTTCACGCTCTAACTGAATGCCCTCAATAATCGGCCGGTGTGGGAGTAAGGGATGCGGACGCCGCGATTCGGAGAAACGCCTGACTAAGATATCATCATGTGCCTCTAAAAAGAGCAATTCAACGTGACAGCCATCACTTTGCAAGGCTTCGAGATTACTCAGTAAATCTTCAAAAAAAGCCCGTTCACGAATATCAATCCCCAGTGCCACCTTCTTCACATCTTTGTCTGGTTGCATACACAATTCTGTGAATTTTTGAAATAAGGCCGGGGGAAGATTATCCACACAAAAAAAGCCTAAATCTTCCAAACACTTCAAAGCTTGGGTCTTGCCAGATCCCGATGTCCCCGTCACCATCATCAGTTGAAGAGGCAACGGATCATTTTTCTGAGAAGCTTGGGGCGACTCACTCGGCATCATGACACTTCCACAATCGTCGGGAATTGACTTACTCATTATTCAACCAGATCAACAGGAGCCAGACACTTAATACCGTCGATTGTCTCCATCATTCACAATAGAGTCTGAGCACTCCAGGCAACCTGAAGTCCGCTGCTAAAAATTATGTGGGAATTCGCTTTCGTTGGCTGGCAGAAGCAATATGCAATTCAGCCCGATATTTAGCTACAGTTCGACGGGCAATCAAGATATTTTTATGACGAAGTCTGGAAACGATCTCCTGATCTTTCAAGGGATTGGCCGCTTCTTCTTGTGCCACCATCTCCCGAATCATCTCGCGAACAGTCACGGAGGACATATCCTCTCCGCGATTGTCAGCCCGCTGAATCCCTGCATTAAAAAAGAATTTCAATTCAAGAATGCCTTGAGGACAATGCAAATATTTATTGGTCGTCACCCGGCTAATTGTTGACTCATGCATACCCACATCTTCGGCCACCTGCTTCAAAACTAATGGCCGAAGATACTGAATGCCTTTTTCCAAAAAAGCTTCTTGAAACTTCACCAGGCTTTTGACGACTTTTACAATCGTCTTGTTCCGCTGATCAATACTCCGAATAATCCATTGTGCGCCCTTCAATTTTTCCTCTAGATAGTTTTTCGTGTTCCCCGCATCTTCTCCTGAGTGGGAAAGGAGTCGCCGATAATACGGACTGATTCTCAATCGCGGGAGACCATCATCATTCAACAGCACGACCCACTCTCCTTCGTACTTCACGACGTAGACATCCGGAATAATAATCGAGTTACTATCCGAAAAGTAGGGGCGACCTGGCTTCGGTTCTAGACTCTCTATCACCCGAACGGCCTCATAGACTTCATCCAGAGTCACGCCCAATGTTTTGGCTACAGACTGATACCGTTTTTTCTGAAGATCAACTAAATGATCTTTCAGGATGGCGGCCACCACACTCATGGGCACCGCAGCTTCTAAATGAGAGGTTAATTCAGGCTCATCATGTTGCAGATGGTCTAGTTGGATCAATAAACATTCTGCTAAATCCTGAGCCGCAACCCCTGGAGGATCAAACTGCTGAATCTGACGTAGCACCGCCTCAACATGTTCAACAGAACATTTGGCGTCTTCAGCTAGCTCCGGAAGAGGCACACGCATATACCCGTCTTCGTCCAAATTCCCAATAATCAATTTGCCGATGTCTCGGTCATCCCCTGTAAGGGAGGAGAGCCGAAGTTGCCAATCTAGATGCTCTTCAAGAGAAGTCGGTTTGGTGAGGGTTTGTTCATATGAAGGGAATTCTTCATCTCCCGAATAGACTTCATCCCGTTGAGCAGGCCGCCAGTCATTCCCTAAGATATTGTCCCACTCTTCGGAGGACAACGGCTCACTTTCCTTGACGGTTGGTTGAACTTCTGTGGCCTCACCTGAAGACTCACTTTCGGCATCAGGCTCTTTCACCTGCTCCGAGTGTTCTTCTCCCACTGAAGCCTCTTCATCCTGGGCTTCCAGCGCCAAATCTTCTAAGAGTGGATTTTCTACTAAGTGTTGAGCTAACACTTGCTGAAGTTCTAAGCGAGAGAGTTGCAACAGCTTAATCGCTTGTTGCAGCTGGGGAGTCATCACCAACTTTTGAGATAGCCGAAGGTCTAACCGAAGATCCATTGCAGAAACCCACTTCCCCTTTATTGGAACATTTTAAAGCGTTCGCCCAGGTAGACGGCCCTGGCTTTTGGACTGTTCACAATGACATCAGGTGGACCACTTTCTAAAATCGTTCCTTCGCTTATTATATAGGCTCGGTCGGTAATGGAAAGGGTGTCTTGGACATTGTGGTCTGTAATCAGAATGCCGATGTTTTTCTTTTTTAAACTCGTCAAAATATCTTGAATATCTCCCACGGCAATCGGATCAATCCCGGCAAAAGGCTCATCAAGGAGTAAGAATTTTGGGTTCGTGGCTAACGCCCGTGTAATCTCCAAACGTCGACGCTCTCCACCTGATAGGGTATAGGAACCATGCGTACGAAGCCGAGTCAGATCCAGTTCCTCTAACAATTCATCTAATCTGGCTTTTCGGGTAGACGTGGGGAGATCTAATGTCTCTAAGACGGCTAACACATTATCCTCAACGGAAAGCCGCCGAAAAATAGAAGCTTCTTGTGGCAAATATCCTATTCCTCGCCTTGCACGCTTGTACATGGGCAGAGTGGTAATCTCATCGTTGTTGAGAAATATTTCCCCATGATCCGGTTGACAGAGCCCTACCACCATATCGAATATCGTAGTCTTACCAGCACCATTTGGCCCGAGAAGACCAACAACTTCTCCTCCCAGCAATTCCAAGCTGACGCCCCTAACGACTTGGCGACCTTTATAACTCTTCTTTAAATCCTTGGCGAAAATCTTATGAAGAGATTGCGCCCGTGCTTCAGGCATTAGAATTCCTTAATTCAATCCTACTGTCATTGATCTTAGAGGAAACTTTGGCTCAACCTGATGAACAACCATCAGACCTCACATGTTCGATCAAACCATGATTTGATTGGCCCACTTTATCTCAGTCACTATCCCAAGGCATTTGTGGTGGAGCCTCATGAATACCATGAAGGACTAGGGGAATCCGATTTGACACTGGCAATTTCTAATTTTGCTCGGATTCTTCAATAATTACCCGGGTTCCACCTTCCACCACACTCCGGTTTTCTTTTAAAAACATGGTCATCTTGGGACCACTAATTCTGGTCCCGGTCTGCCAGGCTACGGGAGATCCCGTCAAGATAACCTTTTCCTCTGCTTTGTAATACAAAGCATGTTGACTGGTAGCTCGACTCTCCCCTTTTTCAATTCTAACCTGCCCCTTCGCTTCAATATAATTAATTTCTTTCCCCGATTCTGGTTTGGTTCCTGAATCAGGGGTAGAAGAATGACCTGAACGGGGCTTTTCTTTGAAATACACGATCATTACATCAGAATATACCACCAATTCGCCTTGGACCATTTTGACTGATCCTTGAAAGATGGCTTGGTTTTTTTCGCTACTGGCCGTCATCGTATTGGAAGTAATGACCGTAGATGTTTTCGGTTCTTCTCCACTTCCTACAATTGGGGCCAGAACCAAAATTACCCCAAATATCAACCAACCAAATGAGATCAGCGATGAAAATCTTATGGCGACACCACCTCAGCACGAACATTCTTAAGCAAATGGAATTCATTTTTATCCACGTCTCCCTCTAACCCTGTTCCGGTGATGATTAAACCATCACCCTTGATCGTCACTTGATCCGTGGTGTGAATCTGTCGTGCTTGTTCGTTCCAGGTCAGTCTATCTGAAAAAACTTGATAACCAGACTCAAAGGTCATCACGGTTTTCTCGTTTTTGCTCACTAACTCAAAATCATTGCTGGAGGTATTCATTACACCTTCTTCAGCGGTAATTTGCAATTGCTCATTCTGAAATTCCCCATCGAAAAGCCGGACTTGCACCGTCTGCAACTTGGCTACATGCTCTTTATCAAACACCTTGGCCTGATTCGCATTCACGACCCATTTTGTGGATCCAGATCGGGTTTGGCGATAAGTAAACCCCTGAATCCAAGCATCAGCTCCTTGCTGTTCCTCTATTGTCACGGAAGTTGTTCCCTGGCTTCGTGTTTGCATATGATTCACCACACGATATCCGATAAACACCGTCATGCCTAAAACAAGGAGAGTTAAAAGAGACCTCGTACCATAATATTGCATTTATTTTTGTTCAGGCCACAACCTACCCTTAGGGTAAAAAACCCATAAAAAAGAATAGCACAGGGTCCAGGTCAAGTAAATAAAAGACCTTAACCCTGCGAAATATTGAAGAAGGAGGGAAAAAACTATGTTGGAGAAACGCGAGCAGTGAGAAATAGAATTCTCATAGACTGAGTCTTGTACATTCCTAACTAGCTGGAGAAGGAGCTATTACATTCTCGGATTCATTTCCTTTTTCGACCAATTCAATGGCCACCAGTTTGGCAGCATCACCAGGGCGTTGGCGAGTTTTAATAATTCTCGTATAGCCACCGTTCCGCTCAGGAAAACGTTTGGCCACATCATCAAAAAGTTTCTGAACCGTTTGCTTGGTCCGTAACATACGCAAGGCCCCCCGTCTGGCTTGCAGGGTTCCTTGCTTCCCAAGCGTAATCAGCCTATCAGTGATACCACGCAGTTCCTTCGCTTTGGCCTCCGTGGTTTCAATCCGCTCATGCTCCATAAGAGATGTCACCAAATTTCTAAATAAAGCCAAACGATGTTTGCTGTTTCGCCCTAATTGTCTTCCGCGTTTTCGATGACGCACAATACACGTCCTTTGAAAAAAGTTCAGGTATGGGATTCTGTTACTTCACTCACTTTGGTTCCTAATGCCAACCCCATTTCGGCCAAGACCTCTTTGATTTCATTTAATGATTTTTTTCCAAAGTTTTTGGTCTTCAGCATTTCATTTTCGCTTTTTTGAACCAAATCACCTATAGATTTAATATTAGCATTTTTTAAGCAATTCGCGGCACGAACCGAGAGCTCCAATTCATTCACACTCCTAAACAAATGTTGATTAATCAACATCTTGCTCTCATCTCCACCCTCTTCTTGAACTGGCTCGCCCCTCTCTTCAGATGGCAAACAAATATCTAGATGGTCGCGAAGAATTCCTGCAGCGGAGGTGACAGCTTCCTGTGGAGATATGCTTCCATCAGTCCACACTTCCAGAATCAGTTTATCGTAATCGGTAATCCGACCAACCCGCGCACTTTCCACACTAAAATTAACCCGTTTGATAGGAGAGAAGACTGAGTCTACCGGAATGACTCCTATTGGTAATCCTTCTTCTTTATTCCGTTCGGCGGGAACATACCCACGTCCTGGCTTCACAATGAGTTCGATATTTAACACCGCATCTTTATCTAAAGTGGCAATATGAAATTCTGGATTCAAAATTACCACATCGGGGTCCACCGACAAATCTGCTGCTAACACTTCGCCAGGCCCCTTCTTTTTCAGACGTATGGCCTTAGCCTTATCAGAATGTAACCGTAATCGTAATGCCTTAATGTTCAAAATGAGAATCGTGACATCCTCGGTCACCCCGGGAATGGTGGAAAATTCATGATATACCCCCTCAATTTTCACAGAGGTGACAGCCGCTCCAGGAAGCGAAGAGAGCAAGACCCGCCTGAGGGAATTTCCCATGGTGGTTCCAAAGCCACGCTCAAATGGCTCAGCGGTAAACTTGCCATAAGTAGGTGAAGCAGTGTCTTTTTCCAATTCCAGCTTCGTGGGTATTTGGAAATCCTTCATGCTATTAATCATAAGGATCGCGTCTCCCTTTCTTGATCCCAAGGCCATGTAAATGATCCATTCGCAATATCCGCTTGTAGGTTCGGCAGAGTCATAGAGCTCATCTACCGAGAATACAACTCCACTACAATTTGTTCATTGACCAATACATCAATGTCCTGCTTAGTGGGAATGGCTTGGACGGTACCCTTAAATAAATTTCGTTCAATCTCTAACCAATTCGGCACTCCTCGGCCACCAGTTATTTCCAGTGCGGCTTGGACCGGGACAAGTTGACGACTCTTTTCCTTGATTTCGATAATATCCCCCACGTTTACCGTCACGGAAGCAATTGTGACTTTTCGTCCATTCAACATCAAGTGACCGTGATTCACCAACTGCCTGGCTTGGCCACGTGATGCGGCAAAACCTAAGCGATACACAACATTATCAAGTCTCCGTTCAAGCAGGCTCAACAAATGTTCCCCCGTAATTCCCTTGCGGCGGACCGCCCGGTGGTAGGTATTGAGAAACTGTCGTTCCTGCATACCGTACACACGCCGAAGCTTTTGTTTTTCCCTAAGCTGAGTGCCGTATTCCGTCTGTCGTCCTCGGCGTGACTGTCCATGCTGTCCAGGTGGATAACTTCGACGCTCAATTGCGCATTTCTCAGTCATACACCTGGTTCCTTTTAAAAATAACTTCACTCCTTCACGCCGACACAACCGACATACAGGACCAGTATATTTGGCCATGGACTTTCTCCCCCTATCTCCAGTTCACAAAAAACCGATAATCTACAAAAGCCTCTCTCAGAAATTACACTCGTCTTCGCTTTGGAGGACGACACCCATTATGGGGAATCGGCGTCACATCCCGAATAAGATTGACTCGCAAGCCAGCGGATTGAAGTGCTCTCACGGCGGCTTCTCGTCCAGATCCAGGTCCATTCACATAGACATCCACTTGTCGAAGGCCAAACTCCATTGCCTTTTTTGCAGCCACTTCACCTGCACGCGTAGCAGCAAAAGGGGTACTCTTCCTTGACCCCTTAAATCCCTGGCTTCCGGCGCTGGCCCAGGTTACAGCCCCACCGGTCATATCTGTAATCGTCACGATGGTATTATTAAAAGAAGCCATGATATGCACGATCCCAACTTGTATGACTTTCCGTTCCTTCTTTTTTCCCTTTTTAACACTCATGAAAGATCCCTTTCCCCTGCTTATTTCCTGACTTTTCCGCCAATCGCTCCACGTCGGCCTTTTCTCGTTCGGGAATTCGTTTTCGTCCTTTGCCCTCTCACAGGCAGACCCTTCCGATGTCGTAACCCCCGGTAGGTTCCAATATCCATCAAACGCTTAATACTCATCGTGACCTCTTTCCTAAGGTCACCCTCTACCTCGTAGTCCTTGTCAATCGCCTCTCGCAATCGGACCACCTCATCTTCTTGGAGGTCCTTTACCCTTGTTTCAGGAGACACACCTGTCTTTCGTAATATATCTCGTGAACTGGCCGGACCAATTCCAAAGATATAGGTTAATCCAACGTCAATTCGTTTTCCTACCGGCAATTCTACACCTGCGATTCGAGCCATTGCTTACTTTCCTCTCTCTCGGGATTGGCTTAGTCCATCCATCCCAGACATCATCGGATCCTAGCCTTGTCGCTGCTTGTGTTTGGGGTTAGGGCATAGCACCCTCACAACCCCTTTGCGGCGAATGACCTTACATTTAACACAAATAGATTTTACTGATGATTTGACTTTCACGATAACAACCTCTATTTAAACCGATAGGTAATCCGCCCACGAGTCAGGTCATATGGAGATAGTTCCACTGTCACCTTATCTCCTGGCAAAATTCTAATAAAATGCATCCGCATCTTCCCAGAAATATGAGCTAATATTTTATGCCCATTTTCTAACTGAACCCGAAACATCGCATTCGGCAAGGTTTCAGTTACCGCCCCTTGAACCTCAATAATGTCTTCTTTCCCCATTAGGAAATTTACTTGGCCTCCAACGAAACACACCCTGTTAAAATGCGAGGCGGACCATTTGCCTCAATTGCGATCGTATGTTCAAAGTGAGCAGAAAGCGATCTATCGCAAGTGACCGCCGTCCATCCATCTTTAAGGACTTTGACTGCAGATCCTCCTATATTTACCATTGGTTCTATGGCAAGAGCCATCCCAGGCTTTAAACGTGGCCCTTGTCCTGGCCTTCCATAATTTGGCACCTGAGGTTCTTCGTGTAACTGACGCCCAATACCATGGCCCACAAAATCACGCACAACCGAGTACCCGTGCTTTTCTACATGAGTTTGAATCGCAAAAGAAACATCCGAAAGGCGATTACCAACAACGGCCTGTTCGAGCCCTTTTCCTAAAGCTTCTCGAGTGACGTTAATCAATAATTGAATATTTTCAGGCACCTCGCCAACTGAAACCGTCACGGCTCCATCGCCGTAAAATCCCTCTACTATGGCACCAACATCCAATCCTATGATATCTCCCTCTTTTAATTCACGCTTTGAGGGTATTCCATGCACTACCTCTTCGTTAATGGAGGCACAGAGGCTGTTGGGATAATTCCTGTACCCCTTAAATGCCGGAATTCCGCCCAAATCAAGAATGCATTCTTCTGTAAGTCTATCTAATTCCAAGGTGGTTATACCGGGCTTCACTTCATGAACCAGCAATTGATGACATTGGGTAACAATTTTACCTGCACAAGCAATGAGTTCCATTTCCTCAGGCGTTTTTATTATGATCATTCTATCCGGGCTGCGATAGGAGAACCACCAATCGCTCCTGAACAGCAGAAACTTCCCCTGACCCATCCAACTCAGAGAGAATTCCCCTGTCCTTATAATATTGGATTAAGGGCTCTGTTTGGTTTTGATATACCACCAAGCGAGATTGAATAGTTTCCGGCTTATCATCATTTCGCTGAATAAGGGCCAATCCACATATATTACACACCCCATCTTTTTTGGGCGGTATGGACTCAAGATGATAGACGGCCTTACATTTAGGGCAACTTCGTCTCCCGCTTATTCGTTTGATTATGTCCGCCTGAGGAAGAGAAAAATAAACGACCCGATCAAGGGATTCTCCCATCCCCTCCAAAAACGATGACAACTTATTTCCTTGAGCTACCGTTCGAGGAAAACCATCTAATAAAAAACCATTGCGACATTCCGGAGAGACGAGTTTTTCTTCAACTAAACCAATCACTACCTTATCTGGAACTAACTCCCCACGTTCCATGAAAAGCTTAGCTTCATTCCCAAGCGGTGTACGCTCATCAACGCTTTCCCTCAGCAAATCGCCCGTCGAAAGTTTTTTGATACTGAATTTTGTGGCAATATACTCTGCCTGAGTCCCTTTTCCAACTCCTGGAGGACCTAAAAAGATAACTCTCATCCTGTTAGCCACTTCTTCCCTTCATCGAACCTTTCCCAAGAAAACCATCATAATTCCGCATAAGCATATGATTTTCTATTTGTTGAGCAGTATCCAACCCCACGCCAATGACAATTAACAGTGAGGTACCTCCAAAGTAGAATGGCATATTTAGTCGATAGATCAGCAACTCTGGAATAACGCATACAATAGCTAAATAGATGGCTCCAGCAAATGTAACCCTTGTGAGTACCTTATAAATAAAGTCCGCTGTTTTTTGTCCTGGTCGTATCCCCGGAATAAATCCCCCATATTTCTTCATGTTGTCAGCCATATCCACAGGATTAAGCACCACAGCTGTATAGA
>Ga0224497_10000270_pt1 | contig 39328 bp, 40 predicted proteins | sample SF_Jul11_sed_USG_4_FD_167970 | JGI IMG/M metagenome (GOLD analysis project Ga0224497, IMG submission 167970) | Sediment microbial communities from San Francisco Bay, California, United States - SF_Jul11_sed_USGS_13 | ecosystem: Environmental > Aquatic > Marine > Sediment | place: USA...
GTAACGGTCAGTTTTCCGCTACTGGCGCCGGTGGATGCTTCGTGATTCGACGATGACACGACTCATTCTCATACGACTATTGCCGCTCGGACTGCTCTTTGTAGCAGCCGTGGTGTGGATCGATGATGTCCAGGAAGGTGGCCCGTACGTAATGCGTAATTTATTGCCGCCGGCCATAATATTGTTGCTTGCAACATTTACCCTGGTTCGTGGCGCTGGCACGTGGACGGGAGCGGGGTGGCGTCTGCCAATGGGTACGCTCGGTTACTCCATCCCGGCGCTTGGACTGTCGATTTACCTGCACTACGCCTATTCGGTCAACCTGAATGATTTGTTTACTGACTCGGCGAGCCCCGGGCAGCTGTTTCGCTTTCTTCCCTTGTACACGCTTGTGGCTGGCGGTATCGGCTTCGCAATCGGCTGGATAGTCGGACGAAATTTGTGAATGTCGACGTTTTACTGTTACACCGGTTTTGCTAGTCTTCCAGCAACCAACATTTCGCTAACAAGGTATATTCCAAACGCTTGCAAATGATCAGGTCGCCACAACGCATTATTTTCACCGTATTCCTGCTACTCACCTGGCAGGGCACGTCGTATGGCGGTCAATTCCCCGTTGCGGAGAAGATCATTGTTGAGAAAGCTGAGCGCAAATTGCACCTGATCATAGACGGCGAGCCGTTTCGTACTTTCGATATTGCATTAGGCATTCGTCCGGAGGGCGACAAGGAGCATGAGGGGGACTTCAAAACTCCGGAAGGTGCTTACTGGCTTGATACCCGCAATCCCGACAGTGAGTTTTTCTTGTCGATTCATGTTTCCTACCCGAATGTAGACGATGCACGACGAGCCAGATCCAAAGGTCTGGAGCCGGGCGGCGCGATCATGATCCACGGCCAGCCAAACGAGCCGACGCGGTCCGAGGCCTACTATCGTACCCAGGACTGGACGAATGGCTGCATCGCAGTATCAAACTCCGACATGATTGATATTTGGCTCATGACGCCCGATAACACGCCAATCGAAATCAGACCCTGACTGGCAATCCCTTGTCTAGTATCCAAACTGTAGACGCCGAGGTTCGGCCGGTAGGTAGCCTTGAGGTCCTCTCAAAGCTCGAAGTCGATCAGCTTCGCTGCAGCAGTGAGGGCGGCCTCTACACCCTGTTACGGCGTTGCATGCTCGCTGTCCTCAAGTCCGGCAGTAACGAGGACGACGCGCGTGCAATGCTCGAGCGCTATCGGGATTTCAGCGTCGGTTTCATCCAGCCGGACCGCGGACTCAAGCTGGCGTTACTTGGGGCGCCGAAAAGGGCTTTCGTCGACGGGAAGATGATTCGTGGCATCCGCGAACTGTTGTTTGCCGTGCTGCGGGACATCGTTTATACGCGCAACGAGATTGTCGATAGCGGTCGCTTCGACCTGGAATCGAGTGGCGGCATCACTGACGCGGTGTTTCATATCGTCCGCAATGCCGGGCTGCTGGCGGTGCCCGCCGAAGTAGACCTGGTGGTCTGCTGGGGCGGCCACGCAATCAGCCGTGACGAGTATGACTACACCAAGCTGGTCGGTTACGAGCTCGGGCTGAGGGGCCTGAATGTTTGTACGGGATGTGGTCCCGGTGCCATGAAAGGGCCGATGAAGGGCGCGACGATAGGTCATGCCAAACAACGTATTCGCAATGGCCGCTACGTCGGCATCACGGAGCCGGGCATCATCGCTGCCGAGTCGCCGAACCCAATCGTCAATTCGTTGGTAATCATGCCGGACATGGAGAAACGGCTTGAAGCATTCGTTCGGGTTGGACATGGCATTGTCGTCTTTCCAGGCGGCGTCGGAACAGCCGAAGAGATCCTCTTCCTGCTGGGTGTACTTTTGCACCCGGATAACCGGGAGCAACCCATTCCGATGGTCATGACCGGGCCGCCGTCCGCAGAGCCGTATTTTCGAAAGATTGACGAATTCGTCGGAGCAACCCTGGGTCCGGAAGCACAACAACGTTACTCCATTGTCATAGACGATCCGAGTCGGGTGGCGCGCATGGTGCACTCGTCGCTGAGTGATGTGCGCGATTTTCGAACCCAGCACGGTGACGCTTATTACTTTAACTGGCGTCTTGCCATCGATACAGAATTTCAAAAGCCGTTCAAAGCGACTCACGATTCGATGAGTGCTCTTGAGATCCACGAGGACCTGCCGCGGCACATTCTTGCGGCCAATCTGCGGCGCGCCTTTTCAGGGATTGTGTCGGGTAACGTTCGTGAAGATACGGCGGTGCTTATCGGTCAGCGTGGCCCCTTCGAAATCAACGGCTCAGCATCGATCATGCAGTTGATGGACGATTTGCTGGCTGCTTTTGTCGAGCAACAACGCATGAAAATCTCTGGTGGTGATTACTCACCTTGTTATCGCGTGTCCTGACTTTGCTCTCCGATTAATGTCGTTTGCACGAGTTATTCGTCGCACAATAAGCGTGATTAAGTAAAAACGCGATATAACATATTGAAAAATAAGTAAAAAAGACCGAACTGCATTGTGATGCAGTTCCTGTGATTTATTCGGTGAGACGCATAGCATTTGTTCAAAGGACTTACTGAGCAAAGACATGCCAGATAGCAAGCACCTTCGATGGATGGACGACTACAGCACGGATGCAACGTCGCCAGCCGATGAATCGACTGAGGCGATAACGCCAAGCCAGCCAGCTGCGAACGATGCGGACGGATGGAAGCAGTATCGTAAGTGGATATCCAAGGCACCGGCACCTCGCGGCCGTCGTGTCGGAATTGATCCGGCGCTGTACACGTGGAAGGGCTATCGCAATTGGTCCGAACAAGTGAAACGCGACTGGCAACCCGAACCAGGTGATGACGCCGAATAGACTTCAAGGTAGACTGGAACTAATTTTAAAACGCCGACTTTTTGTCGGCGTTTTTTTTGCGAAGTTTTAAAGGGCAGCAAGTGTGATGACAGTCACTAATTTTATGTCGACCCGGCGTCATTCAGAAGCGGTACTGCGTCTGATTTTTCGAGATTAGACAGGTCACTCGACAACTTCTAAACGAAGCTGTGATCTGCCTCACGGAGGCAGAGCATTTAGCTACTTATAGTCGATCTTACTGATGCTTTCAAAGCGATTTAAATAGTATGTCAAATAAGTACAAGGAAACTGAGTCGCCAGTGGTTTTTCTTAAAAATGAAGCCGCCAGGCAGCGTTGGGAATTGTTCCATCGGGCTATCGCTCACGCGAAACAATCGAACAACGACACGCTGAATGAGGCGGATCCGAACGCGGTCGACGCCGAAAGCATTCGTCCTCTGCTAACTATCGTTCGCTAGCGGATTAGCATGGAACGGTTAATTCAATGGCTTGATGACCTGGACGACCTCGTCTATATGCTTGGCCTCGTCGGTGAGAGATTTCGCAGAGGTCTTAGGTCATTGTTAATGACCTGTTTCTTACTAACCATCCAGATTGGCGGCGTCCTGCTCGCTTTGCGGCATCCGCCACTTGCTATGGCCACAGCGATGCTCCTGTTCGTGTCTCTTTTCTACCATTCGGTTACTTCATCCCATCAGCCCCTTGAAATAGGCTGACAAGCCCCTATCGTGTCTGACTCGATGCTGCCGAATTTCGTCGGTGGCACAGCGATATTGATGTGGGAGAGATACAGGCGTGAGCACCGAGACGGGCCGGGAAACACTCGGCTTCCAGACCGAAGTACGTCAGCTCTTGAAGCTGATGATCCATTCTCTTTACAGTAACAAGGAGATCTTCCTTCGGGAGCTGATTTCCAATGCCTCAGATGCGGCCGACAAGCTGCGCTTCGAAGCGCTTGCTGTACCGGACCTCCTGGGTGAAGACACCGAGCTCAAGATCAGAATTGAGTCCGACAAGGATAACAACACGATCACGGTGATTGATAACGGTATCGGCATGTCACGTGACGAGCTCGTTGAACATCTCGGTACGATCGCTCGATCCGGTACGTCCGAATTCCTGCAACAGATGACAGGTGATCAGCAAAAAGACGCACAACTGATCGGACAGTTTGGCGTCGGTTTCTATTCGACTTTCATCGTCGCGGACAAGGTCGTTGTCGAGTCTCGTCGGGCCGGGCTCCCGGCGGATGAGTCCGTACGTTGGGAGTCGGATGGCCAGGGCGAATTCACAATTGAGAACATAGAACGCAGCGAACGGGGCACAGCGGTCACACTTCATCTCAAAGAAGGAGAATCGGAATTTGCCGAGCCGCTGCGAATAGAGAACCTGATTCGCACTTACTCAGATCACATCGCGTTCCCGGTAACTCTGGCGAGCGTCTCTGAAAAAGATCAGGAACCGAGGGTTGTCAACGCGGCCACGGCACTGTGGACGCGATCACGATCCGAGATCGAAGATGACGAATACAAAGAGTTTTACAAACACCTGTCGCATGACTTTTCTGATCCGGTGACATGGAGTCACAACCGTGTCGAGGGTAAGCGCGAATATACTAGTCTTCTCTATATTCCGGCGAATGCGCCTTTTGATCTTTGGAACCGGGAAGCACCACGCGGACTCAAGCTGTATGTGCAACGCGTCTTCATCATGGACGATGCGGAGCAGTTTCTGCCGCTGTATCTGCGCTTCGTCAAAGGTGTGGTCGATTCTTCAGACCTGCCGCTAAACATATCGCGGGAATTGCTGCAGCAGAACCCGGAGCTGACAGCAATGCGCAGTGCGTTGACGCGCCGCGTTCTGGACATGCTGAGCAAGATGGCGACCGAGGCACCGGAGGACTATGCGAAATTCTGGGGCGAGTTTGGCTCGGTCTTGAAAGAGGGCGTGGTCGAAGATCATGGAAACGTCGATAAGCTGGCCCGACTATTGCGGTTTTCAAGCACCCACACTGAGGGTAATGCCCAGGATCAGTCGCTCCAGGACTATGTTGAGCGTGCTTCGAAAGGTCAGGACAAGATCTATTACGTGCTGGCAGAGAATCACGCAACGGCCGCAGCCAGTCCGCACATTGAAGGTTTAATGGACAGGGGAATAGAGGTACTGCTGCTAACCGACCGAATTGATGCATGGCTTGTTGACAGCCTCAATGAGTATGAGGGCAAGACATTGGTTGACGCCGGTCGCGCCGATATCGAACTTCCGGAGGGCGAGGGGAAAATTACCCAGGAAACGATGGATGATGAACACAAACCCTTGCTCAAGAAGGTCAAGAAAGTACTCAAAGATCGAGTCGAGGCCGTGCAGGTAAGCCGACGCCTTGTTGAATCACCGGCCTGTGTTGTTGCCGGCGAAAGCGAACTCAACCCGCAGCTGCGTCGCATGCTCGAAGCAAGCGGCCAGTCTCTGCCTGAATCAAAGCCTATTCTGGAGATAAATGTTAAGCATCCATTGGTCATGCGCCTGTCGGCCGTGAGCGATGACAAGCGATTCAGTGAAATTGCAAATATCGTGCTCGACCATGCGTTGCTGGCTGAAGGATCACAGCTCGACAACCCGGCCGAATACGTCAAGCGTATGAATGCCTTATTGCTCGAACTTGATTCGAATGCGGCCTCGGGATAAAACAGCAACTGACATGACGGCAAAGAAAGCAGATAAGAGTACGCTCAGATCGGAACTAAGTGACGAGCAGTACGCGGTAACCCAGGAAAAAGGTACTGAGAGAGCGTTTACGGGCAAGTATGTCGATCACAAGCAGGATGGTACGTACCGTTGTGTTTGTTGCAATGCAGAGCTGTTTTCTTCGACGCATAAGTACGATTCCGGGTCGGGATGGCCGAGCTTCTGGCTTCCGCTTGCGGGAGATGCTGTACGCACGGTGGTCGACACAAGCCATGGGATGGCTCGAGAGGAGGTCGTATGTAGTCAGTGCAATGCGCATCTCGGGCACGTTTTCGGAGATGGACCGCAACCGACAGGGCTGCGATATTGCATCAATTCGGCATCACTGGATTTCGACGGTTCAGAATGAGCCCCTTTTCATATTTATCCAAAGGCAATACATGATGAAGATCAGCCACACCATGTTCGCGCTCGTTCTGGCGACAGCTATAGCCGCATGCGGCCAGCAAAGTGACCCGGCAAGCGACGCGGCTACAGACAACGCAGCAACCGAGGACCAAGCGGTGACTGAAAACGAAACCAATGACACCGAGTCTTTCGAAATTACAGCGGGCCTCAGTGCGAAAATCCTCAAGAACGGGTACGGGCGCGCGGCCGAAGCTGGCGACATGGTCGACGTGCATTACACGGGCTGGTTATTTGATGAAGCAGCAGCTGATAATCGTGGTGACAAGTTCGACAGCTCGGTCGACCGTGGCGAATTATTCTCGTTTCCGCTTGGTGCTGGCCGTGTGATCCAGGGTTGGGATCAGGGTGTGCTTGGAATGTTAATTGGTGAAAAACGTGAGCTGACAATTTCGCCGGAAATGGGGTATGGAGATCGTGGTGCCGGTAACGTAATTCCTCCCGGTGCGACACTCATATTCGAGGTCGAGCTTTTCAGCTTGCTTGGGCCCGGCGACTCAGAGTGACGGTTGCAGTAGTTCGAATTCGATTCGTCGGTTGAGGCCACGGCCGACCACGGTTGAATTGTCCGCGACAGGTTCGGACGATCCAAGGCCAGCCACAACAAGACGGCTTGCATCAATGCCGCGAGCAGTGAGGTGGTCGGCAACCGCCTGCGCACGGGCACGGCTCAGTTGCCGGTTCCAGGTCTCATCGCCGGTCGCGTCGCTATGGCCCCGTATCCCAATGGTTCCAGCACGGCAGTCGTGCGCGACCTCGACAATTCGATCCAGAGTTTTGTACGAGGAAGTGCGGATTTCAACACTGGACTGACGGAAATCAATGGCCATGCCGAGCGACTGGGCGAATGCGCGCTCGCACAATGCTGACAGCGAACTGACGTCGTCAACGATAACTACGTCATGATCGATCGTCATCTGTTCAGGCAATGCCTTGCGCAGTGCGTTGAGGCGTTCATACCAGAGCTCAGGTGTTGAGGAGACACCATGGACCTTTAATGAGTGCTGTGTGACTGTTGCGCTGGCTGACTGAGTTGCGGCGAAGGCAGAGAGAAGCCGCGTGGTCAGGGGTACCCAGTCATCGCTCAGTGCCACACCTGGCCGGTAGCGAAGTGTAGGTTCGCGTGTACTGAATTCACTCGCGATAATCCTTGCAAGGGCCAGCTCATGTTTGGCAGAGGCGGTGAATCCGCTCAGCACAAGTTGGCCGCGGTGATATTCAATCGAGAAATCCGCGGGATCCAGAGCTGAGGCATCGCCTGCCAGATTGCCTGGCGAGTTTATCCCCTGGTCGATTGAAACTGAAACCAACAGGCCGGCTGCCAGCAGTAACGCAAACGCCAGGACCTTTAGACGATGCCGACCCGCGAACAAAACCTAGCTACCGACTTTTTGGTCGTGCAGGTCCCTGGCCTGGCCAATCCAGTCTTCGCGGTAAATACGGCTGCGAAAACCCTTCATACGGTGAGCGACCCGATCGATATCGTACTCACTCATCTCGGCGATTTGGTTGAAGCGCAAAATGCCCATTTCGTTCAGCGTCTTTTCAATCGCGGGTCCAACACCCTTAATGAGTTTGAGGTTGTCACGCGCATTGCCGTTCAGGAGATTATCGACGTCCTCATAGCTTTGGTCCGTGGAGTCTTCTGCCTGAAGCTCCGATTCACTAAGCTCGACCGCGACGCTGGACGTTTCTTCGATTGGGTCGTTTGACGCATCAAGCCCGTCCTGCATCGCTTCCGGGTCCACCGGTTCGACTCGCGTCTGATCCGAACCGACCATGGACTCCAGAGCCTCAATCCGTTCGCGTGCAACGCCAAGCTCTGCTTCGAGAGATTCGGCTTCCTCATTTCTTCTCTGGTAGCGCTCGATTAGCGGCGGCAGCCTGTTCTGCCAGTTCTCAAGTTCGCGGCTCAGGTCGAATATCTTGTCATCGCGGTCCTTGATTGCGGCGCTTTCGTTATCTGCTTTGGCAACTCTGTTCGCAATATCGCGCTGTAAGCGATCCCGCTGCGTAACGGCCACCTCAAGGTTGCCGCGGATGTCCTTGATCTGTCGTTGCAGTTCGTCGCGTCGCTCGAACGTTTCCTTGAGGGCATTGGACAGTTCGCTGGCGCGCATCTTCGCGTCTCTGTTCGAAGCCTGAAACTGGCTGTTCTGGTCCATCAGGCTCTTGTTCTGCTCCAGTAACCGATCGTGCTCACTGCGTTGTGCCTTAAGCTGCTCCTGCCAACCCGCATTGATCGCGGCTTTTTCTGTCGTAGTTTGATTGCCGCGGACAAGCCAGCCAATAATCACGCCGACAATTAGCGCGCCGGCCAGAAGAGTGATGTGCGTGACTGTGATTTCGGGCATATAGGTCAGTCCTTACGAGGCGAGCCTTTGCGTGTCGATCTCGCTGAGTACGTCGCGGATTTGCGCAACGGCCCATTCAATCTCGGTTTCGTCAATTATTAACGGTGGCGCGAGTCTTACGACTGTCGCGTGCGTCTCTTTGCACAACAAGCCGCGATCCATCAGGGCTTCACAAATCTCGCGCGCACTGCACATCGTCGGATCGGTTTCGATGCCTATAAACAAACCTCGGCCCCTGACTTCGCGGACCAGTGGTGAATCTATCTCCCGTAGCGCGTTGATCAGGCGATCTCCCATTCGTGCACTTCTCGCCGGCAGATCGTCTTCAACAAGGATGTTCAGCGCTTCCAGCCCTATAGCTGCCGCCAGCGGGTTGCCGCCGAACGTGCTGCCGTGGTCACCAGGTGTAAACACCTCCATGACATCGCGGCGACTGAGGAACATCGACACCGGCAAGATGCCGCCGCCGAGAGCCTTGCCCAGAATCAGGCCGTCCGGATGAACATCCTCGTGCTCGCATGCGAGTAAGCTGCCTGTGCGCCCGAGTCCGGTCTGGATTTCATCGGCGATCAACAGCACCTTGTGTTTGCGGCACAGTTCCTCTGCAGCTTTGAGATATCCCGGCGGCGGCACGATGATGCCGCCTTCGCCCTGGATAGGTTCAACGAGAAACGCCGCTGTGTTTTCATTGATGGCAGCTTCCAGCGATTTGATGTCACCGTATTCGACGAGTCGAAAGCCCGGCGGAAACGGCCCGAATCCATATTGGTATTGAGGCTCGTCGGACATCGCAACGATTGCTATCGTGCGACCGTGGAAATTGCCTGTACAGGCGATGATCTCGGCCTTGTCAGCGGCGACACCTTTCACGGTATAGGCCCACTTCCGAGCCGCCTTGATAGCCGTCTCAACGGCTTCAGACCCGGTGTTCATGGGCAAGGCCATATCCTGGCCGGTTAACGTGCACGCTTTCTCGAGGAACGGGCCCAATTTGTCCGTATAAAACGCCCGTGAGACGATATTCAGGCGCTCGACTTGTTCTTGTACGAGTTTCACAAGGCGAGCATGGCCGTGTCCATGGCTGACCGCCGAGTAGGCGCTCATCATGTCGAGGTACTTCTTACCTGCCTCATCCCAGACATAGGCACCCTCCGCGCGGGTTAATACCACGGGCAGCGGGTGGTAATTCTGTGCACAATAACGTGCTTCGAGATCGATGCTGTCACTCATGCCATTACCGGTCAGCGCGATCGCTCGGCTTCCACATCCAGTATAAAGTCAGAATTTTACAGCAATAACATCCACTTAAGCTAATACAAATAGGACCAAAAGGTACTCAGACCAGTGCATCTCCGATTGGGAACACAGACAAAATAGAACGAAAGATGCTTAGATCACCGCAAAACTCATCAGGAAAACAGGTCCGGTTCGCACCGTGAACAGATTACCGCGATCACAAAAACTCATGTTGCAAGGCCCGGTCGGAAGGCTCGAGTCGATTCTTGATGTTCCCGGGGATGCCGAAATCGTCGGCGCAGCTGTCGTTTGCCACCCGCATCCGCAACATGGCGGGACGATGCACAACAAAGTGGCGCACACGCTTGCGCGAGCTTTTGCGCGGTCTGGCTTCGAGACATTGCGATTTAATTTCCGCGGTACTGAGGCGAGCGAAGGCCAGTATGACGATGGTATCGGCGAACTGGATGATGCGCTCGCCGCGCTTGATTGGATGCGGGAGCGTCGTCCCGGCGGACCGTTTTGGCTGGCAGGGTTCTCATTTGGCGCGGCAATTGCTATTCGCGCCGCTGTCAAAGTTGAGGTAAACGGGCTAGTGAGCGTCGCGCCGGCGGTAAGCAGGTTTGCTAACGACATGGCAGATCAGCCGAAGTGTCCCTGGCTGGTGATGCAGGGTGACGAAGATGAACTTGTCGATATTGAGGAAACTCTGGCTTGGCTGAATGCCCTGGAAGCGGGCCCTGAGTTGCTCGTGCTTGCTGGCGCGGAGCACTTTTTTCACGGCAGGTTGAATGATGTCCGTGAAGCGGTCATGGACTTCATCGCGCGAAATGGGGGCAGTGGCCCTGAATAAAAAAAGCCGGGGCATGCCCCGGCTTTTCGTAACGCCTGGTGAGATTCAAGCAGTCAGACCATATCCTTCAGGCCTTTCAGGGCCGTAATCTTGACGACTTTGGATGCAGGCTTGGCCTTAAACATCATTTCTTCACCTGTAAACGGGTTAACGCCCTTGCGCGCCTTCTTAGCGGGTTTCTTTACAACTCGCATTTTCAAAAGACCAGGGACGGAAAACATACCCGGCGCGCCACGACCGCCGAGGTTTTTCTTGATTTGACCATTGAGCGAATCGAATACGGCGGCAACGTCTTTGCGTGCCAATCCGGTGTCGTCAACGATCTTTGCATAGATTTCTGATTTGGTAGGTGGCTTCTTGGTGTTCGCTGCCATGAAAAAATGACTCCTCAAAGATACAAAAAGCGGGTGTTACCCGCGTCAAAAGCAGCGCGACGATAGCACAAGTTCGGCGGTCACGTAACCGCAAAGCGCGCCTTTATCAATAGGATTGATGAACGATCAGAGCTGGACGATATCAGTCAGTAAAAAATTGACGCTTGAAGCGGACGTCGGATGACTTGTCGCTACCATCAGGCATTACGCTGATATCGAAGATCAGAGTCTCTCGATTCGCCACGGGCACTTCGCCGATGTAGTAGATAGCGTCTTGCTCTTTGATCTCGCGCATCGTGACACTCTTGAGTTGGCCCGTAAGGTTCACGGTCTTGACCGTGACCGCTGCGGCCACGGGGCTGTTGGTCGCCTCTTCCAGAACAGAGACATTCAGCATCGCGCGGTTCTTGCTGCGCACAATGTTGTAGGCGCGCGCCACTTCGGGTGGCAATTGATCCGTCGACTGGGCACTGAAATGAACAACATGATCGCCAATGTCAGTACTTGTGGCACCCGCTGGCTGCGCTTCCGGAACAGCGCTTGACTCGGTCGGCCCGCCACAGGCAGACACCAGTCCGAGTAATGACAAAGCGATAAGAATTTGCTTGTTTTTCATGATACTCGCCTCCGGCTGCGGCAAATACTATAAACCATTTGCTACTCGTGTCGCGACCGGCAGGTCGCCAGGCACCTCTATCGGGCCTGCCAAAGAGACTTGTTTGTTGCGGTGCGTCAACCCTCGGGTCAGGGTGATGCGCGACTGCGGCACGCCCAAATAGTCGGCCAGCAAACCGATAACAGCCTTGTTGGCTTTGCCATCGGTTGCCGCGGCCGTGGTTCGCACGCGCAATTGTCCGTGTTCCACGCCTTGAATTTCGTTCTTACTTGCGCGCGGCTGAACCCTCACCTGCACGATCAGATTTTCACCCTGCCATCGTGCAACGCTGCGATCGATGTTGCTCAAATCTGGAAGGGTCGAAGTGTGCTTAAGAATATGGCGGCAGCCTGCAAAGCGATGATTGCGAAGATCGGGGAAATGTCGAGCCCACCTATCGGGCGTATAAGGCGTCTGAACGGTGCCATGACGGGTTCGACAAGCATAGAGATAAACGCGGTGGCCGGGTTGTATGTGCCGGGTGCGATCCAGCTCAATATGATGTAGATGAAGATCGCAAAGGTAAACAAGCGCAACGACAGCAAGACAAGGTCGATCAACGACGTTAGGGCGACGGGTCCGATCGTTGGCGTCACCGCGCTAAGTGTCAATATTATTAGCAAGGTCAGATACTGGATAGCGAAGGCGACTACAACGGTGGCGGTATCCAGACGTCCGATGGGTGGAATTATTCGCCTTACCGGAACCACGAGCGGAGAGGTTATTCGCAGAATGCCCTGTGCGATAGGATTTCGGAAATCTGCTCTAAGCCACGGCAACCAAAAGCGCAACAGCATGACCAGCAGAAACAGCTGCGCAAGAGTACTGATGATAAAGATAAGTGCGGGTTTCATTGACCGGATGTCTCTGCCAGTTCGACGGCTCTTTGCCTTGCGGCCGCAATTGCTGCTGCAAAGATATCACGAACGTTCTTGTCGTCGAAGACCTCAAATGCCGCAGCCGTCGTGCCGCCCGGTGAGCGCACATGCGCGATCATTGCTTCCATCGATTCGCCGCTCACGGCCGCGAGCGAGGCAGATCCTTGCGCCGTATCCATTACGAGCTTGTGGGCGGCCTGTGAGTCCAGGCCGAAGTCTTCTGCAGATTGAATCAATATGTCAATTAACAAATAAAAGTAGGCGGGACCCGTTCCCGATATCGCTGTAACGGCATCGATATCACCTTCATCCGCGACGTGCACAACGCTGCCTACCGCAGACAAAATTTCAGTCGCCCTGTCGCGTTCTCTGCTGCTGGTAACTTCATTGGCAAACAGACCTGAAGCACCTTTCAACAACAGCGCAGGCTGGTTTGGCATTACCCGGACAACAGCCAGGCCATCGCCGAGCCATGCGTCGATATCGCGACTGTGGGTGCCGGCGGCGACTGAAATAACCAGTGGCCGGCCAGCCTGCACGGCATCGGCAAGATCGAGGCAGACTTCACGCATCAGTTGCGGCTTTACGGCCAGCACCAGGCAGTCCGCCCGTTCTGCGACGGTGTTATTGTCCCCGCTAACAAGAACCCCCGGAAGGTCCGCTGACAAAACACCACGGCGCTCGGCATTGGGCTCGGCAAGCATCAGGTTTTCCGGCCGATAGCCACTTGAGAGCAGACCGCCGACAAGTGCCCGTGCCATGTTGCCGCCGCCGATGAAGCCGACCTTGTAGTTACTCATGTTGCATTCCTGGGTCCAAATACGGCCGTACCGATGCGGACGATTGTAGCGCCTTCAAAAATTGCCGCACGATAGTCGCCACTCATTCCCATGCTTAGAGTATCAGTAGGTATGCCGCTGGCACGAAGTTGATCAGCAAGGCGGCGCAGGCAGGCAAATGGCTTGCGTTGCGACTCAAAATCGTCGCGTATTGCAGGCAGGCACATCAGGCCGCGCAGCCTGATGCGTGGCAAGCCCACTACGCGCTTGGCCAGATCGGCTACATCTGTAACCGTGATTCCCGATTTGCTCGTCTCATCGTCGACGTTTACCTGCAGGCAGATGTTGAGGTCATCGAGGCTGGCAGGCCTCTGGCGGCTGAGCCGTTCAGCTGTTTTCAGGCGATCGACTGAATGTACCCAGTCAAAATGCTCGGCTACGACCTTCGTTTTGTTGGTTTGGAGGTGGCCAATAAAGTGCCATTTGAGGGAACTGTCGGCCACGGCCCTGATCTTCTCCAGCCCCTCGACGACCTGATTCTCGCCGAAATCGATTTGGCCGGCAGCTGCCGCTTCATAAATGGCAGAAATGGTCTGCCGCTTGCTGACGGCCAGCAATTTCACACTGGCCGGGTCGCGGCTCGCATCAGCAGCGGCTTTCGCCAGCAAATCTCGGATTTCTCGCAAGTTTTCCGTGACTCTAATCACGTTTTACTCCGGGTGCTTCGCTATACTAGGCTTCGATCAGTGCCGGGTTATGGTAAGTCCGGCCACCCATAATATGAGGGAGAAGCATGGCCGTCGATGTTGCCCAATTGCTGTCGTTCACGGTAAAGAACAACGCATCCGATCTGCACCTGTCTGGCGGTGTACCACCCATGATTCGTGTCGATGGTGACATCAAGCGTATCAACATGCCTGCGCTGACCCATAAAGATGTCAATAGCATGGTTTACGACATCATGAATGACAAGCAGCGCAAGGACTACGAAGAATTCCTCGAGACCGATTTCTCTTTCGAGATTCCCAAGCTCGCCCGTTTTCGCGTAAATGCATTTAATCAGAACCGCGGTTCAGCCGCTGTGTTCAGGACCATTCCCTCAGAGATACTGACACTTGATGATCTGGGTGCTCCTGCGATATTCAAGGATATTTCCATGCATCCGCGTGGCATCGTTCTTGTAACCGGCCCGACAGGCTCTGGTAAGTCGACGACGCTTGCGGCGATGGTCGATTACATCAACGACAACAAGCCAGACCACATTTTGACGATTGAAGACCCGATCGAATTCGTACACGAATCCAAGAAATGCCTGATTAATCAGCGCGAAGTGCACCGCGACACGCTGGGCTTTAACGAAGCGCTGCGCTCGGCGCTGCGCGAAGATCCGGACGTGATTCTCGTCGGCGAGTTGCGTGACCTCGAGACTATTCGGCTGGCACTGACGGCCGCGGAAACCGGACACCTTGTATTCGGCACGCTGCACACGAGTTCGGCCGCAAAAACCATTGACCGTATTGTCGACGTGTTTCCTGCCGCCGAAAAGGAAATGGTCCGATCCATGTTGTCCGAATCGCTGCGCGCGGTTATTTCGCAAACTCTGCTGAAGAGAATTGGTGGCGGACGAATTGCTGCACACGAGATCATGACCGGTACGCCCGCAATTCGTAACCTGATCCGTGAGGGCAAGATTGCCCAGATGTACTCTGCAATTCAGACCGGACAGGCTGCAGGCATGCACACACTCGATCAGAACCTGGCCGAGCTGATGTCGAAGGGTCTGATTAACAAGGAAGAAGCACGCTTCCGTGCAGTTCAGAAAGAGAATTTCTAGGAATAGCTGCTTGCAGCTCTTCTGACTGGAGAAAGGAAAAATGGAACGCGAACAAGCGGTAAGACTGACGCAGAATCTGCTCAGAAAAATGGTCGAGCGCGAAGGCTCTGACTTGTTTCTCACAATGGGGTTTCCGCCAGCGATCAAAGTCGACGGCACGATCCACAAAGCGACAGATACGCCGTTAACATCTGATCAGGCTGCGATCATGGTCCGAGCGATCATGAACGACAAGCAGATCAAGGAATTTGATGCGACTAAAGAATGTAACTTCGCGATCGCACCACAAGGTATTGGCCGTTTCCGCGTCAGCGCGTTTATTCAGCAGGGTCATGTCGGTGCAGTACTGAGAACGATCACGACAGAGATACCAACACTCGAAGATCTTGATTTGCCGCCGATTCTCAAAGACGTCGTCATGAACAAACGTGGTCTTTGCATCATCGTTGGTGGTACGGGCTCCGGTAAATCAACAACGCTTGCGGCGATGATTGGGCACCGCAATCATAACTCGCGTGGCCACATCGTTTCCATTGAGGATCCGGTGGAGTATGTGCATCCGCACGAGGGTTGTGTGATCACACAACGAGAAGTGGGCGTTGATACAGAAACATGGCATGCAGCCCTGAAAAACACGCTGCGTCAGGCACCAGACGTCATACTCATCGGTGAGATCCGCGATCGCGAAACGATGGAATACGGTATTCAATTCGCCGAGACCGGTCACTTGTGTCTTGCGACCTTGCACGCCAACAGCGCGAACCAGGCGCTCGATCGAATTATCAACTTCTTCCCCGAGGAGCGGCGTCAGCAATTGCTGATGGATCTTTCTTTGAACACCAAAGCCTTTATTTCGCAGCGCCTCGTACCGAGAGAAGGCGGCGTCGGGCGAATCGCCGCGATGGAAATAATGCTCAACACACCGCTTGTCGCAGACCTCATCTTCAAAGGCGAAGTCGGGCAGATCAAGGAGATTATGGCCAAGTCCACTCGCCTGGGGATGCAGACCTTTGACCAGGCGCTGTTTGACCTGTACGAGCATGCCGCAATTTCCTACGAAGAGGCCATGCGCAATGCCGATTCCAAGAATGAACTCAGGCTGCGCGTCAAACTTGAGAGCAAGCGCGACTCCTCCATTGCCGACCAGCAATCCGAGAGCCTCAAGATCATCGAAGATGATACCGCTCAGACTTTCTGAGCGTCACGCAAGAGTGCATAAATGAACGTAAAGCCGTTATTCAAATTGATGGTCGAAAAGAAAGCGTCGGACCTTTTCTTCGCGCCTTTCTCGCCAGCCAAGATCAAGATTGACGGCAAGATAATTCCCGTCAACAAGCTCGAGATGACGCCAAAGATGGTCAGACAGGCGGCCATGGAGCTCATGGACGAGGATCAAATGGAAACCTTCATGCGCGAGCTCGAGATCGATTTCGCGATTTCGGAGCCCGGACTGGGTCGTTTCCGTGTCAACGTCTTCCACCAGCGTAGTAACGTTGCAATGGTGTTGCGATATATCACCTCGGAGTTGCCGACGCTCGAGGAGCTCGGTATGCCGAAGCAGCTCAAAGAGCTGATCATGTTGCGTCGTGGCCTGATTCTAATGGTGGGCGCCACCGGTTGTGGCAAGTCGACGACGTTGGCGGCGATGGTCAATCACCGCAACGAGAAAACGTCATCACACATTATTACGATCGAAGACCCGATTGAGTTTCTGCACCCAAACAAGAAATCCATCGTCAATCAGCGCGAAGTCGGACTGGATACGAAGTCGTACGGCAGGGCGCTGAAAAGCGCGATGCGCGCGGCACCGGATGTGATTCAGATCGGTGAGATTCGGGATACGGAATCCATGCAGGCGGCGCTGGATATGGCTGGTACTGGCCATCTGGTCGTCGGCACATTGCACTCGAACAATGCCGCAGAGACACTCGATCGCATCATCAACTTCTTCCCGCAGGAACAGCACGGTCAGGTCTTTATGGATCTCGGGCATTATCTGCGCGCAATTCTGTCGCAGCGCCTGGTGCGCTCCCGCAGCGGTAAGCTTGTTGCGGCCGTGGAACTCATGCTTAACACGCCGCATATCAAGGACCTTATGCTCAAGGGCAAGATTTCCGACGTCAAAGAAGCACATAAGGATAGCGGTGAGCAGGGCATGCAGACCTTCGATGAAGCGCTTCTTGGCCTGTACAAGGCGGGCTCAATCACGCTCGAAGAAGCCATGTCGCACGCAGATTCTCGCTCCAACCTCGAAGCCAAGATTAACTTCGGCGGATAGGCTGGCGCGCCTGGCGTGATCTCAGTAAACTTGCGTCGCCATGCAAGCGACCGAAATAATTCAAGTCACCATTGACGATGCAGGACTACAGCTCAATGCCGATGGCAGCCTGCGTCATTTGTTGACGCTTAAGGGCCTGGACAAGACCATACTCATCGAATTACTCGATGAGGCCCAGCAGTTCATCAGCCCATTTGGAGCTATACCCGCTCGCAGTCGATCGCTTGAAGGCCGAACCGTGGCGAACCTGTTTTTCGAGCCCAGCACCCGAACGCGAGCGTCATTCGACCTTGCTGCAAAACGCCTTGGTGCCGACGTGCTCAACCTCGACGTCAATACCTCCTCGCGCAAGAAAGGCGAGAGCATCCTCGACATGATCTACACGCTGCAGGCTATGCATGTTGACATCATGGTGGTCCGCGATGCCAGCGCGAGCGTGCCGGCCCATATCGCCCGCAACGTCAACGACTATGTCAGTATTCTCAATGCTGGTGAGGCCGATGTATCCCACCCAACCCAGGGTTTGCTTGATTTACTCACCATCCGCCAGAACAAGGGCGGGTTTAATGGCCTGACTGTCGCGATTGTTGGCGACATTGCACATTCGCGCGTGGCCCGATCAACGGCGCATGGACTAAACACACTCGGCGTAGGAGAGTTGCGGCTTGTTTCTCCGGCGGCACTGGCGCCCGACCCGGATGAGATGCCTTTTGCGTCATTGACCGATAACCTCGATGACGGCATCCGCGGCGCAGATGTCGTCATGGCTTTGCGTATTCAGCGCGAGCGCATGGATAGCCTTGAGGGTATCCCCGGCATGGACGAGTACTTTGCCAACTACGGAGTGAGCGCAAAGCGCCTCGAACTGGCCGCACCCGATGCGATCGTAATGCACCCGGGGCCAATGAACCGTGGTATCGAAATCGAATCAAGCCTTGCCGATAGTTCGGCTTCGGTCATTACCCAACAAGTCACGAACGGCGTCGCTGTGCGCATGGCAGTCCTTGAGCGCGTCAGCAAGACGATGGCGGCGACTTGACGACAGCAGCGCAGAAACACGCACAAAGAAATCGCGGAACCCTGTTCGTTGAAGACGGTGAAGTTGTGTTGATCGAGGCGTATCCGGGCGATCAGTTCATCATGCGTATTCGTGCGCCAAAGTGTGCTGCAGCGGCCAAGGCTGGCAGTTTCGTGCACATAAATTGTGATGCGACTTTGCCCATGCGCCGACCGCTTTCGATCATGCGAGCAACGGACGATTGCATCGAGGTGTTGTACAAAATTGTCGGCGAAGGTTTGCACCTGCTGGCCGGTAAACGGCCGGGCGATGTGTTGAGTATCCTTGGCCCGATAGGACGGCCGTTTGAGCCGTCTCCGGAGCACCCGAACGCCTTGCTCATCGGCGGCGGTGTTGGCATCCCGCCGATGGTTTTTCTGGCGGGAACTTTGAGCGATACGGGTAGGAAACCCCTGGCTATCCTGGGCTCAGAGATTCCGTTTCCCTTCGGTTTGGAGAAATCCAGACTTCCTACACCCTGGCTGGCCGATGACATCGACAGCGCAATGCCATTGTTAGAAAGCTGGGGCGTGCCTTCACGGCTAACGAGTTTGTCAGACTTTGACGGTTGCTACCGGGGCTATGTGACGGATTTGGCCGACGAGTGGATGCAGAGTCTCGACGATAACGAAAGGGCCAAGACCCAGGTTTTTGCCTGCGGCCCGACACCAATGCTCAAAGCAGTTGCAGAATTTGCGAAGCGCTATGACCTGCCGTGCCAGGTATCACTGGAGGAGTTCATGGCCTGCGCCGTTGGCGGTTGTGCCGGTTGCACCGTAAACATAAAGACACCGGATGGCCCGGCGATGAAGCGTGTTTGTGTCGACGGGCCTGTCTTCGATGCCGCTTCGGTTGCCTGGCAGTAGAGCTGTAGAGAACTTGTGGGAGCGGTCTCTCCCCTCTACGGGGGATAATAAGCCGCGACGGTACGTCTCCCACACGGCCGTCTAGCCTGGCATCATTTTTTTCCGGAATGGCTCGCTGCGCTGCGCTTTATTTCCGGAAAAAAAGATCCCACGCTCCCGGCCCTCCTACCATCATCGCAGGGCTGGCGGACGGGGCGTTTATCGAGGGAAGTAAAGCGCAGCATCGCGAGCTCCCGTCAAGCGGGATCGAGACATGACCGAGAGAAATGTCGCGTCTGCCAGCCGAGTAGCCAAGCATCGCGGGAGCCGGCCGTGTGACAATCTAAACCCGATGTCGCGGCTAAAGCCGCTCCCACAAATTCTATCTATGTGACGCCAGGTACCGCTCGGCAATAAATACCGCCGCAGCGCTATCAATCATTTCTTTCTTGATTCGTCCACGAGATCCCGTTGCTCGGGCATTCTTCAATACCGCCCTGGCCTCAGTCGACGTATTACGCTCGTCTATCGTTTCTATGGGCAGGTCGTAACGTCTTAGTTCTTCGATAAAAGACTCGACATGCGCAGTCATGTCGCTCGGCGTTTCGTCAACATGACGTGGCATGCCGACGACAACCAACGATGGCTGCCATTCGTTGATCAATTTGCCGAGGCTCTCGAAGTCGGGGCCCTCCTCGCCGTTTCGGACAACACCGAGCGGGCTCGCAGAACCGGTAATCGACTGGCCGACCGCAATACCGATGCGGCGCAGGCCGAAGTCAACCGCCAGTATGGTTTTCGGGCCGAGGTCAGGCGTGTCCGGCATCGGGAGAAATCTGGCTGATGTCGATGCCGATTGACTGGGCGGCAGACATCCAGCGTTCGCCAAATGGTGTATCGAAGACAATTTCGGGAGTGGCTGGCACGCTTAACCAGGAATTTGCCAACATTTCTTCCTCGAGTTGGCCGGCACCCCATCCCGCATACCCCAGCGCAACAAGTGTTTTGTCAGGGCCGTTGCCAGCTGCCATTGCGTCGAGTACGTCGCGTGACAGCGTCAGTAGAATATCGTCCGACAGGGCCAGCGAATTCTCAAACACCTCGGCCGGGCTGTGCAGCACGAATCCGCGTTCGGGGCTAACGGGCCCGCCCAAAAGCACCGGTTCCTGGCTTGCAGCAGGGTTGGAATTCTGGGCATCAAGCTGCTCGAACAGGCCGCCGAGGTCCAGGTCCAGTGGCCGGTTGATGACAATGCCAAGCGCTCCATCGCTGTTATGTTCGCAAATCAACGTAACCGTGGTGCTGAAATTGGGGTCAGGCATCCCCGGCATGGCGATGAGCAACTGATTTGCTAAAGAGCTGTGGAAACTCATGTTTACAGTATCGGTCTTGCGGCGGGCGGGTACAACTATGGAGCGGCCCCGTTATGCTGAAGCGTCCGGGCTTCGGAGAATCGGGCGTGATAATCCGACTGTCAGCCTTTCACCCAATACTTCCCGCCGAAACCGAAACAACTCTGCCGGACGGCCGCGGTTGAGCGCAGTAGTGCGGCCGACAGATTCAACCAAATCGGCTTTGGCAACGAGGCGACGAAAGTTTTGTTTATGCAGGGTCGCACCGCTAAGAGCTTCGGCTACCCGCTGCAATTGCAACAACGTGAACTCACCAGGTAGCAACTCGAACACAACGGGTCGATAGGCAAGCTTGCCACGAAGCCGTCCCAGCGCGGTCGCGAGAATTCGGCGATGGTCTGAATTGAGTGGTTGTCCGAGCTCTACGGCTGCAAATTCGGTGCTTTGATCGCGCCCGGATTCCGCGACAATGCCGGCTTCGTACAAGAGCTCGAAGCGCTCGAGTGATAGAACGCTGTCTATTTCCTCGCCCGGTTTCAGCCCAAAAGTAACATTGACACGTTCTTTCCGGGCCTTTCGGGACTTGCCCGAAATGGCGCTATTTACCCAGTTGTGTAATGCCGGCGCTATGGTTTCGCCAATCATCGCTGGATAGCCTTTGCGCCAGTCTTCCCAGGGCAGATAGCCGTACAAGTCTTGCCACCCGGCATTTTTCTCAATAACAGCATCCTCGCGAGCCAATGCGATATAGGCAACCGATACGACTCGCGGCCCACCACGGATTTCCCCGGGATCGCGATTGCGATTACCAAAGGTATACAGCTGTTCGACATAGTAGAGATCAAGGCCGGTCTGGGCCTCGACCCAACGCCTGAGGCCGCTTTCCAGACTGTCATGATGTGTTGGATCGAACGGACCACTGGGAAGTCCGCAGCCGCTAAAGTCTGAGGCGTCTTCTGCATTGACGATGAGAACACGGGGCTGGTTGCCGGTCACCGCGACGATAACCGCGGTGAGGTTGATCACTACATTCTGCGCATCCAAGACCATTGACTCCGATTATGCTCTCTGAGAGTATATACACATATGCTCGTTTAGAGCATAACTGTTTCACAAGCAATCAATTCTGTCCTACTCAAAATATAGGTGATTCGTGTCGACACAAGCAGTATCTGCCGAAGCTCTGGCGCCCCTGGACCCGCTCTACGATAAGGTGCGGCATGTAATTCCGGACGTCGAATGGGCCGTGCATGCGGGCTTCGTTGAACAAATCAACAATCTCAAGGCACAACGCAACGCAGTGGTGCTCGCGCACAACTACCAGACACCGGAAATTTTCCATTGCGTTGCCGATATCACCGGTGATTCACTCGCTCTCGCCAGACGCGCGGCAGATGCCGATGCCGATGTCATTGTCATGGCGGGCGTCCATTTCATGGCTGAAACAGTCAAGTTATTAAATCCGTCAAAGACCGTTCTCATCCCGGACGAGCGGGCGGGCTGCTCACTTGCCGAGTCCATCACCCCCGAAGACATTCGTGCTTTGCGGGCCCAAAACCCCGGTGCACCGGTGGTCACTTACGTTAATACCTCTGCCGCAGTTAAAGCGGAATCTGATATTTGTTGCACCTCCGGAAATGCCGTGGAAGTCGTAGAGTCGCTCGGTGCGGGCGAGGTGATTTTCCTGCCCGACGAATACCTGGCGAACTACGTCGCCATGCAAACGGATGTGAAGATTATTACATGGCAAGGTCACTGCGAAGTTCACGAGCGCTTTAGTGCCGAAGAACTTGAACAGTATCGAGTGGAATTCGATGAGCTGACGATCATCGCACACCCGGAATGTCCGCCTGACGTCTTGAGGGCGGCCGACTTTGTCGGATCAACAGCCCAAATGCAGTCTTACGTGCACCGCGAACGGCCACGTCGTGTCTTGATGGTTACCGAGTGTTCGATGAGTGACAACGTTGCGGCGGAAATACGAGACGTTGAATTCATTCGCCCTTGCAACCTGTGCCCACACATGAAGCGCATCACGCTCGCAAATATTCAGCAATGCCTTGAGACCTTGCGACCGAAGATCGAGATTGATCCTGCGGTGGCGGATAGGGCGCGCCGGGCGGTGGAGCGGATGCTCGCGGTTAAGGTTTGAGGACAAAGCATTGTCAACGGAATCTGCAATGAGAGACACCGAACGGACAATTGTTGTCGGTTCGGGCCTCGCCGGGCTGACCTGTGCGCTGTCTCTGGCGCCTCGTCCGGTAACCCTGATCTCCAAAACGCCTCATCTTGAAGGTGGATCGAGTATCTGGGCACAGGGAGGCATAGCCGCTGCCGTTGGCCCCGGCGACTCGCCGCAGGCGCATGCGGAGGACACTGTTTCTGCCGGCGCAGGGCTTTGCGATCCAGAGCGGGTCCGCACACTGACCGAAGACGGGGCTTTGGCGTTACGCTGGCTACTGGACGAAGGTATCAACTTTGACAGGGAAGCGACGGGCGAATTGCAGCTCGCACGCGAAGGCTCTCATCAGCATGCGCGTGTTGTGCATGCCGGAGGAGATGCAACCGGCAATATCTTGATGCGGAAACTCGTGCGACACGTCGCTGAGTCACCTTCAATCACTGTATTGACTGATACTTTTGTTGGCGACCTCCTCATCAGCAAGGGACAGGTGGCTGGCGTTGTCGCTTGCAATCAGGTCGGCGGCTGGATGAATATCCCGGCACCTCATGTCGTGCTTGCGACGGGTGGTATCGGCATGGCCTGGGAACGCACAACCAACCCTCCTGAGTCGACCGGTGATGGCCTCGCCATGGCAGCACGGGCTGGCGCGAAGCTCGCAAACGTAGAGTTCGTGCAATTTCATCCGACGGCACTGGCCGTGGCAGCCGGCGGCAGCAATCTCACCCTGCTCACAGAAGCGCTTAGAGGCGCCGGTGCTACGCTTCTGGACGAATCAGGGCATCGCTTTATGCAGGACATTCATGCATTGGCGGAGCTCGCGCCACGCGATGTTGTTGCTCGCGCTATTCACGCGAGAGTTTCCTGTGGGCAGAGAGTGTTCCTTGATATGGCACCAGCGCTGCGCTCGAAAGGTGCTGGAGCGTTTCCCGGCGCCCTCGCCGCTGCGAAACACGCCGGCTTCGACCCATACGTTGACCCCGTCCCCGTAGTGCCGGCTGCGCACTATCACATGGGTGGTATACAGGTAGACAGCCTCGGCCGATCTTCGCTTACCGGTCTTTGGGCGTGCGGGGAAGTATCGGCAACGGGAATTCACGGCGCCAACCGGCTGGCTAGTAATTCTTTGCTGGAGGCGGTCGTCTACGCGCGGCGGGCGGCGGACGATATTTGCTCAAGCGTGATTACTTTGCCGGATGTTCCTGTACAGCAGCGGTTGCCGCGACCCATCATGATGAACGACGCAAAGATTGCGATTACTGTCACCAGAATTCGCAGGCTGATGACTCGACAAGTCGGCATAGCGCGCAGCGAGGATGAACTGCGTTCGGCGCTCACACAATTCGAAAGCATCAAAGCGGAGCTTGGTGATACGCCTGGTGAAGTTCAAAACTTACTGTTGGTGGCACAGCTGATTACTTTGGCGGCGCTACGTCGCACGGAAAGCCGCGGTGCGCATTTTCGACGCGATTTCCCGCAGGTTACCCGAGCTTGGCAGCACACCCAGCTAATGACGGTCGACGCACTACTCGAATCGCATTGAGAGATCGATAGCGCGGACATTTTTCGTTAGTGCGCCGACAGAAATCGCATCCACTCCGCTTGTTGCGATACGGCGCACTTCGTCGATGGTTACGCCTCCGGAGGCCTCCAGTTCAGCGGTCGGGCTGCCTTCGGCCCTATTTAGTGCAACTGCCTCGGCGAGCTTTTCTGGCAAAAAATTATCCAGCAGGATGCGGTCGGCCCCTGCCAGCAACGCCTCACTCATCTCGTCCATCGACTCGACTTCTACTTCGATCGGCATCTCCGCGTGCATTTGCCGTGCACACCTGACTGCCTTAGTGATACCGCCTGCACTGAGAATATGATTCTCCTTGATAAGAATCGCGTCATACAATCCAAAACGGTGATTTGCGCCACCACCGCAAGTAACCGCGTATTTCTGCGCGAGCCGCAGACATGGAATCGTCTTGCGCGTGTCCAGTATTCGGCAGCCCGTGTTGGCGACAGCGGCAACGTATTGCGCTGTCACAGTCGCCGTAGCTGAAAGCAGTTGCAGGAAGTTAAGGGCGGTCCTTTCTGCGGTCAGAATGGAACGCGCGGGCCCGTGCAGCGAGAAAAGAACAGCCTCGGCGGGCACGGAATCACCATCAGTAAATTTCCAAATCCTCGTAACAGAGTCGTCGACCTGCCGAAAAACTTCCTCAGCCCAGGCGCGGCCAGCCAGCGTCATGTTCTCGCGCGAAACAACAGTGGCTTTTATGTGGGCATCTGTCGGAATCAGATCCGAAGTAATGTCTCGGTTGCCTACGTCTTCGCGTAATGCCGTCGAAACGACGAACTCAATATTGGCCCTCAATGAATCGTTGATCAGCATTGTTGAGTAATGTTCAGACTCATTCTTGCTCGGCCGCGGGTGCAGCCTCGAGATCCGCGCTAAACAGCCATTTGTACGCGAAGCGGAGCCGGTCGTAGTCGGCACTGACTTCTGCCGGGAAAGGGTCAAACGGTGATGCACGTCGAAGGATGTCGAGTGCGGCTTGGTCGAGCACCGGCGAGCCGCTCGACTTACGGATGATCACTTCCGACAGTTGCCCGGATGCTTCGATGCTGACTTCGAGCGTAGGGCTGCCAGTCAGGCCGTCCAAATGACCGAGTTCCGGGAAGTACTCGTCGCCGACCGCTTCAATGCGTCGTTTCCAATTGTCGAGATAGGCCGCAATCGTTGACTCACGAGTGTCTGCGCTGATGACTAATTGCCGGGGGTCGTCATCATGTATCAACAGCGTTGCAGCCTCATCCTGTGGCAACGGCAAGGTCTGCTCGCTGCCGGCTTCAAGGGCGATTGCGGTACGGTTATCCGGTTGTGGTTCCTCGCGAAGATCATCTACGACTTTGCGATCTTGTTCTCTCTGTGTCGATAACACCTGGTCGGCGAACTGCTTGTGCGCGCTTGCATCGAGCAGTGACTTGCCACTCTCCTCGCCGAGGTTATCAATCGGTGACGCGCTTTCCAGCGGCGCTGTCGGGCGAACATCATCGGTAGTATTGCCACCGCCCTGTTGAGATGCCTGGGCGAGATACTCAGCCTCGTCGGGTCGATCGATGCGCTGATCGGGGTCGGCGACAATCGTAACCTCGAGCGAAATCGCGTCGCTGATGTCGTCAATCGAATAAGGATTAAAAGTAATACCGATAATGAGGATGCCGTGCACGAGTGCGGCCAAAAACAGCATCGCTGGCAGCCTGTCCCGCGTTTCAGGGGCGAAGAGCTGAATCTCGTCAAGCGCATTCTGGTTTAGGGCAATACCCGCCATCGCTAGATGAGTTCCTCGATAGCATCGAACAATAGACCTGCAATATTGAGGCCAAAGTGCTTGTCAATTTCGCGTATGCCGGTTGGGCTCGTAACATTCACTTCGGTGAGGTAGTCGCCGATGATATCGATACCGGCGAACAGGACGCCAGCATCTCGTAACACCGGTCCGACACGTTCGCAAATGGCTTTGTCGGCGGCGGAGAGCTCCTGGCCGATGCCCGTCGCACCCATGACGAGGTTGCCGCGGTTGTCATCGTCGGATGGAATGCGAGCGAGTGCATAAGGCACGGTCTCGCCGTTGACGAGCAGGACGCGCTTGTCGCCGAGACTGATCTCAGGGATATACATTTGCGCCATCGCAAACTGCTGGCCAAAGTCTGTTAGCGTCTCGAAGATTACGTTGGCATTGTTGTCGCCCTTTTTCACGACAAATATCGAACGCCCGCCCATGCCGTCCAGTGGTTTGACGACAATGCGATCATGCTCGGCGAGAAAAGCCTTCATTTCGGCCATCGATCGCGTAATCAGCGATATGGGTGTGCACTCCGGGAACCAGGCGGTATAGGCCTTCTCATTCATGTCGCGGAGTGCCTGCGGGTGATTGACGATGAGCGCGCCCGCTTCCCGAGCCCGATCCAGGATATACGTCGTGTAGATGTACTCCATATCGAAAGGCGGGTCTTTGCGCATCAAAATGGCGTCGAGATCGCCCAAATCTACTTCGGCGGTGTCGCTTTTTTCGAACCAATGTGAATTATCGTCGGTGACTTTGAGCCGCTGAGAGTGGCCGATGGCTTTGCCGGACAGCAATTTCAAATCACCTTGTTGAAAATAGTGAATTTCGGCGTCTCGCCGCTGTGCCTCAAGCAACATCGCGAGCGAACTGTCTTTGTATGGCGTAATGGACTCGATCGGGTCCATGACAATACCGATTTTGAGCGCGCTTTTTGCCATTACGGCGATTCAGTCCTGTGCCTGCAACGAGCGGCCAACTATACAACGGAATCGGCGGGTAAGCGCCCAAAAAACCTCGATTTTTGGCGTCTGCGGCGCGCGTCGTAGCAGGACTTATGTCAATATGGTACAAGTCGGTTTTCCCGGGCAATTTATGGCTGTTCGCCACCACGCCAACGGGAAAACGATAAATAGAATGAATCCCAGGGGATTCCAGTCAAGCGTGAGGAAATCCGGTGTCAAATAACGCATCTCGAAGTCTGAACGGACTCAAGATTCTCGTTGTGGACGACAGCAAAACGATTCGGCGAACGGCGGAGACGCTGCTTAGTAAGGAAGGCTGTCAGGTATTCACAGCGATAGACGGCTTCGATGCTTTGTCGAAGATTGCAGATCACCAGCCCGACCTTATTTTCGTGGACATCATGATGCCCCGGCTTGACGGTTATGAAACTTGCTCGCTGATCAAGCACAACAAGATGTTCAAAGAAACTCCCGTCATCATGTTGTCGAGCAAAGACGGATTGTTCGACCGCGCGCGTGGGCGCATTGTCGGCTCCGAACAGTACCTAACCAAACCGTTCACCAAAGACGAGTTGTTGGGTGCGATATCCAACCAAATAAACTAGCCGCCTTTCACCGAACGTATTGCAAAGGAAGTTTTAATGGCAGTAATACTCATTATCGACGATTCACCAACCGAACTGCACTTATTTCAGTCCATGCTCGAAAAGAGTGGATTCGACACATTGGTCGCTGACAGTGGTGAAGAAGGTCTGCGGCAGGCGAAGTTATCGCACCCAGACTGTATCCTGATGGACGTTGTCATGCCGGGCATGAATGGTTTCCAGGCGACACGCAAGCTCACGCAGGATTCGGATACCGCTGGCATTCCCATCATCATGATCACGACGAAAGATCAGGAAACCGACAAGATATGGGGCATGCGCCAGGGCGCGGTCGAATACCTGGTCAAGCCAGTCGGAGCGAAGCAACTTGCAGCGAAAATCAACGCGGTAATGGCTGACTGAATGAGCGGATCCGTTGATCTGGCGACGTTGGTCAAGCAGCCATTTGAGCTGCTTGCAGAGATCGAGCGGCGCAGTCGCCAGGCACTCTCCGGGCAAAGCGGTTCGGCGATGCCTGCCGAGTGGGTGGGTGTTGGATTTCGTATAGGCGAAGAACAATTTGTAGCAAGTCGCGATCATGTCCGCGAAGTCCTGATGTTGCCGGACGATATGACACGCGTGCCCGGCGCACGACGCTGGCTTCTCGGTATCGCAAATCTGCGCGGCCATTTGTTACCGTTGGTCGACGTGAAATTATTGCTCGGGAGTGGGCGCACGACGTTGCGGCGCACAACCCGCGTTATCTCGGTGAATCATCGCGAAATCCCGGCGGGACTTGTCGTAGACGAGGTGCTGGGTTTTCGTCGCTTTATGGATCACGAATTCACGGATGTCTGGCCTGAGACCGTCGTCCGTTGTGATCGCTTTCTGACGGGTGCGTATCAACGCAACGACGACACGTGGCCCGTCTTCAATCTGTTCGACTTTGTCGAGAGTAATTTATTCTTAAGGGCGGCAGCGGATTGATTGCCGCCGAAAGACAGCTCCGCCGCGACACCGGGCAACGAGTAACTCAGAGTTTCAATAGCTATGGCCAATAAAACAGACACATCATCTATTTTCAGAATCGTCGCTGTTGTGACAGTGATATTGCTGCTGGCAGCAGCGGCTTTGACCTATCTGCAAGGCGGCGGCGGTAACGGTCAGGCAGCGGAGCTTGCAGCCTTATCGCAGTCGATCCCTTCTCAAGCGGGCCGGGCCATAGCAGGTGAGGAAGGCGGATTCGATAATCTCGACGCCAACCTTAAACGCCTTGCTCAACTGCGACGCACTGCCAGCGGGTCGGTCGCTGGTTCCTCGTCTCAGTGGCAGCAGCTGGAATCGCGCGCGGCGGCGATCGTCGCAAAGCGTGGTGATGTAGAGACACTTACAGACGCGGGCAGTGTTATCGCAGCTACTGCAGCGGATATGCTCAAGTTGTCGAACGAGTTGCTGGATAGATCAGGATCCACAGCCGTTATTCAGGATTTCCAGCAACGCGTGGCGCGCATCGGCCGAGCCGCACCAGGGCTGACAGTCAACCCGAATTCTGCAACGGTTGCTACAGGTATTGCGAACGATGTTGCATTCTTGCGTACCGTCGCGGATGCGCTGGGCGGCGAATCCACTGAGTTGGATGTTCGTGCTTTGAACGACGAAGGTAAAGAGGTCGCTTTAGTGCCGCTGACCGGGCTCCTGACTGAGCTCGAAACCCAGGTCGGCCTTGTCAGCAGCAGTGTTGGCCAGGTTAGTGGTCTTAGCGAGGTTCACGACGAGTTGGTGGCCAGTGCAACAGCGCTCTCCAGCGCGTTCGCAGGTGCCGAATCCGCAAGTTCCTTGCCGGGCATTCTTCAGGCTAACTGGATTCCACTCGGGCTTATCGCACTGGCACTCCTTTCGGTCGTCGGTCTCCTGGTGTTGAACTCCCGATCTGCACATTTTGAGGCGACCGCCAAAGTTCAAGCCGAACAAAACGAACGTAACCAACAAGCGATTCTGCGTCTGCTCGACGAAATGGGCAGCCTCGCCGACGGCGACCTGACCGTCGAGGCAACGGTAACAGAGGACATAACCGGAACTATCGCCGACTCATTCAACTACGCGATCGAAGAGCTTCGAAAGCTAGTCGCAACGGTTAACGAAACAGCAATCATGGTCGACTCGGCAGCCAAACAGACGGAGAGTACTGCGTCGCACCTGGCCAAGGCCGCGGATAACCAGGGTCGTGAAATTAACGCGGCGACAGAGTCTGTCGTTTCCATGGCCGCATCAATTGAGGAAGTGTCCGGCAACGCGGAGCGCTCCTCCGATGTTGCGCGGCATTCGGTGGAAGTCGCACATAAAGGTGGTGAGGCCGTACGCCGAACGATCGACGGCATGAACGCTATCCGCGAGACCATTCAGGACACATCAAAGCGCATCAAGCGGCTGGGCGAGAGTTCCCAGGAGATTGGCAATATCGTCGAGCTGATTAACGATATTGCTGAGCAGACTAACATTTTGGCGCTCAACGCTTCTATCCAGGCGTCGATGGCCGGCGAGGCGGGCCGGGGTTTTGCAGTCGTTGCGGACGAAGTCCAGCGGCTGGCAGAGCGATCGACGAATGCGACCAAACAGATCGAGGTGCTGGTGCGCACAATTCAGGCTGACACCAACGAGGCCGTAGTGTCGATGGAGCGCAGTACGACGGACGTGGTGGGCGGTGCACTACTCGCCGAAAACGCCGGCGCCGCACTCGACGAAATCGAGCAAGTATCGAATCAGATCGCAAGCCTTGTACAGAACATTTCAAGTTCAGCGCGGCAACAGGCCGGATCGGCAGCAGACGTCACGCGACGTACAACGCGGCTGCGGGAAATCAGCGAACAAACCGGCAAGGCAACAACGGCAACCGCAGCAGCTATCGCGAAATTGTCCGAACTTGCCTCGCAGCTTAGAAAGACCGTCGCAGGATTTACGTTGCCGAACGAAGCGCTGCAGGCCAGTGCCTTGTCGAACACCTCATCGAGTGTCCTGGCCAAACAGGCTGATGGGCAATCGCAAACCGGCCAGATCTAGAGGCACCGAGGAAAAACGGACTGCTTGATGACAGGTGATACCGGCATACAAGAGCATCTCATTGGTGATGAGGGTAGCGGAGCGACAATAAGCGCTCTCCCCATTATCAGTGCGGAGCTCATGGAGACAATCCGCAATGCGCATCTCGCGCTTGAGGATTGCGTCGACGGACGGGGTGGCTCGGCCGCGCTCGTGCGAGCCGGCGAACTGCTGCACCAGGTGCGCGGTGCGCTACAAATCACGGAGACCTACGGGGCGGCACTGCTCGCCGAGGAAATGGAACTCGGCTGCAAATATCTCGCCGCACTGCGCGCTGGCAAGGGTCGCGAGGACGGGCTCGATGCACTCACGCGTTCAATGGTGCAGCTGCCGATCTACATCGAGCGCTTGCTGGCCGGTGGCCGCGATATTGCGCTGGTGCTATTGCCAATGCTCAACGATCTGCGGGCTGCCCGCGGCGAGCCGTTGCTTTCCGAAGGCACACTGCTACTACTCAATCTCTCGCCGAGCCAGGCGAGGCAGAAAACCGAAAAACGTGAAAGCAGCGGTGAAGATCCCGTTGCCGTTGCGACACGCTTGCGGCCCAAGTTTCAATTAGCGCTTCTCGGCTGGATCCAGGGCGGCGATACCAGGCGCCATCTCGATACCCTTGCAAGCGTTACCCAAAAACTCGAATTGTCAGCAACTCGCGACGATATGTACCAACTCTGGTGGATCGTCGGCGGCGTCCTTGAGTCGCTGCAAGACGGTGGCCTTGAGACGTCGGTCGCACTCAAGCGGTTGCTGGGTAATACGGATCGTCAGATCAAACACGTCATTGATGAAGGCACCGGAGCGTTCGATACGTATCCAGTTGATGATTTGTTGAACAACCTGCTCTATTACGTCGCCAGGTCGAGTACGTCTGGCGTGCGCATTAGCGAAATTCGTGCGGCGTTCAACCTTTCGGAACTGCTGCCTGGCGACGAGCAGGTTGAGCATGCGCGCGAGGCGCTATCGGCGCCGAGCGTCAAGCTCATGGAAACGGTTGCGTCAGCAATCAGAGAAGACCTGGCTCGAGTCAAAGACGTGCTCGATATTTTCGTTCGGACGGGCATGAACAAATCGTCCGAGTTGGTGCCTCAACTCGAATTGCTTAAGAAGATCAGCGACACACTGGGTGTTCTCGGTCTCGGCGAGTTGCGCGGCGACATTGATGGCGAAATTGATCGTCTCAAAACGGTTGTAGAAAAAGGCGGTACAGCGTCGGACCAGGTCATTCTGGAAATCGCGTCGACATTGTTGCGCGTTGAGGATCGTCTTGATCAACAGCTTATCCGGCTGATTGACCCCACACCTGACGGCGGCGAAGTCGCGGCCTCAGATATGCCACCGCAAGAGCAGGCCGATTACCAGAAAGTGGCGGAATCCGTTATGCGCGAGTGCATCATCAACCTCGCACGCATTAAGGAGACCGTCGGGCAAAGCCTTGCATCACAAGCACCGTCACAGGGTCTGGACAGCGTGCCGTCACTGATACGCGGCATCAAAGCCGGGTTGATGATGCTGAACAAGACTCGCGCGATGGAAGTCGTCGATAAAGTAGGCAGCCTGATTTCGCTGGCTCTAACCGGAAACGGCGTTGCACGACTGGCACAGAAGGAAACAGATCGCCTGGCTGATGCGATTGTCAGCATTGAATACTACATGGAGACAGTTAAAGCGGGGCGCAGTGAACCCTGGTACATGCTCGATAATGCTGAAGCGTGTCTCTCTGTGCTACGCGACGTCGAACATCGCCTGAAAGAAGAGGCCGAGGCCGAACCCGAACTCAGACAGACGATGAAGCTCGACAGTGGCGAGATAGCGGCGCAGGCAGCCGAGATGGCGGATGCAGAGCAAGCTAAAATGCAGGCAACCGAGGTCATACCTTTACCAGTGGTTGCCGCGGATGCCGAACACCTCGACCCGGAATTGCTCGAACTCTTTATTGAGGAAGCGAAAGAAGAGGTTGCTTCAATAAAACGCAGGTTGCCGGCGTGGCAGGAGGAACCGAACAATATGGAGGCCCTGATTACGGTCAGGCGCTCGTTTCACACGCTCAAAGGCAGCGGCCGCATGGTCGGTGCTGAACGAATTGGCGAGTACTGCTGGAGCATTGAGAATCTCCTGAACCGGCTCATCAATCGAACCCTGGTTCAAACACCGCCGATGGTTGATTTCATCATTGCCGCTGCTGCAGCCGTGCCTGAACTCATAGAACAACTCGAAGTTGGCGTTGAGCCGTCTGCTGATACCAGCCTGCTCATGGCGAGGGCCAATGCATTCGCCGAAGGTGACCCGAACGCTGCAGTCCTGACCGTCAGCCCGCAAATGCTGGCGGACGCCGTTAAAGAAGAGCCTGCACTCGAGATGGATCCGGTTTTACTGGATATTTTTTCGAAGGAGACGGCCGGGCATATAAAGGTCATCGTCGATTATCTGGAGGCATGCGAAGGGCACCAACCACCTTTCGACGTTACGGACAAACTGCATCGTGCCTGTCACACCCTGCATGGCAGTGCGAATATGGCGAATGTCGAGCGTGGTGTTGCAGTAGCAAGCGCGCTCAATCGTTTTGTTCGACGCGTCTACGATTACAAGGTCGGTTTTGATCAATCGGGGCTCGACGGCTTGCGGGCGGGATCAAGGGCGATAGCCACTATCGTCGGAGATATCAATCAGCCTGAACGAAAGCGTGCTGATTACAGGGCTTTAATAAACCACATCAACAATCTGGCGGATGCAGTACAGCCGGAGCAGCTGGAAACGTCGGAGCCTGTTGCGGAGCCGGTGTTGGTTGCAGAACCGGTTGTCGAAGAAGTAGAGCAAGAGGCGGAGTACGACGCCGAGATCGCCGCAATTTTCACCGAAGAGTCCGCCGAGTTACTCGAGTCTGCCGATAAGGCCCTGATTGAATGGAGCAAGAACAAGTCGTCCAAAGATTCGATGGAAGAGCTGAAACGCCATCTGCATACGCTTAAAGGTGGCGCGAGAATGGCGGGCATCACTGCCATGGGGAATCTAAGCCACGAGATCGAGGCGCTACTAATTTCAGTTGATAGCGGGCGGGTCAAAGCGACTTCGACGGTGGACGGCCTGTTACAACAAAGTGTGGATGAGTTGCATCGTATGCGCGATGCTGTCATTGCCGGTAAAGCGGTGCCAGCAGCCGGGATCCTTGAGAAGCGAATTCAGCAGGCAAATGCCGGCTTTGAGATAGCGGACGATTCTGCCGTAGAGGCAGCACCAGCGGACAAAGACGTCGAAGAGGCCAAACCGGCAGAGTTTTCGATCGTGCCTGAAGATACCGTCAGCATGGTTATCGTTGACACTCCGTTGGCCGACGAGTTGGCGCAAATCGGCAAGCCGCCGGAAGGTTACCGACCCGAAGTGCCGCCGAGCGATGAGCCGGGCCTGGAGTTGGAGCCCGAGCCACCGCCGGAGCCGGAGCCAGAACCAGAACTGGAGCCAGAAGAAAAGCCCAGGCCCGGCAAGCCGGCCGCGGTACAGCCGTTGCGGCAGGAGCAGCGCCAGGAATTTGCGCGCATCGATGCCGAGCTGCTGGAAGACTTGCTGAATGCTGCTGGCGAAATCAGCATTTACCATTCTCGGCTCAGCCAGCAGGTCAGCACATTCGATGTCCACGTTGTCGAGCTCGAACAAACGATCAGCAGACTTCGGGAGCAGTTGCGTAAGCTGGAGATCGAGACTGAAGCACAGATCATGCATGGTCATCAGGACACATTGGTTGCACGTGACTTTGATCCGCTGGAACTCGATCGCTATTCCAATATCCAGCAGCTGTCGCGTGCGCTTGCCGAGTCGGCAAGCGACCTTGGTAGTCTCAAGGACCTGCTGAAATCAGTTACGACCGAAGCTGAGGGTCTGCTTGTTCAGCAATCTCGTGTAACCGCAGAGTTGCAAGACGGCCTCATGCGCACCCGCATGGTTCCTTTTGAGCGCCATGTTCCGCGCCTGACTCGCCTGGTTCGACAGATTGCCCAGGAAGCCGGGAAGAACGCGGAACTCGCCGTCGAGGGCGCGTCTGGCGAACTTGATCGCCAGGTGCTCGACAAGATGTTACCGCCGTTCGAACACATGCTGCGTAACGCGGTTGTGCACGGTATGGAAACGACCGCGCAGCGCCAAAAAGCAAACAAGCCTGCGACCGGCCGCATAACTATCCGCCTTCACCGCGAAGGCTCCCAAATGATCATCGACGTTGCGGATGACGGTAAGGGTCTTGATGTCGACGCAATCAGGCGCAAGGCCTACGAGCTCGACATGCTCAAGCCGGATAGCAAGGTTACCGACGAAGAGATCATGGAGTTGATCCTGACGCCCGGATTCACTACCGCGAGCAAGGTTACTCAGTCTGCGGGCCGCGGTGTTGGCATGGATGTCGTTGCCAACGAGGTTAAAAAGCTCGGCGGTTCTCTGCGCATATCTTCCGTTACGGGGCAGGGCACGAACTTTACGGTGCGGCTGCCGTTCACTCTCGCGATCACACAGTCGCTCATCGTGCGCACCGGCGACGAGGTTTATGCTTTGCCGCTGCCGTCAGTCGAAGGTGTCGCCCGCATACCCCGTGCCGAACTTGAGAGCCTCCTGAGCCAGAGCGAGCCCAGCTACCAGTACGGCGAAGAGACCTACAAATTCCGCCACCTGGGAATGTACCTGGGTGGTCAGGCAGCCAAGTTACCTCAGGATGAGCCACATGTTCCGGTGATTTTGGTCCGTGCAGGCGAGTATTCCGCCGCACTCCTGACTGATGAGATGATCTCGAGCAGAGAAATTGTCGTTAAGTCGGTAGGACCACAGCTGGCGAGTATTCGGGGTATCGCCGGCGCTACTATTCTGGGCGACGGCCGCATCGTACTCATTCTGGATGTAGCGGCGCTTGTGCGTACCGGCGCTCCCGTTGTCGAGCTCAAGAAGGCGGCGCCGACGCCAACGGATGATCGCCCACTTGCACTTGTCGTCGATGACTCAATTACGGTTCGACGCGTTACCGAACGCTTCCTGCAACGCCACGGCATGCGCGTTGTTACAGCAAGAGATGGCCTCGATGCAATTAGCGCAATCTCGGACCACAAGCCTGACATTATCCTGCTGGATATCGAAATGCCAAACATGGATGGTTATGAATTTGCGTTGCATGTGCGCAACGATGAGCGCGTCTCTGATGTGCCTATCATCATGGTGACCTCGCGCGTTGGTGACAAGCACCGTGCGCGTGCGATCGAACTCGGGGTCAATGACTACCTGGGCAAGCCATTCCAGGATTCAGCGTTGCTCGACGCTATCCAGCGTTTGCTCGATGAAAAAGGAATTACGTTGTCGTGACTGCTGAAGCTGACGAACTGTATAGCCTGCTCGTGCCGCTGGCCGAAGATCGCCTGATCGTGCCGCGTGCCTGTGTCGCGGAGGTCGTTCGTTTCACCGCGCCTGATCACGAGGCCGGTGCACACAGCTGGATGCTTGGCACGGTCAACTGGAACGGGCGTCAGTTACCGGTCGTTTCGTTTGAAGGCGCGCTGGGCAAAGACATTCCAGTTGCGACCGGGCGTACGCGAATCGTCGTTTTTTATGCGAGTACCGGCCGATTGAAGACCGGTTACTTTGGTGTGCTGACACAAGGGTTTCCGCAACTCGTGCGCGTCAATAAGGACGTCCTCGAGCTGCACACAACGGAGGGCTGGCCCGACGATGCGCCAGTGTTGTGTCGTGTCAAAATGATTAACGAGTTCCCGCTAATTCCCGACCTCGAAAAACTCGAGGCGATGTTGGCACGCGAATCCATCCAGGCGTAAATCGTCCGGATATAGGCATGATTGCGGATGATTTGGCGGCCTGGTCGTGGTGTACATTGGCATCCACGGGGCCGTAGCTCAGCTGGGAGAGCGCTGCGTTCGCAATGCAGAGGTCGGGAGTTCGATCCTCCTCGGCTCCACCAACTCGGATCTGGAGTATCCAGGCCTACTCGTTTCTCAGGTCACCCCAAAGAGACTGTGCAACGGTAAGTGCGGCAATCGCTGCAGTTTCGGTTCGGAGTATCCTTGGCCCCAGGGAAACCGCCTTGAAATTGGCGATATGGGCATCTTCACATTCGGCATCGCTGAAGCCGCCCTCTGGCCCTATCAGCAAACAGACTTTGGTCTTTGGCGCGGTGATAGAGGTCAGTGACGTTGCGGCACGCGGTTGTAAAATCAGGTCGATATCTGCCTCTTCGGTTTTGCTGCCAAACCACGAGTTGAGTGAAACAGGCTCGTCGATTAATGGTGGCCGAATCCGACCGGACTGCTCACACGCGCTCTCAGCGACTTTCTGCCAATGGTCGCGACGCTTGGCGGTTCGCCGGGCATCGAGTTTCACGACGCTGTGCTCTGCCAGCACCGGCGATATTCGTTTTACGCCGAGTTCTGTCGCTTTTTGCACAACGAAGTCCATGCGCTCACCGCGCGATATGCCCTGTACGAGGTGAACCTTCAACGGCGATTCTGTCGCGGTCTTAATATGCGCGTCCACCTGAACAACAGCTGTGTTTTTCGAGACGCTCAGGACACTGGCCGCAAACTCGCCGTCCTTGCCATTGAATACTGTCAGGTGGTCGCCCGCACGCAGGCGCAGGGCGCGCCCGATGTAGCGCGCCTGTTCGTCGTCCAGCGGTAATTCCTTGCCAGGAGAAATGTCGTCACGAATAAAAAGTCTTGTAGTAGCCATGAGCATTGACAGTTGATATCTGTAACCCTGACTATCGTTGTTCCACGCAGACGGGGCAAGCCTTGAGTAAGGACACATTCAGCATCAATGCCGCGACCGGGCTCATCGAGCCAGCCAGGCAGTGTCCCAGCCCTAATCAGGATGCGCGCCCAGATGGGGCGCAGCCCGAATTGCTGGTCGTACATGGCATTAGCCTGCCGCCGGGAGAGTTCGGCGGGCCGCAGGTTGAACAGTTGTTCACCAATACGCTGGACTGGGACAGCCACCCCTACTTTGGTGAGATTCGTGGGATGCAGGTATCTGCGCATCTTCTTGTAAAACGCGATGGCGGGCTAATCCAGTTTGTGCCTTTTACGCAAAGGGCCTGGCACGCAGGCGCATCGTCTTTTCGCGGTCGCTGCGGCTGCAACGACTACTCGATTGGCATCGAACTGGAAGGGGAAGACGAGGTTCCGTACGAGGATTGCCAATACGAGGTCTTGATAGAGGTGAGCAGAGCGCTGCTGCAAGCCTATCCCGAGATGTCTGCGCGAGAAATAGCCGCCCATTCAGACATCGCGCCGGGGCGAAAAACCGATCCGGGCACTGCTTTCGACTGGCTTCGATTGTATGATGGGATCAGCCACGCTTGATTGAGCGTGGTAATAACTAACCCTCAGAAGAAACGAGCTACGGAACGATGAACCTTATTGCCCTGCTTATTGGCCTTGGTATTGAACGGCTTGCCACACAGTTGTTTCACATCCGCAGGTTGCGCTGGATCGACCGCATCATCGATGCCGGTTTCCGGCAGGCCGAACGCGTTTCGAACTGGCCAGCACTGATCCCGGTTATCCTGATCACATTGGTGCTGGCTGTGCCCGTTTTCCTAGTGATGTTCAGTCTTGGTGATGCCTTGCTGGGTTTCCCATACGTGCTTCTTGCCATAGTCGTATTGTTTTTCTCGCTGGGTCCGCAGGATATCGGTGAAGACATCAACGAATACTGCAAAGCTGTCGAAAGCAGCGATGAAGAGGCCATTCGTCTGACGGCCAAAGCGATAATCGAAAGTGATGTGCCCGATGACGAGCGCGAGCGCATGCAATGCGTCGAGGAGGCAGTGTGTGTTCAGGCGAACAATCGCTTGTTTGCGGTGATCTTCTGGTTTGTCGTGCTGGGCCCGCTTGGGGCATGGGGGTACCGGGTAACTGACCTGGTTCGTCGTCGAGCCGTATTTGCGGCGGCCAGAGACGAAGCCGCCGACGGTCCGTCAGATAGCCTGCGTGATGCCGCGGTCATGCTGCATGGATGGCTGGCATGGATTCCGGCGCGTCTGACCGCAATCGGCTACGCCGCCGCCGGCCACTTCGATGCAGCAATTGGTGCATGGCGAGCACCGTCCGAGCAAAGCTCCGATACTCCTTCGGAGTACAACGAACATCTGCTGGCTCGTGTCGGCGTCGCCGCTCTGGCGTTAGGGCAAATAGAAGACGAAACTCTTGGCGAGCGGGGCGTTAGAGGGGCGACCGCAGCCAACAGCCTTGTGTTTCGATTGCTGCTTATATGGGCGGTCGTCATCGCTGCGATGACTTTGTATGGCTTGACGCGGTGAGCCAGTTTTTTTTTGCCGGTTTTTTGGCTGATACCGCTTGGTCTGTTCTGCATCGGTGGTTGTTCGACAGAATCTGATCAACCCGCCTCAAGCGCGCATCACGCTCGAATCGCAACGCTCGCCCCGCACCTGACTGAGCTCGTATTCGCTGCCGGTGCTGGCGACAAACTGGTCGGCGTCAGTGCTTACTCTGACTATCCCGCGGAGGCTCTCGAACTCCCGTTGATCGGTGACGCATTTGCGGTCGATCATGAGCAGCTTGCGATGCTGAACCCCGATCTGCTGCTCGCATGGCAGGGTGGCACACCTGCACATGTGGTCGATGAGTTGCGCCGCTTGGCTATAACG
>Ga0224497_10000272_pt1 | contig 39249 bp, 35 predicted proteins | sample SF_Jul11_sed_USG_4_FD_167970 | JGI IMG/M metagenome (GOLD analysis project Ga0224497, IMG submission 167970) | Sediment microbial communities from San Francisco Bay, California, United States - SF_Jul11_sed_USGS_13 | ecosystem: Environmental > Aquatic > Marine > Sediment | place: USA...
GGGTCGTTGAGCTCAGAAAAGCCGTTAGCAATTTCGCGTCCGGCAATGATGAACTCGAAACGGTCTGTCACAAACGGATCATCATCGTTGCAGCGCGACAGCGGTGAAACTTCCGTCGGGTACTGCCTAACGAAGGTCGGCTTGCGAATATTGTCCTCACCTGTCTTCTCGAATATCTCAATCTGCAGCTTGCCGGGCCCGTAACTGTCCTTGACAGGAATGTCGAGTTTCGTACAGACGCCAACCAGGTAATCACGATCGCGCAGTTTCGACGCATCGAGATCCGGATTGAACTGCAGGATGATTTCCTCGACTGTCATCCTGGCAAACGGCTCACCAAAGTCGAACTCCTCACCCTGATATTTCACCTTCGTCGTGCCCAGCACGGAGTCCGCCATACCGTGCATCAGCGCCTCAACCATATCGATCAGATCTTCATAATCGGCATAGGCGCGATACAGTTCGAGCATCGTGAACTCGGGATTGTGCTGTGTCGAGACGCCTTCATTACGGAAATTGCGGTTTATTTCGTAGACGCGCTCGAAGCCGCCGACGATCAAGCGTTTAAGATTCAGTTCCGGCGCAATGCGCAGGTACAGCAGCATGTCGAGCGCATTGTGATGCGTCGTAAACGGTCGGGCGATCGCGCCGCCCGGCGTAGTTTGCATCATCGGTGTTTCGACTTCGAGATAGTCCTGCGCATCGAGAAACGCGCGAATGTAAGCAACGATGGCCGAGCGCATTCTGAAGACCGCCGCGCTGTCCGCGTTCATGATCAGATCCACATAGCGCTGTCTATAGCGCGTCTCCTGATCGGCAAGCCCGTGCCACTTTTCGGGCAGCGGCCGTAGTGACTTGGTGAGCAAGCGCGCTTCATCGGCCATCACAGTGAGCTCACCTGTCTGGGTGCGAAACAGCACGCCCTGCGCCGCGACGATATCGCCGACATCCCACTTCTTAAAGTCCTGGTAGACACCGTTGGGTAGGCGGTCACGCTCCAGGCGCACCTGAATCTGGCCGGAACGGTCCTGCAGCTTTATGAAGCTGGCCTTACCCATGACGCGTTTGACCATCATGCGTCCGACAACCGCAACGTGGACATCCTCTTTGCGCAGAGTCGCGTCGTCGTGCTCGTGAAATGTCTGGTGCAGCTCGTCCGCAGTCGCATTTCTACGGAAGTCGTTCGGATACGCGTTACCGCGATCACGCATCGCGTCGAGCTTGCGACGCCGCTCGGCAATCAGCTTGCCTTCGTCCTGTCTTGTCTCGTCGTTCACTTACTTAAAGTCCCTGTTTGAGGCTGGCCTCAATAAAATTATCCAGGCCACCATCCAAGACAGCCTGAGTGTTACCGGATTCGATGCCGGTACGCAAATCCTTGATGCGGCTCTGGTCGAGGACGTAGTTGCGAATCTGACTGCCCCAGCCGACATCGGCCTTACCTTCTTCTATAGCGGAAGCTTCGGCACGACGTTTTTGCAGCTCAAATTCGTAGAGTTTAGCCTTGAGCTGATTCATCGCCTGCGCCTTGTTCTTGTGCTGTGAACGATCGTTCTGACATTGCACGACAATTTTCGTCGGCAGATGCGTGATGCGCACAGCGGACTCTGTGCGGTTGACGTGTTGGCCACCGGCACCGCTAGCACGATACACATCGATACGCAGATCGGATGGGTCAATCTCAATATCGATGTCATCGTCGACCTCGGGCGCAACAAAGACCGAGGCGAAAGAGGTGTGGCGGCGATTGCCGGAATCGAACGGTGATTTGCGCACAAGCCGATGCACGCCTGTCTCGGTGCGCAACCAACCGTAAGCATACTCACCCGTAACATGAATGGTTGCGCTCTTGATGCCGGCCACTTCGCCGGCCGAGGCCTCGATTACTTCTGCTTTGAAGCCATGTGCCTCGGCCCAGCGCAGGTACATGCGCAATATCATCTCCGCCCAGTCCTGCGCCTCGGTGCCGCCGGCGCCCGACTGAATATCCAGATACGCATTGTTGATGTCCATTTCGCCCGAGAACATGCGGCGAAATTCCAGCGCAGCGATGCGCGTTTCGAACTTGGCGATGTCACTCTCGACTTCACCTGCCGTGGCCGCGTCGTCTTCGTCAACGGCAAGTGACAGCAGTTCTTCGGCATCGTTGAGGCCCGTCGACAGCTCATCCAGAGCGACGACCACCTGCTCGAGCTGCGCGCGCTCCTGCCCGAGCGACTGCGCGCGCTCGGGTTCATTCCAGACGTCGGGTTGTTCGAGTTCGCGCTGGACCTCGGTCAGACGTTCTGCCTTGCCCTCGTAGTCAAAGATACCTCCTCAGCGCCGCCGTACGCTCAGCAAGATCACCTATTGTCTGCTTGATCTGACTCGTTTCCATCGTGAACCCAAGGTTGGGAAACGCGCGATCTTATCACGCGTTGCCGGACTGTAATGGGGCAATTTGCTCTACGATCAGCTGTGGCGTTTCGGCGCCCCGATACTCGTTCACGTCGAGACGGTACGCCAGCTGCACCACGCCGCGGTAAGCCTGGCCAGCCTGATTGAATGCGATCGCGTCAATGACGCTGCCGCCATCGGCTGGGCGAAGGCGCATCTTGAGGTGGTTTTCGCCCACGGTGCGCTGCTCGACGAGTTCAAAGTCGCCGATCCACGTCGGCTCCGGAAAACCTGACCCCCAGGGGCCGGCTTCGCGCAGTGCTTTAGCAAAGCGCAGATTGAACGCTGATCCGGGCAAAGTGCCGTCGCTGATAATCGCACCGGAAAAGTCGGCAGCAGGATATAGACGGTCGGTCTGCTCGGATACAGCTCTGGCGAACGCGTCGTAGTCTGCCTCGGCAAGTGTTAAACCCGCCGCCATCGCGTGACCGCCGAACTTGTCGATCAGATCAGGATGGGTTGCCGAAACCGCCTCCAACAAGTCGCGCGCGTGTACGCCCGGAATAGATCGTGCAGAACCTTTGAGTAGTCCCTGCGTGTCCCTCGCAAATGCTATGACGGGCCGGTGGCATCGCTCACGAACGCGTGCTGCAATCAATCCGACGACGCCCTGATGCCATGAGGACTCGAACACACACACGCACGACGGCCACCGCTTTGTCTCGAGCGAATTTACATACGCGAATGCCTGGTCGCGCATCGTCGATTCGATATCACGGCGCTCGCGATTGATCTGGTCCAACTGCGTTGCATATCGTTCGGCCAGCGATGAGTCGTCGGTCAGCAGGCACTCAATGCCGATCGACATGTCTTCAAGACGACCTGCGGCATTGAGCCGTGGACCTGCAGCAAACCCGAGGTCCGAACTGACCGTGCGCGAGAGCTGCCGGCCTGACTGAGTCAGGAGCGCCCGAATACCCGCAACGGTCTTTCCCGCGCGCATGCGATTGAGGCCCTGCTGCACGAGAATACGATTGTTGTGATCGAGTCGTACAACGTCCGCAATCGTGCCGAGGGCAACAAGATCCAGGTACTGCGCAGGAATCTTCGCGGCGCCTGTCATACCCTGCTGCTCAATAACACGAGCGAGCGCTGCCATCACATAAAAAGCGACGCCGACACCGGCAAGGTTACGGCTGACAAACTCGCTGCCGTCCAGGTTCGGATTCACAATGACATCCGCTTGCGGCAACTCGCTGCCCGGCAAATGATGATCTGTCACGAGCACAGCGATTCCCGCATCATGTGCTGCACGCACGCCGGCTGCACTCGATATCCCATTGTCGACCGTTACAATCAGCGCCGGACGGCTCTCCGCTGCAACGCGCACGATTTCGGGCGTGAGACCGTAGCCGTAGTGAAACCGGTTTGACACGAGGTAGTCGACCTCGGCAAAGCCAAACGCGCGCATGCAGCGCAACAGGAGCGCCGTGCTCGTCGCACCATCAACATCGAAATCGCCAACGACAATGATGCGTTGGTCCTTGTTCTCCAATAGGAGCTTGACGGCCGCATCAACGTTTTCGAGGGATCCTACTGGCGCCAGGTGGGCCAGTCCGTAGTCGAGTTGTACTGGTTCAGTGACGCCGCGCATCGCATACAGGTGGGCGAGCAGTGGATCAACACCGGACAGATTACCAGTGTCGGCCTGTTGCGGCGTTCGCCTTGTGCGGATGGGCCGTAGCGCTGGCATCGTAGTCAATCCAGGAGTTGGGAGATGCGGCGCCAGAAACGCCAGTTGTCGTGCGGTCGGACGTTTACCGATATGCCGTCACGAAACATTAGCACGAGGCCGCTCAAACGACCGGTCAACAGCGCCTCGCGAAGCTCGAGCAGGCAATGTTGCAGCAAGTCCCGGTCGTCGTCAGCGGGCACGACCGCGACAAATCCGGCAACCGACGCCTCGAGACAGGCCGCAATAGTGCCGGGCCACGGCTCTGCAACGCCAGTCTTGCTGAGCCAGTAGCCCTTGAGCAGCGGGTCATCCGAAAATAGCGGTGGATGTGGTTCAGTCAATTGTACGGGCGCGTAGCCGCCACCCCAAAGCCACAGGCCATTGACAGGCTGCAGACCTTCAGCCTGGCGCCGCAGATTGATCTCGTGATCGTGCAGCGCCATCTCGACTTCGCCGGTCAGACGTCGATACGCTGCCGACGCCTCGCCGGACGGCAAGTAGTCGTTCGGCTTGTCCAGGTGTGCGACATACGGCGGTATATCGGCCGTTGCGAGCGGCGTTGTGGCTCGCAGATAGCCGCAAGATCCCAGGCGCGCGAAGCCGAAGTTCGAATCGTCCTGCAGAGTTCGCTGCAGATGATCGAAAAGCGGCCGCAGATCCGACGCCGGCAGGCTGGAGCCGCCAAGCGCATGCAGGCACAGGTGATCAAGCCGCGCCTCGAGATACACCGGGTCTGCTGCCGCGATCCAGGCTGTCGGCCGGTCGCCGGTTTGCCCCCACATTCGCAGCGCGCCCAGGCCCTCGGTGCGATACGGCAGATGCAGGCACCTGAGGATGCTGCCGAGCAGTTCCTCCGGGTCGGTGGCCTTCTGCAGATCCGATCGCGATAGCCAGCGCTGCAGCAGCGGATTCTCAAGGCGACCGCCGCTGACAGCCGGCAGGACGACAACGGCTGCAGTTCTTTCGTATGGAGTGCTCAACTTGCTCGAAATCCGAGGCTTTGTATGATGGCGTTTCCCAAATGACGATGGTAACGGAAAGTTCTTGTGAAATTCACGCGCGAAACACCTGCAACTCTGACGATCCACAGCGTCTCTGACCACGAAATTCGTATCGGCGATGCTGTTTACAGGAACCCGATCGCCCTGACGATTGACGCGGTTTCCGATGACTGGCCGGCCAAGGTGCTCGCCGACCTTGTCGCGGACGATTTTTCGCGGCTCCTGAACGATAATCCGGAGATCATCGTGCTCGGTACTGGCAAAGAAATTCAATTTCCACCGCGCGAACTCGTATTCGCGATGGCGCGGCGTGGAGTCGGCTTCGAAGTGATGGACACTCGCGCAGCGGCCCGTACTTTCAATGTGCTTGCCGGGGAGGATCGCCGCGTGGCAGCGGTTCTTTATATCGGGATTTGATATTTCCCGAACGCAAACTAATCCAGCATCATGTCGCCCGAGATTCCATGGCTCTCCATCATTGAGCGGAGATTTTTCAGGGCATCCAGTTGAATCTGTCTTACGCGTTCGCGCGTGACGCCGATCTCTTCACCGATTTGCTCAAGCGTCAGTCGCCGACTCCCGTGCAAACCAAAGCGTCTTTCCACCACGGCCCGCTGTTTTTCATTGAGTTCACACACCCAATGATCGACGATGTCCTGAATGCAATCCTTATGCGCGCGACGTGATGGCTCGGCATCCCGTTTTGCCTCGAGCCAGTCGACGGAAGCGCTACCGTCTTCGAAATTTCCCGCACGAATCGTTATGCGGTTGTGCAGCGCCAGAAGCCGCTCGACGTCGGCGACGTCGCGATCGAGATGTGCCGCAATTTCGGCGGCCGTCGGCTCATTATCCTGCCGCTGCCGGATAGTCCGTGCTGCGCGCAGGCAAGAGTTGATGTCCTTGATGATATGAATGGGCAGTCGCACAGTGCCCGACTGATTCATGATGGCGCGCTCGATTGTTTGGCGTATCCACCAAGTAGCGTAGGTCGAAAAGCGGAAGCCGCGCTCAGGATCGAATTTCTTGACGGAGTGGATCAAGCCGAGATTGCCCTCCTCGATCAGGTCAAGCAGTGGTAAGCCGCGGTTGAGATAGCGCCTTGCGATCTTGACAACCAAACGCAGATTACTTTCGATCATTCGCTGCCGCGCAGATTCGTCTCCTTGCTGCGCAAGCCGGGCGAAGTGTTTTTCCTCGTCCGCGGTCAGTAGCGGCGAGACACCGATCTCGTTGAGATAGAGTCGCGTTGGATCAAGCGATCTAACGGCGACTTTGTCGTTTTGAACGTGCCGCACAGTGCTTCCCCGTGTCGCCAGGGGCTATGCACCGATTTCAGACCTAAGTCGCGTTATCTCGCAGGCAGATACTGTCGCGGGTTAACCGGCTTGCCGTTGCGTCTGATTTCGAAATGCAGTCGCGCCTTGCGTTCCGGCCCCTCACCCATGGTCGCTATGCGCTGGCCCTTCTTTATCGACTCGCCCTCTTTAACCAGCAGCGAAGCGCTGTACCCGTAGGCACTCAGGTAGGTGTCGTTATGTTTGAGGATAATAAGCTGACCATATCCGATCAGTCCACTGCCGGCGTAGACGACGCGGCCGGATGCCGCGGCGTTGATAGCCTGGCCCGCTTTGCCGTTGATCAGGACGCCGGTCCCGGTGCCAGGTTTTCCGCCGAATCCAACGTCGATTTTGCCTTGTGTCGGCCAGGCCCATGTGGGGGGCGGCTGAGTCGGCACCTTGGGCAGCGACCTCGGCGGAGGCTTGCGCGCTGTTGTGCTGGAACGAGAATTGTATCCGGGCGGCGGCGACAGGCGAATCACCTGTCCCGGATGAATCAACGACCCGTCACCAAGCCTGTTCCAGCGCGCAACGTCGGACGGATTCTTGCCGTAGCGCCATGCGATCGAGAACAGGGTCTCGCCGCGTCGAACAATGTGCGTGTCACGATCGGCAGCGTATCGTGATCCCGAGCCGCAGGCCGTCAGTAGCAACGCAATGCATGCGACGGCGAAACACAGGCCCTGTAAGCGACGGCGCGATGCGAACATCAGCCACGGACCATGAACCAGGCGATGACGATAGCCACGGCGAGCGCCACGCCCCAGCCGATCCACTCGACGTACTTTCTCAATGACAATTCGAGTTTGTTGCCGCCCAGCACAACAAGACCTGAGACCAGAAAGAACCGTGCGCCGCGACCGATCAGAGACGCGACGAAAAAGGCCGGCAGGTTTAACGCGGCGACGCCTCCGGCGATCGTGAACACCTTGTAGGGAATCGGCGAAAATCCGGCGACAAAAATAACCCAGACTCCATAAGCATCAAACCATTCGCGACTGGTCTGATAGGCGGTCCAGTAGTGTGACTGCGCCAACCATGGTTCGATGAGTTCGAACGCGCCGACACCGATCCCGTATCCGGCTACGCCACCCAGAACGGAAAAGACCGTCGCGATCGTCGCGTAGCGCCAGGCACGGGGCCGATCGGCAAGGCACATCGGGGCTAGCATTACGTCGACTGGAATCGGGAAGAACGAGGACTCGGCGAAGCTCAATGCGCCGAGATAGCGCTCGGCATGCCGGTGACGCGACCAGATGAGCACACGCTCATAGAGAGGCCCGAATAGTCTCATTTGCCGGGCACCCATTCGACCAAACAATCACTCCTTGACTGAAACACTTTTATCCTATCCTTGCACCAACGGCACGAAACTTACGGCACCCAATGAAACCTCTTCGAAATGGTCGTCTTTGCGTAGTACGAGCAGCAGGTCCTGGAAACCCGGCGGACCCACCGGAATCACCATCCGACCGCCGGGTGCAAGTTGCTCCAGCAGTTTCTCGGGCAGTCTCGGAGCAGCCGCCGTTACGATGATGCCGTCATAAGGCGCGTATTTCGGCCATCCTTCCCAACCATCGCCTGGTCGTAACTGCACATTGTAAATATCGAGGTCGCGCAACCGCCGGCGCGTCTTCTTCATAAGTTCGGGAATGCGCTCGACGGTATAGATTTTCTTGACGAGCGGCGCCATGACGGCCGTCTGGTAGCCGCAACCGGTGCCAATCTCGAGCACCGACTCGCCATCGAAATCCTCGAGCAGCGCCTCGGTCATGCGCGCCACGACCCACGGCTGGCTGATGGTCTGACCAAGTCCGATCGGCAAGGCCGTATCTTCATAGGCGCGACTCGCCAGCGCTTCGTCGACGAACAGGTGTCGCGGCACGTTGCGAATCTGACTAAGCACGGCTTCCGATCGGATGCCGTGGTCCTTGAGGCGCTGCACGAGCCGGTCGCGCGTGCGCGCCGACGTCATGCCGATTCCCTGCCGTGAGTCAATCACTCTGCAGCCACTCGGCAACTTGCGTCAACGCCTCGTGTCGCGTCAGGTCGACCTTGAGCGGCGTGATCGCCACCGCGCCGTGGTCGATCGCATAGAAGTCCGTACCCTTGCCGGAGTCCTGCCCCTTACCGGCCGGCCCGACCCAGTAAATCGTCCTGCCGTGCGGGTCTTTGGACTTCACGACCGGTTCCGACTTGTGTCGAAACCCGAGCCTGGAGACGATCATGCCGGTGAGCTCGTCGTAAGGCCTGTCCGGAACATTCACATTGAAGATGAACTCGGACGGCAGGGATTTTTGCCCGAGCCTCTGCACGAGGTCGGTGGCAACGCGCGCGGCCGTGTCGAAATGCTTATTGCCAACCAGCGAAACGGCGATCGTCGGCAATCCCAGAAAGCGGCCTTCCATTGCGGCGGCAACCGTGCCCGAATAGATCACGTCATCGCCGAGGTTGGCGCCATGGTTAATGCCCGAGACGACGAGGTCGGGCTCCTCGTCAAGAAACCCGGTCAAGGCGAGATGCACACAATCCGACGGCGTGCCGTTGACCCGGTAGCGATTCTCGGCCACCTTGGAGACCCGCAGCGGGTCGCTCAGCGTCAGCGAATTGCTTGCCGCAGAACGGTTACGATCCGGTGCGACAACTACGACGTCGGCGATGCCGGACAAGGCATCGGTCAGTACGTTGATTCCGGTTGCGAGATAGCCGTCGTCGTTACTAACGAGGATTTTCATGCTGGCAGTGAGTACTCAGAGGATTGGCGACTTGCGACTGGCTCACTATACTCAATGTTTCCCGCGCACCATAGCCTGAGTACACCGCATTGAGCGATGACGATCCAGACCTGTTCCGCCGCATGATGTCAAAAGCGAAGCCGCTGCGCACAGACGAGCGCGTCGCTCATCCGCAGAAGAAACCGAAACCCAAAGCGCGGTTTACGCGAGCGGATGAGAAAGAGGCATTGCGGCAAAGCATGCTGGCCGACATCGACACGATGCAGGACGGCAACGCGGACAGCCTGCGCTTTCGTCGTGCCTCAGTGGGACGCCGAACCATGCGCAAACTTGCACGCGGTCGCTTTAGCGTTCAGGCCGAGATCGATCTGCACGGTATGACGGTTGCGGAAGCCAGGCCGAGACTCTCCGACTTCATTGCTGACTGCGCGAAACAAGGTCTGCTCTGCGTCCGTGTCGTTCATGGCAAGGGCCTAGGCTCCGGGCACAAGGGACCCGTGCTGAAGAACAGCGTCAACGCCTGGCTACGGAAGTGGAATACGGTACTTGCGTTCGTATCGGCGCGGCAGGTCGATGGCGGTACTGGTGCGATCTACGTACTCCTGCAGGCACCGTAGAACCACGCACGGCCAGCGACCTGGATGGTTGCTCGTCGTCATGTCTCGATCCCGCCTGACGGGAGCTCGCTGCGCTGCGCTTTACTTCCGATGAGCAGCATCCCGCCCGCAGACCCTAGCAAGATACGATTTCCCGCAGAACGGACGTTGCATACGCACCCTTGCTCAAACGGAAGTGCAGCCACAGCGCGTCGTCTTCGACCTCCCACTTCAGATCTTGAACCCGGACGCGCAGGGGTCGGCTGGCCGCATCGACCTTGGCGGCGATCAGCCCGGTTGCCAAAGCCCCGTGTTTGGAAACCACATCGGTCTCCAATTCCGCGATAGTTCCGGTTCCCAGCGGCGCATTGCGTCCCCACAACGTTCCCGACGGGTGGATGTCGAAGCCGGCGCAGCGCTGCTCTATCTCGTCCGTGACTTCGTCGACGGCGAAGACGCTGCCGGAGCCGTCGAGGCTGGCCACTTCTCCCGGAAGAATCTTGTCCCACGTGCCATCGTGCACGCGCGCATCGAGAATGTCATTGAACAGCAACGAACGCACTGCTGAGATTGCAATGCTACGCTTATTGCGTGTCACGCGGCGGCCATTTAATACCGCGCGACCGAGGTCGATATTGGAACCGTCACGGCCAAAGCGCTGCTCACCAAAGTAGTTCGGGACGCCACGAGATTCGACTTCGGCCAATCGCTCGGCGACGTCTGCAGGATGTGCGGTGATCTCGTCTCCGCGCAAAGCAATACGAAAGGCATTGCCGCGATGCGCGCCCCGCCGCAGTTTGCGCCGATGCAGGCGTTGCTCGACGATGCGCACACCGTCAGATTCGAACGTATCCCACTCGGTCCCGTTAGCAGATGGGCGTCGTACGCTGAACCACTGCCGGGTCACTGCATGGCGGTCTTTGAGTCCGGCGAAACCGACGTCCCGCGGCGAAACGCGGGCATGCTTGGCCAGCCGTTCCGCAACCCAGTGAGTATTAGCCCCGGTCTTTTCGATCCACAACCAGTCGTGCTCGCCGTCATCACTGAATTCGATCCCAATCTGCTCGATGACGACGAAATCGTCCGGTATCGTGCGAATCACAGCAGCAAACGGCGTGGGGCCGAGCGCGCGGGCCCAATCCGGGAGCATTGACAATCGATTGCTTAGTGCGCCGCGTCAGCGACGGGCACGACCTGGTAAAAGGTTTCTTTGCGGCCGATCATACCGAGATCGGTACGCGCACGTTCCTCAGCCGCCTCGGAACTATTCTTCAGGTTCACAACTTCCGCATCGAGCGCCTGATTCCGTTGCCGTAGTTGCTCATTCTGTGCCCGCTGCTCGGCGACGGCGGCACGCAGATCGCGCGTCTTGCCAAAGCCCTCCGCCGAAAACCACAATTGACTCTGCAGCATCAGCGAAGCAGCACCCAAAATCACCAGCATCCAGCGAGAATTCACGAAGCCTGACCCCAATCCGAGCGTTACGGCGCCTTTACGGAAAACGCCTCCCGAGCAGCGTACGTGCTTGTGCCGCCCAACTCCTCTTCGATGCGCAGCAGCTGATTGTATTTGGCAATGCGGTCAGAGCGGGACAAAGAACCGGTCTTGATCTGCGTTGCCCGCGTGCCAACGGCGATATCGGCAATCGTGCTGTCCGAGGTTTCTCCGGACCGATGCGAGATCACCGCGGAAAAGCCCGCGTCTACTGCCATAGTAATTGCATCAAGAGTTTCAGATAAGGTACCGATTTGGTTGGGTTTTATCAAGATAGAATTGGCGATGCTTTCATTGATTCCACGACTCAGAATCGACGTGTTCGTGACAAAAAGGTCATCGCCCACGAGCTGGATCCGGTCACCCAGCGTCTCGGTCAGTAGCTTCCAGCCGTCCCAGTCGCTCTCATCCATGCCATCTTCGATCGAAACAATTGGATAAGCATCGGCCAATTCCGCTAGATATGCGCTGAATCCGGCGGCATCAAAGGTTCTGCCTTCGGACGCGAGGTCGTAAACACCATCGGCATAGAATTCCGAACTCGCGACGTCGAGGCCGAGCAAGATGTCCCTTCCTGCGGAGAACCCGGCGCACTCGATGGCCGTCATTATCGTGTCCAGCGCTGCGCGGTTCGACGGCAGATTCGGCGCGAAACCGCCCTCATCGCCCACAGCGGTGTTCATGCCTTGCTTGCGTAACACGCTTTTCAGTGCGTGAAAGACTTCGGCACCATAGCGCAAGGCCTCGGCAAAATTCGGGGCACCAACGGGCAAGATCATGAATTCCTGGATATCGACGCTGTTATCGGCGTGCGCGCCGCCGTTGATGATGTTCATCATCGGCACGGGCATCTCTGTGCTGCTGCCAAGATGGCGAAACAGCGACACGCCTCTCGACGCCGCCTCCGCTTTCGCAACACCGAGCGAGACTGCGAGCAATGCGTTGGCGCCGAGATTGCCTTTGTTGTCGCTGCCGTCGCGGTCGATCATGCACTGGTCAACCGCACGCTGATCCGCAAACTCCTTGCCAAGCAATGCATCACGCAGCGGACCATTGACGTTGCCGACGGCCTTGAGTACGCCCTTACCGAGATAACGCCGTTTGTCGCCGTCCCGTAGCTCGACGGCTTCGCGAGTGCCCGTCGACGCGCCGGACGGCACCGCGGCGCGCGCCATCGTTCCATCTTCGAGCGTTACATCGGCCTCAATGGTTGGGTTGCCGCGAGAATCCAGAATCTCGCGGCCTTTTATCGCTTTGATCTTGATCATTGTTCTTCCAGGTAATCGTGTTTCTTGACCGCCGCATCGATGGCGACGAGCGTTTCGAGGAGAGGTTGCATCTTGTCGAGCGGCCAGGCGTTCGGGCCATCGCTTAGTGCTTCGTCCGGTTTCGGATGCGTTTCCATGAACAGTCCGGCAATACCCGCGGCCGTGGCGGCTCTTGCCAGTACAGGAATGAATTCACGCTGCCCGCCGGATGCAGAACCTTCGCCGCCGGGCAACTGCACAGAATGTGTCGCATCGAAAACGACCGGGCAGCCCGTGCCACGCATTACTGCGAGACTGCGCATATCCGATACGAGGTTGTTATAGCCGAATGAGAAGCCGCGCTCGCAGACCATAATGTCTTCATTGCCCGTTGATTTCGCCTTGTCGACCACGTTCTGCATTTCCCACGGTGAAAGAAACTGGCCCTTCTTGATATTCACCGGCTTGCCGGCGCCGGCGGCGCGCAAAATAAAATTAGTTTGGCGGCAAAGAAACGCAGGCGTCTGCAGGACATCAACAATCTCGGCTACCTCGTCCATCGGCGTGTCTTCATGGACGTCAGTCAGAATCGGCACATCGAGTTGACGCTTGACCTCGGAGAGGATGCGCAGGCCCTCTTCCATCCCGGGTCCGCGAAAACTTCCCGCAGAACTGCGATTGGCCTTGTCAAACGATGACTTGTAAATAAACGGAATTCCAAGAGCACCGCAAATTTCCTTGAGGGCGCCAGCCGTATCGAGTGCCATCACTTCACTTTCAACGACGCAAGTACCCGCAATAAGGAATATCGGCTTGCTGTTGCCCGCATCGAACCCGCAAAGTTTCATGCTTCGGCGACCTCGGGTAACTCGCCCTCATGGTGCTTGCGAGTCGCGGAAATGAACCCGCTAAAGAGCGGATGACCATCTCGCGGGTTGGAAGTAAATTCAGGGTGGAACTGGCTTGCCAGAAACCACGGATGATTAGGGATCTCGACCACCTCGACGAGATCATCGACCGACAGGCCCGAAAAACGCAGTCCGGCTTTTTCGAGCCGGTCCCGATAATTGTTATTCACCTCATAACGGTGCCGGTGGCGCTCCTCGATGATCTTCTTGCCGTAAGTAATTGCTGCCAGCGAGCCTTTTTTCAGAGTGATCTGTTGCGCACCGAGGCGCATCGTGCCGCCCATGTCCGACTCCTCGTCGCGCAGCTCGACGTCACCGCTCTGCGTCTGCCACTCCGTGATCAGTGCGACCACGGGATGCGGCGTCTTTTTGTCGAATTCGGTACTCATCGCAGCCTCGAGGCCCGCGAGGTTGCGCGCAGCCTCGATAACGGCCACCTGCATGCCCAGGCAGATGCCGAGATACGGGATACCGTTTTCGCGCGCAAAACGTACGGTCTCGATCTTGCCCTCGATGCCGCGGTCACCGAAGCCGCCTGGAACGACGATACCGTCCATACTGCGCAGACACTCGGTACCCTGTTCCTCGATCTCGCTGGATTCGATGAAGTGGATGTTGACGCGCGTGCGTGTGTGTATCCCGCCGTGCATCAACGCCTCGACGAGCGAGATGTAGGAGTCCTTGAGGTCCATGTACTTGCCGACCATTGCGACATCCACTTCGCTCGTCGGATTTTCCTTGGCTTCCACAATCGCTTCCCACTCACTGAGATCGGCCTTCGGCAGATCCATCCCGAGCTGCCGTACGACAATGTCGTCAAGGCCCTGCTCGTGCATCATCATCGGAATCTTGTACAAATCGTCTGCGTCATAGGCGGAGACGACGGCTTTTTCCTGAACATTCGTGAACAGCGCGATCTTCTTGCGCTGCTCATCGGGCAGTGGCTGCTCGGAACGACACACGAGAATGTCAGGTTGTATGCCAATCGAACGCAACTCCTTGACCGAGTGCTGTGTGGGTTTGGTCTTGATCTCGGAAGACGTTGAGATGAACGGCACGAGGGTCAGGTGTACATAAACTACCCGATCGTGGCCGAGCTCGACGCCCATCTGACGTATCGCCTCGAGAAATGGCAGCGACTCGATGTCGCCAACCGTGCCGCCGATTTCAACCAGGCAAATGTCGGCATCGCCCGCGCCTTTTGCAACGCTTTGTTTGATCTCGTCGGTAATATGCGGGATGACCTGAACCGTCGCGCCCAAATAGTCCCCGCGGCGCTCCTTGCCAATGACGCTTTCGTAGATACGCCCTGTCGTGAAATTGCTATTTCGTCCGCCAGTAGCGGTGCGCACGAAGCGCTCATAATGACCTAGATCCAAATCCGTCTCGGTGCCGTCATGCGTGACGAACACCTCGCCGTGTTGGAACGGACTCATCGTGCCCGGATCGACATTGATGTAGGGGTCCAGCTTGATCATGCTGATTGTCAGTCCGCGCGCCTCGAGAATGGCACCCAGACATGCCGAAGTGATTCCTTTGCCAAGCGAGGAGACCACGCCGCCGGTTATGAAAACATACGATGTCATATGCGAGCCTATGACTGGCGGAAACAAAAAAGGGCTGGATTCAAGCACTTAAGATCAGGCTCAGTGCTTTTCTCCAACCCTTGGAAATACGCGCCGTCGTTGGATTAAAGACGGTTTTAAACGTTAACAGAACACCCTTGTGGACACAATGACATTAGTGAAGTGAGGGTCGATTTCGCCACCGAATTGCGGTGCCCGGTTCGCTCGCCGCGCCGGCCGCAATCCAGAGGTCCGCAACGGCGACGAGTTTGCCCTCTGAATACACTAACGGCAGCTTGTCGCGCATCCATGGAACCACCCCCTCTTCTTGAAGTAGTTTCTTGAGTTTTCGCGTATGTAATTGACCGAGCGGCTTAATTTCTTCTCCGCCGGACCGATACCGAAGCTCGAGCCCGCGCGTGACGACGGCGTCTGCCAAGCCAGATGGCGCGCCCGGCTCGAGATCGAGATCGCCAAGCCCCGGCGCCAAAGCAACGCTCTTCGTTGCCGTTCCAAAGGTAATGGGACGCACGGCATCCGACTCGGCCGTCGTGCTTGCGGCGAGCACGTACACATTGTCCCGGTAGCGGCGAATTTCTGCGCCCGGCCATGTCACGATCGGCTGGGCATCGTCGCGAGCCGGAATCAACTCTGTAATGAGGCTCTGCAATGTCGTTGCCGGCGGTGACGGCAGACCCAACTCACGAACAACGTAGCGCAGGACATTGCGCTGCCGCGCCGGCGGCAATTCTTGCAGCCGCTTCAGCGCGAGGCGATCCGCTCGTCCACCCAACGTCCGAAAATCGGCGTCCGCAAGTTGGTCAAGCAGCAGTGATGCTTCGCCTGCCAGTACGGCACTGCGCTTCAGCCGGCTGGCGACATCGGGCCAGCGCGATTGAAGTCGCGGCAAGACCTCGTGACGCAGATAATTGCGATCATACTGGCGATCCTCATTGGACGGGTCGTCGATCCAATTCAATTCGTGTTTCGCCGCATAATCTTGCAGCTGACTCCGCGCAACGGAGAGCAAAGGACGTACCAGCCAGCCGCCAGCCAATGGTCGGATCTCTCCAATTCCGGCGAGTCCGGCTGGCCCGCTGCCACGCATGAGATTCAGCAGCAAAGTCTCGGCCTGATCGTCTTTGTGATGCGCAGAGAGCAACCAGTCCCCAGCGCGAACGTAAGACCGGAACGCGTCATAGCGGGCTCTGCGGGCAGCGCCCTCCGTGCCTTCACCGGAATCGACATCAACATGGACTTTGAGCTCAACCAACTCGACATCGAGAGAATCAGCGATTGCCTTGCAGTGTTGGCTCCAAGCGGCCGAATCATCGTGAAGAGCGTGGTCGATATGCACTGCGGTCAGGCGCGTCTGATGCACATCACGGGACGCGACCAGCGCGTGTAGCATTACGGTGGAATCGAGGCCACCGCTGTACGCAATGACGTAGCGAGACGGCCGGCCTGCGAGCTCCGCAACCTCAGCGAGCTTGGCAAGCAAATCATCGTGCTTAAACGTCACGCTTCCTTGAATTGACCGAAGCTTGCGAGGCGGCGCCGTCGATTTTCCAGCAGCTTATCGATCGGCAACTGCTCGAGATCCTCGAGGTTTTTCAGCAGCGCGTTGCGAATGACTTCGGCCGCCTGCGCAGGATTACGGTGCGCGCCACCCAAAGGCTCGGGCAGCACTTCGTCAACGAGCCCGAATCCGCTCAGGCTTTCCGCCGTGATGCGCATGGCTTCTGCCGCATCCTGAGCTTTGTCGGCGCTCTTCCAAAGAATCGACGCACAACCTTCAGGCGAGATGACAGAGTAGATTCCGTATTGCAGCATCAGCAGGCGGTCGCCGACGCCGATGGCCAGGGCCCCGCCCGAACCGCCTTCACCAATCACGACGCTGATGATCGGCGTCCTGAGCCCCGCCATCAGATAAAGACTGTAAGCAATCGCCTCACTTTGACCGCGCTCCTCGGCGCCGACGCCGGGATATGCGCCTGGCGTATCAATTAAGGTGACGACAGGCATCGAGAATTTCTCTGCTAGGCGCATCAGCCGCTGCGCTTTGCGATATCCCTCGGGTTTCGGCATCCCGTAGTTGCGCCTGACACGCTCTTTGGTGTCTCGCCCTTTTTGATGTCCGATGAACATGACCGCACGCCCATCGATGCGGCCGACTCCGCCGATTATCGCCGGGTCATCAGCATACATTCGATCGCCGTGCAGCTCCTGAAAATCCGGCGCAATTTTCTCGAGGTAATCGAGCGTGTAAGGCCGCATCGGATGACGTGCAACCTGCGCGATCTGCCAGGCACTCAGCTTGGCAAAAATGCTTTTTGTCAGGTTCTCACTTTTCTTGCGAAGACGCGACACCTCTTCGTTGATGTTGATCTCGGAATCGTCACCGACGAAGCGCAACTCCTCGATTTTCGCTTCGAGTTCAGCGATAGGTTGTTCAAATTCAAGGAATTGGAGGTCCATTCGACGTACCGATCGATGGTCGAAAGATGGACTTTACATGATTTCCCGACTGGGTGCGTAGAGCATGCGGACATTTTTTTGCCCGAGTAACTCGCTCAGCTTGTCGCGCAGTTCGCGGCTCGGCCGCACCGACCATTCGGGCCCGAGATTCAGACGCGCAGAGGCTGTGTCGCCGATATACTGGACCGACACGTCGCAGCTGCCTTCGCGATACGGCAGCAACAAATCATGCAGCTTGACGAGTAATGTTTCCCCCTGCCCGTTCGGTGCAAGACTCAAGACCATGGATTTTGCCCGGCTTTCAATGACGCGATCGATGTGCAGTACATTCTTGACGTTGACTGTCCAGCTTGCCAGGAAATCGTCGTAGCGCAGGGGGCCACTGATCACGACGATCTCGTCCTTCACGAGTAAGTGCCGAAACTCCTGGAACGCCTCGCTGAACAGGCTCACCTCCATACGGGCCGTGTCGTCGTCCAGCGTTACACTTATGCGATTGCCACGCTTTCTCAGGTCCGCGACAAGCCCGGCTACCGTCACCTCGCGGCTTGAATGAGCATAGTTGCGCTCTCCTCGCGAGGTCTGCGGCGCGGGTTCTCCGACCAGATCGACCAGCCTGCCGTCGACGAAAGACATTGCATCTGCGCGCACCGCATCAAACGGATGACCCGTCAGATACAGACCGAGCGCCTCTTTTTCATTGCTCAGGAAAATCCTCTCCGGCCACTCCGTCAGATCGACGGGTTGCGGCGTGTCGACTATCGCAGCCGATACTTCGAGACCAAACATGTCGTTCTGGCCCGCGGCCGCTGCGCGCGCCTGCTGGTCAGCACTTGCAAGCGATTCAGGGACCTGGTGCATCAGGCTTCGACGCGACTGGCCGAATGCATCCATCGCCCCTGCCTTGATCATTGCTTCGAGAGCGCGTCGATTGAGCTTGTCGTAATCCACACGCCGGCAGAATTCGGCAAGACTGCTGAAGGCTCCGTGCGCCTCGCGCTCGGCGATAACGGACTCTACGGCTCCGCGGCCAACACCTTTGATCGCGCCCAGGCCGTAAAGAATTGTGCGCTCGTCCCCCACGCTGAACACGTACGACGATCGATTGATATCTGGCGCGACCAGCTGCAGGGCCTGTTTGCGACAATCGTCCTTGAGCGTGACGAGCCGGTCCGTATTGTCCAGATCCGCACTCATCACGGCCGCCATGAATGCCGCCGGGTAATGTGCTTTCAGATAGGCCGTCTGATACGCGAGTACTGCGTACGCAGCGGAATGCGATTTATTGAAGCCGTAAGCCGCGAATTTCTCCATCAAATCGAAAATTCGCGTTGCCGTGTGTTGCGCGACTCCACGCTCCGTCGCGCCCGTGACAAAGATCTCGCGCTGCTTGGCCATCTCCTCGGGTTTTTTCTTACCCATCGCACGGCGCAACAGATCAGCACTACCGAGGGTGTAGCCTGCGAGCAGCTGGGCAATCTGCATTACCTGCTCCTGGTACAGGATAACGCCGTAGGTTTCTTCTAGCAGTGGCTTCAGATCCGGATGCAAATAATCGATATCAGCCTTGTTGACCGCATGCCTGCGCGTAATAAAGTCATCTACCATGCCCGACTGCAGCGGCCCGGGACGAAACAGGGCAACGAGTGCGATCAGATCGTCGAACCGGTCTGGTCGCATGCGCTTGATCAGGTCCCTCATGCCGCTGGACTCGAGCTGAAAGACCGCGGCTGTTTGCGTACTGCGCAAAAGTTCAAAGGTCTTTGGGTCGTCGATGGGGATACGATCGATGTCGAACTCGGCATCGGGAAACGACTCGTTCACGATTTTCTCGGCCCAATCGATGATAGTCAGTGTCTTCAGGCCAAGGAAATCAAATTTTACGAGACCGATCGCCTCGACGTCGTCCTTGTCAAGCTGCGTAATGATGTGCGTGCCACCATCCTCGCAATAGAGCGGTGTGAAGTCGGTTAGCTTGCCGGGAGCGATTACCACGCCACCGGCGTGCTTGCCGGCATTGCGCACCAGGCCTTCGAGCGATCTGGCGAGATCGATGATTGCAGCGACCTCTTCGTCGTCACGGTACATCGCCGCAAGCTCTTCGGACTGCTCCAGCGCCTTGTCGAGGGTAATGCCAAGATCAAACGGCACGAGCTTGGCGATGCGGTCGACGAAACCATACGGTTGACCCAGCACCCGGCCGGCGTCCCGTATCACGGCTTTGGCCGCCATCGTGCCAAACGTGATGATCTGCGCGACACGGTCGCGCCCGTAGCGTTCGGCCACGTACTCGATGACGCGATCACGCCCCTCCATACAAAAGTCAACGTCGAAGTCGGGCATCGACACGCGCTCTGGATTGAGAAACCGCTCGAATAGCAGGTCATGATGCAATGGATCCAGATCTGTGATTCCCAGAACCCAGGCAACCAGTGAACCGGCACCCGAGCCTCGACCAGGCCCGACCGGGATGCCGTTTTCGCGTGCCCAGCGTATGAAGTCGGCGACAATAAGGAAGTAGCCGGGAAAACCCATGCCGCCGATAACGTCGAGTTCCCTTTCGAGCCGCTCTAGATACGGTGCGCTGACGGCGTCGCGCTCGTTCTCGGCGATCCCTTCGAGGTCGAAAATGCGTTCGAGCTGCTGCGTCAGGCCGCGGCGCGCCTCTGCCTCGAGAAACTCGGCCTCCGTCTGGCCGTCAGGCACAGGAAAGGCCGGCAACGCGCTCTCGCCAATTTTCAAACCCAGGCTGCAGCGTCGCGCAATCTCACGAGCATTCTCGAGTGCTTCCGGCACGTCAGCGAAAAGCTCGGCCATTTCCTGAGAGCTGCGCAAGTACTGATTTTCGCTATACTCGTGCGGCCGCTCGGGATCGGCAAGCCCACGACCTTCGTGAATGCAAACCCGGGCTTCATGCGCGTTGAAGTCTTCACGGCTCAGAAATCGTACGTCATTGCTCGCAACAACGGCGACGCCAGCCGCATGCGCAAGCGTCAGTGATCTCTGAACGACCTCTTCCTCGCCCGCACGATTCGTACGCACGAGTTCGAGGTAGTAGCGGTCGCCGAAAACCTGCTGCCAGGCATCGAGCAGCGACCGTGCGGCTTCGTCGTGTCCATTGAGCAGCGCGTGGCCGACATCGCCTTGCCGCCCTCCGGATAACGCGATCAGTCCTTCACAACTCGTCATCGTCAGCCACTCACGCCGTGCGAGTGGTTCGCCGCGCACCTGACCTTCGAGGAACGCCCGTGTCAGCAACTGCGAGACGTTTCGATAGCCAGTGTTGTTCTGGCATAGCAGGATAAGCCTGTTAGGTCGCGAACTGTCGTCCTCATTCGCGATACAAAGATCCACACCGATGATCGGCTTGATGCCGGCCGCGATCGCTTTTTTGTAGAACTTGACCATGCCGAACAGGTTGTTCTGGTCGGTCAGCGCGACAGCGGGCATGCCGTCAGACGCGCAGCGATCCATCAGCGCTGCGATTCGCACCGTACTGTCGACTAGCGAATACTCGCTGTGCACATGCAGATGGACGAACGGTGCCACTGTCATCCTGCCCGCCTTACAGGCGCAAAGCTGCGGCGATGCTGCTCGCATGGGCCATGTTCCTGCAAACGTGCGCGGTGAATTTCTGTGCCGTAGCCCTTGTGTTTCGCGAACTCATAATGCGGGTACAGGCTGTCCATTCGCACCATGATCTGGTCACGGGTGGTTTTGGCAATGATAGACGCCGCGCTGATTGCCGGTATCTTCGCGTCGCCGCCAATGATCGCCTCGCCTCTGAGCTGCTTGTCTCCGATTTGAAGGTCGGGTAAGCGGTTACCGTCCACCTGCACGCGTGTCGGCATGATCGACAGTCCGAGAATCGCACGCCGCATCGCGAGCATCGTCGCCGCAAGAATATTCAGCGCGTCGATTTCCGCCGCGTCGGACCAGGCGACCGACCAAGCCAGCGCATTGGCCCTGATCTCACCGGCAAGCTCTTCGCGCCGATTCGCGCTGAGTTTCTTGGAGTCGGCGAGACCGTGCAGCAAATGTCCAGGGCCCAGGATCACGGCAGCAGCGACAACGGGACCGGCCAGCGGTCCTCGACCGGCTTCGTCAACACCGGCAACCGGCTCTGCAAATTCAAACAGTTTTGATTGTTGCATCTGAGGCTTTGGGACCACCCGTCTAGGTCTTTCTTGCGAGCTCAATAACGGCACTTGCGGCACGCTCATCAGCGCCGAGCGCCAGTTCCGTCCGAAGTGTAGCAAATCGCCTGCTGATCGACTCGCGCCTTGCCGGATCGTCAAGCATCGCTGCGACCGCTTCTGCCATTGCCTCCGGTATGACATCCTGCTGAATAAACTCGGGAATCAACGGTGTTTCGGTCAGCAAATTGGGCATTGTGAAATACTCATTGCGGAGCCCGATCAGTCGGGCGATCATGCCCGATATTTTGCCGATCGCATAGGCAGCGACGGTTGGCTTGCCAAGAAGCGCTGACTCGAGGGCAGCAGTTCCGGACGCAAGAAAAACGACATCCGCGGCTGCCATGACATCAGTCGAATCGCCATCTATAAGTGTAAACCGCTCGGCAACCCCTGCAGCGGCGAGTTGTGCCTCGAATATCGGCCGCAACTTCGGCGATGCGATCGGTGTGACAAAGCGCAGTTGAACGCGTTGAGCCGCAAGAATCGCAGCTGCGGCCGCAAACTCGGGCCCCAGCCGGGAAACTTCGCTGACACGGCTTCCAGGCAGAACGGCAACGAGCAGGCCGCCGGTCAGCCCCAGAGCAGCGCGTTTCGAGACGACGTCGATCTCGGCAGGCAGACTATCCGCTTTCGGATGACCAACGAACACAGCGTCAATGCCCTGCTGGTCATAGATATCTTTTTCGAATGGCAGGATGCAAAGGACGCGATCTGCTGCCTTGCGAATCGTCTTGATGCGACCAGCGCGCCACACCCAGATCGTCGGACTAACATAGTGCGCGGTCCGGATACCTGATTTTCGTAACGCTTTTTCCAGACCAAGATTGAAATCCGGGGCATCGATGCCAACAAACACATCCGGCGGTGACGTGCGCCACCGTTTGACGAGCGAACGACGCAGCTTCAGGAGCCGCGGAATGTGCATGAGTGGTTCAAGCAAACCGAAGACGGCGAGTGTCTCCGCGTCCTCCCACGGATCGCAGCCTGCCGCCACCATGGCCGGTCCGGCCACACCTTCAAAAGTGGCGTCGGGAACATGCGATTTGATGGCCCGAATCAGACCCGCCCCAAGCAGGTCGCCGGAGGACTCACCAGCAACCAGTCCTATACGCACTGCTCCAGCCTCTAGCGTACCAATCCACGCTCGGCAGAGCGCAGTGATTCGAGAAACAGCTCGAGTTCTGCCTGCGTCTTCGAACGTTCGGCGATCTCCTCGATCGCCTCGTTTAATTTCATCCCCTTACGATAGACCAGCCGATACGCATCTTTGATATTGCGAATCTGCTCGGCACTGAAGCCGCGGCGCTTCAGGCCCTCGCTATTGATCCCGCGCGGAACGGCTGGCATTCCGGTGGCGGTCGTATAGGCCGGAACGTCCCGGTTTGCTCCCGCATACATCCCGAGAAACGCGTGGGCACCAAGCTTGCAGAACTGGTGCACGCCGGAGAAGCCGCCCATGATAACCCAGTCGCCGATATGCACATGTCCCGCCAATGTCGCATTGTTGGCGAAGACAGTGTTGCTGCCTATCACGCAGTCATGGGCAATGTGTACGTACGCCATAATCCAGTTGTCGTCGCCCAATACGGTTTCGCCTTTGCCTTGCGTTGTGCCGCGGCTTACTGTGCAGAATTCACGAATGGTGTTGCGGCTGCCGATTCTGAGGACCGTGGGCTCACCGGCGTATTTCTTGTCCTGCGGATCGTCACCGATCGATGCGAACTGATAAATGTGGTTTTCCGTGCCAATGGTTGTGGGGCCGTTGATAACGACATGGCTATCAATTCGTGTGCCGGCCCCCACCACGACGTCGTCGCCGATGATCGAGTACGGCCCGATTTCCACGTCGTCGGCGATGAGCGCTGTCTTTGAGACAATTGCTGAGGCATGAATCACAACTAGTCTCCGCCCGGTGCGCAAATGATTGTAGCCGACGCTACGACATGTTTGCCAACCATTGCCTCGCAACGATACCACCACATACCGCGCTTTACTTTGTCTGCATGAACCTGTATCCGCAACTGCTCGCCCGGGACGACGGGACGGCGAAACCTCGCGTCTTCGACACGCGCCAAGAAATAGAGTGGGCGTGGATTCAGATCACCATTACTGATATGTGACAGCACGCCACCGGCTTGAGCCATTGCTTCAATAATGAGCACGCCCGGCAGAACCGGATTTCCAGGAAAATGGCCAGCGAAGTGTGGTTCATTGGCCGTCACGTTCTTGATGGCCGTGACCGATTCATGCGGTGTGCACGAAATGACCTTGTCAAGCATCAAGAATGGCTCGCGATGCGGCAACAATTCCTTGATAGCAGCCACATCGAGAGGATAGGTATGCGCAGTCACTTTGCGTCCTTCTCAAGCTTGGCAACTCGCTCTATCAACTTATCAAGCCGGCGAACCTTCGCCACGGTCCGGTTCCACTCACGGACCGGCTCTATCGGAAAATTGGATGCGTACGCTCCGGGCTCGGTGATGTTCTTCGATATCATGCCTTTGCCGTTGACGATTACGTCGTCACAAACTTCGATATGGCCCGCCATGCCAACCATGCCGGCGAACATGCAGCGTTTGCCGATTCGCGCACTTCCGGCAATGGCACATGCGGTCGCCATCGCTGTATGCTCGCCAACGAAAACGTTATGCCCGATTTGAATCTGATTATCGAGCCTGACACCATCTTCAATAATCGTGTCATCGATTGCACCGCAATCAATTGTTGTAACTGACCCGACCTCAACGTCGTTGCCAATGCGCACTCCCCCCACCTGCGGAACCTTGACCCATCCTTCGGGCGTCATCGCATTGCCAAATCCATCTGCGCCTACGACCGCACCAGAGTGAAAGATGCAGCGATCGCCAATTGTCACGTTGCGCACGAACGTCACATTTGCGTGCAAGCGACAATTGTCCCCTATGACACAGTTCGGGCCGACAACAGCGCCGGGTCCAATACTGGAGTTTTGTCCGATTGATACGCCGTGTTCTATGACGGCGTTCGCCGCAACGTGCGCCGTCTTTGCAATGATTGCTGTCGCAGCGACAACGGCCGACGGATGCACGCCCGGCTCGTATGTCGGCGCCGGGCAAAGGAATGTTGCTATTCGCGCATAACACGAATACGGATTGTCGTTGATCAAGACTGCCGTGGGCGAATCCTCGGCATCGTCCTTGCGCAAAATGACCGCAGCTGCCTTCGTCGAGACCAGCTGCTTCTTGAATTTGGAACTTGAGAGAAAGCTGAGCGCGCTTGGCCCGGCATTCGCGAGCGAACCCACTCCATCTATTACGACATTCGGATCGCCGATCAGGTCGCAGCCGAATTGCTCTGCCAGTTCTCCGAGGCTTGTCGGCATGCGCCGTGAAACGCCGGGGCTATCGGGCGCCTGTCGCCTGGAAGTTTGCTTCCACGGCGCGCAGCACTTCCTCTGTGATATTGACAGCGCTGCTGGCGAACAAAACGCCGTCTCCAACAACGAGGTCGTAACCCTCCTGCGCCGCGTAATCCTGAACTTCCTTCAGCAAGGAGCGCTGCAAGGAACCCAGCTCTTCGTTCTGACGAAGATTGAGGTCCTCGCGAAACTCGGTCTGCAAACGAGCAACTTCACGTTGCAAATCGCGCAGATTTTTCTCCGCGTTACGGCGTTCGGTTTCCCCCATGACCGCAACATCCTTTTGCACTTTTGCCGTCATTTCTTCGAACTCTTTTTGCTTCGCCAGAAACTCGCGCTGACGTGGCGCGAACTCCTCCTGTAGAGCATCCATCGCGGCTTTGGTCTGTGGCGAGCGTTCCATGAGAACCGGAATATTGACTACGCCGACTTTCAGTTGCTGTGCACTGGCTGGCAACGTGAACGCACAAACAAGCGCGATTCCAAAGGCCACTCTAACTAGTTGTTGCTTTACATGACTCATAAGAAATTCATTCCTTAAAACGCCTGACCAATCGAGAACTGGAATCGTTCCAGTTCATCTCCGTAAAACCTGTCGTTGCCCCGGTACTCATTGAGTGGGTAAGCATAGCTGAATCGGAACAATCCCAGCGGTGCCAGCCATTGTACGCCAATACCTACGGACGTACGCAGTTCGTCGAATTCCGGCTCGTATGTAATGGGCGATCCGAGCTTGTCGGTAAATGCAACTTCGCCCGTATTGAACACATTACCAATGTCATAAAAGAGGCTGGCGCGCGCCTGACTGGACCATTTCTCCGGAAGCGGAAGTATAAGCTCTAGCTGACTGGCAACCAATACGTTGCCGCCATAGGGGTTGCCGAAGCTGTCCCGTGGCCCAAGGTATGATTCACGAAAGCCGCGCACCGAGGTCGGTCCACCACCATAGAATTGCTTGAATGGTGGGGTCGCCGTCGTAGCGCCCATTCCCTCAGATATACCGAATTCCGCATTGATTTTTCCGACCCAACTGCCAAACAGCGGGATGTACTTTGTAAAGTTATACCGCGCCTGGTAGTACTCCACATCGCTTCCAGGCACAGCCATCGCAAAGATCAATTGCTGGCGCGTGCCGCGGTTCGCAAAGAGGGCCCGATTGCGGCTATCGAAGGTCCAGCCCGCAATCAACTCGACCGTGTCATAGTCGGTACCAAAAAATGTAAATCCTGCGCCAGTATCCTCTTCGAACGGGTTACCGTTATTCCTGACCCAATCCTGCGCCTGCCGCGTGCTCGACGTCGACGCAAGCAATTCGGCACGCTGATAGTTCAAACCGAACGACAGCGTCTGAAATTCCGTGATGGGATAACCGTAGTCGATCGAAAGGCCACCACTGGTCGTCGAGAAATCGGATGACCCGGAAGTAAACTGCGTGATATCGCGGTAGTTCAAGCTAACCGTGCGACGAACGCCGTCCATCGTTCGATAGGGATCCGTGTGCGACAAACTGTAAAACTTCTGGAACCTGCCCGAGACCGCTTCAAGTGCGACACGATTTCCAGAGCCGAGGAAATTCGTGTGCACTATACTGCCATTGAGCATCAGCTTTTGTGATTCAGAGTAACCGATGCCGCCACTAAACTGACCCGGCATTCGGTATTCGAGATCGAAGTCGATGTCGACCAGGTCTGGACTTCCAGAGACTGGCGTGTTGTTCACTTCGACCTTTTCAATATAGGGCAACCGCTGCAAACGAACTTTGGATCGATCGACCAATCTGTTGGAAAGATATGCACTTTCCATTTGGCGCATCTCGCGACGAAGCACTTCGTCATCAACCTCGCTTACACCATGGAAGTTGATCCGGCGAACGTAGACGCGACTCTTCGGATCGACAAAAAACGTTATTTCGGCTTCCCGCGTCTCATGGTTCAGCTCCGGGACTGCTTCGATTTCGGCATTGGCGTAACCCTGCTCACCCAACCGCAAAGACATAAGCTCGCCCGACTGCGCCAACAATTTCTGATTAAACATCGAGCCAGGCTGAACGAGGACCATTGCGCGAAGCAGTACTTCTGGAACAACCATGTCGCCAACTAGCTTGACGTCGGATATCGTATATTGGTCGCCTTCATGCAGGCCTATTGTTACGAATATGTCCTTCTTGTTTGGCGAAATCGCTACTTGTGTCGACTCAACGCGAAAATCTGCGTAGCCGCGGTCCATGTAATATGCGCGCAGCTTCTCAAGGTCACCTTCCAGCGCTTCTTTGGAGTAGCGGTCATCCTGCCGAATCCATGACAGCCAGTTCGCTGTATCTAGCTCGAAGTCTGCGCGTATATCCTTTTCTTCGAATGCTGCGTTGCCGACCAGGTTTACCTGTCGGATTTTTGCGCGCTCACCTTCATTGACATCGATCCGAACGCGTACCGTGTTGTTGGCACTTTCAACGACCGAGGTATCCACAGTGACACCATACTTACCGCGATCGTAGTACTGCTCGCGTAGAAAACTCGAAACTTCATCGAGCACTGACCGGTCAAAAGTTTTGCCTTTCGCAAGCCCCACACCGCGCAATGACTCTGTCAGATCTTCAGTTTTGATGTCCTTGTTGCCTTCAATTTCAAAACTTTCGATCGACGGCCGCTCGCGGACCGCGACAACGAGCGTGTCGCCATCACGACGCATTTCAATGTCATCAAAAAGGCCTTGACCATAGAGTGCGCGAATCGCCTCCTGAATCCGGACTTGATCGACGTTGTCGCCAATGTTGATGGGCAGATAGTTGAAAACCGTACCCTCGGAAATTCGCTGCAATCCTTCGACACGCATATCGCGCACGACGAAATTGACCTGCGCCACCACCGTCAGCGGCAATAGCAGGCACAGCGAGACCATTTTCTGGCGATAGTTCATTTTGTATCCGCTCGTCCTCATCTGCTAAACACGGGGCTAGCCGAGTATTCTCGCAATGTCGTTATAGAATGCAAAGCTCATTAATAGTATCAACGCGAGAATGCCGAACTGCTGACCCAATATTTGTGAGCGCTCTGACATCGGACTGCCTTTAGCCAACTCGATCGTCTGATAGACAATCTGACCGCCGTCCAGCACCGGCACAGGCAGCAGGTTGAGCACCCCGAGACTGATGCTGACGAGTGCGAGGAATGCCAGGAACTCATTCAGACCACGTTGCGCGGAATCACCGGCGAACTCAGCAATATGAATCGGGCCGCTGATGTTCTTTATGGACACGTCCCCCGTCACCATGCGGCCGAGCATGCGCAACGTGAACAGGGTCGACGTCCAGGTTCGTTGCGCAGCCTGAGAGATCGATTCGATCGGTCCGAACTTGCGCAGGTAGAAGTACGCCCCGATGTCGGTTGAGCCTCTTACGCCAAGGAGACCGCGCACTTCCCCGTCTACCTCCTGCTCACCGATCACGACGTCGACAACAAAGCTCCGCCCGTTGCGCGTGTACTCAACTGCAACCTGTTTGCCAGCCCTGACCGAAACGACGTCGACGAGATCCCCATAATTCTTGACAGGCTGGCCGTCCACGGTCGTGATTCGGTCACCGACGGCGAGCCCGGCACCAGCTGCCGCTCCGTCTTCGACTAATTCGCTGATAACGGCCGGCGGCTGCCATGGCTCAAAACCAAGACCTTCGAAAAGCATGTTGGGTTCGGTGAGCCGCGCGGCGTCCTCTCCAACATCGATCGTTGTGCGCCGTTGCTCGCCCGAATCAGTTTCGAGCGTCAACGGCACGCGGCCATCCGAGACCAGCCGATCGAAAATATTGACAAGCGTCGACTCCCAGTCAGCTGTTGCGACATCACCGACGGCGACGATCTTGTCGCCGAATTCGAGGCCAGCTTGTGCCGCGTAGGAATCGTGTGCGACATCGCCGACGGCCGGCTGCAGTGTGGGAATGCCATTCAGGAACAGGACCCAGTACGCACAGACGGCGAACAGGAAGTTGAACATGGGGCCCGCGAGCAGCACTGTAATGCGGGCCGGAATCGGGCGCTGGTTGAAGGCACGGCCCTCGTCCTCCGGGTCGATCGGCCCTTCGCGGCCATCGAGAAATCGTACGTAGCCACCCAGTGGAATCGCAGATATGCAGTACTCGGTGCGGTCCGGTCCGCGCACCCAGGTGATCAGAGGCTTACCGAAGCCGATGGAGAATCTGAGCACCTTCATCCCGGTCCAGCGGCCGACAATGTAATGCCCATACTCGTGCACGGCGACGAGCACGCTGATCGCGACAATGAAAGCCAGCAGACTGGTCAGTGCATCACCCATGGACGGCCGTTACCCCTCGCGCGTTCAGCCGCGCATAGTCTTGACGGCGAGCAACCCGCACTCGCAATGTGTCCCTTACGTATTGTTGACTGGAACCCGCCGCAGCAGTTCCCGTAAGTCTGCAGCGCCAGGAGTGAATGCTGACTGAACGGCCCGTCATTTCATCCCCACCCAGCTTAGGCCCAGTGCAAATAAAGGTGCAGCCGCGGCCACGCTATCGATCCGGTCAAGCACGCCACCGTGACCGGGAAACAGGCCGCCGCTGTCCTTCAGCCCGGCGGTGCGTTTGAACATGCTGACAGTAAGATCACCAACGACCGACAGACACGCCACGGCCAGGCAAAACGGCACAAATACGGCCAGATCGGTCGCTACCCAAAGCGACCAGAGCAAGGTCAGCAGCACCACGGCGACAAGTCCGCCGATCACGCCTTCCCAGGTTTTTCCCGGACTGATTCTTGGTGCGAGCTTTACGCGGCCGATCATCTTGCCCGCAAAAAAGGCGCCGCTGTCCGCGACCCATACGATGAGCAACGCGAACAGCAGAATCGTTGGATCGGCGTCGTAAAGGGCGATCAACGCGAGATACAGCGGTACGAGCACAAGTGCGCCGGCGATCCAGCGCACGATACCGGGAATCGGCGTCGGGAAAAAAAATGTCCAGATGAAGGCGATCAACCACCAGACCATTGACGCCTTGAAGATCAGCTCGGCATCGACGGCGAGTAAAGTGACGGCAGCTAAAAGAGCGCCGATCGCGAGCAGAAATACTATTCGTCCTGCGCTCCCGGATAGCTCGAGAAAAGCAGACCATTCCCAGGCACCGGCCAGCATTACAACAAAAAATACCGCATATGCGACGGCCGCGGGTACCGCGAAAAGCACGAGCATCAGCACGAGTAGTGCAATGACAGCGGTGATTACTCGCAGTTTCATGAACCTAGTGCCTCGATTTGGTCTCCCGTGTGCCCGTAACGGCGCTGACGCATCGCGTAAAACTCTAGCGCCGCGTCGAACTGTTGCTCGCCGAAATCCGGCCAAAGCGTGTCACAGAACCAGAGTTCGGCGTACGCCAAATTCCACAACAAGAAATTGCTGATGCGCTGTTCCCCGCCGGTTCGAATCAACAGGTCCGGATCCGGCAGATCACCGAGCTGCAGACGATGTGCAATCGCCGTATCGTCAATCTCGTCAGCCGTTATCTCGTCCCGAGCCAGCTCGCCGTATAACTTGCGAACTGCCTGAACGATATCCCAGCGACCGCCATATGCGACTGCGATCAATAGCCGCAGACCGGTGTTGTCGATCGTTTGCTTTTCGGCGGCGACTATCATGTCAACTAGCCTGGGCTGTAACTGCTCGCGTGCGCCAATGAACTCAAGCCTTACATTGTTACGATGCAGTTCGTCGACTTCTCGTTGCAAAGCTTCGATAAACAGCGCCATCAGCATGCTGACCTCCTCACGAGGTCTGGACCAGTTCTCACTACTGAAGGCGAACAGTGTCAGGTACTGCACACCGCGTTGCGCTGCCAGTTCGACTGTTTTTCGCACTGCGCCAACACCCGAACGGTGCCCGGCGTGACGCGGCAGCGCCCGCTTTCTGGCCCAGCGGCCATTGCCGTCCATAATGACGGCAACGTGTTGCGGTATGTTTTCGTTTGCGGCCATCGAAAAGGATGAGGATCTGCGTCGAATCCTCTCTATATTTCCATCAACTCGCTTTCTTTGCCGGCGAGGATTTCGTCGACTTCGGCAATGTACTTGTCGGTTATCGTCTGAATTTCATCTTCAGAGCGACGCTCATCGTCCTCACCTATCATTTTTTCCTTGAGCAAATCTTTGACATCGTGAATAGCATCACGGCGGATGTTTCTGATGGCGATTCGCCCACCCTCGGCTTCGTGCCGTACGACGCGAATCATGTCCTTTCTGCGTTCTTCGGTCAGCGCCGGCAGGGGCACACGTATTACAGTGCCTGCTGATTGCGGGTTCAATCCTAGGTCCGAACCCATGATGGCCTTCTCAATGACAGAGACCATCTCTTTTTCCCAGGGCGTCACAGTCAGCGTGCGCGAATCCTCAATCCCGATATTGGAAACCTGATTCAACGGCACCTGGGAGCCATAGTATTCAACTGTAATATGGTCGAGCAGACTCGTATGAGCGCGTCCTGTGCGTATCTTGGTCAACTCCTGCCTGAGCGACGCGACGCTTTTGGCCATCCTCTCGCCGGCATCTTTCATTATTTCGTCCAACACGTTCTATACCCTCTCCTGATTTACGCCTGTGCAGCCGCTACGCCGTCACCAGCGTACCAACATCGTCACCGGCTATCGCCTGCACCAGCGCGTTGGCGCGGGTCAGGTCGAAAACGCGCAGCGGCAAATCGTTGTCGCGACACATCACGACAGCGGTCGCATCCATCACTGATAGTTTGTCAGCCAGAACCTTGTCGAATGACACCGTGTCGTAGCGTTTTGCGTCGGGATGATTGGCCGGGTCGGCATCATAAACGCCGTCCACTTTGGTCGCCTTGAGCAAAACATCAGCACCGATTTCGATCGCACGCAGGCTCGCCGCCGTGTCCGTTGTAAAGAACGGATTCCCGGTGCCTGCCGCGAGAATAACGACCCGGCCTTTCTCAAGATGGCGAATCGCGCGGCGACGAATATAGTCTTCGCAGACTTCGTGAACCTGCAGCGCGGACATGACGCGCGCGAAGACACCCTGTGATTCCAGTGCGTCCTGGATGGCTAACGCATTCATCACCGTGGCCAGCATACCCATGTAGTCGCCGGTCACGCGGTCCATGCCGGCGCGGGCCAGTCCGGCACCGCGGAAAATGTTGCCACCGCCGATGACGATGGCAATTTCCACACCGGTTTCCCGCGCGGTCGCGATCTCTGCAGCCATACGCTGAATGACCGCCGGCTCAATGCCGTAGTCCAGCTCACCCATTAAAGCCTCGCCACTGAGCTTCAGCAAAACGCGACGGTATTGAAGCGGAGAGTCACTCATTTGCAGGCCTTATTGTTGTGTGCGTCAAAGGTCCGCCCGATCGCGGGTGCTGCGGTTGCCGGGCGATCGTTGATTCTAGCGTATTCGCAACACCTGGTCTGTATTGAATCAAAGGGTTAAGAGATAAACTTCAATTGGCACCTTTAACCTGTGCCATAACTTCCTCGGCGAAATTATCTTCTTTTTTCTCAATGCCTTCGCCGACCTCGAAGCGCACGAACGCCGTAACTTTGGCATTCGCGCCTTGCAGCAGTTTTCCAACGGTCACATCCGGGTCCTTGACGAACGGCTGACCGAGCAATGTGATCTCCCTGAGATACTTGTTGACGCGGCCAGCAACCATTTTTTCGATGATCTCGGCAGGCTTGCCCGAGTCCTGCGCCTGCTCGGTAAGAATGCGGCGCTCGTTCTCGAGCGTTTCGGCCGGAACACCGGACTCATCGATACACATCGGGTTGCTCGCAGTAACATGCATCGCCAGGTCTCGGGCAAGTGCTTCGTCGCCGCCGTCAAGCGCTACGACAGCGCCAATTCGGGCACCGTGGGTGTAATTTGCGATGATGTCATTCGAGGCAATCGACTGGATGCGCCGCACACCGATATTCTCGCCGACCTTAGTGATCAACGCGGTTCGTGCTTCCTCGACGCTGCGGCCGTCTGCGAGCTTGACGCTTGCAAAAGCGCCGACGTCGGTCGTTCCGGAGCTCAGGGCGGCCGCAGCAATCGCTTCGGCAAATGCGACGAAATTCTCGTCTTTAGCGACAAAGTCTGTCTCGGAGTTAACCTCGACAATAACCGCTTTGCCCCCTTCCTGAGCAATGACGACGCGGCCGTCCGCCGCTACGCGACTAGCCTTCTTGTCAGCTTTGGCCTGCCCGGACATGCGCAGCACTTCCACTGCTGCTTCGAGATTGCCAGCAGTTTCGACCAGTGCCTTTTTGCACTCCATCATGCCAGCGCCGGTGCGCTCGCGCAGTTCCTTGACCATCGATGCAGTAATCGACATCTCTTCTACCTCTTAATCTTTGTCGTCAGCTTTTTTCGCAGTCTTTTTCGCGGTCTTTTTAGCAGCCTTTTTCGTGGTCTTTTTTGCGGTCTTCTTGGCAGCTTTCTTCGCGGTCTTCTTGGCAGCCTTTTTCTTGGCAGGCTGGGCGGCTAGCGCGTCCTCCTCAACGACCTCGTCGGACTTTGCCTCCGCTTTGTCGGCTTCTTTCGGTGCAGCTAGCGGCGACTCCGCGATGGCCTCTTCAGCTGCCGCAGCGGCAGGCTCTGCTTCCGCGACGGGCTTCGCCTCGGCGGTTGACGGCGCATCAGCTTGTACGTCTGCGGCATCAGCCTTTGGAGCAAGCGCTTTTCTCACCGTTGGTTTTCTCTTTACGGCCGCCTTTTTTACCGCCTTTTTCTTGCGGCCCGCCGACTTCTTGACATTGCCTTCCGCATCAAGCTCGACGAATTCGTCCTCACCGAGTGCGACTTGCGGCAGCGATGCCTTGCCGTCGAGTACTGCGTCGGCAATCATTCCTGCATACAGTTCGATTGCCCGCATGGCATCGTCGTTGCCAGGAATGACGTAGTCCACACCGTCAGGCGAACAATTGGTGTCGACGATAGCTACAACCGGTATACCGAGCTTGCGTGCTTCGCGCACCGCGATGTCTTCGTGATCAACGTCGACGACGAACAGTACGTCGGGCAAACGTGTCATTTCCTTGATGCCGCCGAGGCTGCGCTCGAGCTTTTCCTGCTCGCGGCTCAGACCGAGGACTTCCTTTTTCGTCAGGCCTTCGAAACCGCCTTCTTCGGCCATTTGCTCGAGCGTCATCAGGCGTTTCACCGACTGGCGAATCGTCTTGTAGTTCGTGAGCATGCCGCCCAGCCAGCGGTAGCTGACAAAAGGCATCTCGGCCCGCACGGCGTGCGTCCGGACCGACTCACGCGCCGCGCGCTTGGTGCCAACAAACAGAACTTTGCCGCCGTCGGCAACGATTCCTTTGACGAACGCGCAGGCCTCACGAGCCAGGGGCAGGCTCTTCTCGAGATTGATAATGTGGATCTTGTTTCGCTCGCCGAAGATGTAGGGTGCCATCTTCGGGTTCCAGTAGCGGGTCTGGTGACCAAAATGCACGCCAGCCTCTAGCATCTGGCGCATGGAAACGTCTGCCATGTTATTTCTCCGGGTTAGGCCTCCGTATACCCCATCTCGCAACCCCTTTTCAGGTGGGGCACCCAGCGTGATGTGTCGGTATACGTGTGGATTAATTGCCTCTAGGGCGCGCGCTTTATACCATAGCCGGTCGCGGCCAACAACGCGGAATTTGGAGCAATTTCGCGGAATTTGGCCTGAGCCCCCAAAACCTCTGATATTCAATGACAGTAACGATCAAAACTGCTGCTGAGCAGGACAAGATGCGGGTTGCCGGCCGCCTGGCGGCGGACGTGCTTGACATGATCGGCGAGCACGTCCAGCCAGGCGTGACGACCGATGAACTCAACAGTATCTGCCACAAGTACATCACCGAGGTCCAGGGCGCCATACCGGCCCCGCTGAACTATCGGGGCTTCCCGAAGTCCGTGTGCACGTCCGTGAACCACGTTGTCTGCCACGGCATTCCTGGCGAGCGTAAACTCAAATCCGGCGATGCCCTCAACATCGATGTTACGATTATCAAAGACGGATTTCACGGCGATACCAGCCGCATGTTTTTCGTCGGCAAACCCGGGGTGCAGGCACAGCGTCTGGCGCAGGTAGCCCATGACGGTATGTGGCTTGGAATCAATGAACTCGCTGCGGGCAAGCACCTCGGTGACGTTGGCGCAGCTATCCAGAAACACGTTGAGAAGAACCGCTTTTCCATCGTGCGCGAGTACTGTGGGCACGGCATCGGTCGAGGCTTTCACGAGGATCCGCAGGTGCTGCACTACGGTAGTCGCGGTACCGGGCTCGAACTCAAAGCCGGCATGACCCTGACTGTGGAGCCGATGGTCAACGCAGGCAGGCCCAGCGTCAAACTCCTGCCGGATGGCTGGACTGTCGTCACCAAGGATCACAGCCTGTCGGCGCAGTGGGAACATACCGTCCTCGTGACCGAGGATGGCTACGAGGTTCTAACGTTGGGTGCCGCAGACCGTGCCAATGCGTCAAATGTCAACTAAACAATGACTTACACGGCCATTGAGTGGGCCGAGTCGTTCACCGACGACCAGGCCCTGATCAGTCTTCGCGAAGCGCTAGAAGACGATGCGCCCGGCTCCAGTCGCGCCGCGCTGCAGGCCGCGAGCGAGAACCTCAAACAGCGATTTCTTGACGGTGAATCCGTCGTGTCGCTGGTGCATCTGCGAGCAAGGCTCGTTGACGAGCTGCTCATTCACCTCTGGCAAAAATACGCAGGCGCCTGTGTGGAACTCGCGGCGCTGGTCGCGGTCGGCGGCTACGGTCGGGCCGAGCTGCATCCGTACTCCGATGTCGATATCATGCTGTTGCTTGCTGACGACCTGCCGGCGAACAATGAGAGCCAGCTTTCCGACTTCGTGACCGCGCTGTGGGATGTCGGCCTCAACATCGGCCACAGCGTGCGCACCGTTGCCCAGTGCTACGAAGAAGCAAAGAGAGACCTGACAGTTGCGACAACGCTGCTCGAATCGCGGAAGCTGATCGGTCCGGACACGTTATATGAGGCAATGCAGGCAGCCATTGCCGCGGACAAGATCTGGCCACCGACCGAATTCTTTGCCGAGAAACGCAAGGAGCAAATCGCGCGTCACCACCGCTACGACGACACCGCGTATAACCTCGAGCCCAACGTGAAGGGCAGCCCCGGCGGCCTGCGCGATATCCAGATGGTCGGCTGGGTCGCGAACCGGCATTTTGGCGCAGCGACCTTCGATGAACTCGTTGCACATAAATTCCTGACGCAAGGGCAAGTCCGGCGGCTGCACGATGGACAGGAGTTTCTTTGGCGGGTGCGCTTCGGCCTGCATATTCTTACGGGGCGGCACGAAGACCGCATCCTGTTCGATCATCAGATCAAGCTCGCAGAGATGCTGGGTTACGAGGATGCGACTTACACGCTCGCCGTCGAGCAGCTCATGCAGCGCTACTACCGCACGGTTATGGAACTGAGTCGGCTCAACGAGATGCTCCTGCAGCTGTTCGAGGAAGCGATCCTGATGGATCCCAACGCACTCCCGGAGCCGCTCAACGAGCGCTTCCAGGTCAAAAACGGCTTTCTGCAGACCGTCAATAATCGGGTGTTCGCGCGCGATCCCTCGGCGCTGCTCGAGCTATTCCTGTTGTTGCAGCAAAACCCCGAAATTCGCGGTGTCAGTGCCTACACAATTGCCCTCATCAAACGCAACCTGCACTTGATCGATGAGGAGTTTCGCCAAAATCCGCGCAATCACCGTCTGTTCCTCTCGATCCTGCGCGCTCCGGAAGGGGTCACCCATGAACTCCGGCGCATGAATCTCTATGGCGTGCTGGGTCTTTACATTCCCTCCTTTGGTCGCATTGTCGGCCGTATGCAATACGATTTGTTTCACGCTTACACCGTCGACGAGCACACACTGTTTGTCGTCAGCAATCTGAGGCGATTTGCGTTGTCGCGATTCGACCACGAATACCCACATTGCAGCCGCGTTATGCAGGAATTTGAAAAGCCTGAAATTGCTTACTTGAGCGGCCTTTTTCACGATATCGCCAAAGGCCGTGGCGGCGACCATTCGGAACTCGGCGCAGTCGACGCTGAATCATTTTGTCTTGAGCATGGCCTCAGTCAATACGAGGCGCGCATGGTCGCCTGGCTCGTTCGCCACCACCTCATTCTGTCGACCACTGCGCAGAAAAAGGACATCGGTGACCCCGACGTGGTCAACGAGTTCGCATCCCTGGTGCGTGATCCGCTGCACCTCGACTACCTCTATGTGCTGACGATTGCGGATGTGCGCGGCACGAATCCAAAGCTCTGGAACTCCTGGAAAGCCACATTGTTTCGCGATCTTTACGAACTTACGCATCGTGCACTGCGGCGCGGGCTAGAGAATCCGATCGACCGTGAGCAGCTTATTCTCGAAAAACGGTCGCAGGCGCGCGAGACGCTGCATGCACGGGATATTGGCGACGATCGCATCGATGCTGTATGGCGCCTGTTGAATGATGCGTACTTCTTACGCTACCGCTCCGATGAAATCGTCTGGCATACCGAATGGCTCGCTGATTCGGATACCGGGTCCGAGATCGGCTTGCTCGACGTCCGGCGACAAGCAAAAGGAGACGGCATAGAGGCGGTCATCTATACGCCACGTACCCGGCGTACGTTTGCGCATGCAACTGCTATCCTTGATGAACTCGGTATGACGATCGTAGACGCGCGAATTGTGCCGATCAAGAACGGCTGCAGCATTGATACATTCATATTTATGGAATTTGATAAGCGTATCGAAATCGACGAAGCAAGGTTAAACAAGGTCCGGCGCTCTTTGACCCGGGTGCTTACCGCAAGCGACGACAACGTTGCGCGCGTTACGCGCGCGGCGCCACGCCAGGTACGCGTATTCAAGACCAAAACGCGCGTCGATTTTTCGCACAATACCACGGATGGCAGAACCATCATGGAGTTGGTAGCCGCCGATCGTCCGGGGCTCCTGAGCAAAATTGGCCAGGCCTTTATCGTGCAGGACATAGATATCGCGGCGGCCAAGATCATGACAATTGGCGAGCGCGCCGAAGACGTCTTCTACATCAGCGACATACGTGGGGCACCGTTGGGTGAGGAAGCCCGGGAAAAACTGCGGCGCGAACTGATCGCCAAATTAGATGATAATGGCCCTGTGGCCTAGGCAGACCACGAATTTCGGGAATTGGTATGCAAGACTTGATTGAGATCATTGAACGCGGTTTCGAGCGAAGCGGCCGCATGGACAACGCATCCGATCAAGAGAGGCTTACCGTTGCCGTACAGCACGCAATCGCTTTGCTCGATACCGGAGAAGCGCGTGTTGCTGAAAAGATCGCTGGCAACTGGCACGTGAATCAATGGCTTAAGAAAGCTGTTCTGCTTAGCTTCCGGCTGGCCGACAACGGCGTGATCGTGGGTGCGCACAGCAAGTTTTACGACAAGGTGCCAATGAAGTACGCCGACTATTCGGCAGAGGATTTCAAACGGGACGGTGTTCGAGTCGTCCCGGATGCGATCGTGCGCCGCGGCGCATTCGTTGCGCCGGATGTCGTGCTGATGCCGAGCTATGTCAATATTGGCGCGTTCGTCGAGTCGGGAACTATGGTCGACACCTGGGCCACCGTAGGCAGTTGCGCCCAGATTGGCAAGAATGTGCATTTGTCGGGCGGCGTCGGCATTGGTGGGGTGCTCGAACCCGTGCAGGCGGGGCCGACGATCATTGAGGACGACTGCTTTATCGGCGCTCGATCGGAGATCGTCGAGGGTGTCATAGTCGAGCGCGGGTCGGTTGTATCGATGGGCGTCTACATTGGTCAGAGCACTCGCATCTACGACCGACAAGCGGAAACGATTTCGTATGGACGAATTCCGGCGGGGTCTGTCGTCGTTTCGGGTAACCTGCCCTCTGGTGACGGCAAGTATTCACTTTACTGTGCTGTTATCGTAAAACATGTTGACGAAAAGACTCGCTCAAAGACGAGTCTGAATGATTTGTTGCGAAATACGGATTGACGAGGCGAACACGTGCTAACGGTCTATGGTATCAGGAGCTGCGACACCTGCAGAACAGCGAGGAAGTACCTCGACGCACACAATATCGAGCACAAGTTTCACGACCTACGCGAGGACGGTCTGGACATTCAGACGCTCGAACGCTGGACACAGCGTGTAGGCTGGGAAAA
>Ga0224497_10000273_pt1 | contig 39243 bp, 42 predicted proteins | sample SF_Jul11_sed_USG_4_FD_167970 | JGI IMG/M metagenome (GOLD analysis project Ga0224497, IMG submission 167970) | Sediment microbial communities from San Francisco Bay, California, United States - SF_Jul11_sed_USGS_13 | ecosystem: Environmental > Aquatic > Marine > Sediment | place: USA...
GCCATCCGCGCCGATCGAGGTCGCCATCGCGGGCGACTTGCGAAACAGCCATTGATAGTCATCGCGCTTGGTCATCGAGGCAGTTTATACGAAATTCCGTGATCGTAATAACGATTTTTCGTAAATCACGGAATGTCGTAATCCAGGGTTTTGCTCCAAGTAATTGTTTTCAATAGATTTTCGATGTTGGCACGGCTTGTGCAATAGAGTAAGTAACTAAATAACTGCGCAGCAAATGCTGACCGCACAACCAAAGGAATGATGATGTACACGAAGATAGTTGAAAAAGGGCTGGTGATGCTTGGCGCACTGATCGTGCTGATCGGCGTCTCTTCCGCCATCAATATGGCGCTTGCTGCCGAGGCAGGCGAACTGCCCCCGACCTTGAAAATCGAGACCCCGGCCACAGATTAACAGTCCCGCGGATGGCGATAGCCATGCCGCGCTCGAATCCACTCCGGCGGCACAGGGAACCGGGAATCTCTCCCCCCGAATGCCTGATTCCCCCGCCCCGGAAATCGCTGGCAGGGATGCCGGTATGAACGGGCCCGGATAGCCCGGCGGCATCCCCCTGCCGTAAAACCTTGGGCGCCGGAGACCGCTCCGTGTCGGATCGGCCCGCTGTTTCGTCAATCGATTACAGTTCTCCGGCGCCTTTCTTTTTGTGGGGTCCTGTTTGGTGCCTGCCGGACACCCGGTTCCCTCTAACGCGACACACGATTGCGCTGCGCCTCGGCTCTTCGCGCACGATGATTATTGACCTGATTGCTGATCGTCTCGCGCAGACGTTTCAGCCATATCCGGGCCCAGGCAAACTCAATGCCGAGAATGGCGAGTCCGATAGGAATGACAACGATCGCTGGACCCGGCGCGATGATCATGACCACACCGATAGCAAGCACCGTGGTACCCAATACAGTGATCACGATTCGGCGCGCAACTTTGTACGTCAGATGAATGGTCTTCTCAATCACGGCTTATTCCCACGTGGCCATACTAGAATATCATTTGTTTTAGGACCGCCCTGTCGTAGTCTTTGTTGCATGCATGGCCAAATTATTTTGCTGGTCGCCGCGCTGGCTTTGGTGACGAGCGCTGCGCGCTCCGAGTCCGCCGGCCTGGTATCCATCGAGGCGAACGCGGCAATTGTCGCTCTTGACCCAATATCGAACGATCGTCGGCTGATATCATTACCGTCGCTTCAGTATGTGCTAACGATCAAACCACAGTGTGCATCGAACATGCGGGCTGAAGCAATCTCAGTCAGTGTCGCAGATACCCGCAAGACCTATGGCGGCCAAGACGTGGACCAGCAAGCAAGCGTCGAAATCAGTCTGACGATACCGCAACAGCAGATTGCTCCGATCGCGATACGTGAATTCTGCCGGGCGGACGATAACGGGCAGAACCGCGATAATGTCTTACGCCTGAAAGACGTCTTGACGGCTCAGCTGTCATTGCGCTGCGCAGGCGACAGCGCCCGGTCAATCGTCTATGCATCCCAGCCTCTGGACGTCGAATTGCAGTGCCAGACGAATGCCAGGGAATTCGACTCGTCAGACAATCAGGTTGCTTCGCCTGCCTCCGCACCGAGGTGAGTGCGCAGGAATTCAAGGGTACGCTGCCAGGCGTCATCAGCCACGTCTCTGTCATACGCCCTGCCGGTGGGATTAGCGAACGCATGGCTTGCGTTCGGATATATATGAATCTCGTATTCCTTGCGTAACCGCTCCAGCGCGGCCTCGAAGCGCTGCACCGAATCAACCGGGATGCCCCTGTCTTTGCCGCCGAACAGGCCGAGTATCGGCGCGCCGATATCGCGAAGCCTGTCCTCGTTGTCAGTTACCTGACCGTAGTAGATCACGGCCGCATCCAGATCGTCAGGAAACAGCATCGCCGTATTCAGGGACCAGCCGCCACCGAAACACCAGCCCAGCGAGCCGGTTCGTGGCGCGCCGGCTGTGGTACTCACGAAATCATAAGCCTGACGAATGTTTTCGTTGGCTAGTTCCGGATTCTCCACGACAGCCTGCATTTGCCGTTTGGCCTGGTCGGGCGTGTCCGCAGTTTCGCCACCAAAAAGATCGATGGCCAGCACAATGTAGCCTTCGCCCGCCAGCCGATCGGCCGCCGCGCGTATGTTTTCGTTAAGGCCCCACCATTCGTGAATGACAATGATTGCGGGGAGCGGATCGATCATGTCCGCAGGAAAAGCAAAATGCCCGTACACCAGTTCATTATTCACTTCGGCGTAGGGCAGTCGCTCCGCAACGACGGGACGTCGCGGAGCTATTTGCGAGCCCTCGCTAGGCTCGGACGTGTCGCCGGCATGCTCTCTTGACATCGCCTCGACATTTGCGCGCCCGGCCTCTTTGTCCGACCCTGGCACGCCGGCATTATCCGGCTGGCAAGCCGCCACAAGAAGCGCAAGGCTCGCCAGACCCAACGTCAATCTGAGCTTCAGACAGAAATTCTCGAACATAGGACGACCCTGCGATTAGTGCGGACGGCAAAAATGCTGCATCTCGGAGACGGGCTAGTTTAATCGAAAAACTCCTCGCGGGTCGAAGGATTGGCGCGTAGCGTCTAGACTCTGGACTAGGCCGGCAACAACCATTAGGCGTCGGGCCAGTCGTCGTCATCCCATTCACGAAGCTTGCTCTTGTCGACTTGCCGCCATTGTTCCTCGCTCTTGCGCATGTGCTGGATGACCTTGGCGATCGTATAGACGATGATCAGGAAGATCATGACAAGAATTGGCCAGAGTCCTTCGGGCATGGTGATTTACCGGTAAGTGTTCGACCCCATGAATCTTAGCACTCAACAGGAATCTGCCTGGCGGCGAACCGTCAGTTTCGTGCACGAATCGCTGCGCGATAGCGACAAGGACTACACGACGGGCCACACAGGTCGGGCGCTCGGCCTGCTGGCAATTCCGATGATGCTGGAAATGTCGATGGAGTCTGTGTTTGCGGTGGTCGATATCGCCTTCGTGTCGCGTCTGGGTACCGATGCGATTGCTGCGGTAGGCATCACCGAGGCCTTGATCACGGTGCTTTACGCGGTCGCCGTTGGTCTCGGCATGGGCGTCACGGCGATGGTGTCCCGCCGGGTCGGCGCACAGCGGCGAGAGAGAGCCGCCAGCGCCACGGGCCAGGCCATCTGGATAGGCGCGGCCCTGTCCCTGGTTATCGGTATTTCAGGCGTAATCTATGCCGAAGAGATGCTGCGCTTGATGGGCGCCAGCGACGGCGTAATCGACACTGGCGCCGGATTCGCCGCCGTGCTGCTGGGAGGATCAGCGAGCATCCTGTATTTGTTCCTGCTCAACGCCGCATTTCGCGGCGCCGGCGACGCGTCGGTCGCATTGCGGTCATTGTGGCTCGCCAATGGCCTGAACATCGTTCTCGATCCGTGCCTGATTTTTGGCCTCGGGCCATTTCCGGAGATGGGCGTAACGGGCGCGGCGGTCGCCACGACCATCGGCCGCGGTATCGGTGTTCTGTATCAGCTCTGGTACCTGTTCGACGGCCGTGGTCGTCTTGAATTTCATCTCCGCAACCTCGTGATAGAGCCGTCTTTGATCGCCCGCATGCTGATCATTTCGGTCGGCGGCGTCGGCCAGTTCCTGATCGCAACCACAAGCTGGATCATCATCGTGCGCATCATTGCGCTTTACGGCAGTACGGCCATCGCCGCATACACGATCGCGCTGCGCATGCTGGAGTTCGTCTGGTTGCCCGCCTGGGGCCTTGGCAATGCCGCGGCAACGCTCGTCGGCCAGAACCTCGGTGCGGGCAAGCCGGATCGGGCGGAAAGCTCCGCGTGGCAGGCTTCGCGCTACAACGTCATCTTCATGACCGGCATGGGCGCCCTGATTGTTGCACTGGCGCCCGTTATCAGCGGACTCTTTTCGAATGATCCCGAGGTTGTCCGCTACGGGTCGAACTGCCTGCGAATCCTCGGCCTGGGCTTTCCGATGTACGCGGTCGGCATGATCATCACGCAATCACTCAACGGCGCCGGTGACACATCCACGCCGACCGTAATCAATATCGTCTGTTTCTGGCTGCTGCAGATTCCGTTAGCCTACTGGCTGGCAACACAATTCTTGCTCGGTCCGAACGGCGTTTTTCTCGCGATTATCATCTCGGAGTCGCTGATGACCGGGCTCAGCGTTATCGTATTTCGCCGCGGTGCCTGGAAGCACCACCGCGCCTGACGCCGGAGACGGATATGACCGAAGCGCCGCTAATAGATATACGTAACGCAACGATATGGCGCGGCGCGACGCGGGTCTTCGATAACTTAACCTTGTCGATTGCGCAGCACGAACGCGTCGCGATTCTCGGGCCGAACGGCTCGGGCAAGACAACGCTGCTAAAGACCATCAACCGCGAGCTATACCCGGTCGTTGCGGAAGGCGCCTGGATCAGAATACTGGGGCGTGAGCACTGGAATGTCTGGGACTTGCGCAAACAAATCGGCGTCGTGTCGCACGATTTGCAGAACCTCTACACGCCGATGACGACCGCACTCGAGGTGGTGGTCTCAGGTTTCTTCTCGAGCATCGGTGTGCACGGCATACTGGCGGAACGCGTCAGCAGGGAGCAGCTTGCCAAAGCGCGCGACACGCTGAGAATGCTCGGGATCGCGTCCCTGCAGCGAACGCCGCTGCAATCCATGTCCACCGGCCAGCAGCGGCGCTGTATTCTCGGCCGGGCTCTCGTCCACGAGCCGCAGACCCTGATTCTCGACGAGCCGACCTCTGGCCTCGATTTCGCGGCCAGTTTCGACTACCTGAGCCGCATTCGCAAACTATCCGCAACGGGCCACAACATCGTCCTCGTCACCCACCATCTCAACGAAATCCCTCCCGAGGTCGAGCGCGTCGTAGTACTCAAGGAGGGGGCCGTGGCGGCCGATGGCGGCAAGGCTTCGGTGCTCACGAGCGGGGTCTTGAGCTCCGTTTACGCGACCGATATTCGCGTTGCAGAGCTCGATGGATATTTTCTGGCCTACCCGGGCCAGGCGCATCACAAAACGTGACCTGTGACGATAATTCGGCCGCGAAAAGTTCTACTCTAGGACCATGTTCGTGCTTATCCGACTAGTCGCCACCAGCATGCCGCTCATCGCCGTCCCGGTGCTAGCCGCAGATGCCGAAATTGCGACCGGAATCAGGAATGTCGGTCCGGCCGCCTTCATCTTCACGATCGCCGGCGCATTGCTACTGACGCTCGTATTCCGCTCGACGGCAAGTCATGCCATGCGAATCATCACCGCGCGCATCGGCAGCTCCAGAATTCGCCATGCGTTGGAGGCACGCAGCACCGAGGTATTACACGACTTTATTTTGCCCGGCGCCTATGGTGGCCTTACCAAGGTCGACCACGCGTTACTGACGGCCGGCGGCATTCTGTGTATCCAGACGAAACACTACAACGGTATCGTATTCGGCGGTGCAGACGAACCGCAGTGGACTAACGTGGATGGTACGCGCCGCCGCCGTTTCCTGAATCCACTGATTCAGAATGAGGGCCGCACTCGCGCGCTGCAAAACGTTGTCCCGGATGTTCCGGTCGCCAGCGTCATCGTTTTCACGGGCCGCGTTGAGTTTCCGACGCCGCCGCCAAAAAACGTTATTCGCGTAGCCGATCTCGACAGCTTCATCGCAAAGTTTGTCTTCGGCCCCAGCAAGGTGAAAGACTGGGATGCCGCCTGGCTGACAGTCAAGTCAGCTGCGCTGACCGACGAGGCAACGCGCAAGGACTTGCAGGCGCAAATAGCCTGACCTAACACAGCGCGCCGTTCGCTGACCATTCCTTTATACTCGCGGCATTGTGACCGAAAGAGTCCGTTGCGTATGGAAAGTTCCGAGGCCCTGATAGCGTCACCGATCGGTGTGCTCGCCGTACTGTCTTTCGTAGCAGCTTTTTTCTTTATGCTCGAGCAGACCACGCGGGCAAAGCTGTTCCAATACGTCCCACCGCTGCTGTTTATCTATGCAACTCCGGTATTCCTGAACAACCTCGACGTGATTCCGAGCGACTCGCCCGTGTATTCCGGCTTGAGTGCGTACTTGCTGCCGGCTTTTATCGTGCTGATGCTTATCAAGGTCAATGTGCCTGCAGTCGTCAAGGTAATGGGTAAGGGCGTGTTAGTCATGTTGATGGGTACAGCGGGTGTCATGGTCGGCGCGGTGGTCGCCTACCTGCTCGTGCATTCGTTTTTGTCTGAAGATGCCTGGAAAGGTTACGGAGCCCTGGCGGGCAGCTGGATCGGCGGCACCGCTAACATGGCCGCGACAGCAGAGATGCTCGGTACCTCCGAGGAGCAGTTCGGTCTCGCTGTGATCGCTGACAACGTCATCTACGTTTTCTGGTTGCCGCTGCTATTAATGTCGCGCGATTTCGCAGATCGCTTCAACGCCTGGGCACGGGTACCTGAGGACAGACTGGAAGCGATGGACGCGGCTGCCGAAATTCATGTCGAAGACGATCACGCCCCGACAATGCGGCAGTACCTGTTTCTGATCGCAATCGTGATCGGCGTCACGTGGGTTAGCACAGCCGTAGCACCCGGCATCGCCGAATGGATTGCATCAGTCAGTTCAGGGCTCGGCACAGTCTTTTCGGTTACGACGACACGCATCCTGCTCGTCACAACGCTGGCGCTACTGCTCTCTACGACGCGCGCATCTGAATTACCGAACTCGACAGCGATGGGCACGGCGCTTATCTATGTCTTCGTCGCAGGCATGGGCGCACGCGCCTCGGTCGCAGGTTTGGCCGAAGCTCCCGTTTTCGTCGCCGGTGCATTCGTCTGGATTATTATCCACGGACTGTTCTGTATCGGCGGCGCCTGGTTGTTTCGCGTTGACATCCACAGCGTGGCGATTGCGTCCGCCGCAAACATCGGCGCCGCAGCATCGGCGCCAATTGTTGCTGCCCACCATCGTCCAAATCTCGTACCGGCCTCGATCCTGATGGCGCTGCTCGGCTACGCAATGGGCAATTACCTTGCCCCGCTGACCGGACATCTCGCCAGGATGGCCGCGGGACAATAATGCCGCGCATTACCGCAGCAGATTTCAAGCGCTCGGTCCGACGGACTGCGATTGCCGTCGCGGCCATCGTCATTATCGGAGCGGTGGCCGCGGTCTTGTTGTGGCGTGACCGCGAGTCTCTGGACATGATCGATTGGCCACGCTATCCGAGTATTGCGCCGACTCACGATGCGGTAACGGTAACGTGGCTGGGCGTTACGACATTGCTTTTCGACGATGGCGAAACGCAGATTCTGATTGACGGCTTTTTCTCGCGACCGTCGATTTTCGAAATCCTGTTTGGCAGAGGCGTAGAAAGCGATGCCGCGACAATCAACTATGTACTCGACGAATACCGGATGCGACGTCTGGCGGCGCTGATTCCGGTGCACTCGCACTATGATCACGCAATGGACGTCGGTGCGATTGCCAATCGCAGCAGCGCATCCATTCTGGGTTCTGAATCCACGGCGCAAATTGCCCGCGGCGCCGGTGTGCCGGAAGATCAAATAATCGTCACGACAAGTGGCAATGAATACTCGTTTGGCAAATTTGCGGTAACGATGATCGATTCGAATCATGCGCCGATCGGCTGGGGAGGCTCGGTACCGTATGCCGGAACCATCGACGAGTCTCTTGTGACTCCGGCACCGGTTTCTGCCTGGCGCGCAGGAAAAAGCTACTCCATCGTTATCGCTCATCCTCATGGCACGACCCTCGTACAGGGCAGCGCCGGCTTTCGCGAGGGCGCGCTCGCGGGGGTCAGCGCCGACGTCGTCATGCTTGGTGTCAGCATGCTCGAGGGGTTGGGGTACGACTACGCAGAGCGGTATTGGCAGGAACTCGTCACAACAACCGGCGCGGCGCACGTATTCCCGGTTCACTTTGACGATTTCTCGAAACCGTTCGGGGAGATATTTCTGTATCCGCGCGCACTCGAAAATTTTATCGACACGGCCGGGTGGCTAGAGGAATTCAGAGACACCTGGGACTCGGATACGCGGCTGCATCTGCCCGAGTTCGGCAAGCCAGTCGTACTCTACCCGCAGCGTTCGCCAGAGGCCTGACAGCACCCACACTGAGTCAGGGTAACAACTCGCTCAGCGTGCGTTGACCCGCAATGAGATCTTCCTTATCGCGGCGGTCGAGCCGTTTGACGTGAAACTCCACTTGCGACGCAATGCTTCGATCACCGAGGTGCTGTCGGTATTCAAGCCGCAACGGGCCCTTACCGCGCAGATACTTGGAGCCGCGCAATCCGCGCTCGTGCTCCTGAAGCCGTCTATCGACGTCAGTCGAAATTCCTGTGTACAAGCTGCCGTCAGCGCAGCGGACAATGTAAAGACTGTAGCCGCCGTTATCCACCCGGCTGTGTCAGGCGTTGCCACCCGACAACGTGTCTCCAAGTACACGAAATGCACCGGCTTCAATACTCGCGCCATTCTCCGGTGTGTCGGCAAACGTCAAGACAATTCGTGAGACACCGCCAAGTTCTGCGGCGGGTTCGTGCAGATGCAGGGTCAGCATGTTGCCAATTAACTCGGCCGCGCTAATGAGGTCGTGCCCGCCGAATTGCTTCTCGTTTATTTCGATGTATGTCGACGAGTCGAAGTCGTCCTCAACCGTCCGCATCAACAGCAAGTAGTCATCGATGTCTCCTTCCGTCGTGGTCCGCGCAAAAAACAACATCGTTGCATTGTCGCGAACGTCGAAAGCGACCGTGTCATAGAAACGGCTGTCAGACATCAATAATCCTTCTCTGCAGGCTGTGACCATCAGTTTACGTCATTCGCGGTCCGAGCGTCACGCAATCCGCGGCTTGCCGGACTTGCTGCCTTGGAGTAACGTACAGACACGATGATTCCATTGAAAATTAATGGTAAAGAACACGCCGTTGACGTCGATCCGACGACGCCGCTTCTGTGGGTGATACGCGACTATGTCGGCTTGACCGGCACCAAGTTCGGCTGCGGAATTGCGCAGTGTGGCGCGTGCACGGTGCACCTCAACGGCTCGCCGATACGCTCGTGCGTAACGCCGGTTCAGGTAGCAGCAGAACAGGAAATTACGACGATCGAAGGCCTCGGCGACGCGCAACAAGGCCTGCATCCGCTGCAACAGGCCTGGATTGACGAGCAGGTGCCGCAGTGCGGTTACTGCCAGTCAGGCCAGATAATGTCTGCCGCCGCCCTGCTCGAAACCAACACGTCCCCGAGCGACGCAGACATCGATCGTGCAATGGCCGGCATTGTCTGTCGCTGTGGTACCTATCCGCGCATTCGCAAAGGCATCAAGCGCGCGGCTATTGCGCTCAAAACGGAACCAGCGTCCGGTGGGTAAGTGGTCGCGTCGCGCATTCATAACGACCGGAATTGCTGCCGGTGGTGTGGTCGTATTTGGCGTCGCTATTCGCCGTGGCGACAGGTCTGGCATAGTTGGCGACCTCATCGCAGACCCAGGTGATGCGATCTTTGACATATGGCTGAAGATTTCACCCGACAACACCGTAACCGCGATCGTGCCGCATGCCGAGATGGGCCAGGGTGTGCACACAACCCTGGCCATGATGTTGGCCGACGAACTGGATGCTGACTGGGCGAGACTCGAGGTCGTCGAGGCGCCTAGCGACAAGGAATTCGCGAACTATGCGCTGGCGAGGGGTTACGCAGCCGGCGACGTGGATTTTCCGGCCTGGCTCATCGATACGGTGGATGGCTTCTTTTTTCGTGCGACTCAGGCGATGGGCCTGCAAATTACGGGCGGCAGCACATCGGTCAGAACAACCGGACAGTTCGCGATGCGCGTTACTGGCGCCGCAGCACGTAGCGCACTTTTGCACGCGGCCGCCGACGAATGGCAGGTGCCGGTCGAGGAACTCGGCGCCCGGGACAGCGTAATTTCTCACGCCGCCAGCCAACGCACAGCCACGTATGCAAGCTTCGCTGCTGCGGCAGCGCGGTTACGATTGCCTGCAAAACCACGACTAAAAAGCGCTGAGCAATTTCGCATCATGGGCACGTCGCCGCAGCGCGGCGACATTCCGGCCAAGGTCGACGGCAGCGCGATGTTCGGCATCGATACGCGTCTACCCGGAATGAAATATGCCGCCGTCAAAGCCTCGCCGGTATTTGGCGGCACGGTGAGGTCCTACGACGCGGCGTCCGTACAGGACCTGCCAGGCGTGCGTAAAGTGATCGATCTCGACGCTGCCGTCGCCGTTGTCGCGGATGGGTACTGGCAGGCGAAGCGGGCCCTGGATCAGTTGCCGATCGAATTTGACGACGCGGGCAATGCCGGCTGGGAACAGGGCGACATCTTCAAGCAGTTCGCACAGGATCTCGACGCTTCCGCAAGCGCTGGAGACGAAGAAACCGACCTGGAGACCGGCGACGCCACCGCGGTTTTGGCCGCGGCCGAACATGTCCTTGAGGCCGAGTACCGCGTACCGTTCCTCGCCCACGCCACAATGGAGCCAATGAACTGCACGGCGTGGGTGCATGACGATGAGTGCGAGCTCTGGCTGGGAACACAGAACCCGCTCGGATTCGCAAAGGACGCCGCCGAGGCGATTGATTTTGACGCAGACAAGGTCACGGTCCATAACCAGTATCTCGGCGGCGGCTTCGGCAGACGCGCGTTCTCGGATGTCGCAGTGCAGGCTGCCCGCGTGGCAGCTGAGGTTCCTTACCCTGTCAAACTCGTCTGGTCACGCGAGGAAGACACCCGACACGACCATTATCGGCAGGCGAGCATCAGCCGCTTCCGAGGTGGTCTGGATGCAGCCGGCAACACGCTCGCGTGGCACAACCACTACGTCAACAAATACGACCCCGAAGAGGCCCCGCACATTCCGTACGCGATCGACAACCAGCGTATCGTTTATACAGTGAGCAAGACCCACGTGCCGTGGGGATTCTGGCGCAGCGTCGACCATTCGCTGCACGCATTTTTTACCGAGTCGTTCATCGACGAGCTGGCGGTCGCGGCCGGTCGCGATCCTTACGAATATCGGCGCGAGCTGCTCATGAACCAGCCACGCTTTCTTGCGGTACTCGACCTTGCTGCGACAAAAGCGGGTTGGGGCGAAGCGTTGCCCGAAAATATCGGGCGCGGCATATCGATTCACCGCTCGTTCGGTACGATCGTAGCAGAGGTTGTCGACGTAGAAGTTGTTGACGGGGAAGTTTCTGTTCAGCGCGTCGTATGTGCCGTCGATGCCGGATTTGCGATGCACCCCGATGGTATGGCGGCACAGATGGAAAGCGGCATCGCTTATGGCATGACTGCTGCGCTATACGGAGAGATCTCGATTCGTCGCGGCGCGGTTGCGCAATCGAACTTTCACGACTACCCAATGCTACGCATTGATAAGGCGCCCGTGGTCGAAACACACATAATTAATAGCGGTGAATCTCTGGGAGGCGCGGGTGAGCCCGGCACACCGCCGATCGCCCCGGCGCTGACAAATGCGATATACGACGCAACGGGTATCCGCATCCGGGAGCTCCCGATTCGCCTGCACGACCTTGGCAAGCCGAATCGGCGCGAGACTGATGTTGCCTAGCATGAACAGACGATATTGACGGAGTCGATCGTGACCAAAGAACGCATCAACAAACTATTGACCGAGTTAAACCGTGAACTTCATAAGGCGGGCGACTTCGATGCAGAGACCCGCGAACTCCTAAGACAATTGAACGACGATATCGACCGGCTGGCCGGAGATACGGAGTCGTCTGCGCTCGATCGCGCGAGACATCTCGAATCGCGATTTGCGGCAGACCATCCCGTCGCTGAACGGCTGGCCAGAGAACTGGCCGACATTCTGGCGAAGATGGGCATCTGATCGGCAACTCGAAAATCCGGCACGGCCTATCGATCCGCGGCACAGCTCTGCTTGTCGCTTTGCTTGCGGCGCTTGTCACGAGCTTTCTACTAACGCCCCCGGTTTCCCAGGACCCTGCTTATCACGCGTTCGCCGATGGCCGTACTTTGCTCGCGGTCAGCAACTTCTGGAACGTGGCGTCGAACCTGCCATTTCTCGTTGTCGGTGTATGGGGTCTTGCTTATGTACAGCAGCGAAGCAGGCGCGTGTGCTTACCCGGGCTGCGACGTGCCTATATCGTTTTCTTCGCGGGCGTAACGCTCACCGCATTCGGTTCGGGCTACTACCATCTGAATCCCGCGAACGGGCCGCTCGTCTGGGACCGTCTGCCCATGACAATCGGCTTCGCCGGCCTGTTCTCTATCATCCTCGGCGAGTTCGTGTCGGCTCGCGCCGGACGCAGGATACTTGCCCCGTTGCTGATAATCGGGGTCGCCTCCGTCGCCTACTGGGCGTTTACCGAGTCGTACGGTATCGGCGACCTGCGACCATATGCGGTCGTGCAGTTTCTGCCAATGCTGTTAATACCGTTCATTCTGCTGATGTACAGTCCGACAATCGGCTCGAAAAAGTACTATTGGTTTATGCTGCTATTTTATGTGCTAGCAAAAGTGTTCGAGTATTTCGACACCGCCATTTTTGCCAACGGCGAGCTGTTGAGCGGTCACACGCTGAAACATCTATTCGCGGCGATGACTCCAGCGACATTGCTTTACGCGTTGCACGCCCGGCGCCTGTCCGATGCGGTGACGTCAAATGGTTGACCTTGCTTACGATGGCGCATGCCACTGCGGAGCAATCAGGTTTCGCTATGCGACAGCGATCGACCCGGTCAACTGGCCAGTACGCGCTTGCCAATGCCGCTTTTGCCGAATGCACGACGCGCTCAGCACTTCCGATCCGCTCGGTACTCTGCAGTTCTCTGCCAGTAGCGACGAGATATTGCAGCGCTATCGGTTCGCGCTCAAAACGGCGGACTTTCTTATTTGTCGGCGTTGCGGTGTGTATGTCGGCGCCGTAATTGATACTGCAGAAGGGAAATTCGGCATTATCAATACACGCACACTGGAAAAGATGCCAAAGGATACGGCCGAAGGTGGCGCAATCAACTATGACAACGAAGACGAGGAAAGCCGCATCAGCCGACGTGAAGAACGATGGACGCCCGTGACCGCTGTGCCGTGGCAAGGCTAGGGTGAGCGCCACACCTTTTGCGTCATTTCAGTTAAGCCCGCCTCGAGGAACTTCGGCGGCCCGTTTTCTATATCGTCGCGCGAGTCGATGCAGACCAGATCCGGCCAGTACGCAAGCAGTTCCTCAGCCGGGACGGAATAGGGCGGGCCACTCGCAACTGACTGATCGTATTCGAGCGTAATAATTAGCTGCTCGGCGGACGGTTCCAGCAGGGCGCTGGTTTGCCGTGCATAAGCAGGTCGCAGTTCGGCAGGCATCGCAGTCAGTGCGCCACGATCGTAGTGCGCGTCGCAGCGGAGCGACCTTAATTCGAAGTAATCGCCGCAATAGATCGTGATGCTCTGGTCCTCGGACTGATAGGCGCGCAGTTCGTTCTCGTGCACGGTGTAGCTGATTGCCTGCTCCGCGAAAAACGCCTTAACCGCCAGTTCGGACAACTCCACGCCGACCACGTGGTTGCCTTGATCCGCCAGCCACTTGATATCGGGCGTCTTGCCACACAGGGGGACGAGCACGCGGCGCCCGCTTGCGCGCCAATGTTTCTTCAGGCTGACATTGCCCTCGTCTTCGTGCCAGCCGGTTCGGCCTTCGTGCCAGCGCTCGAGCCACATCTCATGCACCGGGGACCCTCCTGTTCGGTTCAATCCGTCGTGTCGAAACTTGCTGGGCAGTTTACCCGTTCGACCCGCAGCGTTACTATGCGGCGCTCTTGCCAAGCCCTTCGGCGGCATTTACCGATACACAGGAAGTGCACCGCATGACGACCGCAATACGCATTGACGGCAAAGCGAAAGCCGCCGAAATGTCGGAGAAAATCGCCGCAGCTACAGCCGCTTTCAAAGCTGAGCATGGCGTCACACCCGGACTTGCCGTCGTCATTATCGGCGAAGATCCGGCAAGCCAGATCTACGTTCGAAACAAGAAAAAGCGGGCGGAAAGCTGCGGTTTTTACTCGGTGCAGCACTCGATTGCCGAAGACACGTCGCAGGAAGATGTTCTGCAACTGATCAATGAACTCAATAATGACGCGAGCATTCACGGCATCCTCGTGCAGCTGCCGTTGCCGGCACACCTGGACGATCAGCTGGTTACGCAAGCGATCTCTCCGGGTAAGGACGTTGACGGATTTCACTTCGTGAACATCGGCAAATTGACGTCCGGCAACACGGCCGATGCGTTCGTACCCTGCACGCCTGCAGGTTGCATGCTCATGATCGAGGATCATCTTGGTGCGGACCTGTCGGGCCTGAGTGCCGTGGTTCTCGGGCGCTCCAACATTGTGGGTAAGCCAATGGCGAGCCTGCTGCTGCAAGCAAATGCAACCGTAACCGTTACGCACAGTCGCACCAAAGATCTCGCCGGCGTTGTCCGCCAGGCCGATATCGTTGTTGCCGCGGTCGGCCGGGCCAATATGGTCAAGGGAGACTGGGTCAAGCCGGGCGCGGTGGTTATCGACGTCGGTATCAACCGGGTCGAGAGCACGGTCGACGGAGAGACCAAATCATGTCTTACGGGGGACGTCGATTTCGATGCGGTCAGCGAGGTTGCAAAGGCGATCACTCCGGTACCGGGCGGGGTCGGCCCGATGACGATTATCATGCTCATGTCCAATACCCTGCGCGCGGCAAAGCTGTCGGTGGGACTGGATGGCTGACGAGGGCTTTCGCACGATTTGGCTGAAGCCCGACGATCCGTCGATCGTGCAGATCATCGACCAGCGCCGACTACCGCACGAATACCGCATACACGACCTTGCATCCTGGCAAGACGGCCTGGTCGCGATACAGGACATGTACGTGCGCGGGGCGCCATTGATCGGCGCGACGGCGGCGTGGAGCCTCTATCTGGCCGCGCTGCGTGGCGATGATATCGAGCGGGCGGCCGCAGCGCTGCTCGCATCCCGCCCGACAGCCGTCAACCTGCGCTGGGCTGTTGACCGCGTCATGCGACACGCGGCGGCCGGGACCGCCGATCTTGTGGGCATCATTCGTGCCGACGCCGAAGCTATTTGCCAAGAGGATATCGAAATCTGCCTCGGCATCGGGCGCCACGGGTTGCCGCTGCTCGAGAAGATATCGCGTGAAAAAGGCGGCGACACGGTCAACGTACTCACGCATTGCAACGCCGGTGCACTGGCGACGATCAACTGGGGTACCGCTACCGCACCCATTTACCTTGCGCATCAGGCTGGCCTCGACGTCCACGTGTGGGTCGATGAAACGCGACCGCGCAATCAGGGGTCGCAACTTACCGCATGGGAACTGGCCCGGAACGGCGTGCCGCATACGCTGGTTGTCGACAATGCGGGCGGACATTTGATGCAGCATGCTCATGTCGACATCGTAATCACAGGTACGGACAGGACGACGCGATGCGGAGACGTGGCGAACAAGATCGGCACGTACCTCAAAGCGCTCGCAGCATTCGACAACGGCATCCCGTTTTACGTCGCGTTGCCGTCAACGACGATCGACTGGGGCATCCGCGACGGCCTTACCGAGATTCCGATCGAAGAGCGTGATCCCGACGAGGTGTCGCACCTGCACGGTATCTCGGAGGGGTCGCTTCTTACGATCAGAACAACAGGGTCCGGGACGCCAGTCAGTAACTACGCGTTCGATGTAACACCGGCGCGGCTCGTGACCGGCCTCATCACCGAACGCGGTGTCTGCGACGCCAGCGAGCCCGGTCTCGCAGGCCTGTTTCCCGAAAAGGCGACGGCTTGACGATCGACGAAGGCTATATCAAGTATGCAAGCGACTGGACCCGCGGGCCGGCGCCCGACCCGGCAGCCACGGATTTGCTGAGCCGGTGGCGGCGGCCGCTCTATGCGGCCGCGCTTGTTGGTCATTACGACGACCTGGGTGTCGGCTACGGCAACATCAGCGTTCGCGGCGCGCAGGATGGACAGTTCATCATCAGCGGAACGCAAACCGGGCAGATCGCCGACACCAGCGGCGCTCACTACTGTCTCGTAACCAGCTACGACGTCGAGGCCAACCGCGTCGCGTGCACCGGGCCGGTAGAGGCCTCGTCGGAATCACTAACGCACGCGGCGCTTTATGAGCTGGACCCGAACATCGGCGCCGTCGTTCATGTCCACAGCCATCCGCTTTGGACCAAGCTGCTGCACCGTGTACCCACGACTGCCGAAAACGTCGCGTACGGTACGCCGGAGATGGCGCGGGAGTTTGTGCGCCTGTTTCGTGATACGGAGTTTTGCACGCAAGGTATCGCAGTCATGGCGGGTCACGAGGACGGCATTGTTTGCGTCGGCGCCAACCTCGAACAGGCGGCGAATCGCGCGCTGCGGATGCAACACGAGATCGAGTAGCTACTTGGGCAGCTCGATCGCAACAGGGTTCAAATAAAAACGAAATGTTCTGCAGGTCTTGATACCGGACAGCTCCGTGCCCTCGGCCAGAGGCTTGTAGGTCGACGCGCGAACGGCCTGTTTCGACGGTTTTTCGAAAGCTCGGTTGCTGCTGCTGCGAACCGCGACTCTGCGAGTTTTGCCCTCGCGATCGACGTTAAAGCAAACCTCGACCTCGCCCTCAACCCTTGCGCGTCGTGCAGATTCCGGATATTTGGGCACCACTGTATGCAACGGTACACGCTCGCCTGTATCGACCGACAGCTCGGATGCCGTACTGTTATCGGCAAGTGATACGGCCGCCGGGAAAAGCAACACGGCCGCGCCGACGAGTCGCAACCTATTCACGATCTTCATCCGCGGCTTGCCGCCGTTCATCGATGACGATTTCCGGTTCGACCGGATCCGTCGCATCCAGCAGCATCGCGCGAACAGTCTTAACTTTGCGCGAGTTGGCGGCGAGCGCCTCGGCCTTTTGCAGATCCTTATCCGCTTCCTCGTAACGCTGCAACCCGATATAGGCCAGCGCCCTGTTGCTGTACGCACGCCAGTGACGATCATTCTGCTCGATAACCTGATCGCAGTAGGACAAAGCAGTATCAAGCTCTTTGAGCATGATGTATCCGGCGCACAAATTCGACATGGCCGTAATTCGGTCTTTCTGGCTCGATTCGTATTGCAGGCCGCGTAAAGTCAGGCGCACGCCCTCCTCGGCATCACCAGCGAGAAGCGCGTTGGCACCGTGATAGAGGTCCGGGTTGCTCGGCCCTATGACTGTTTTGTTTTCCTGCGCAGCGACATAACTGCAGGTCAGGCACACGCTTGCGACAGCAAGAAAACGATAGGGCCACTGAGTCCACAGGTTGCGCATTGCCTCGCTCGCTTAGATAAGCTGCCTTGTTAGGCCTCGGCCAGGAGATGGCGTGAGAAATGCTCGATCGTGCGCTGCCATGCGAGTTCTGCTGCGTCGGCATCGAAGCGTGGCGTCGTATCGTTGTGAAATCCGTGATTCACATCGGCATACACATAATTGATGTAGTCGACCCCATTGTCTTTCAAGGCTGCTTCGAACGCCGGCCAGCTTGCATTAACCCGTTCGTCCAGGCCCGCATGATGCAGCATCAATGGCGCACCGATCTTGGCCACATCTTCGGCCGCGGGATGACTGCCATAGAACGCAACGGCGGCCGCCAGCTCGGGCAGGCGCACGGCAAGCTGCAAAGACAAATTGCCGCCAAAACAAAAGCCGACCGAACCAACGGTGCCAGTGCAGTCCGGATGCGACCGCAGGAAGCCCACGGCGGCCACAAAATCTTCCACCATCTCGCCACGGTCGCGCTTCTGCTGCATGGCTCTGCCTTCATCGTCATTGCCCGGGTAACCGCCCAGCGGTGTCAGCGCATCGGGAGCAAATGCGATAAAGCCCGCAACCGCAAGACGTCTCGTGACGTCTTCAATGTACGGATTCAAACCGCGGTTTTCGTGAATGACGACAATACCGGGGAGCTTGTGATCGACGATCGCCGGGCGGGCGTTATAGCCCTGCATGACACCGGCACCTTTCGGGGACGCGTATTTCTTGTAGCTGGTCGATATCGATGCGTCTTCCGGGTCGACCTGCACGGCCAACGCATAGTCCGGGCTCAGGCTCGCAAGCAATGCGGTTGCGGTCACGCCGGTCGCGGTAAACCCGGCGGCTCTGTCCAGAAACTGACGCCGCGTCAGCTTGCCATGAACGTAGCCATCAAAAAGTTCGAGTACACGGCGATCGTAGCCCGCATTATCCGCCACTAATGTACTGCCCGAGCTGCTCGATTTCTGCCTGCTGATCTGAAATGATCGCCTGCACGAGATCACCGATGGAAATCATGCCAATGACTTTGCTGTCTTCGACAACAGGCAGATGCCGTATGCGTTTTTCACTCATCAGTTCCATGCAATCGTTGACCGTCCGATCGCTCGATGTCGTCAGTACATCGGTGCTCATGATCTCAGCGACTTGCGTGCTCTCTGACGAACGTCCTTTGAGGATGACCTTACGCGCATAGTCGCGTTCCGTAATTATGCCGCACAGATTCTCGCCATCCATGACGACCAGCGAGCCGATCATCTTATCCGCCATGATCTTGATAGCGTCGAAGACCGATGTCGCGGGCGCGACGGAGACGATGTTCCGTCCCTTGGAATCGAGCAGGTGTTTCACGAGTTTCATGCTTTCTCCCTATCCTCAATCTGCAGCGACTTTGCATTGATTTTAGCAGCAGGCAGGAGAAGCGCGCACGCCGCGACACCGCGCAGAAGAAAACGCCTGAAAAATTATACATTTACCTAAGACGCCCGGTGGCGCTGAATGGTTGCGAATCGGTCTAGTCTTGCCGTGTTACGAATGCGGCAAGTCGGTTCTCCAGGACAGTCGGCGAATACCATTTGCCACGCAGCATGACGCCGTGAACACGCCGCGTATTGCTAATGTCCATCAATGGATTCGCGTCGAGGAGTACCAGATCGGCGTCGCGGCCGACGAGCACGGCCCCGGCGTTAGTACCAAGGAATTTCGCCACGGCCGTCGTGCCGGTCTGCAGCGCTTCAAACGGCGTGAGCCCGGCGGCGACGAGGAACCCGAGCTCATGATGCAGCGAGAATCCGGGCACGTTGAAGATCTGCGGCGCATCCGATCCGAGCAGCAGCCCGGCGCCTGCCTCATGCAGGGCATGGATCAGCTTGCGTCGCAATTCGATGGCACGTGCGCCGACGCCGGCATCGAAGCCGCGTTCATCAAGCAGCTGTTCCTTGGCCTGAACCCACTGCTCCACCGTCGCGATCGGCATATAGCGCATTTCCGGCCGATTGCGCAAGTCGGTCACACTGATGTCCGAAACAAGGTGTTCGATCAGCGACTCTGTCGGTACATTCCAGGTTCCGGCGTCCGCGGTTTGCTTGGCGATAGCGGCAATCTTCTCCTCGACGGCCTGATGAGCCAGCAGGACGTCGAAGAATCCACCGTAACCGCCGGAAGGATCCGTGTCCGCCGGCATCAATGCCACGATGTAGCCGTCGAGATGATCAATTGTCGCCATCCCTGCGGCCAGCGCGCCCTCGACGCCGATGGCAACCGGTACGTGACCGGCAAAAGGCATCCCGAGTTCGGCTGCGGTTGTTGCGATCGCCGCATACTCGTCTGCGCTGAGCCCCGGGTGAATCTTGACGAAGTCATAACCCGCTGCGTATTGCGCGCGCACTTTGCGCTCTGCGTCGGCCGCGCCTTTGACGGAGTTGCCGTTCATCGAAGGGCCGGACGTAAACAGGCGTGGGCCGAACACGTCGCCGTCAAGCAACCGCTGGCGCAACGCCAGATGCGATGGCCGACCGAGCATACCGCGAACGGTAGTCACACCATTTGCGACGAAAAGAGAGAACACGCGATCGAGATAGTCCGTGCCGATATCCGGCACATGGCCGTGCATTTCTGCGAGACCCGGTATCAGGAAGCGATCTGTGCCATCAACCAGTTCGGCATCTTTTGGCACTGGGGTGAGGTCGACGTCGCCGATCGCCGCAATGAGACCATTCTCGACGACAACCGTCTGTCCTTCGATCACGGTCTCGGTCGTCATCGGAATCACGTTGACGTTGACAAAAGCCGTCGATGCGACCCCCACCGTAGCGGCGGCGAAAAGACCAACGAACAGAAGCAACAGACGTCTCATGCACCAAGCGTAATCGCATGGTCTGCGTCTGGCAAACCACCTGGCAACGTCGGCGCGGAAGTCGTTCGCCGACGACCAATGTGGTTCTGATAGGTCAGAGCACGGACTTGAGGGTCGCTTCGCTAACATTTCCGCCACAGATTATGACGACAACCTTCATACCCTTAACCGACCCGCACCGTTTCGATAAGGCCGCGATGGCTACACCCGCGGCACCCTCTATCTGGTGCTTTTCGGCACTGAAGTATTCGCGCATCGCGACGGCGATCTGTTGTTCGCTGACGAGAACGAACTCATCGACGAGTTCACGGCACAGCGGGAATGTCACTGAGTCGGCCTCGACACCGCCCGCCGTGCCATCCGACAAGGTTGGCTCGCTCGGCAAATCGAGGACCCGTCCGGCCTCCACGGATTTTGCCATGATTGCGGATGCTTCTGGCTGGCAACCGAACAGTCGCACGCCGGGATTATGAATCTTGAGCACACTGCCGGCGCCGCTCATTAGCCCGCCGCCACCCACGGCGATAAACGCAGCGTCAACTTCGGGTAACTGCTCGGCAATCTCAATGCCGCAGGTTCCTTGCCCGGCAATCACTTCCACATCGTTGTAGGGCGACAGGTAGTACATGCCGTTGTCGGCGGCGAACCTCCTTGCGTAGTGCTCCGTGTCGAGACCATCGGTACCGAAGAATCGAACTTCTCCGCCGTAGCTTCGTATCGCGTCGACCTTTGCGCTCGAGGTTTGCTCGGGCACGAAGATCACGCCAGTCGATTCGAGTCTGCGCATCGCATAGGCAACGGCGGCACCGTGATTACCACTCGATGCGGTGACGCAGCCTTTTTGGCGCTGCTCAGGGGTAAGCGTCATCAGGCAGTTAGTGGCACCGCGCAGTTTGAACGATCCGGTGTGCTGCTGATTCTCGAGCTTCAGATAGACGTCAGCACCCGTCGCATCGCTGAACGCGGGCGATCGCACGAGCGGCGTCCTGTGCACGACTTCGGCGATGCGCGCAGCGGCACGGCCGGCGGCTTGCGCAACGCTGTCGACTCGCAACATCTAGAGAGCGGCGGCGGCAAATGTGTCGCAGCGGTCGGGATCGCCGCTCGAAAGGCCGGCCCGAAACCAGCGCTGCCGCTGCGCGGAAGTGCCGTGAGTAAACGATTCCGGCACGACCATGCCCCGACTTTGTTTTTGCAATCGATCATCGCCAATTGCGCTGGCCGCATTGAGGGCTTCGTCAACGTCGCCAGCCTCGAGAATGCCTCTGGCTCTGTCTGCCCGATTCGCCCAAACACCGGCGAGACAGTCGGCCTGCAGTTCGAGCTTCACGGACAGTCGGTTGGCGTCGGCTTTGCTCATTGCCGACTGCATGCGCCGCACCTGCGTGGAGATTCCGAGCAGATTCTGCACATGGTGCCCAACCTCATGCGCAATCACATAGGCCTGGGCGAAGTCACCAGGCGCACGAAACCGGCTGCGCATGTCATCGTAAAAGCTGAGATCGATGTAGGCTTTGCGATCTGCAGGACAATAGAACGGCCCCATCGCCGCCTGTCCGGTGCCGCAGGCAGAACGCGTCGCGCCCGTGAACATGACCAGCGTTGGCTCCTCGTAGCGCCGTCCCATTCCTTTGAAAATCTCATGCCAGACATCTTCCGTGTCGGCGATGACGACAGACACCATGTCCGCCAGTGGATCGTTCTTCAGATCCTCAGCGCTTGGTCGCGTGCCGCTCGAGGACGTCGACACAGTGCTGGACTGCATGCCCTCTATCAGGAACGACGGATCAATACCGAAATACAGTGCAGCAAGAATGATTACGATCGTGCCGATACCGCCGCCAACAAGGCCGCGCGGCGAGGCGCCACGGCGATCTTCGATATTGCTGCTGCGTCTGCCACTACGCCACTTCATAGCATTCTCCTTGAGCTGTTGAGCATATCCGAGCGGCGTCATTTAACAATATGTAAATTCGCCCGCCTGGTGCGTTGACACCCATCGACGGCCTGTGCAACGATGCTTGTTCGTATGACAAAGGCACACTTGTCGAAAGGCAAGGTCGCAAAGCTTCCGATCTAAGGGTAAATCCTATGACAGCGGGGTTGCCAGCACGACCTTTCCGTCGCCGTTCTTGCGATGGGCCTTTCGCAACTTTGTCTTTTGCATTTTCTGCACTGTTTTGCGGAGACATGGATGTTCGCGACAAACCTCAAGACGACACAGAGCCTGAAGAATACGGGCCGCTACCGCGCCAAGGCTCCCGCCGGTCCCGTCACGCTCGAGCCGGCCAATCTAAATGACCTGCGTCGAATAATAGACCCTGCCGCACGGACCGCACTGCCCATCAGGCCGCTGGGCGCCGGCACCGCATCGACCGATTGCAACACCTCCGAGAACGGCACGACGCTGAAGACGACCGGGCTCGATCAAATGGTCAGTGTTGATACCTATAACCACACGGTAACCGCCCAGGCCGGCGTGCGGCTCGAATTCCTCACTAGGGAACTGGCTGAGCACGGCCTCGAACTCGTTGGCGGTTACGACCTGCAAGGTCGAACCGTCGGTGGTGCGATCTCCGCGCCATGCTATGGCCCATGCATTGGCAGCGACGGCGGTTACTTTTCCAGCCATGTTGTCGCGATGAAATTTGTTCGCGCGGATGGAGAACTGCTCAGAATTGCGCCGGAACAAAAGAACCTGCTGGGCGTGTTTCGCGCGAGCTTCGGAATGCTTGGCATCCTTTACGAGGCAACGCTGCGCGTCCGACCGATTCGCACATTCACAGCAAGTCACCGTCGCGTCAGCATCGACAAGTTTGCGTCGGTTGTTGATGCGCTCGCCAATGCAGACGTTGGCTTCAAGTTCTATCTTATGCCGTATCGTGATCGTGTCTATCTTGATTTACGCCGCTATGAAGCTGACCCGAGCAACGCATACAAGACACCATGGAAGGTCAAGGATTGGGGTGAGAGCACTGTATTGCCCCACGTATTCAAGTCATTAAACAAAGTCGTCCCGATTCAATCGGTCCGCTACAAGATGATCGACAGCATCTCCGAGGCAACACAGGGGCTCATCAATTCACGTTTTGTCAGGGCAGGTACCAATGCGGCAGCGCAGCCTAACCATCACAGACACGCCGGCGCGCGCGGGTGCTTTTACTCGACCTGGTGTTTTCCGGCAGCGAATTTTTCGATGATCGTCAAGGCTTATACAGACTTCTGCGAATCAACCTATGCCGCGTCACACTATCGATGTGACATGCCAGCTGTCGGCTTTCGCCTTTGTCGCGACACATCGTCGCTATTGTCACCGTCATTTGACGAATCCATGATCGCAATCACGACCGCATCGACACAGCCTGACGGCTGGGAAGATTTCGTCATCGACCTTGCCGAATTCGCGGAGAAGTGGGGCGGGCTGCCGCTGATCAGCCAATCGCGGGCGCTGCGCGCCAATCATGTCATTCAGAGTTACGGCAACCGGCTCGATTTCTTCCGCCGCATGCGCCGCCAGCTGGATCCCGAAAACCGCTTTCTGAGCCCGTTTATGGCCCAGTTCTGTCAGTAGCCGGCGGACTGGCGCTCGCGACCGTACTGACACTGTTCCTGACGCCCAGCCTGCTGATGATCCAGGCCAATGTACCAATGAGAATGGCGGATTGCCGTGCCCGGCATACCGGCCAGTCGGCCGCTGCGGTCTCCTGACGCAATTTTTTCAATCCAAATGGCGCTGCCGCGCATCTAACAGATAGGTGGCGGGACCACGCGACGTGGTTTCCCGGGATCCAGAGAATCCTGCGACGCGCATATCGCGGCGTATTGAGTTTCGGTGCGCTAACTTGTTGTTTTTAAAAGAATAGAAAAAAGGCCAATTTGTGGATTTAGGTGTTGCGTTATACTTAACTAGTGTTATACTTCACTATAACACTAAGCAACACCGCATGCAGTGACTCAGATGAAAGCAATCACACCGATAGTAGCCGTAGTGGCCTTGTCCGGCATCGCAGCTCTCCCCGGCTGCGGTGTCGGCAAGGCCCAAAGCGCCAGTGACGATGAACGTCGCGCCGCCATGCCTGTGCCTGTTGCGGTCACGTATCCGGTTCGAGCGGATATCTATGCCACGTATCACACGACGACGACTATCACATCCGACGCAGATGCCCCGGTGCTTGCGCGCGTGCCTGGCGAGGTTGTGGAAGTGCTTGTCGAGGAAGGCGACAGGGTTGAACAAGGTCAAATCCTTGCGCGACTCGACGGCGAAAGGTTGCGCCTCGAGATGCTCGCTGCGAAAGCCAATCTTGAGCAAGCGCGGAAAGAATTCGAGCGCTATCGCGACCTGGCCGGGCGTGGGCTGGTCAGCGAGGCGATGTTTGAAGGCCTGCGCTACGACGTCGACGGGTTGCAGGCAACTTACGAGCTGGCGAAGCTCAATTTCGACTATTCCGCGATCCGCGCAACAATTGGTGGCGTTGTCGCTTCTCGTGAAATCAAGCTGGGACAGAACATCGACGCCAACAGCGTTGCTTTTCGGATCACTGATACCAGTGAGCTCGTAGCTTACATGCAGATTCCGCAAGCGGAACTCGCTAAATTCTCGGCTGGCCATCGCGCAAGTCTGCAGGTTGACTCGATGCCTGATGCTCGCTTTGACGCGACGATTGCGCGGATCAGCCCAACGATCGATGTTCGTAACGGCACGTTCCGTGCGACCGCGGTTATGAATAATGCCAACGGCTATCTTGTTCCAGGAATGTTCGCACGATTCACGATCGCTTATGAAAAGCATGCCGATGCCTTGCTCATTCCTGCCGGCGCACTTGTTGCGGAAGACGATGCTACGGTTGTATATGTCGTTGCCGGCGGAGAAGTGGCTCGCAGGATCATCGAGGCCGGCATCACATCCGCCGGACAGGTGGAAGTGCTGAACGGCCTCGCAGAGGACGAGGAGATCGTTGTCGTCGGTCATTCCGGTCTGCGCGATGGCAGTAAAGTGCTTGCCAGCAACATGGCAACGGAGCGCGTTGCGGGGTGACCGGGCCGCGCACTGGCCGCATGGCGGTGGCTTCGGGTGCGATACAAATTGGGGAGAAAAAGATGCCGCTGCATCGTCCTGGTCCGGCCATAATCGCGTATGCACTCTTGCTAAGCGCGTGCGGACAATTCGGAGGAAACTCGGACAAAGCTGAAGATGAAGAAGAGACTGCGGCTGTGCCCGTAGAGGTCGGTAAACCGATACGAGGCGACATCTATGCTGTCTACTCCGGTACCGCACCTATTGAAGCATTCGCCGAGGCGGAAGTGATTGCGAAGGTGTCGGGCGAAGTTCGCGAGATTTTTGTTGAAGAAGGCGACGATATTAGCCAGGGACAGATAATGGCCAGGCTCGACGGCGATCGCCTGAGGCTTGAACTCAATCAGTCTGCCGCTAACCTTCGCAAGCTGCAGCGCGACTATGACCGGAACGTGGAGCTCCAGGAAAAGGGCCTGCTCAGTAGCGGTGATTTCGACAAGATCAAGTACGACCTGGAGGCGCTGGAAGCTGCCCATAATCTCGCGAAGCTCGAACTCGATTACACCCAGATTCGTGCGCCAATTGACGGCGTCGTTTCCGAGCGCTACGTCAGGCGAGGCAACACAATCTCCGCGGGTGAGCCGGTATTCAAAGTGACGAGTTTCGATCCGCTCGTCGCCTACTTGTTTGTTCCGGAACGCGAGTATCGGAATATCGCACAAGATCAGTTCGTCGGCATCGATATTGATGCGCTGCAGGGACAGCGTTTCATCGCTGCGGTGACGCGAGTCAGTCCTGTTGTCGACCCGCAAACCGGGACTTTTAAAATCACGATAGAAGTCTCCGACGATCAGCGGCGGATCAAACCCGGCATGTTTGGGCGCATCAGCATCGTCTACGACCTGCATGAAAACGTCTTGCAGGTGCCACGCAACGCCATTCTTGAAGAAAGCACACAGACCAGCGTATTCGTCGTCGAGGACAACAAGGCTATTCGCAAGGTCGTGCAAACAGGCTATAGCGACAAAGGGATGGTCGAAATAACAAGCGGCCTTACTGACGATGACCTGGTGGTTACGGTCGGGCAGATCGGCCTCAAGGACGATTCCGCTGTAACGATCATCAACACTGACGGGCAGGCTATGGAGACGATCGGCGACGATGCCGAGCAGGCGGACAATGATGCGCCGACTGATTGAGATCGCGACAGAGCGGCGCATCACTATCGTGATGCTGATGGTCGCGATAGCGCTTTTCGGCACGGTGTCGCTGTCGCGTCTGAAACTCAATCTTCTGCCTGACATCTCTTACCCGACGCTAACCATTCGGACCGAATTGACCGGCGCCGCGCCGGTCGAGATCGAGAACCTGCTGACCAAACCGATTGAGGAAACCGTCGGGGTCATTCGCAACGTGCGCCTGGTGCGCTCCGTTTCGCGCTCCGGGCAATCCGATGTCACTCTCGAGTTCCTGTGGGGCACCGACATGGACATCGCCGGCGTCGACGTCAGGGAGAAGCTAGACATTCTCGAATTGCCGCTCGAGGCCAGCCGCCCGCTGTTGCTGCGATTCGATCCGTCCTCGGAGCCGATCATGCGCCTCGGGCTATTGTACAAGGACGGCCGCGATACCGACCCGGAGAGCGCCGAAGCGCGTCTCAAGGCTCTGCGGAGACTTGCTGAGGACCGGATCAAGACCGATCTCGAAGCGGAAGAAGGCACTGCGGCAGTCAAGGTAAGTGGTGGCCTCGAAGACGAAATCGAGATTCGCGTGGATCAGCAAAAGCTGTCCCAACTCGGCATCGGTATCGATCAGATTGCGGCGCGCATCCGCGCCGAGAATGTCAATCTGTCAGGCGGCCGGCTCGAAGAAGGCGACCAGCGGTTTCTCGTACGAACGTTGAATGAATTCGAGTCTGTACAGGAAATGCGTGACGCGATTGTCGCCTCTGTGGCGAATCGACCGGTTTACCTGCGGGACGTCGCGACCGTCACTCGTGGTTACAAAGAGCGCGAAGCGATAACCCGCGTGCGCGGGCGGGAGTCGGTGGAACTCGCGATCTACAAAGAAGGCGATGCGAACACCGTGCAGGTCGCGAGGCGAATTGCGGCTCGGCTTGAACGCGTAAACGAGTCGCTGCCGGATGACATTGAACTCACAACGATCTACGACCAGTCAAAGTTCATCTCGTCCTCGGTCGACGACGTCCGAAACGCGGCGATATTCGGCGGAATTATCGCGATTATTGTGCTGTACGGGTTCCTGCGTGACTCGCGCGCAACCACGATTACGGGAATCGCAATTCCTGTATCGGTGATCGGCACGTTCATGCTGATGTACCTTAACGACATCTCACTCAACATCATGTCGCTCGGCGGTATCGCCTTGGCCGTCGGCATGCTCGTGGACAATTCGATTGTCGTACTCGAAAATATCGTGCGCAAAAGGGAGCATGGAGAGGGAATCCTAGAAGCCGCGCGAAACGGTACGTCCGAAGTGTCGGGAGCTGTCTCGGCAGCAACACTAACGACGATAGCCGTCTTCTTCCCGATGGTGTTCATATCCGGAATCGCGGGCCAGCTGTTTCGTGACCAGGCACTAACTGTAACGTTTGCGTTGATGTTCTCGCTAATCGTCGCATTGACCCTCATTCCAATGCTGGCGTCCCTGGGTACCGGCAGCCGCTATCAGAATGATCGGGAACAGGCCCCGCCGGGCCGGTTTACGCGCGCCGTCGCGAACGTCATACGCATGTTTGCTGCCGTATTCGCCGGCGCGAGGTGGCTGTTTTCGATCATTCTGTGGGCTCCAACCTGGCTTTTGCAGCGCCTGTATCGCGCCGTAGCCGCTGTATATCCCGGCGTCCTGAAGTGGTCATTGCAGCATCGACGCGCTGTCGTCGCTGGAGCCATCATCGTCTTCGTAGCAACCATGTCGCTTGTGCCGCGGCTGGGTACCGAGTTGATTCCACAGCTCGCACAGGGAGAGTTCAGTGTGGACCTGCGGCTGTCCCCCGGCACACCGTTGACAGAGACGGACCGTGCCATACAGGCGGCGCAGAGGGCGACGGCGGCAATCGAAGCGGTCGCCCTTGACTACTCGGTAGCGGGCACAGGAAATCGACTTGACGCCAATCCTGTGGATGCGGGCGACTATACGGGTACGCTGAGCATCACATTGACACCAGGCTCAGGACGGAAAGAGGAAAATGCCACAATGCAGGCGATGCGAACCGCGCTCGCTCGTCTTCCAGGTGTGCAATACGAATTCAGCAGGCCCGCGTTGATGAGCTTTGCCAGTCCGCTGCAAATCGAGATTTCCGGCTACGACCTCGAGGGGCTCGAGCGCGTCAGCCAGCTTGTCGTTCAGGAATTATCTGCATCCGATCGGTTCACCGATATAAAAACAACTGTCGAGCAGGGTAATCCCGAGATCCAGATCGTATTCGACCAGGAGCGCGCGGCCAAACTGGGGCTTGCTGTTCGCGATATCGCCAACCGCGTGGTTGCGAATGTTCGTGGAGAGCTGGCAACTCGCTACACGTGGCGCGACAGGAAAATCGATGTGCTCGTCCGCAGCGTCGACACACGGCAGTCCAGCATCGACGAAATTCGTCGATTGATTGTCAATCCCGCGTCGGAGAGGCCTGTCTCGCTTGACGCGGTTGCAGATATCAGCGTATCCCGGGGACCTGCCGAGATTCGCCGCGTCGCGCAGGAGCGCGTCGCCGTCATTACTACAAATATCGCTTATGGCGATCTCGGCGCAGCCGCTGACGAGGCCGGCGCGGTTATCAACCGTACCCCGATGCCTGATGGCATCACCGCAATCGTATCCGGACAAAGCGAGGAAATGCAGGAATCGTTCCAGTCGATGCAGTTCGCGTTGGCACTGGCTATTTTTCTTGTGTATCTCGTCATGGCCTCACAGTTCGAGTCGCTGATACATCCATTTGTCATCCTATTCACGATTCCGCTGGCGCTCGTCGGCGCGGTTCTGGCTTTGTTCGTGACAGGCACCACGGTAAACATAGTCGCTCTGATCGGCGTCATCATGCTCGCTGGAATCGTGGTCAATAACGCGATCGTGCTGGTCGACCTCATCAATCAGCTGCGTGCGCAGGGCAAAGCCCGGTTCGACGCCATCATGGAGGCCGGCAGCGCCAGACTTCGTCCGATCCTGATGACCTCGCTGACAACGGCCCTTGGGTTGGTGCCTATGGCCGTGGGTTTTGGCGAAGGTGCCGAGGTCCGTGCGCCGATGGCCATCACCGTGATCGGCGGCCTGCTGGTTTCGACTTTCCTGACGCTGGTCGTTATTCCGGTTGTCTATTCGTTGATGGATCGCAAGCAATGGCGCGCTGCCGGAAGCGTTGCCGCCGCCGGGCAGATGGCGCCGTGAAGCACACCGAGTTCGCTCTGGGGCGCCCAGTCACGACAGTCGTCGTGTTTGTCGCACTTGCGCTGGTGGGGTTGATCGCGTCAAGACTGCTGCCGCTGGAAAAATTTCCGGACATAGAATTCCCGGGGATTTTTGTTCAGGTTCCTTACGCGGGGTCGACGCCCGAGGAAGTTGAACGCCTCATCACGCGTCCGATAGAAGAAGCGCTTGCCACCCTTTCGGGCGTGGAGCAGATGGTCTCGACTTCAGACGAGGGCCAGTCGCAGATATTCCTGCAGTTCGGATGGGACCAGAGCATGGGGGCCAAGGGTATCGAAGCCCGTGCCAAAGTAGACAGCATTCGTCACTTGTTACCCGAAGACATCAGGCGCATTTTCATTTTTACAGGATCGCTCGGCGATCAACCGGTATTACAGCTACGCATCTCGAGCGATCGCGACCTGTCTGACAGCTATGACCTTCTCGATCGACTCCTGAAAAGGCGCATAGAGAGAATTGAGGGTGTCTCGCGCGTCGAACTTCAGGGCGTCGATCCGCGGGAAATTCGTATTCTGATGCAATCGGATCGACTCGCCGCATACGGCGTTGACGTCGTTCAATTACGCGATTTGCTGCTCAGCAGTAACTTCGCGGTCAGCGCAGGCAAGATCACGGCCGGCGAGCAGCGACTGAGTGTCCGGCCGCGCGGCGAATTCGCGTCGGTCGAAGAGATTCGGAATCTCACGATCAACGACAGCGGGCTTCGGTTGCGGGATATCGCCACCGTCGAACTGCGCACGCCGGAACGCAATTACGGTCGCCATCTGGATCAAAAATATGCGATCGGCGTCGCTGTCAGCAAAACGACCGGGTCTAACCTGGTCGACGTAACCGATCGCGTCATCGCTGAGGTCGAGGAAATCAGCAATTTGCCGCAGATGCGGGGCATCAATATCTTCTCACTCGACAACCAGGGCGACAGCGTCAAAGACTCGCTGTCCGATTTGCTTGGCGCGGGCCTGTTCGGTGGCATGCTCGCGATCATTGTGCTGTATTTGTTTCTGCGCCAGGTCTCGACCACTTTGATCGTCATCGCGTCGGTGCCTTTCTCGATCCTGATTACGCTTGGCGCGCTGTATTTCTTCGGCCTGACGCTCAACATCCTGTCGATGATGGGACTGATGCTGGCCATCGGCATGCTTGTCGATAATGCCGTCGTGGTAACGGAGAGTATTTTTCGCGAACGCTCAGAAAGCGGCAACAGTCCCCACAAAGCGACAATCAAGGGCGTGAAGGAAGTCGGTCTGGCGGTTATTGCCGGAACCGCGACCACTGTCATCGTATTCGCGCCGATTATTTTTGGCGTCAAAACCGACATCATGGTCTTCCTGACTCACGTTGCGGTCACGATTATCGTCGCACTGCTGGCATCGTTGCTGATCGCGCAAACGCTGGTGCCGATGCTGGCCGCAAGGGTTGCCATACCGCCGCGCCCCAAGTCCGGTGCGTTGATGTCCCGCCTGGCGCGCCGCTATGAGCGCGCTCTCGGCTGGGTGGTATCGCATCCCTGGTGGACAGCGCTCGGTATTTTTCTGACCTGTGTCATTGGTGTGCTGCCGCTGGCGCTGAACCTCGTCAAGTTCGATGCGTTCCCGCAGGACGTCGGCCGGCGCCTGTACATGCCCTACCATATCGAGGGTCAGCACTCGCTTGAGGCCGTCGAAGCCGCCGTCAACAAGATCGAAAATTACCTGTACTCGCGCCAGGAAGAATTCAACATCCGAACGGTCTACAGCTATTTCGATACCGACCGCGACAATACAGGCTCGACGCTGCTATTGACCGACGAGGATGATGCGACACTCTCGACGAAAGAGATCATCGAACGCATCGAGGCAGACCTTCCTGAAATCATCATCGGTAAGCCGAGCTTTCAGTTTGAACAGCAAGGTGGCGGTGAGGGATTCAGTGTGCAGATTTCGGGTGACTCGACGACTGTTCTTAACGAGCTCGGTGTGGACATCGCGAGAGCGTTGTCGTCAGTGAAGGGCCTGAAGGACGTTCGCAGCGATGCCGACAGTGCTGACAAAGAGGTCCGCGTAATCATCGACCGTGACAGGGCCGCGGCGGCCGGCCTGACGACAGCCGATATCGCGCAGACGATCAGCATCGCAATGCGCGGCGAGAACCTGCGCGAATTCCGCGGTGACTATGGCGAAGTAGACGTTCGTCTGGCATTTCGCGACAGTGAAAAACAGAGTATCGAGCAGCTGGCGAACCTGCCTCTGTACAAACCAGACGGTGAGCGCATTACGTTGGGCAGCGTTGCCAACCTGCGCCTGGGCCAGTCCCCGGCCGCGATCCGCCGTACCGACCGGCAGACATCGGTCATACTCTCAGGCAATCTGGACGACGACACCAGCCTCGAGGACATCGAGCCCGGCATCGAGGACATGATGAATCAGATTGAGCTTCCGCCGGGTTACAGCTGGAAATTTGGCCGCGGCTTCGAACGCGAGGACGAGACACAGCTAATGATGGCAATCAATATTGTGCTCGGGATCGCGTGCATCTTTCTCGTCATGGCGGCTCTGTTTGAATCCTTGTTGTTTCCGTTTTCGATCATCCTAGGATCAATCGTCTTTTCGATTTTCGGTGTTTTCCTGTTCTTCGCCGCGACCGGCACGACATTCTCGTTTATGGCTTCGATTGGCATCATGATACTGATCGGTGTCGTCGTGAATAACGGCATCGTACTTGTTGATCATGTCAACAATCTCCGCATGCGCGGGCTGTCGCGTAACGAGGCAATCGTTACGGCCGGCCGGGACAGGCTCCGGCCTATCCTGATGACGGTCGCGACGACAATCGTCGGACTGTCGCCACTCGCCATCGGCACGACGCAGATTGGCGGAGACGGCCCGCCCTACTACCCGATGGCCAGAGCTATTATCGGTGGGCTGGCATTTTCGACAGTCGTCTCCCTGCTCGTCGTACCGGCGCTGTATATCTACTTCGACAACCTTTCCGCTTGGGGCCGCAAAGTCATGCGCACCGCGAAGGCCGGTGCCGTGCGGCAGCCGTCAGTCCCAGGCCCAGGATCAGCATCCACCCCAGCGAGCCACCGCCACCACGATTGACGACGATGACTTCCGGTATGACCGCGGTGTCCCGGTTGGCATCTTCGAGCGGCAGGAACGCAAGTTCCGACGTGTCGTCAGGCCCGATCCAGGCAAGGAACGCATCGTCATAAGCGTCATACAGCTCGATCAGAATGTCGTAGCTGCCTGCCGGATAGCCTTCCAGCAGCTCGGTCACCAGCACGTAGTCGTCGTCGCTGGATGACCCGAAGATCGTGAAGTTCTCGGTTGCAGCATATTCATTCCAAGGCCCGCCCTCGTAACTCAGATACACAACAGCATAGACTTCGGCGATATTGAAATACGTGTCAGCGTCGAAGAGCAGATCGATACCGTGAAAATAGCCATCGCGATCCTGGTCATTGAACAGCACCACATCGGCCGTATAGAACCAAAAATCGACGTTCGGCGATTGTGTGCCAGGTGACGTGGTCTTGAGTTGCGCGGCGGCACGCTTGCTTCCTGCGCGCTCCCCGCTCGAAACCAATGCGCCAAACTCGTCCTCAGTAACAATACCGGCGACACCGCTATCGCGCTGCTGCTTGGTATTTTGCGTCGTTATGGATAAGCGTTTCTCGGCACTGCCTTCAGCCGCGTAACTGTTAGTCGACAATACGATCAACCCAACGATCAGTAGTAGCGTTCCAGGCCGTCGCGACCGTGTAACTCGCGTGACGTAAGCGTTCATTTTCCTGTCCTCGATTTCCGCATTGTGATTAATATTTAAACCCTGTCTCACTGAATCGTTGCTGAACCCGTAGGCTTTGCCAACACAACATGCGATTATGTTCAGCTGTCGTTTAGTTTCATCGCTTGGCATTCATCCATGGTTCAGGAAAGTCGTCAGAATTTGACGGGGAACGCCATCAGTTTCCTGTTGTTCGGTGTGGCCGGTGGACTTGCGCTTGACCTGTGTGCCAAGGGTCTGCTTGCGACGTATTCGCTCGAACAGTTTGTGTTTCTGCGAAGCCTGATCGGCCTGGCGATTTTTGTGCTAATCGGCCGCCAGTTCGGAGGAGCCAGGAGCCTCATCACTTCCAAGTGGGCGTGGCATCTTTTGCGAACGCTTCTCGCAACCGGCGCAATGTTCGGGTTCTTTTATGGTCTGGCACGCATGCCGCTCGTGGACGCGCTTACGCTCGGTTTTACGGCGCCGCTGATGGTGACTGCGCTATCCGTGCCGATGCTCGGCGAGCACGTAGGATGGCGCCGTTGGGTCGCCGTTGTGACTGGTTTCATGGGCGTGCTGATCATCTTGCGACCGGGTGGAGGCGATTTCACTTTCGCAGCGCTCGCCGTGTTATTTGCCGCATTTTGTTATGCCTGCCTGGCGATCACCGCGCGCATGCTCTCGACAACCGAAAGCAGCTATGCGCTCTCGATCTACGTTATCGCCGGGCCGATGCTGGTATCGATCGCGCTGCTTAGCCGGGGCTCCTGGCAGGCGCCCGACCTCGACGGGTGGCTCCTGTTCACGCTGGCAGGGGCGTCGTCCGTTATCGCCTGGATCGGGATTATCGGCGGCTACCGGCGCGCCGCGCCGGCGCTTCTGGCACCGTTCGAGTACACAGCACTAATCGGCGGGGCAGTGGCAGGCTATTTGATCTGGGACGAGGTTCCCGACAGATGGGTAGTACTCGGGGCGACCGTGATTATCGCCTCTGGGCTGTTTGTCGTTTACCGTGAGATCGGCCAGGCGATTTCAAGCAAGTACCTGCGCACGCTTACGGCCAGCAGTGCCGCGGCGATAATGCGGCGGCTGAACCGCAAGGCCTAGCCCCCGGGCGCGGATGTCATTACTCGCCGAATTCATATTTCGGCTACGTTGAACCGGCTAGTCGACGTCGCCCGCCGACAGTCCGGCGACTTCAGCCGGTGATACCTGCAGTGCCTCAACGACTCCGTTGAAAAAATCGATTTCCAGCACGCTGACATTCTTGTCGCTGCGGAATACGTCTGCCAGCGCGCGCACGGTATCCACCCGATACTTGTCGGCCAGCTTGCTGCGTACACTCGCCAGATACTTGCGCAGCGACGCCTCGGCATAGAGTTCGGCACGGGCAGCGACCCGAATGTCGCTGGCGCTGAAGTCATCGCCGGTATGTTCCTTCAAGATTTCGCGAATCCGGTCAACTTCGACATTCTGAATGTTGATGTCGGCATCTGCTGCCCGTGCGAGGGTCATAAGCAGCACTTCTTTGTACAGCTCTTCCCGTTCTCCCTCGTTGACGTCCGAGCCGCCAAAGATTTTTAAAACACGCTTAAGATCTGCGATTGCCATGGTGTTCTCTCTTGTATTTATCGTTCTTTCAGCGCGCTTGCCGCGACTGAGGCAGTAATCGGAGTATACACGCCGACAAGCCCCAGACTAGTCGCAGGATAACGCGGATTCCGTAATCGACCACCCGACTGCTCTTGTCGGTCTTTGCCGAGGCAGCTTCGATGGCCGAGCAAAGTATCATATCGCATCAAATGGCGTATTTATACCGTTGTTTCTGCGCGATATTGTTCTTGGCATCAGGCTCTTTTTTTTACATACTGGCGCCGGGCAAACAACATAGAAGGAGGTGATCCATGTCTAGTGAGATATCAAAGGTATTGAGAAAACCGTTGGGTCTTGTGCGGATTATGGAGCATCCTTCACGCGGCACGTGACCAGGTTTTTCAATCCGATACTCACGAAAGGCTGCCCTCGGGCAGCCTTTCTTCTTTTGTGAAGGGCTGTCCTGGGACAGCCCTTCTTTTTCTATCCCGTGGCACCATACGTGACTACTCTTCGGCCATTTCCCTGACGACTCTGCCGTCGTACAAGCGGGCAGAATCGCAGTCGATTAAATGATCAAAAAGCTCGCTCCATTTCTGATAATGGCCTTCGCTGTAGAGCTGCCAGTTCGCCCCGGCCGTCGTATGGTCAGGCATGCCTACGGCAATTTTGAAATGATAGTCGTCATCCGACTCGCCGTAGATCGGCCACCATACCCAGGCCGACTCGTGAATTCCGTGCTCTTCAGCATAGGCGTTCCAATCCGTCTGTGCCGCCAAGTATTCGTCAAACGTCCTGCCTTCCTTCACCGAACAATTCGAGAAGCTCACGACGAACGCACCATCGGATTCTTCGCCCGTGTCCGGCGCTTGCTGCACTCGCTGCGAGGCATAATTCGTGTGGCTGAAGCAATCGACGACTTCGTTATACGCTGCCCCAAACTCGCCGCCTTCGTCAATCCAAAGATCGGTTCCTGTGCCCATCGCATTGCCGTCACGCCACACGCCCAGCCAGGCGACGTCGAATTGCCGTTCGCCGTAGTAATGCGGCATCAGCAGCGCGGCAAAGTAGTCGCCCTGCTCTTCATCGTCCATCCAGTTGTTCCATGCCGCGTTGACCTTCTCCAGATCGGCTGGACCTTTGCCGTCCCTGTAGTTACATGCATAGGCCTCGACGGGCGTGAACGTCGGTTTGTCAGGCTCGTGACTGTCGGCAATCGCAAAACCGGCCGACAGAAACAGAGACGCAGAAGCAATTGTCATTAGTGTTGTCTTCACGTTTTATCCCCCTTACGCTTGTTTTTGGTTAAGCCGGCGTTGGTTGCACCGGATATGTCGAGTATAGGCGAAGATGAAGCGCATGCTCCGGCGCACACCGTTGACTCAAGCGAGAATGTCTTCAAGCGCGTTGAGCACGGTGTCGATCTCGTCGGCCATGTTGTAGTGCACTGCACCAATCCGCACGGCGCCACCGGCATCCAGGATTCCAAGCGAGCGCGCTGCTTCGATCGCGTAATTATGGCCGCTCCAGACGAAGATGTTTCGCTCGGCGAGCGCCTTGGCGATGTTCTGCGGCGCATGTCGTGCATGCGTAAATGCCACAGTCGACACTCTGCGATGCATCGCTTCGGGATCCGTGATGCCCTGCACCGTGACACCCCGAATGTCCTGCAGTCCGGTAACCAGCCTGGCTGCAAGCGTATGTTCATGATCCAGCAACAACTCCATGCCGGACATGAGCTGGGCTCTGCGATCGCCGGCGCGTCCGGTTTCGGCCATCGTTGCGCCAACCCAGGCGAAATAATCAGCGGCCGCCGCCGTGCCGGCCATGCTTTCATGGCTTTGCGTGCCGGCCTCGAAACACCACGGCAGGTCATCCGGTGCCGGGCGAACTTTGTAGGGATCGAGCTGCTCGAGCACGTCCCTGCGGCCCCACAATATTCCCTGATGCGGTCCGAAGAACTTGTACGCCGAGCAAACAAAGAAATCGCAGCCGAAAGCTTGAACGTCTGTGGTGACATGTGGTGCCGATTGCACTCCATCGATAAACGACCATGCACCCGCGTCACGTGCTTTGCGGCAGATAGCCTTTATGTCATTGATCGTTCCGGTCAGGTTGCTGGCCCCCCCGACGCACACCATTTTCGTTTTGCTCGTCAGCAAGTCGTCGAGCGTTGACAAGTCGAATTCGAACGTATCCGTGTCGAACGGTAACCAGCGAATTTCGAAGCCGTGGTCGCGCGCAAGCAGCTTCCAGGGTTCCACGTTCGCATCGTGATCCATCTGCGACAGTATGATCTCGTCACCTCGCTGCAGGTGCCGTCCGATCGAACGCGACAAGTGGAACGTTATCGTGGTCATGTTCTGGCCGAAAATAATCTCGTCAGGCGACGGCGCGTTGACGAAATCTGCCATCGCAGCGCGAGCCTGGTTTGCTACCTCTCCAGCCAGTTCTGACGTCCTGAAGTAGCCGCCGATGTTTGCATTCTTGTACAGCACGCAATCAGCCATCTGATCGGCGACCGATTGCGGCACCTGCGTTCCGGCCGGATTATCGAAATACAGCCGCGGCACACCGTCGTCGGCTTTCGAGAGAGAGGGAAACTGCGCGCGGATGCGCGTGAGATCAAAAGCCATGCGCAGGACGATTGGGTTTATTCATTTTCTTTGCCGCCCCATTTCTCGCGATGAGCGTCCTCGGCGCGCTGCCTTACCTTGGCATGACGCCGTGTCAATAAAAGCGAACTCGGATCGCAGACTTCGGATCTGATCAGCCCGAGGTCACTCGCTGCATCGAACAGGCTCGGGTACCAGCGTTCCCAGTTTGGCAGCAGCAGTTCGACTTGTTCGCGAAGATTCATGCACGCAATGTAACCGAGCACCCAACTCGTGACAATGCATGTGAGAAACCTGTTTTATTCTATGAGCATGCGCGTGCCGAGCAGGCCGGCAGCGAGCAACATTGCCGCGAGAACGACCATTTGCGTCAGCGACGCGCCAAAAACAACCGACTCCATTTGTGGCAGCCACGCTGTCGGCACTTCGAACAATCCTTCCGGCACGACGGTCAACAGTTTCGCCGCCGCAATCACTAGCTGTGACAACGGCTTGACGGAAATTGCGCCGCCAATCAGCGTTGCAACCGGAAGCGCCAGCCGCCTTACCCAAAGCCGGCGACGGATCCGCACAACGACTCGCTTACTGAACCCATCGTCCGCGATCGGCTCCAACCGGAACATCGATTCCAGCATGCGATCTTCCGCGTCTCTCAGTTTCTCAGCCATGTTGATGATCTTTGATGTCAAAACTCGTCCTGATCTTTTCTTTGCCGCGAAAGATGACGGACTTGACGGTACCTACCGGCAGCCCGGTCGCCTCGCCAATTTCGCGATGTGACAGCCCACAAGCGTACGACATGATCATGATCGCACGCTCTTCCTGCGTGAGTACCGCGAGGAGCTTATCCAGATCAAAGACTTCGTGCTTGGTCTGAGTGTAGCTCCTCGATTCCATTTCAGCGACGTGCCCTGCCTCATCCAGAATCTCCCCATATCGCTTCGACTTTCTCTTCGATTGCAGGAATGTCGTGTAGGCGACTTTAAGCAACCAACCGATAAACGACCCACGTCCCGAAAATGTGTGCAGCTTGTCCCATGCATGTAAGAAACAGTCCTGTGCCAGATCGTCGGCCTCATCAATAGAACCACCCGTGAATTGGCGCAGGAAGTTGCGAACCTGCGACTGGTGGCGACGGATCAGCTCGCCGAAGGCCGCCGTGTCCTGTGACCCGACGGCCAGGGCGACGAGGTACTGATCGTCGCGTTCCAGCGGTGTTGCTGCCTGGATTATTGTTCACGCCCCGTAAAACGCCACATGATCAGATAGGCAACGCCGATCGCAAACGGAAACGCTGCGCCAGCCAGGCAACCTTGCAATGCATGGCCGCTGGGATCGGGTACCGCAAAGCCGCAGAGAGCCAGACCAACGGCAATCGCGAGCCAGATCAGCGCCAACCGCAGGTCCTTATGCTTTGGCGGCGGCGGATTGCCGAGACGATCGATGATCTCCGGGGTCAGTTCCTGACCCTTGTCGATCGCGGTGCGAAACGTCTGCTGCATGTCACCGCGGGCCTTGTAGCGGAACCAGAAAAAAAAGCTAATGACGACCGCAAGCGCAATAAACATTGTGATCGGAATGAGTTCTTCAGCCACTTTAATTACTCCATTTGTGTGTTGCTGCT
>Ga0224497_10000274_pt1 | contig 39094 bp, 41 predicted proteins | sample SF_Jul11_sed_USG_4_FD_167970 | JGI IMG/M metagenome (GOLD analysis project Ga0224497, IMG submission 167970) | Sediment microbial communities from San Francisco Bay, California, United States - SF_Jul11_sed_USGS_13 | ecosystem: Environmental > Aquatic > Marine > Sediment | place: USA...
CGTAATTCCGCTGATATCGGAGTGACGTCTGTAGCGCGGTGACCGCGTCGTCATAGAGTATGTGGCGCCCGGTTTCGCGGGCTTTTTGAATGTACGCCGCACCGAGTCTGGCATACGCAGGATACGTTCCCGGTCCGCCGATTCGCGATTGATAGAACTGAATGCGGGCATCGGTCACAGCGAGTGGGGTGGGTTCTTCCCCCCACACGCCGGGAGCAAGCAGCAGGAGGATGAGAACGACCCTGCCGATACTGGAGATGGCTCGTAAGCCCATTGGTGGCCCTTTTCTACATCGTCGGTGGATGGGGTTCTGCCAAATACGGAAAGGTCTCCAAGAAGGGTACATCATTCTCTTTGGGGCCATTGGTGCCCTCGTTCGCTTGGTTGAAGACCCGGCACTCTCCGGCCACTGTGCAGGCGAGGTCGACCACATCGTCTGTCAACTTTCTGCCATTCGGGAACTGTGCCGGTTGGGCAGTGTCATAGATAATAACTTCTGGAGGAAAACCGGTTTTCTGCATGTGGCGTTTGGGATGGAGACTATTCAGGGCCGTTTGTTCAGGAAACATTGAGCGCAAGGCCCGCCCGGCGATTTCCTGCTGAGATCCTTCAAAGTCCTCGACTTTTGTCGTGGCCCAAATGAGCAGCGTGCTCTGCCGGCTGACGATCGAGCTGAGAGGCACTTCGAGTACAATGGCGGCGATATTCCGGCCCATCCGGGGGGTTCGAATGAACGGGTCGTCGCGCAGACCGGCAAAACAGTTCACCATTTGCGGGTCTTCCATCACCACACCCCGACTCTTTTGCTGCAATCGCAGGGAACCATCTTCCCCAAAGCGAATACTGAACGAGATGTCTTCATTGATGCGTTTGGGGTCGAGAATGATTCCGCCATCACCGGAGGGATCAACCGCGGTGTTCACGTCGGCGTCCATATCAATGTTGAACTCAAAGGTGACGTCTGTCGGGAACCGATAACTGTCCGCCGTTGGGGGGATAGCCGGGTTTGTGGCCAGTGCCAGAACCAGATTGGGATTGCTGGAGGGGCCGACGACAAAGGCATGGACATCGGTGATGTTGGCGTCTTGACGAATCTGAGGTCCTAGCGCAGGCGCGTCTGAGTGATCGGCTGCTTGAGCAAGTAACGCGCTCCCTGCCACCAGAGGTACCAAGAGAGTAAAAGATACGAGCCTTCGTGTTAACCACATAAAGACCTCTTTCTGAAGATAAAAGATATTAATAATAAGGGGCAATCCCTTTTTATGAAAAGTGAATAATATACCGCAATTTATGGGGTAACACATCATCCCCAAACGGGTCATACCCTGTTGCAGATACTCCATCTGTTTTGGGGGCAGTTCTCTTACATTAAAAAGCCCAACCCCCTGCGGGGTCGGGCTCTTGGTGCGAGGGAGGGCTGGGCTCCCATTTATGTCATCGTCGGTTGTTCTTCTGCGTCTTTATGATCGTCGGGTCTATTATTTGTGGCCGTGGCCTTCAGGAGCCAGTCGCACGTGAAAGATCCACAGGCCGCCGTCGGGCCGCCCCTTGACCCAGGTTTCCTCGTGCGGTCCGCGATGCATCCGAACCGCCCCGGCTGGAACACCAGCAGGCAGGTCGAAACCCGTGCAGCCCGGTTTCTTGGGGTTGCAAGGCTTGACGTCGCCGGTGTCGCCCCCACTACCGGACCCATCATCGTAGCTGTTGTAGGTATCCATATGCGAATAGATCTGTGCGAGCAATTCGTAGTCGTGCGTGTTAGGCGAAATGCTCCCGGGATCGGAGGAGTAGTCCATGCATGTTCCCTGGCTGGACCCGTCTTCGCTGGTGTGGCCGAGGCCAAAAAGATGTCCGATCTCCTGGCACATGACATGCCGCTTTTGATCCAGGTCGGCCCAATATGAGGAGTAGTTGTCGTTCACTTTCGCGGTGCCTTGGTCAATGTGTCCGTTGGGATCGAGCCCGATGGTCGCCAGGCCGAGCCAGCCATTGAAGCCGTACGTTGCATTGCAGACGCGTATTTGACCTGCCTGCATTTTGCACTGCTTGCGGGTCCGGCCTGAGTCATCTGAGGAGGCGACATGCATATTGAGGGACTTGGAGTTGTTCCACTCAGAAAGAGCGATGTCGAACTCAGATTGCCAATCCCCATCCACGCTATCCACCACTTTCAGCGGCATCGGGTTGGCTGTTCTGGCCCAGTGATAATTGTTCCAATCATGAGTGGCCCAGCTGGATACGGATCCCCCAACAAAGATCAATGTGGTCAGCGCACCAATTGTGAGTAAGCCTCGAAACGATCTTGTCATATACATGCTCCTTTTTGCATGAGGTCTTCCTCTGTATGAGTAAAGAGCCTCTCTTGGTTTCCTGAGCTTTGCCGTGCTCAGATTTTGTGATGGTTATGATCTCTTATCGGTATTGTAAGAAAAGATATACACACTTGATGCCACATTTCAATGAAACTCTCGCCAACTCAGAAACACGATATCTTTTAGATACTTGGGAATTCTTTGTTCTTATGCTCAGAACCACTCAGTTACCAACTGGATCACTTATTTGTGTCATGACTGTGTCAAGAATTTTAACCGTGAGGCAGGCGGAAATGACGATCGTGCGCCGCTGCGGGCATGGTGAAGGCCTGCGTTCTCTCGCTCAGTTACAAACTGAACGCAATGGGCGGCAGGTGGCCTTATCCTTAATATTTCATGGAATCAAAGGCCTCCCGCATCAACGGTTCGGGAAGCTTCTGAAATTCCCGCATGATTGGTTCTGCCGTTGACATGGTTTACAACTTTTTTTACTCGACAAGGAATGTCTGATATGAACAATGCCCTCAACCTTTTGAATAAAGTACAGAATTATTGTTGATACAGGTTTGTCGGTGGGGTGGAGAGGAAGAGAGATTCCTGCCTCAGACCGCAGGAATGGCGGAGACGAAAAAGATGGATGCCCGATTACGAATGTGGGAATTGGGGGATGATTGGAGGTATCGGGATGCTGGGAACGGTGATGGTTATTCGACGGTTTGGAGGGACAGGGGAGAAGGGGTGTGATTCGTTTTTTTATGTTGCTTGGATGGGGATCTGATCTGAATACCCTAGGCGCTTTAACAAGTGTTCGCAGTCTTCCCAGGTCAAGCCAAAGGCTCGAACACCAGCGACTCCCAATCTCGCTACGACGTCTCGAATTTCTCCGAAATGGTTCGGTTCAAATTCACAATCCATAAGGACGTTTTCTGCCCAGGCGACGAGAGTGGAAAGAGAAAGCTCGTGTTGCAAATAGGCGGCGAGCTTATCAACGACTGTTTGGCGGGTCATCGTTTCCTTCATTGTTCAACCTTTTGATGGCCCTGCTCAATGGGGTCTTTGCGGAAAACTTGGCGGCTTTCTGAAAATACTCCTGTCTGTGTGGCGCATGAGTTTTTTGACCATAGGAGGACTGTATTCAGTGATTCGGAGGCCGATTCACCGGGTCACTTTCTTGATCATCGAACCAATTGAAGTAGGCCATTGTCCCTTCCCTGCCGGATTGTAGGAGCGCTTTTTTCTTTTTGTCAGAAATGTCAAAATCCGTGGTGCCCACACCCAGAGTATCGATATACACCGTCCGTTGCCAGTCGTCACTGTGAAGATGTTGATTGCCCTGGCTCTCGATGATGGTGTTCACCAGCGCTTTGATGTAATCAAAAAAGTCCCCCACTTCGTAGTGCGCCGGTTCCCGGCGATCACGGAAGGCCGCGATTTCTTGCTTGGAATCTAACCGAAATCCCAGTGTCTGCCGATTGTAGGCATAGGGGCTACTGTCAGGATGTTTTTTCAGAAAGGGGCGATTGACCTTTTGGTAATAGTCCGTGTCCATGGCCATCCTGGCCTGCTGCTCCACCTGAATATATTTTAGGCGGTCGAACACTTGAATGGGATAGTTTGACAACACGCCGCCATCCACATACACGTCATTGCGAGCATTGCGCACGGCGGCAAAAAATAGGGGAATGGACATGGAAATGCGTGCGGCATCGGCAATGCGTTCATGAGGGGTATGTTCATATGAAAAGATTTCCCCGAAACGTGTACTAAGATTCGTCCCATACAAATAGAGATCCGGAAGTCCGGCCTCTTTTAAATCGGTAAACGTGGCATTAGGATTTTTGAGCTTGCGTTTGATCAAGTCACCCAGCCATTCATGAAAGAAATCGCCTTTATACCACCCATATTCTTTGACCAATCGTTCACTGTCCCGCACGATCCCCCAGGAGTCATCCATGAAATTATTGAAATCCAATTTTTTCAGGATGGTGAGTTGTTCCTTGTTGGGATACCCCAGGGCCACCAGCACCGCATTTATGGCGCCCGCGGAGGTTCCTCCCACCCGTGTGATGGTGCGCAGAATCCCTTTCTCCTCCAGCACTTGCATGGCTCCGACATAGGCAATACCTTTGACTCCGCCTCCTTCGAAGACTAAATTTTGAAAATGATAGTCCATGGCTCCCTCCTCATTATGTATTTCAATGGTTGACCTGTAGGCATAATACCGAAAGGGGAGGAATGCACCCAACCCTTTGTGTAAAGTACAGAATTATTCTTGAATCCGACCTATGGGGGATGGCCCAACTTTCACGGCATAAAACAAGGTCTGCTTATTTAATGAGCGTCGGTCCGATCATCTCACCAAATTGGTGGCCGACCTGGTGGCGGAGGGCAAGGTGCGAGCTCTAAATATTTTCTGCTGGTTTCTGACTCCCGTTTCTTACATCAGGAGTAAAGATGGATTGCCAATGATGACTGTTGGAGAAGACCCCAAGGCTTGTCAGTCTCGCAAGTGGTTGGCGGGGATCCATTTGAAAGGAAATAAAGATGGATGCCCGATGACGGATGTTGGGGTTGACGAGAAGGGGGTGGCTTTCACATGCAAGACGCGTCCTGACTTTCACGCAATCTACTTTTCCTGTTCGTTCGCGCTCTTGGCCGCAGACACGAACTTTGTCTTGAGATTGTTTGCTAAAGCCTCAGCACGGTTTCCCTACTTGTCTTGTCTCACTCCGATCACCGATACTCCACACCCAAAGGCATGTGTTCATCAGGCCAAAAGCCATGAATCCCTGATGTAGTTGGCAACACAAGAAGGCGTGAAGTTAGACTCGCTTCGTTCTCTGGACTGAAAGTGTGGGCTGTTGAACGATTTCCACTAGTAGGCCGCATGCGTGTGTAGAATATACTATTTCAGATGGTATTTTTCTTGATGAGCCGCCTACCGCTGGCGACACCCTGCATGAGGCGTGGTTGAAGATGCGTGACTGCGAGAGATGGAAGTTGAGGTCCTTTGGGGCGGGCGTTCGCGCTTTTCTCTCCTTTGGCTTTGCCATGCCTAGACGAGTGGTGTGTCTTGTTCTGATCGGAGGCTTTTTCTGGGTCGGCTGCCAATCCACTGCACCGCTCCGTCCACAGGATGCCCACGTGGGTACCTCTTCCTCCTGCGAGAAGTTCTCGACACATATCAATTTCTCCGATCGGATCAATACCCTCCGCGATATTTACCAAGCCTTCTCTGCCGGATGTGACAACGCGGTGATTATGTATGGCACACAGGCCCAAGAGCATTACAAATATAAGACGTTTCGGGTGTTCAAGGAAGCTAGTAATATCTTTTTGCCTGATGGGACGTTCATCGATTACGTTCTGGAAAGTTACGAACGTGGGTTTCTGAGTGTGCTCGTGGCTATCAGCTACTATCGCTTGCACAATCTTGACGCCACTCAAGTGGAATTACGCAGGTTGGACCATGAAATTTTCACCCCGCTGTATAACTATGGAGCCGATCCGGTCAATCTGCTTTTTAGCGCTATCCTCTGGGAAGTGCTTGGTGAACCTGATGAAGCATGGGTCGATTGGAACCGTCTGCAAGGACAAGAAGGTCAAGATGAGGCAGTGCGGGCCTTTGCATCTCATCGACTGGGCCAGTTGAATGGGAAGGAAGGACTCTCTAAAGATTGGAGTGCGTATGCCATGGGGAGCTTTCCTGGCATTGACTGGAATATTGAATTCCGGGACTCCTCCACGGGGTACTTTTCGGTGAATCCCCAATACGGTTTTCTTCCCGGGTGTTTCTCCGAGAGCGGGATTCGCATTTCGACCAACAGTTGGTTTCAGAAAATCGCGATGCGCCATGATCAAGGCTATCATCCCTTGTTACATGCTCAGAGCTGGCTTAGATTGCCCGTCGGGGTGGTCTACAGCCTTATCACGTTTTCCGCGGGAGCGGGTATTATGGTTGGAGGCTGTTTTGTTGATATGGCAGCGGAGGGTAATGGCTCGTTGTGCAAATTGTCCATCCATGGGGGAATGGCTTTGATGCAGGAATCTCCTGATGTGCTCCGGTATGCCCTCCGTCCCGATCTCAGGCATTGGGACAATGTCCCTTCCAGTTTCCTCTTTACGTGGGCGTCTGATGTGAAGGACGAACCGTGCTGGAGAAATGCCCCGCCACAGTATCAACGTCAGACGATCAAAATCTTTGGCAGACACGACACAAACAATGCAGGGAAGAAGGATGCATGATAACAGTTGTCGGAGAAGATGAAGAGGAAGATGGATGCCCGATGACGGATGTCGGGAAAAACCCCAACTCTGTCATCCCCGCTAGTGGTTGGCGGGGATCCATCTGAAAGGAAACAAAGATCGCCGCCTAACGACGAATGTCGGATATGACGGTGGGGGGATAGATTCTCGATAAATAATGTCGGGAATGACATTGTCATTGGGGTTCAAAGACCTATCCGTTGCTGAGATAGATGTCGAATCGGTGTTTTTTTGTTTTTATAAAAGTTTGTGGTTGTATCTCAGCCAGAAAGCCCGCGTAATCTGGACGTTTGACGACAACGCGGTTGGTCGCAACCGTCAATGCGAGTTTCAGTAACGCATCGGCATCCGTATCCTGCCCGACGACTTCTTGCAACATTCGCATTTCTTTTTTTACGAGCGCCGATTTTTCTTTATGCGGAAACATGGGGTCGAGATAAATCACTTCGGGTTCAAACGGGGTATGTAATAGCTCTTTCTGGCTGTCCCCGTATGTGAGGGAGAGGTTGTCTTTGATTAACGTTCCAATTTTCTCATCCTGTTCGGCGCGACATAAGCCATCTTCCAAGAGTTTCGCTATGACTTCCGATCGTTCGATCATGTGCACGCGACATCCCATGGTTGCCAACACAAAGGCGTCACGCCCCCAGCCAGCGGTGGCGTCGACGATATTCGGGCGATGCCCTTTTTTGATTCCCACGGCCTTACTGATGGCCTCGCCTCCCGCATGGCCATATTTTCTCCGATAGGCGGTTTTCCCGGAGAGAAAATCAATGATCACGGGCGTCATGCCCAGATTGTCTAGATCGACCAATTCCAATCGGTTGTTTCGCAGTTGCACAGAATATAACATACGTTCAATCTGGTGGGTTGTTGTAGCCTGAAATAGAAGAGGTGAGGCTAAAGATCAAGAAAACTTTTGAAGCTGTTCCTTAATGTTGCGATGAGAGGCAAAATCAGACACGAGTTCATCGTCGAGTGAAAAAATTCGGCTCACCCCTTCTTTTCCCTTCAGGTTAAAGTTACCCACGTCAAGAAAATTCCAGGGTTGTTGGGCGTGGTTTTTAACTTTTTCTGTGAAGGCCAGGGTTTTGTGTAATTGACGAGTTAACGATTCTACCTGGGCGGCTGTGTTTACTGGATCTCCGATAATGGTGTAATCCATTTTTTTGGCCGACCCAATATTTCCTTCAATGACCGTCCCTAAAGAAAGCCCAATTCCACAGTACAGCACACTCCTTAGGGTTCCTGGTTGTGCTTCTCGACGAAGCGTTTGCAGATGCTCCAGAAAACTGAGAGAGGCCGATAGGGCTTGATCGACCTGTGATGCGGAAAAGTATGCCATAACACAATCACCCATAAACTTCGTGACTTCGCCCCCTTGGGAAGCAATTGTGGTGGTGCACAGGTCAAATACGTCATTGACTACTTGGGAGACCTCTTCAACGGGATAGCGATTACTTAAAAAAGAAAAGGACACGATGTCGGTAAACAGAATGAGTTTATCGACTTTTCGAACGGGTACTGACAGCGGATTGATACCCGAAGCCATAATCCGTAATACGGAGGGTTGGGTGTATTGTTCGATAATGCGATGCGTGGCCCCAACAGTTTGGAAAAGAATTTTTACGGGATAGAGAACACTATCCGTGTTCTGATCCAGATTAATGGTATTCATCGACCAGTTAGGAAATAACCGCTTGGCTATGTTGAACTCGGTTTTCAGGCACAGAAGACCGATATGCCGGGGGTCACGGCTGATCGTTTGGAATAAGTCATCGATGGCCCCTTCCTCGCCTTCAATAATTTGAAAGAAATGTCCGCCAATACTGACCAGTACACCAGTGATACCTTTTGCCTTATTGTTCGCAGAGGAGATTTCCCCTATGGCTTGAATTTCTTGGTCGGATAGAAGGCGACCATAAGTGCTCATGTAGGTAATGCGTTTCATCAACATTTAACCTATCACTATTGAAATTGAAGGCAACGGTCTGTTGTTTTGTGCTTCAATTAAAATTCTCTGTCGATATGCTTGAGGTCCTTGTGTTGAGTCTAGCAGCTCTTCTTCCTATGGAGCTTTTTGACGATCCCTTCTCTTCGTTTCATCTGCTTGAGTAGCGACTTGTTGCTTGTCTTGTGATCATCCTATTGATTGGTCATGCTACCCAACCCCCCAAACAATGTACAGATGAAATTTAGTCGGAAAGAATCGAAGATGAATTCCTGCATTACACTGAAGTGAATGACGAGGAGTGGAAAGTGGGGAAGTGCGCAAGGGGGATCAGGTGAGGAGTTGGTTGATATGGCCTTTGAGAAGGAAGAAGGTTTGATCGAATGCGGCAATAATATCCGCTTCGGTGCCAGTCGCTTTGGCTGGGTCCGGAATGCTCCAATGGAGTTTTTGGGGGTGGCCGGGGAAAATTGGGCAGGGTTCTCCGGCGGCTTCATCGCAGACGGTGATAACCAGATCAAAAGGGATGTCGGTCATGTCATGCCAGGATTGGCTGTTTGGTTGCCCGGGATTAATGCCATGTCGTTGTAAGGTGGCGAGAGCCTGAGGATGGACTTTCCCGGTGGGATGACTTCCTGCACTTTCTGCGTGAAATTTTTCTCGTCCCAAATCATTGATGAGTGCCTCGGCCAAAATAGAACGGCACGAGTTACCGGTGCAGAGGACTAGAACCTTGATGGTTTCCGAAGGCATGTGGTCAGGAGTGAGATTCGTGTGTCTCAAGAAACTCTTACATCGTGTGGCTCATACGATTGTGGAGTCTTGGAGGTCTGTGACTGCTGGCGAAGGGGTATTCCTCGCCAGCAGAGAGAGAATCGTGTAGGGGTTATTTCTTCGCTTTTTTCTCGGCCCGCTTTTCTTTCATGGTTTTGGCGGGTTTCTTTTTGGTTTCCTTTTTTGCGTCCTGGCTTTTTCCCATGGGGATGCTCCTTGTGAATGTGGCATTGTTGGTTTCTCAGTGAAGGCTAGGGTTTTGCTGCGGTTAGTTTTTTTGCCTCGGCGGCGACGTTGGCTTTGAAGGCTTTGTCCTGTTGCTCCCAGTCCAATCGAAGGCGTTCGGACATCTTCTTTGTTTGGTTTTGTTTCTCGATCATCATGTCTGAATTGAGGGCCGCTGCTTTGATTGCTTCCCCTATGGTCGGTGCGTGGTATTGATCGTAAATGACACGAAGGGTTTCGACCATAGGGGAAGGGTAGCCACGTTGCTGGCAAAACTTGAGGCCTTCAGGGGTGAGTGTCTTGCCGTCGTCTTTTACCAAGGGAGTGGTTCCTTCGGGAGCTGCCCCTGTATATCCATAGAGTTCTCCAGATTTTCCTTCAGCGTATTGCTTGTGTTGTTCGGCCATGAGTGCTGCGTCCTTTCTTGAATGGTAAAAAAGAATTTAGAGAATGATATTTTCCTTTTAGACCGGTGTTCTTGGTGTAGTGTAATTGGTTTGTCACCGTTTTGCCTACTGCTATTTTTCAGAGAAACGGGAGGCCCTAAAGATGGCCGGCCAGGGGGTCTGTTCGGCTATCCCCAGGCTTAGTAATGGGTTATGTGGAAATGACGTTGAAGGCCATGTTCCAAATCTCATCATCTGAGCGGCTGGTGTGAGAGAATGGGAATTGGTAGGGGCTTCTGGGTATTATTAAGGTTGTAGGAATTATTATTTCCGACCTTGTTTGACCTGAGGTCTTTCCCATAGGGTGACCCACCTTCTTTCATTCATGGGTCATTCTGCAGAACAATGCTGGTTGGGATCTTCATTGTCCATCACAGTTAGTGTATGGAGGCGGTGGTGACGACGACGATACCATCCTCGGTGACCGTATAGCGGGTGCGATCGACTTCTAAATCGTAGCCGATTACTGTTCCCGGGGGAATAATCACGCCCTTGTCGATGATGGCCTGGCGAATTCGCGCCCCTTCGCCGATTTCCACATTTTCCATGATGACGGATTCCTGGACATCGGCATGCTGATCCACCCGAACGTTGGGTGACAATATGCTTTTTTCAACTCTCCCTCCTGAGATGATACATCCGCCAGACACGATGGAATCCAAGGCGAGTCCAACACGTCCGCCAGGATATTGATCCGCAAAGACGAATTTGGCGGGAGGAAATTGACCTTGGTAGGTGCGGATGGGCCACGCCTCGTCATATAAGTTCAGGAGGGGATCAACGGCGACAAGGTCCATGTTGGCTTCATAGTAGGCATCAAGGGTGCCGACATCCCGCCAGTATTTCACATTTTTTTTGTTGGCATCTTCAAAGTTATAGGCGAAGACTTTTTTGTGGTCTTGAATCATGTTGGGAATGATATTTTTTCCGAAGTCATGGGCGGTGGCCATTCCAGCATCTTTTCGTAGTTCGTCATAAAGTTCCTCAGTGCGAAAGAGGTAAATGCCCATGGAAATAAACGTATGCGTCGGATCATTAGGTAAGGGGAACGGGTTGACCGGCTTTTCCTCAAATCGGGTGACACGGTTGGATGCATCGACCCCGAGGACCCCGAACTGTTGCCGAGCTTCTTCAACCGGCCATTCCAGTGCACCCACGACGGCATCGGCTTTCATCACCTGCATATACCGGAACATATCCATATAGTTCATTTTGTAGATATGATCACCGGCCAGCACCAATACAAATTTTGGGCGTTCTTGTTCCAGTAAAAACAGGTTTTGATAGACCGCGTCGGCTGTGCCGCGGTACCACTCGGTGCTGATACGTTGCTGCGGTGGGATGGAAAAGATGAATTCATTAAGTTCGGGGTTAAAAATTGACCAGCCCCGTCGGATGTGCCGATCCAACGAATGGGATTTATATTGAATCAGCACGGCAATTTTGCGAAGCCCGGAATTGAGGCAGTTGCTGAGGGTGACGTCGATGATGCGGTACTTTCCTGCAAAAGGGACGGCCGGTTTGGCCCGGTGTTGCGTGAGGGGAAGGAGTCGTTCTCCGCGGCCACCCGCAAGGATTACGGTGTAAATGTTCTGCATGGTACTGACCTTTTTCGGAGATCGGAGTTGTGGTTTGCGATAGGGGAATCCTAAACCTAATTTAGGAAAAAGTATAGATGGTCGTAACGGGTAGCGGGCGTTGGGATGAGAAAACGTTCACCTCACTGGCGGGGTATTATCAATGAGCAGATCATTCAGAGTTAGTTGTAGGAGTCGTGGGCCCAAGCGCGTTGAAAAAATCCCCCTCCTTATTTCTAAGGAGGGGGACGCGATCGATAACCTCACCAATTTGGTCAGGCCGTAATGTTTTTCCGGCATGGCCTCCCAATGGCCCTTCGAGTTCTTCTCACATTCTTCTTTAGACATTTTGACCCAACCCTTGCCTTTGCAGGTGTTCTTCCCTTCACATTCATGGCCCATACCTTGGCAGTCTCCCTTGCCTTTACAGGCATTAACTCCATGGCATTGACCAGCTTCCCCCATGCCTTCGGCGTGGGCAATGGCCGTGGAGCCAAACGCGTCCGCTCCTTGTAAGCTCGTCAGTGCTGCGCCTACTAATAATAATTTCTTGGTGTTCATGCACTCACTCACCTCTAAAATGTGAACGGTAAAGATGCCTTGATTGAGGCCAAAGCTACCCTCTATTAGGCGTCCTCTAATTCCTAGGAAGTCTTTGGTTTCGGATATCGGTTACAGAGGAAGGGGTTAAAAAAGACGTTTGTGAGGTATCTTACATATTCAATCATCTGGCCAAGAATTAAGTAGCGCTCTTCAAGAGTTTTTGAATAGCAGGTGCGATGTCTTCTGGTTTGGTTGTGGGAGCAAAACGGTCTTGAACATTTCCTGATTGATCCACCAAAAATTTGGTGAAGTTCCATTTAATGGCTTCCGATCCCATTAAACCCGGCGCTTGGTTTTTAAGAAATTGATAGAGAGGGTGGGTATTGGGTCCATTCACCTCAATCTTGGCAAACATGGGAAAACTGACGCCATACTTGGTTTGACAAAAATGGAGGATATCGTCATTGCTGCCTGGATCTTGGCTGCCAAATTGATTACAAGGGAATCCTAATATTTCGAACCCTTGAGGCCGATATTGTTGATAGAGAGCTTCCAGGCCCTGAAACTGTGGCGTGAATCCACATTGGGATGCGGTATTGACAATGAGCAAGACTTTATCTTGATAAGTAGACAGAGCTTCCTTCGCTCCAGTGATGGATTGGCAAATGATGTCGTAGAGCTTGCTCATAAAGACTCCTTGTGTTGGTGTGGAAAAGAAGGGCAGGCTTGACCGGTTGATATGTTTAATTGACAGTTTTCGGATTGTACTGTACCCTGTACTTTGTTCATGCTGATTCGGTCCGACGGCGTGGATATTCAATATACTTCGGGCCTCGCGATCGTATCGCGACCAGATCCTGCTCGGAGCGGACTTCCCACCTAAATTCTGCTTCCCTCGGTTTTCTGACTACGTGTAGATACGATCCTTGTAACAAAAGGAATAGTGTTATGTCTGCAACTGTGTTGTCTCAGTTTGGTGCGCTTGGTGTGTCCGAGCGCTTAGTTGAAGCCTTATCCAAGGCTGGGTTACACGACCCAACCCCCATTCAAACTCAAGCCATTCCCCCGGGTCTAGAAGGACGTGATGTGTTGGGGTGTGCGCAAACCGGTACCGGTAAAACGGCGGCCTTTGTTATTCCGATGATTGAGCGTTTGGCTGGTGGCCCCAAAGGCCATCCTCGTGGGCTTATTTTAGCTCCAACTCGGGAATTGGCCTTTCAAATTCAAGGGACGGTCGATAAGCTCGGCCGCTCGTGCGGGATTTTTGGGACGACGGTGGTGGGCGGGGCCGATATGCAGGCCCAAGTCCGTGGGCTTCGTCAGCGTCCCGATATCATCATCGCCACGCCTGGTCGATTATTAGATCATATGTGGCAAGGAACTATTTTGTTTACCAAGCTCAGCATTGTGGTATTGGATGAAGCCGACCGTATGCTGGACATGGGATTTGCGCCTCAATTGAATCAAATCATTGAAGCCCTTCCGGAAGCCAGGCAGACGTTACTGTTCTCTGCCACGATGCCTGATAACTTAGATGATTTGGCACGAATGTCGTTGAAAGATCCAGTCAAAGCCTTGGTTGCGAAATCTGCCACTCCAGCAGAAGGGGTCACGCATACCGTACATCATATCAATAACTCTGAAAAAACCTCACTTTTGGTTTCGATCCTGAAAGAAACCCAGGGATCGGTGTTGGTCTTTACTCGGACAAAGCATCGTGCTGATCGGATTGGCGAAACCCTAGAAAAAATTGGCTGTCGTGTAGGGGTCTTGCATGCGGGACGTCGCCTCCCTCAACGTCGAGCGGCGCTTGAAGGTTTTCGACGCGGTCGTTTTGAAATTTTAGTGGCGACCGATATCGCGGCCCGTGGGCTAGACGTGGATAATATTCGCCACGTCATCAATTATGATTTGCCCAATGTACCCGAAGACTATGTACATCGTATTGGTCGTACGGCACGGATGAAGGCTACAGGGTGGGCCACAAGTTTTGTGACGGGCGAAGATCATCGATCACTGCGGATGATTGAAAAACTTTTGGGCAAAGCGGTGCCCTGTGCTCCAGGGAGTCGGGCTCCCGTTCCCGGTCATGCTGCCACTCGCGCTCCTCGTTCAGGATATGGGAATGGCAATGGTCCAAGGGGGGTACGCTCGAGCAATGGTAACAGTACAGGCCCTAGGGGTCCTCAGGCTGATCGTTCGGGACGCAACCAGGCAGGAGGACGTCCGCGTTCAACGGCCTATACCTTTTAATTAGGTTGAAGAAAAGCGAGCTTTCACTCCGGAAGCTTTTCTCCATAATCCTATCGTTGAGACCAGTCCAGAGGACCTGAAGGCCCTCTGGACTGGTCAACTTTTTTTCCTTCAACATATTCTGATTCTTGTCAACGTAACGTTTCTTTGTCAATGATCCAGATTCCAGCAGACCTGTTGGCAACTTTGGCCTAATCGATGCCGATTCTGGTTTCCGAATATATAGGTTTGGTGCGATTTTTATAGAACACCCGAAGATCGCGAATCGATACCAACTCCGTAATTGGTTTCCCCTCCCGAACAATTAAACGGCGAACACCTTCCTCAAAAACTGCCCTTCTTGCCTTTAAGACATTTCCCAGTCAGGTTCGGAATCTGTTTTTCTCATGTGGGGAATTAAGGGAGCTCCGGCTGCTTCTCCTGTAAGAGAAATCTCTCTTCGACGGCACAATTTCTTCCAATCATTAAAAAAATAAGGAAGATCAACGAATCAACCTTTCGTCCTGTGATAGACTTTCCCTATGAAACGATGGGTCATACGTGCGGCGGTGTTACTCGCTCTTGTGGGGGTTGGAGTTTTTCTGAAATTTTCTGTCTTCACTCCTGATCCTCTACCCGTGTCGGTGATGGAGGTGGAGCGTGGTCGGGTTGAAGAAACGGTTACTAATTCACGTGCCGGCACAGTGAAGGCTCGGCAGAGGGCAAAATTGTCACCGGAAATCGGGGGGCGTGTTGCAGAGATTCCCCATCGAAAGGGTGCTCTTGTGCGGACGGGTGATGTCCTCCTTCGCTTACATGATGATACCCAACAGGCTGCAGTCCAGATGGCCAAACGAGAATTGGCTGTTGTGGAGGTGAAACGCGAACGGGCGTGTTTGGAGGCAGCCCGCGCAGAACGTGAGTTTCTACGGTATCAGCAATTGAAGGAACGTGATCTGATATCCACGGACTTACTCGATAAGTATGAAAATTTGGCGCAAACCACGCAAGTGTCATGCAAACAAACCCAAGCCGAAATTGCTCGGGCCCGCTCGGCTATCGTGGAGGCCAAAGCGGAATTGGCCAAAACGGTCTTGCATGCACCTTTCAATGGAATAGTTGCGGATTTAGATATTGAGGTTGGGGAATGGACCACGCCCTCACCACCTGCGCTGCCGGTTCCCCCAGTCTTAGATCTGATTGATCCTTCCTCTATTTATATCAGTGCGCCAATGGACGAAGTGGACTCTTCGAAAATTCATGAAGGCCAACCTGTTCGAGTCACGCTTGACCCATTTCCTGGCCAGCATTACGAGGGGCATGTCCGACACATTGCGCCCTATGTGCTGGATGTCGAAGAACAAAATCGGACTGTAGAAATTGAAGTGGAATTGGATGATCGAACCTTTGCCTCGACCTTATTGCCTGGGACGTCGGCTGATGTCGAAGTCATTCTCTCGGTGAAAGACGAGGTGTTGCGACTTCCTCCGTCTACGTTGTTTGAAGGCCACAAAGTCTTTGTGGTGGAGCAAGACCATCTATCTCTGCGATCCGTTGAGATCGGCATGAGGAATTGGGATTTTGTCGAAATCCTTGCTGGCCTTTCCGAAGGCGAGCAAGTGGTCACCTCATTAGATGAAGAAGAATTGGAAGAAGGGCTAAAGGTTCTGGTCCGTTCCTCTCCTGGCATACAGTGATTGAACTTCAACATATTGCCAAAAGTTATGAGGTTGGAGGGCAGCCCATCTATGCCTTACGGGACATCACTGAGACGATTCAGTCGGGAGACTATGTGGCCATTGTCGGGCCTTCGGGATCAGGCAAATCAACCTTACTGAATGTTATTGGGTGTCTACTCCGGCCAAGCGAAGGCGCCTACTTGTTTAATGACGAGGACGTGAGTCAGTTAGACGATCATGCCCTGAGTCACCTTCGTCAATTCCAAATTGGATTTATATTTCAGTCGTTTCATCTCGTCCCCCGTTTAACCGCATTGGGCAATGTGGCATTGCCCATGGTGTTTGCGGGAGTTCCTTCTTCAGAACGTCACCGCCGCGCTAAGGATGCCCTGGAATCTGTGGGTTTGTCGGATCGTGCCCATCATCGGCCGAATCAATTGTCGGTTGGTCAACGCCAACGAGTGGTGATTGCCCGAGCAATTATCATGCAACCCTCCCTGGTATTAGCGGATGAACCTACCGGAAATTTAGACACGCATTCCGGGCAACAAATTATGGAACTCCTGGAGTCGCTGAATGCGAAGGGTCTGACGATTATCGTGGTGACTCATGACCCCAACGTGGCGCGTCGTGCCAATCGTATCATTGTCTTAACCGACGGACAGATTGTGAAACGGTTAAAAGGGGAAGAGCTGTCTTCCACCTCCATGCCTTTTTCTTGAAATGATGCTAAGGAAAGATACGAAGCAGAATAGGCCATGTTGCTAGATTTCATTCATTTTGCGTGGTCAGCGTTGTCTGGGCATCGATTGCGAACCACTCTCAGTGTGCTTGGTGTTGCTGTGGGTATTGCAGCTGTGGTGGCATTAACGGCCTTAGGAGAAGGTGCCCGGCAATATGTGATTCAAGAATTTACCTCAATCGGCAGTAATCTCTTATCTGTACTTCCGGGAAAAACGGAAACCACTGGTGCGATGCCTGGGATGGGAGGGGTCCCCAATGATCTCACATTGCAAGATCTCCTGGCACTACGCCGTCATATTCATTCGGCTCAATACATCGTTCCGGTATCGATGGGGACGGAAACGGTGAGCCATGGTGAGCGTCGGCGACAGGTGGCGGTCATAGGGAGTTCCCCTGAATTCCTTCAAGCTAGAGAACTTCGAGTCGCTCAGGGGCACTTTCTTCCGGCCAGTGATGTGGAGCGTGGGGCGCCAGTGGCAGTGATCGGGCAAACTGTGGCTCGTGAATTGTTTCCAGGACAGCAGGCCTTAGGACAGGTCATACGAATTGGTGAGTGGCGGATGCGTGTCATTGGGGTGTTGGCTGAAATCGGGACCCAATTGGGTGTCAAGATGGATGAGGTGGTCATTGTTCCGGTAGCGACCGGTATGAAAATGTTTAATCGGTCGTCTCTTTTCAGAATCCTCGTGAAAGTGCGATCACCAAAAGATTTGGATAGTGCCTGTGATCAGGTCATTGCGATTCTGACCGAACGACATGATGAAGAGGATGTGACCTGCATTACACAAAAAGCGGTCATTTCAACCTTTTCGTCTATCTTACAAACCCTGACATGGGTGCTGGTAGCCATTGGCGCAATTTCTTTAACGGTTGCGGGCATTGGCGTGATGAATGTGATGCTCGTGACGGTGGCAGAACGTACGGAGGAAATTGGATTACTCCGCGCGTTAGGCGCGACCAGAGGAAATATTCTTGGAGTCTTTCTGGTTGAAGCGGTGATGTTGGCTGGTATTGGGGGAATAATTGGCCTTCTGGTTGGATTGGGCGGAGTACATTTGCTGACGTGGTGGTATCCGGCTGTGCCGGCTTCTCCACCAATATGGGCGATAGTGGCCGCTTTAGGATTGGCGATGATTTTGGGTGGGACTTTTGGCGTCGTGCCAGCTCGACGCGCGGCGAAGCTTGATCCCATTATGGCGTTGCAACGGCGGTAATCATGACCGTCATGGATCTCATACGATTTGCGGGAGGGGCGGTGTGGGCGCATCGTCTCCGATCGATCCTTTCTCTCATCGGCATTGCCATTGGCGTCGGCGCAGTCATCCTGTTAACCGCCATCGGCGAGGGCACTCGCTATTTTGTGTTAGCGCAGTTCACCCAATTTGGCACCAATATCTTGGCGATTAATCCCGGTAAGACCAAGACATTGGGTATCCCAGGCATTTTGGGCGGTACGACCCATAAACTTACCTTGGAAGATGCAGACGCGTTATCGCGGATTCCAGGTGTTGAGGCAGTGGTGCCAATGGCGATGGGTATGGGACGGGTTGAAGCGGAAGGACGGGGTCGAAGTGTCAATGTGCTTGGGGTGACGGCCGACATGCCTGCGGTCTGGCGATTTACCATCGGCCAAGGGGAATTTTTACCGAAGGGGGATTTGGACCGAGCCACATCCGTGACAGTACTTGGGCCAAAAATAAAACGTGAACTGTTCGGAGACCGGAATTCGCTTGGAGAAATCGTTCGTATTGCCGGATATCGCTTCCGAGTCATTGGGGTGATGGAACCCAAAGGGCAAATTCTGGGATATGATTTAGATGATGCGGCGTATGTTCCGGTCGCCAATGCTATGCGGATGTTTAACCTGGATGAAGTCATGGAAATTGATGTGGCGTATCAATCGGCTCTAATGGTGGATCAAGTGTTAGAGGCCGTTCGGCAAACTTTGATTGACCGTCACCATGGGACGGAAGACTTTTCCATTACGACCCAGGCGGCGATGTTGGAATCGCTAGACGAGATCATGCGGATCGTCACGCTGGCAGCAGCCGGGATCGCCGGGATTTCGTTGGTTGTCGGAGCCCTAGGTATTGTGACGATGATGTGGATTTCCGTGGGCGAACGTGTTTCTGAAATTGGGCTCTTGCGCGCACTGGGGGCCCTACCTCGGCAAATTTTTCTGATCTTTATCGTGGAGTCAGTGATGCTGTCTGTGCTGGGTGGAGCTGTGGGAGTGTTTTTGGGAATGTTGGGAGCCTTTGCGTTAACCCTGGTCCTTCCAGGTTTGCCCGTCTTCGTTGATGAACAGTATTTAGGGTTGGCATTATTGGTGGCTATAGGAACCGGGTTGTTATCCGGCGTGGCGCCGGCACGCCGTGCAATCCGCATCGATCCAGTTGAAGCCTTGCATATTGACTAATAAATATAGAACTCAAGTATCGTGAAGAGAAGATACTGAGGAGACCGGTAAATAGTGCGTCGAATTCGATCAAGCGGCATGACCGATCTGGTTCTTCTGCCTATCCCAGGTTGCGAAAAGACCGCGCAATCGTCTCATGCACAAGGCCGAGGCCGTACGGTCATACCCGCAGTTTGAAAGCTTGCCCCTGCAGCAGTTGGCAGGGGCGGGTATCTATGCGAAAGGACCAAGATGGATTCCCGCTAACAACTGGCGGGAATGACGAAAAAACGTGAAAAGGTCAGAAGTTCTGCGAGGCACCGTTTTTTTATATATTGCCACTGAGATACGAATAATTTAGTGGCCCAATCAGTAACAACCGATTTGTGGCCCCTAAGCCAAGTAAAAAAGGAGGAAGGAATGAGTCGAGCGTTCTTCATCAGACAACCTCTGGTGTGTTTGGGCGTGGGCTGTTACCTCGTATTGGTTATGACTGGGTGTGGAATGGAAACAGGGGCTGCTCCCTTTACCGTCAATCCCCACCGTGTCGATCCGTACAAAAATTTTAAGTTTCGGGTGAAGTGGGACAATCAGTATGTAGCAGGGATTTCAAAAATTAGCCCCGTCAAAAGAATGACAGAAGTCCACAGGCATCGATCGGGAGGAGATATGAACTCGTCGCATCTTGCACCAGGGACTACCACGTTTGCTCCTATCATCTTGGAGCGAGGTCGGACGCATGACACGGTATTTGAAGAATGGGCCAACTTAGTGTGGGGGATGGGAGGAAGCAATGGCACAGAAATGTCCTTAAAAAACTTTCGAAAAGACATCATGATAGAATTGCGCAATGAAGCGGGCAGTGTAGCTTTGGCTTTTCATGGATATAGATGTTGGCCCTCTGATTATGTGCCAATAGGGCAACTGACGAGTACGGGGGACTCGTCTGTTGCAGTAGAATCTCTGACCCTGCAATGCGAAGGCTGGGAGCGAGATCTTGACATTCTCGAGCCCCTAGAAAATTAATTTATTGTGATCCTCATTGGCCTGTAGACTGGAAAAAATTCTTTCAACATGTTGAAGTTTCCTATCCTTCATTCAGAAGGTCCGACTCCTAGCGTTGATGACAATGCGGGCTGGTTTTAACGCTGTTGCGAAGCCAGAATGGAAAGTATAATAACAGGAGAAATTGATTGACTAGGAAGGAGAGCTTAGCCATGGCTATTTTCCCAAGGTTCCTTTTATTACCCACTAGTCTCTTTAGCAAAACTTTAGCCCTGTTGGTTTTTGTAGCCGTAATGACGTTGCTCGCTGAGAGTTGCGTTAAGCGGCCCAATTGGGAACCTACTCCAGGTGTCTCCCCAAAGGGAATTGAGTTTGTTCCTGTTTCCTAATTAGTGGGAGCGAGTTCAATCAGCTTTCTTCTCACCGCGGTATTCATAAAGTTGTCTCTCGTTGGCGCGCTGAATGTTTAGTAGGTCATAAACTTAACTGCGCATTGCCAAGCTGCGTGGCAAGGGTGTCTGACTTCCGTATGATCAAAAATCTTAAAACCTGCTGGTGAAATACAGGAAACGCAGGCCACAAACTTGAGAAAAAAGATCTAAAAACCGGCGTCTTAGGAATTTTTGAAGGCGAAGCGGCAGGCGTGGTCGCCTTTGGCCATGCATTCTTGATGAACAACTTTGCGATTCACAAGTTGTTCCAGGAGCGCAATGTCGAAGGCGCAGACCTCCGGGTGTTTGATGGCGAGATCGTGGTAGACACAATTATGGGCAGTGAGAATCGGGAGTTCTTTCTTTGAGGGTGCAGGTTCTGCATGAGCTTGATACCCAAGATTCTGAAGCAGACCTGCCACTTGCTGAATGTGTTCTTTGGTATCCTTGCCTTGTAATTGGCCTCGAAGTTGTGGGGCAAGCGATGTGGCCACTTTCTTAACATAGGCTTCCAATTTTTTGCTTCCCAATTCCTCCTTTAAGGTATCGAGCAATAGCTCAGAGAACCAAGAATATTGTTTCGGTAATCGATTAATCCCCTCGTCGGTAATTTGATAACTCCACCCTGGTCGGCCGCCGGTACTTTTCTGCAGGGCGGATTTTATGATTAAGCCATCTCGCTCCAAGCCCAACATATGCTGGTTCACCGCAGTTCTGGAAATTTTCAGGCGTGGGACGAGGGCATCAATGGTTAATCCGGATTTATTTTGTTGAAGGAGAGCAAGAACCTGATGCTGGCGTGATTCAAATTTTGGAAACATGATAAGGAATTATCCCAAAGTCGTCATAGAGTATCTGGCGACTAGTCAAAATATAGGCAAAATTTGCTATTAAACTTTTAACATAAAAAACTTTACAAAGTATAGTGATTGTGATATTTCTTGAGCCGGCATCCTGGTCGTTTCAATTTTATTATTTTCATGTATAAGGAGGTTTGTCATGCAGGTATTTCATCAATGGAAAGGGAGTATGTGGGCTGCCATGCTCGTGCTTATGGTCGTTGTCGGTTGTGCGAGTTATTCAACGGGAGGTGGAGGAGGGAATCCTCATGTTGCTGAAGCCATTACCCATGCTCAGGAAGCGGCAAATCATGGTGGGATGGGCCATGCCGATGCCGTGGTGACTCATGCGGAAGTCTCTCTTCAACATGCTCAAGCTGCCGCGAAAGAGATGACTAATCCACATTTAGATGCAGGAATTGCAGAATTAGGCGAAGCGATTGCTCATGGGAAAGCTGGTCATGCGGATGTTGCAACTAAGCATGCCAATTCAGCGGTGATGCATCTAAAGGAAATATCTGGAACCTAAAAAGGCAAGGGGTATTGAAGAGAGAAAGGCAGTTTTCCCCAGAATAGACTATCGATTTTTTCGTTGCCCGTAGGAGAACCTCGCCGTATGGCGAGGTTCTCCTGTGATTGTCGTGTCTATGGGGTCAATGTGGTTTCGTCCTTAATATCAAGGATTTTAATATCAAAAAAGAGTTTTTTGCCTGCCAGAGGATGGTTGAAGTCTAACATGACCACCTGTTCTTTGACCTCAGTGATGATCGGGTGCACCATTTGACCCTGAGGCCCTTTTCCTTGTAATCGGACTCCTACTTTTCTTGCGTCAGGTGGGATCTGATCAATCGGTACCTCTTGAACTGCTTCCGGATTGACGGGGCCATACCCTTGTTCAGGGTTTACCGTCACCTGTTTGCTTTCTCCCACTTTCATGCCCTCCAAGGCCGATTCCAATCCCGGAATGATTTGGTGTGAACCCTGTTTGAAATTAAGAGGCTGATCTCCAACGTTAGAGTCCAACACTTTCTTATCTTCTAAGGTCAAGGTGTACTCCATTGAAACGGTTTTCCCATCTGAAATAACTTCCGGTGAGGTTGCATCCTGAGATTTAGCCAGGACGAGGGAATGAAAGGATCCGAGTACCAGCACAGAACCACACACAACTCTAGCTAGGCGTTGCACGAACATAAGACTGACCCTCCGAGAAAAAATTGTAAGAAACGAATAGGCTGGAAAAGATGGCGCGAAGCCAGGGGGGACCAAGAGCCGAGCGGTTCCAGGCTAACCATGAACGAATAGAAACAATGTATCAGATTTTCTTAAGGGTGACTATGCCGCATTCTCATTCATTGTTCTTGAAGGGATGAACTGTGGTACCCTTGGAGCAAATGGTCGATGTTTGAATCGGTAGATAGACGAATGATTGCTTTGAGACGTAAGTATTTTCTAGAGGTGTCATGTTATGGAGTCGAATGAGAAAATCGTCAAAGCCAAACAGAAAATGGCTCAGCACCGTAGAGAATTCTCGTGTCGAGAAGTTGATGGGCCTCAGGATGACCGTCTACCGGAAGGCCAACATGTGGTGAATAATTTCCCCGTCTTGGATTTGGGATACAAACCCAAGATTGATTTATCCGAATGGACTTTAACGATTGATGGCCTAGTGTCCAATCCGGTGACGTGGACATGGGAACAATTTCAAGCTCAACCCGTATCGCAGGTGCATGCCGATTTTCACTGTGTGACCACGTGGAGCATGCTGGACAATGATTGGACCGGAGTGAAATTTCAACATGTTTTAGAAGTGGCTTGTCCCCTGCCTTCTGCGAAATTTATCTTATTTGAATCCTATGATGATTACACGACTAATTTGCCACTGGAGGTGTGTGACGACGACGATGTATTATTGACGACCCATTGGAAGGATCGGCCACTGAGTAATGACCACGGTGGGCCTGTACGAATAATCGTGCCCAAACGATATGCCTGGAAAGGGGCGAAGTGGGTCAAAAAAATTACTTTCTTAGATCGTGACCAAAAAGGCTTTTGGGAAGTGCGTGGGTATTCTAATACAGCCTTGCCTTGGGAGAATGATCGCTATGCCTAAATTCCAGACATTCAGTTTTACTTGAATTTTTCAATCTATCCCCCCTTAGATTCCATTCGAAACATTTTGTGAAGAAATTCACAGTCAAAAAAGTTGAAGCCTGGCCAGTCAATTTACCTCTGAAGGCTTCATTTGTTGTGGCCACCGGGGCTATGGACGCGGCCGAAAATATTTTTGTGCGGGTGATTCTTCACGACGGAAGTGTCGGCTTTGGAGAAGTTGCGCCATTTCCTGATATTTCCGGAGAAGATCAAGCTGCCTCTCTTTCCGCCTTCCCTGCCGCGGCGCAGATGTTACTTGGACAACCCGCGACGCAGTTTCGGCTGTTGGCAAACCAGCTTCTGGATATTATCCCGGCGTTTCCAGCGTTACGCTGTGGTCTTGAAACGGCATTGCTTGATGCGTTCTGTCGCGCCATGAGTATTCCACTTTGGGGTTTGTGGGGTGGAGCAGATATTCAAAAACGAGAAACGGATGTAACCTTGCCCATAGGTGAGACCGAGGCGGTGGTGGCTACGGCGCGGGGCTGGTATCAGCAAGGGTTTCGGATCTTGAAAATGAAGGTCGGCCATGACGTTGAGGAAGATATTCGTCGGGTTGAAGCGGTTGCCACCGCATGCCAAGAGTCTTCATTTGTGATCGATGCGAATCAAGGCTTCAGTTTTGATCAGGCACGAGAGTTTCTTCTGGCCATGGAGCGTCTTCACATTCCCATACGGGTTTTTGAGCAACCTATTCATCGTGATCAGTCTGAAGAAATGGTTAGGCTTAAACAGCAGACTCGAATTCCTCTTGCCGCAGATGAATCTCTTCGTTCCGTAGAAGATGCCCGCCATCTTATCGCGCAAAAGGCCGTGGATATCTTTAATTTGAAGATTACCAAATGTGGCGTGATGGAGTCGGTGCGCATTGCGGAGTTGACTCGGGCTTCAGGCGTTCGGCTGATGATTGGCGGGATGGTAGAAAGTCGGGTGGCCATGGGATGTTCCTGGAGCTTGGCGTTAGGGCTAGGTGGGTTTGAAATTTTGGATTTAGACATGCCGCTGTTATTGGCCGTTGATCCCATTCAGGGTGGCTACCACTATGAAGGGGCATGTCTTCATCCGTGGTATGAACCTGGCTTAGGCATGGCAATTAACCCGGATTCTGCTACGATGGTGTCTCTTGAATAAATTATAAGAACGGAACACTTTGGGTTGTGTTTCCTTGCCACAATTCTTGATTCCTGGGTAGGATAAATGCACAGTAAGATTTTGATGTACCTTGAAACAGGAAGGTGCTGAATGCGAAGCAATTGTCTGTGTTGGTTTCGGGTGAAATCCATACTTCTTATGGTGGTGATCTGGGCGCTTTCTGTGCCGATGATCCATGCCCAAGACTTAGATTCCTTCGAGCAAAAGGTCACTCAACATACCTTAAAAAATGGGTGGACGTTCATTCTCGTTGAACGGCCGGTGGCTCCTGTTTTCTCCTTTATGACCCGCGTAAATGTTGGATCGGCACAGGAAGGGGCGGGGCAAACAGGGTTGGCCCACATGTTTGAACATATGGCGTTTAAAGGAACTCCACGATTAGGGACGAAGGATTACCAAGCAGAACAAGCGGCTTTGGTGGATTTGGAAGAAGCGTATCAATCTTATCAAAAAGAAAAATTGTCTCGAAATGCCGACCCTGAAGAGGTGAAATCATTATTCGAGTTATTTAAGCAGCGTCAGAAAGAAGCCTCGCAATATGTCATTAAAAATGAGTTCGGCGATATCATTGAACGGGAAGGCGGAGTGGCACTCAATGCATTCACCAGTGCGGATGTGACCGGCTATTTTTATTCCTTGCCTGCCAATAAGGTTGAACTATTCGCCTATTTAGAATCTGAACGATTTTTGCAGCCCGTCTTTCGTGAATTTTATGAAGAGCGGGATGTGGTGATGGAAGAGCGCCGTTTGCGAACAGAAAGCCAACCTTTTGGTCGGTTGCTTGAACAATTTGTGTCGACGGCGTTTATGGCGCATCCCTACCACCATCCCGTCATTGGCTATGCGAGTGATATTCAATCATATACGATGACGGATGCGAAACAGTTTTACCAGACTCACTATGTCCCTTCCAATATGGTCACAGCTATTGTCGGAGATATCCAACCCAAGCAGGTGATTCCTCTCCTAGAAAAATATTTTGGGAGAATTCCAGCTGGTTCTCCACCACCACCCATTCGTACGGTTGAACCAAAATCCATCACCGAAAAAATTGTGATCTTACAGGATCCTTCGCAGCCGCTGTATCTTGAAGGCTATCATAAGCCAGATGCTACCCATATTGACCAACCAGTCTATGATGCCATTGATGATATTTTGACGAATGGCCGAACCTCCCGGTTGTTCCGATCGTTGGTGCGGGATAAACAGATTGCGGTTTCCGTCGGAGCCTATGCAGCTTATCCGGGAGATAAATATCCTCATGTCTGGTTGGCCTATGGCGTGCCTGGTCGAGGAATCACGAATGAAGCCATTCAACGGGCGCTTCGCGAAGAGTTTGAAAAACTCAAAACTCAGGATGTGACGGATGAGGAATTAGCCCGGTTTCGGACTCGTGCCAAAGCCGGCCTTCTTCGTGCGCTCAATAACAATTTAGGGCTGGCGATGCATATGACGGATTATCATATGTTGTTTGGGGATTGGCGGGAACTGTTTCGCTATATCACTCGTTTTGATCAGGTAACCAAAGCCGATATCCGGCGCGTGGCCAAGGCTTTGTTTCAACCCACCAATCGTATCGTGGGGATGATTGAAACGGTACAGCCCCCTGTAGGGGGTATGCCGGCATCTGCCTCAGCAGGGGAGAGACAATCATGATCGCAAGGAGGTGGTCTGTGCTATCGAAAATTCATCGGGGCTTGGGTCTCAGCTGTGTCGTGCCAGGGCTCCTCTTGATTCTAACCGGTCCTGCCCTCGCTCAAGTGCAACACGTGGAGGAATTACACTATCCCCCATTACCAGAATTAGTGATCCCAGAACCAGAGCGGGTGGTGTTGCAGAATGGGATGGTGGTGTTATTGATGGAAGATCATGAGTTGCCTCTGGTCAGTCTTTCCGCATTTATTCGTACCGGAGCGCGGTTAGAACCTCAAGATAAAATTGGCCTTGCTTCTCTCACCGGGACCGTGATGCGGACCGGTGGAACGACGAGACAAACCGGTGATGAATTGGATGAATTTTTAGAAGGCAAGGCTGCAATGATTGAAACGTCCATTGGCGAGACTGCTGGAACGGCTTCCATGAGTTGTTTGAAGGAAGATTTTCCAGCGGTTTTAACGGTCTTTGGTGATATTTTGCGGGCTCCGGCATTTTCTCCTGAAAAGCTGAAAATTGCTAAAAACCAAATGATGGCGAGCATTGCCCGTCAAAATGATGATCCTGGAGACATTGTTTCCCGTGAGTTTACAAAATTGGTCTATGGGGCCAACTCGCCTTATACGTGGGTTCCCACGTATGCGTCCATTCTTTCAATTACCCAGCAAGACCTGAGGGATTGGCATGAAACCTATTTCCTTCCGAATCGAATTATTCTTGGGTTGGTTGGCGATTTCAAAAAAGATCAGGCGATTGCTTTGCTGAATACAGTGTTCGGGGATTGGCCAAAAGGTCCTGATGCCAAGGACGTAAAGGCGTATATCCAGGAATCGACGCCTGCCGGAGTGTTTTATGTTGAAAAAAATGATATGACTCAAGCAAAAATCGCCATGGGCCATCAAGGCATTCGACGTGATCATCCCGATTATTATTCCTTGGTTATTGTGAATCAAATTCTTTCGGGTTCATTCGGCGCGCGCTTGTTTTCGAATATTCGTTCAAAGCAAGGCTTAGCTTATGATGTGCATGGGGGAGTGGGGTTGCATTGGGATTACCCGGGTATGGCCATGCTCTCTATGTCGACGAAAACCCAATCCACGGAGAAGGGGATTGACGCGCTGATTGCGGAATCCCGGAAAATGGTAACTAGCCCTCCAACCGAGGATGAAGTCGCGAACGCCAAGGCTAGTATTCTGAATTCTTTTGTGTTTTCGGTGGATTCACCTTCGAAGGTGTTGAGCAAATATTTGACCTATGAATACTACGGCTATCCTTCCACATGGTTGAAAACGTTCAGACGTGGCATTGAACAGGTGACGGTGGCGCAAGTTCGAAAGGCGGCTGAACGTCATTTACGTCCTCAGGATTTTGCCATCTTGGTCGTAGGGCCACGGGAGGGAACGAAGCCGGCGCTCACTCGTTATCAGAACATTCGTGAATTAGACATTCGTATTCCAGATCCTCCTAAAGGAGCATGAGCAGGCGCCCCATTCCCTCTAAATCGGGGTATGTATTTTTCATTCTTTCATCATAAATGAGGCGAAGCATGACACACGTAGTCTTGAAGGGTGCATTTCGAGGGTCTGTGATGTGGGTAGTATTGGGAATGGTTTTCCTGACGGGATGTGAGACCAATCCTTACACCGGACGTTCTCAACTTTTGATGGTTTCTGCTGATCAAATGAACCAAATGGGAGCCACTCAATATACTCAAGTGCTCAATGATCCCAAAGTCGTCGTTTCTAAGGATCCTCGGGAAACAGAGCCCGTCCAACGCGTGGCTCAACGTATTATAGAAGCAGCCAAACGATCAAAGTATGCAGAAGCAGCACAATCGTTTGATTGGGAAGTGACCGTCATCAAAGATGACAATACTAAAAATGCCTGGGCTCTGCCAGGAGGAAAGATTGCAGTCTATACAGGGATTTTCCCGATGGCAAAAGATGAAGCTGGCCTGGCGGCCATTATGGGGCATGAAGTGATTCATGCCTTGGCGCAACATGGAGGAGAGCGGATGAGTCATGGAACCATCGCTCAAGCGGGATTAACCATTAGTAACATCGGGCTGGCCATTCTCGGAGTGGACCCAGGCCTCAACCAGTTGGCCATGCAGGCGTTGGGCGTTGGAGCGCAAGGATTGGTGCTCCTTCCCTTTAGTCGAAAACATGAATCGGAAGCCGACTATGTGGGTGTTCTTCTTGCGGCTGATGCGGGATATGACCCCCAAGAGGCGATCCATATTTGGGAACGCATGGCGGCAGCCTCTAATGGTGCTCCACCAGAATTTATGTCGACCCATCCTTCCCATGAGACACGGATAACCGACCTGAAGGGGTGGATGCCGGAAGCGATGGCCATCTATCAAGGCGCTCCGAAAGCTCCTGTAAAATTATTGCCCACCATTACCCCATCACCCTCTCCTTCACCAGAATAAAGTGGGGCTGGTATTCGTTAGAGTCTGACGGGGGGCTATTCTCCCCCCTCTCTTTTGGCTTATCCCCGATTTACAGGAATTCCCCAGGATTGTTCTGTATGACATCCTTGAAGCTGCCTTTCTGGTTCCTGATCTGTTGTTTTTTCCTGAATGCCTGTGGGCAGAGTGAAACAGTGGTTGAGGTGGCTCTGCATCCTACTAAAGCCAACATTTTGTACATTGCTACCAATGATTATATTTATAAAACGCGGGACGGGGGCGTCCGATGGGAAAATATGTCGACAGGCATGACTCATTCTCGCGTCATTACTCTGGCGATCGATCCGTTGTTCCCTGCAAATATTCTGGCTGGGACAAAGGGTGATGCGGTGTATAAAAGCTATGATGGCGGCCAGCGTTGGGTTTCCCGACAAACCGGTCTGCATGAGGTGACCATTTCCTCGGTGGTCCACCAGTTGGTTTATGCCCCAGGCTCCAGTAATCATGTATTTGCTGCGACGTCACTGGGGGTGTTTGAATCAAACGATGGAGGGGAGACCTGGGTGAAACGGATGGAGGGGATGAAAGAAGTTCTCATGGTCATTTCTTTAGACATTGATCCCCAGCAACCCCAAACACTGTATGCTGGAACAAGCGGAGGGGTGTATAAATCTATTGATGGGGCCAGGAATTGGATGAAGGTCAACGCAGGTTTGGTGTCTCCGGATGTGCTGAAATCTTCTCGATCTTTGGGAGTGACTCGCATAAAGGTTGATCCCTTTGATCCCGATAGAGTCTATACTGCGACTCTGGTAGGGTTATACCAAACAATGAATGCGGGAGAATCCTGGAGTCGAATTGGAGAATCATTGCCTGATCATATGCTGAGTGAGCTGCTACTGGATCCTCGACAGGCTGGGGTCTTGTATGTGGGGCATCGTGAAGGAGTCTCTAGAAGCGAGGACGGGGGGACAACATGGGAAACTCGCAATACAGGCTTGACCAATATGAATATTCGTGCGCTTGCTATTAGCTCTCTAGACTCCCAGATCCTCTATGCGGGGACTAATGGAAGGGGGCTCTTTGTGACGATCGATAGTGGGCTGTCCTGGAAGCCTCTTCCGCTTGTGACTAGTGAAGATATTTCTTGAGGGATTAGTGAATTGAAATGGTGTATGCTGGGCTATTAGAATTCGCATGACGCTTCATTATATTTATTAGGCATCCAGGAATTCTGTAGGATTCTGCTTCATTCTTAGAAAGGATAGTGTTGTGGCTTTTTGGGATTCAAAACAAGGTCGAACTCGTGCCGATGCGGTCTGTTCTTTTTGTGGAAAAGCCAAAGCGGGAGCAACGAATCTCATTCAAGCTCCGGCAAAACAATTGTGCATCGAATGCCATGCCCCTGGGTCCGTGTTAATTTGTGCTGATTGCGTGAACCAATGTTCGAAGTTTTTATCAGGGAATCCCGGTGATGGACCGCCACCGTTAGACCGGCCTTCCGATCCCTTGCCAACGCCCCCGGAATTGAAGGAAATTCTGGATCAATATGTGATTGGACAGGATCGTGCAAAAAAGATCCTTTCCGTATCCGTGCATAATCATTATAAGCGGGTATTTAGTGGAAAGGATGTTCCGGACGTTGAGCTTGAAAAGGGAAATGTGATGTTGATCGGTCCGACGGGGACCGGGAAAACCCTTTTAGCGAAGACCTTGGCGAGGGTGTTACAAGTGCCCTTTGCTATTGCGGATGCCACCACGGTGACCGAAGCGGGGTATGTGGGTGAAGATGTCGAAAACGTGGTGCTCAAATTGTTACAAGCATGTGATTTTAATATCGCGCGAGCGCAAGTAGGCATTATTTATATTGATGAAGTCGATAAAATTAGCCGGAAATCCGAAAGTGCATCCATTACACGGGATGTGTCTGGAGAAGGCGTTCAGCAAGCCCTCTTAAAATTAGTAGAAGGCACGCTCTGCAATGTCCCGCCGAAGGGGGGGAGAAAGCATCCGGAACAAGAATTTCTTCGTGTGGATACGAGTAATATTCTCTTTATCTGCGGCGGCGCGTTTGTGGGTGTAGAAGATATCATCGCGCAGCGGACCAATCAAAAACGTGTGGGATTCGGGGCGGGCTCCTCGCAAGAAAAATCACCCAATACGGCCAAGCTCATGAGCCAGCTTCGTCCGGAGGATTTATTGAAATATGGACTGATTCCAGAATTTGTCGGGCGTTTCCCCATCTTAGCGTCGTTGAATGATTTGCGTGTTGAAGATTTGGTTCGGGTTCTGCAGGAACCCAAAAATGCGTTGCTGAAGCAATACCAAGCACTCTTTCAATTAGATGGCGTGGAGTTGGAATTTACGCCGCAGGCTATTCAGGCCATAGCCACTCGAGCTTCTACGATGAAAACCGGCGCACGAGGTCTTCGGGCCACCTTAGAGGATGTGATGCTTGATTTGATGTATGATGTTCCCGCATTAAAACATGTCAGACAAGTCGTCATTACTGAAAAAGTTATTGAAGGAGAAGGTCTACCTGAATTGATCTATGAGAGAAAAGGCGCTTAAGCTATTTGTGTTGCATTATTTCTGAATCTGGCTTATGCTATCAATGAAAAATGTTCATCACGAAGTTCCGGGCCGCGTGATGAATGGATCAGGTGATACGGCCCTTCACTGATGTTGTTTTGCCCATGTAGCCATAGGGAATCTGAGTTGGAAGTTAGTCCTAAGTCGCCTCCTGTTCCGCGTTTTCGGGCAGTTCCTTCCCTTCTCATCTCTTTAATTCATGCAGAACAATATCGCTTTTAGAAGGAGGGACCCCGATGGGTTCAAAGATTTATGTAGGTGGTTTGCCCTATTCAACAACTGAGCAGGAACTGTCTGACCTGTTTGGGCAGCACGGCAGCGTGCAATCAGCGAAAGTGATTACCGATAAGTACACAGGGCAATCACGGGGTTTTGGTTTCGTGGAAATGGGATCAGACGATGAGGCGAAGGCAGCGATTGAAGCGCTGAATGAGACCGAATTGGGCGGCAGAACCTTGACCGTCAATGAGGCTAAGCCGCAAGCACCACGCACGGGAGGCTTCGATGGAGGCAATCGTGGTGGTGGAAGAGGTCGCCCAGGTGGTGGCGGTGGTCGTGGCGGCGGAGATCGCTGGTAATACATTCATTGCGACGTACCGTGCTTAGAAGGCGGGGAATTTGGCAACAGATTCCCCGCCTTTTTTTTTATGGCTTGGGTAACCAGACTCAAACATTGTAGAATGGAAATGTCCTAAAAATTGGCCAGCGGCGTTTTTGTCCTCCTTGCACAGAATGGGATAGATCATGAGCGATCATTTTTCTCCAGGCCCTCAGGCTTCATCTGATAAAAGAAAAACAGCTTCGTCCAAAAACCAGGAGGTGTTAAAGCTTTCTCCTCTTGAGCTAATTGATCAATGCTTGACTTCGTTGCCGGAAGGGGATGAGAAGATTGCGCTTCTGTATCAACTGCGGCATCGCTTGATTGAATTGACAACCTCCGCACAAGGGCATGAAGCTGAACGCACTAAAATGCAAGCCGTTATCGAAAAATTAACGGCTCCGGCAAATCGGATTGGGACATTAATTGCGCTCCCCGAAAAGGGCGTGGCTAGGATTGTGGTCGGCGGCGCCGAATATTATGCAAATATCGACCTTCAACTTGCTGAAGAGATTCCAAAAGTTGGGCACCAGATTTTAGTCAATGAAGCCTATGTCGTTATTCGCTCCCTTGGGTATGATCGGAGTGGGCCCATTGTGAAAGTCCGTGAAGTGTTGGAAGAAGGACGTCTTCGTATTGACCAGGAAGCGGGGAGGCAGGGCATTCTGATTCAACGAGCCGACGATTTGGCAGGTGTCGATCTAAAGGTAGGGGATGAGGTTCGATTAGACCCGACGCATCGAATAGCGATTGAGCGATTAGAAAATTCACAAGGACAATCACACTTATTAGCCGAGTTGCCGACGGTGCGATGGGAACAAATCGGAGGTCAGCAGGAAGCTATTGAATCTATTCGCCGGTCCATCGAATATCCGCTTCTTCATGCCGAGTTATTTTCACAATATCAATTTCAGCAACCCAAAGGGTTTTTGCTCTATGGGCCTCCTGGGTGCGGAAAAACACTCATTGGGCAAGCGACTGCGGCAAGTTTGGGCGAAATCCTGGCAATAGATGGCGAGTCAGCAACTGCTGACATTCAGAATCCTTCACAGGATTCTCCTTCCAAGCTTCCGCCTATCAATGGCGGAGTCTTTCTGCATGTCAAAGGGCCAGAGGTCCTTAATATGTGGGTTGGGGAATCGGAACGAATCATCCGGGATTTATTCCTACAGGCCCGCCAACAACGACAATCGGGAAAGCTGCCGTTTATCTTCATCGATGAAGCCGAATCGATTTTAGGAACGAGACGGACGATGCGATCCTATAATGTCTCCAATACCCTGGTGCCGATGTTTTGTGCTGAATTGGATGGTATTGAAAGTCTTTCCCAGGTGGTGGTGATTCTGGCCTCAAACCGACCGGATATGATTGATCCGGCCGTCCTACGGTCGGGAAGAATTGATAGGAAGATTAAAGTTGGTCGTCCTGGGCGAAAGGATGTGGGAGAAATTTTACGGGTATATTTAAAAGCTGATCTGCCTTATGCCTTACCGGTTTCGCAAAAAGTTGGGAAGGAAGATGAGAATTCTGCCACCCACCTTATTGAAGAACTCGTCGAAAATCTTTTTCAATCGAGTCAGGAAAATCGAGTGTTGGCCATCCGGTTGCGAAATGGACGGCGGGAAATTCTCTATCGTCGGGATCTCTTAAGCGGAGCCGTATTGGCAGGCATCGTCCGGCGGGCAAAGGAGCGGGCGATTGAGCGGGCGATATACGCTGATGACCAGGAGGCCTCGGGCCTGACCCTGGGTGATCTTTTTATCGCAACCAATCAAGAATTCAAGGAAAGTGAAATTTTCCCGCCAGATGATTCGGCTGAGGAATGGCTGAAGCTCTTAGATTATCACCCAGACCAGGTGGTGGGTGTGTCTTCGTTAAACCCAGGCAAGGATGGCGAAGAACATCGGACCTCTCAAATTGTCTAAATCTTCAATGAACCCAGTTCGTCTTTTTGGCATTGAGACCGAGTACGGGATTGCGCGGGAAGATACTGAGACGGCCGATCCCGTGGTGGAGTCCATGGAATTAGTCCGGGCCTATCTTGACGGACATTTTACCCGCCGTTGGGACTATCGTGGCGAACATCCTCATGAAGATCAGCGGGGATTTCGTGTGAGCGAGTTAGCCCAAGATAAAGAAGAAGACCTTTTCGCCGAACAGGATGCCCACAGGCCATTTTCGTTCCATGAAATGAAAAGTGATCTTGTTTTACCCAATGGCGCCCGGTTTTATAACGATCACACGCATCCCGAATATTCCACGCCGGAATGTCGATCGCTCAAGGATATTGTCGCGCATGATCGGGCTGGTGAACGAATCTTATGGGTGGCCGCACAACGGCGGAACGAAGTTCTCGGTGGGCGGGTCGTCCAGTTGTATAAAAACAATACTGATTTTCATGGCCACAGTTACGGCTGTCACGATAATTTTTTGGTTTCACGATCGATAAAGTTTGAAAATCTGGTTCGGGGCCTTTTGCCATTTCTCGTGAGCCGACAATTAATTGCGGGCGCGGGCAAAGTGGGTCGAGAAGCGCAAGAACGTGGATTGACTCCTGGTGGGTTTCAAATTTCCCAACGCGCTGATTTCATGGAAACGGAACTCAGCGTGGATACCATGCATAACCGCCCGATCCTCAATACGCGCGATGAACCGCATGCGAATCGCGAACGCTATCGACGCCTGCATCTTATCTTGGGTGACGCCAACATGTGTGAATATGCCACGGCCCTCAAGATCGGAACGACCCGAGTCGTGCTAGACATGATTGCGGAAGGATTTGTCCCTTCATTTGATTTGTCGTCTCCGGTTCAAGCGATCCAAGTCATTTCTCAAGATCCGGACTTGAAGGCTGTCGTCAATCGGCAACAGGGCGGAACTATTTCAGGATTGGATATTCAACGAGAATATGTGCAGCAAGCACGTCTCGTCCTTACAGACATTGATGAAGAAACAGAATGGATCCTCCAGGAGTGGGAGCAGGTTCTTCATCAATTAGAGCAGGATCCGCTTCAATTAGTTGGGAAAATAGATTGGGTGACCAAACGGTGGTTACTCGATAGTTTTGTTCAAGATGAGGGGATAGGTTGGGATGATCATTGGCTCGCCAGCTTGGATCTGGAATATCATAATCTCGATCCTGAGCGGGGTCTCTTTTTCGGGCTTGAAGGCGAGGGGCGAACGACTGGTATCTCTCAAGAACGGGAGATTCAGGAAGCCATGAAGCATGGTCCCGTCGATACGCGTGGCGGTCTCCGGGGATTATGCGTGCAGCGGTTTGGTGAAGATATTACGTCGATACAATGGGAAGGAGTTCACTTCAATGGAAAAGGAGGGAAACTCCATCTTGACCTACTCGATTATCTTGAGCCGGGATCTGTGGCCGATTGTCGAACAGTGATACAGGAAGCCACTACCCCACAAGAAATGATAGAATCTATGACGGTCAAAAATAGTTAAAGTGGAGGATGAAATTAATGAAACACATCAATAAGTATGTCGAAACGGTTGGAAGTCTTGACCGAAAAGAACGGCCTGTTGATCCCCTTTCAAAACCCTCCGGACCAGGCGATCAGGAAGCGGGGCCTAAACGACCGGAAACCGGTTCTCCTTCCCGCGACAATTTAATGAAGCGCATGCGAAAGGTGGACCCAAAGCAGGCGGAAAAATATCGCCAACGGACCGGGGAATAATCAATGGGGCCACAGGGAGATTTTCTTCAAGTTCTTCGAGAGCAGGGTTATGCCCTCGACAATCTGTTTCCTTCTTCCAATGGAAATGGCGGGTTTAACCAGGCTGACGTGACAACTGGAACGACCGTCTTTGCCATGAAGTATGCCGATGGGGTGCTTGTGGCTGGTGATCGTCGAGCCACTGCCGGGAATGTGGTGATGTATGACCGGACAGACAAGGTATTGGAAATTGATCGGTTTTCTGTGTTAGCCATCGCCGGGGTGCCGGCCACCGCATTTGAAATGGCCAGAATATTAGAGCATTCTTTTAAGTATTACCGAAGAAGCCAATTGCAGGATTTAAGCTTTGAAGGAAAATTGCGGGCCTTGGCCACTTTGTTAAAAAATAATGCACCAGCGGCGTTGGCCGGGACGGGGACAGTGGCGCCGGTTTTTGCCGGCTATGATGCACAAGAAGGTTGCGGAAAGATTTTTTTCTATGACATCTTAGGAGCTGAATTTGAAGCCGTAGAATATGCCGTTTCTGGATCGGGGTCTCCTACTATTAGAGGGATTTTGTATTATATGAATCGCTGGGGAAACGGTCCGGTAGGTGGACTAAATGAAGAAGACGCCCTGATCTTCGTGCTTCGCCTCATGACCAGTGCGGCAGAGTTTGATTCGGCCACGGGTGGGGTTGATGCCCAGGCTCAACTCTATCCCATCGTCAAACGCATATCGGCTGAAGGAGTGAGAACGATTCCCGCCGACCGCCTCAAAACTCTTTTTTCGGATAAGGTTTTGAATAATGTATGAAGAACCCTACCGCTGGATAGAAGCCGTTGCTAATCGCCGGACATATCTCGACGATCAATTCATTCAAGGCAATCCGTTAATCGCGGTTTCCTTCGCACGAGGCATTCTATTGCTGACCGTGAATCGCGGGACGGAAAAAATCTATGAGATTTACGATCGCATTGCCTTAGGAGGCATGGGGCATCCAGCAGATCTCGAAAAATTACGATATACCCTTCTAGACATGGCCCATGTCGAAGGATTTCAACGGTCCCCTTCTGATGTCACGGCTTCTCGCTTAATGAAAAATGGGTTAGCGCCCGTCATCAAGCAAGCCTTTGAGGAAATATTCAAAGCTCCCTACATTACCAAAGTTTTGTTAGCAGAAGTGGGGGCGACACAGGATCGGGATCATCTGTTTAGCATCAACTATGATGGAATGTTTGAAGAACAGCGGGAGTTTGGGGTGCTGGTCTCCTCCTCATCCATACGTGAAACGCTTTCCCAGGAATGGAAAGCCCAGGGGCGTCCGACTTCGTTGCAGGCGGCGATAGAAGTGAGTCTTCGCATGTGGGGAATTTCCAGCTTACTTCAAACCGACACGCCTTCCCCAGATGAAGAAGAGAAAGGAGCCGTTTCTGCCCCAACAACCTCCGTGGCCACGATTCCTGATAAAGAAACGATTGCCTCTCGGATTCGAGAAACCCTCTCCCGAGAAACCCTGGAATGTGTGCTCCTAGATCGAGAGAGCGGAAAAATGGAAACCTATCACACGCTATGCCAAGCCGAACTGCAGCCTCTTATCCCACAATCTTTTGTTCCTGTGATAGAACGGTAATTTCCAATTAAAATATTCATAACTCCCTCACCCTTTTAAGGGAGAGGGCTGGGGGTGAGGGTAAAGACTCACAGAATCATTTCGGTCTTACACTAGAGCCACCACACAATGAAAAATCGGATCTTCGGTATTGAAACCGAATATGGACTGCTCATCAAGACCGATCAGCTAAATATGTCGCCATCATGGATTGCGCGGCGTATCATCCAGCATTTGTTTGGCCAGAAAAAACATGGCGTGATTGACTGGCATTACCGTGGGCATGATGAACCACCCGGCAATGGAGGTTTTCTGCTCAATGCTGGGCGAATGTATGTAGATATGGGACATTTGGAATATGCCTCCCCGGAATGTCATTCCTTATGGGATCTTCTCGCCGTGGATCGAGCGGGAGACCTGTTGTTGCAGGATTGCCTAGAAGAGCTCGGACTATCGGATCAGGTATCCATCATCAAAAACAATATTGATCATGAAACCGATGCGACTTTTGGGTGCCACGAAAATTATCTTGTTTCACGAGACTTCCCATTCAACTACCAGGGATTAGGATTGTTGATGCCTTTTCTGGTTACTCGTCAGGTCTTCACAGGAGCTGGACGCATTGGGATGGCTCGTACCATGGAAGGGTGGATCGGATTGGATGAGATCGAGGGTGGGGGAGAGAGACGCGTACGAAAGGGACATCATGAGGAAGTCATTTACCAAATTTCCCAACGCCCGGATTATATCGTCAACGACTTTTTTGAATGGGTCCAGCACAACCGGGCTATCGTGAATACCCGAGATGAACCCTTAGCTGATCCTGAACGATTCCGTCGTTTGCATTTGCTCATGGGTGATTCGAACATGGCCGAAGAAACGACCCTGTTGAAAATGGGGACGACGGGATTGGTCTTGCAGCTCATCGAAGAAGGCCATTCCCCGACAGGCCTGGATTTTGATGATCCTGTCCAAACGTTGCGTGCCATCTCACGCGACCCTCAACGCGAGTGGATGGTCACCCTTTCTACAGGCAAACACCTCTCCGCCCTGGATATTCAAGAGGAATTTTGGAAAGCCGCCTCTAAACAGTATGCCGGTCAGGATGAGGAAACCGATTGGGTGTTAGCCCATTGGGAATCCGTGGTAAACGATTTACGTAAAGGCTACCAAGAAGTCGTTGGACGAGTTGATTGGGCCTCCAAGCTCTGGTTGTTAGAGAACTTTCGGGAAGCCGAGAAATTAGAATGGGACGATCCTTGGCTCAAAAGCCTGGATTTGGAATATCACAATGTCGATCTACAAGCCGGCCTGTACCATGGTATGGCCGAAGAAGGCGATGCCCCACGCTTTACCACCAATGACTTAGTCAATTTATCGAAACATACTCCACCTAGAAACACTCGGGCCTTTGGGCGCTCTGAAGTTATTAAACATGTGGTCAAAGAAGGCTGGGCCAATTTTTTAGATCAGACGGCCCAACATCAAGATCCGCGTCGCCCACCCTATGTTATCAATTGGTCGGTTCTGCAACTTCAAGGCAGCCCCGTCTTCGTCATGGCCGACCCCTTCCGCACCTACGTGCAAGAAAGCCGTGACTATTGCTCCGGACCAACCTCTTCCTAAGCTGAATAATCTGTTTTCCTTTCCAGTTTTTGAAACCTGTCGTTACCTCATAGCTAGGTATGGGGTGATCATTTGGATATCGTATTTAAAAAAAGGAGCATCCAACATTCTCCTTGAGTCATATATGGACTCCCCCGTTTGCGCAAGCGGGATATCCAACAGAAAGGAGACGGGTTGCTGTCATATATCCGGCTTCTTTGTTGG